>Ga0073934_10009165_pt1 | contig 12801 bp, 6 predicted proteins | sample LarsenN4metaG_FD_76834 | JGI IMG/M metagenome (GOLD analysis project Ga0073934, IMG submission 76834) | Hot spring sediment bacterial and archeal communities from British Columbia, Canada, to study Microbial Dark Matter (Phase II) - Larsen... ...
TCACCCTCACGCTCAGCCCGGATCCCGCATACGACGTCGGCGCGCCTGCCTCCGCGACCGTCACCATCGACGATGCTCCCGATGAAATCTTCGTCGCGGTGCTGCGTCCGCTCCCCGGCACGGCCTCCGGGGCATCGGGAAGCTCGGTCCTCCGGAAAGCCGGAAACGACCGGTTCGCCCGGATCGCCTTGCAGTTCGCCAACCTGACGACCGACGAGGAGGAGGCCGTTCTCTTTATCAGCACCACCGGCGACGCGGGCACGCCGGTCCTGACCCTGCCGCTCGGCCAGGTCGCCGCACTCGACTGGGAATTCGACCCAGTGGCGGGCGCAACACGTGACCAGATCCTCGCCGCGCTCGACGAAGGCCGCGTCTGGATCCGGATCCCGTCGGATCGGTTTCCAGGCGGAGAGATCTTCGGGCGCTATGAACGACACCCGGCCTGGCAGGTGATGCCGACGCCCCCGGTCCCTCCCCCGCTGCCCGGCGGCCCGGTTTCGGCAGCCGATGCGGCCCGTTTCCTCGTGCAAGCCACGTATGGTCCGACGCAAGCCGACATCGCAACCGTCCAGGCTCTCGGGTACGAGGGCTGGATCGAGGATCAGTTCACGAAGAATATCACGCGCCATCTGCCCTATGTTCAGGCCCGGCGCCAGGAACTGCTGGCTTCGAGCAACGGCACCGACGACGGCTGGCAACGCCCCCGGCAGGAAGCTTGGTGGGAGGCCGCAATCCGGGGTCCGGACCAACTGCGTCAGCGCATGGCTTTCGCTCTCTCCCAGATCCTCGTCATCTCCGACATCGGCGCCCTCGATATCGAGCACGAAGGCGTCACCAACTACTACGACCTCCTGCTCGACCACGCCTTCGGGAACTACCGCGACCTGCTGGAAGCGGTGACGCTGAACCCGTGCATGGGCCGCTACCTGAGCATGCTGCGCAACCGGAAGCCGGATGCGCTGACGGGTTCGGAACCAGACGAAAACTATTCGCGCGAAGTGATGCAACTGCTGACGATCGGGTTGAACGAACTCCACCCGGACGGCAGCCTGAAGCTGGATCCCGAAGGGATGCCGATCCCGACTTATTCGCAGGCGGACATCGTGGGTCTGGCCCACGTGCTGACCGGATGGAGCTTCGCGTACGACGGGCCGGTCGAGCCCAACTTCTTCTGGGGGCCTGAGGACATGCTCCGCCCGATGGTGCAATACCCGGCGTATCACGATCTCAACGAGAAACGGATCGTGACCGGCGCGGTGATTCCGGCCGGACAGACCGGCGAGCAGGATCTCGACCAGGCGCTCGACATCCTGTTCCAGCACCCGAATCTCGGCCCGTTCCTCGCGCGGCAGTTGATCCAGCGCTTTGTGACGAGCAACCCGAGCCCCGGATACATCTACCGGGTCGCGCAGGTATTCGACGACAACGGGGCCGGGGTGCGGGGGGATCTGCGCGCGACCCTCCGGGCGGTGCTGCTCGATTACGAAGCCCGTTCCCCGGACCTCCTTGCGGATGCCGGGTTCGGCAAACTGCGTGAGCCGGTGCTCCGGATGTCCCACCTGCTTCGCGCCCTGCGGATCCGGCCTCCCGGAACGGGAGACACCCGGCTCTTCATCGACCTGCAGTACTCCATGAACCAGGCTGCGCTGAAGTCGCCTTCGGTCTTCAACTTTTTCCAGCCCGGCTATATCCCGTCCGGTCGCCTCGCGGCCGCGGGGCTCTACGGTCCGGAGTTTCAGATCACCTCGGAGAGCAGCGCGATCGGCATCACCAACCTGCTCTTCGGAACCCTCGACTGGGGAATCTGGACTCCGGAAGGCGCCGAGGTGCTGCGCCTCGACCTCGCGACCGAGCATGGCATCTTGTTCGCCGCCACCGGGACTGAGGCGGAGCGGCAATCAAATCTGCTCGACCACCTCAATCTCCTGCTGCTCAACGGCCGGATGACGCCTGAACTGCGCGCCGAGATCCAGGCGTTTTGGGACAGCCTCGAATCGTGGTTCGACAACGACGATTCGGATCCGAACACCGAGTTTTCCTGGGGCCGCAACCAGCAGGTCGCCATGGCCATCTACCTCATCCTCGCTTCGCCCGAATACGCCATCCAGAAGTGAGCCCGCCATGAATATCGACCGCCGCTCCTTTATCCGCCAGTCGGCCTGCGCCGGAGTCGGCTACGCCGGGCTGTTCTCCGCGATGAGCACCCTCCGGCTGTTCAACGCAGCCCTCAGCGCGCAAGGCACCCCCGGCGACGATTACCGCGCCTTGGTCTGCCTCTTTCTATACGGCGGAAACGACGGGAATAACGTCCTCGTGCCGCTCGATCCCGCGGATTACACCGCCTACGCCGCCTCGCGCGGGATCCTCGCGCTCCCGCAAGCCTCCCTCCTCCCCATCGCCGATCCGAACGGCGACGGACGGGCGTATGGGATGCACCCGAACCTCCCACGACTCCGCGGCCTGTACCAGGACGGTCGCCTCGCGTTCCTGGCGAATGTGGGCACGCTGGTCGCGCCGATCACGAAGGCCGAATACCAGTCCGGCGGCGCTGCCATCCCTCCGTACCTCTTCTCGCACAACGACCAGCAGGTCCAGTGGCAGACTTCCGTGCCGGATTCTCCGCGCAAAGTCGGCTGGGGCGGACGCCTCGCCGATCTGAAGCAGGCGCTCAACACGGGATCCCAGATCTCGATGAATATCTCGTTGGCCGGCACCAACTTCTTCCAGGTCGGCAACGAGGTCTTCCAGTACCACGTCACTCCGGGCGGCAGCGTCGGCCTCTCCCAATACGCGGAGACCTGGTCCCCTCGCCCCCAGCAATATCAGGCCCTGCGCGACATCCTCGGGCACGACCGAGGCCAGCTCTTCGAACAGGAGTACGCCCTGATCATGAACCGCGCGATCGCCAACGACACCCTGCTGCGGACCACCCTCGCTGGCATCCCGCAGTATGGGGAGAAGTTCCCGGCCCACGCGCCCGACGAAGCCCCCAGCTACCTGCAATCCCAGCTCCGCATGATCCTGCGCCTGATCGCCGCGCGGACCGGTCTCCAGATGAAGCGCCAGATTTTCTTCTGCTCCCTTGGCGGCTTCGACACGCACGATGACCAGCTCAACGATCACGCGGAGCTGCTACGGATCATCGACCATGCCGTGGCCGATTTCTACCAGGCGACGGTGGATCTCGGCGTCGCGGACCGGGTCACCCTCTTCACCGCATCCGATTTCAACCGCACTTTCAACTCCAACGGCAAAGGTTCCGATCACGCATGGGGCAGCCATCAGTTCGCCGTGGGCGGCGGGGTGCTCGGCGGACGCATCTACGGCCGCATGCCCGTGCTCGTACCCGGCGGTCCCGACGACACCGGCACCCGCGGCTCCTGGATCCCGAGCCTGGCCGTCGACGAATACTCCGCGACACTCGCGAAATGGTTCGGCGTGGCCCCCGGGGAAATGCCGCAGGTCCTGCCGAACATCAACCGGTTCGCCCAGCCCGATATCGGGTTCATGGAGTCCCCGGCCTGATCGGCTCCCGAACGGCCACGCAGCACCGCCCCATGCCTGTCCGCAGGGCCATCGTCCTTTTCGTTCTTATCGGTGCGGCCCTCGCAATCGCATGGTTCACGCGGGGCACCGGTCCTGCGTTGCGTTCCCCCGCGGGGCTACCCGCCCACACCCCTTCCGTTCTGGAGCCCGCTGCTTCGCGGAGTCCTGACGAGGGTCCCACCGCTCCTTCGGTGACGGCGTCGCGGCCCGCAAAACCCGCGCCGGAACGAGCCGCACTCCGGCCGCTTCCTCCGGGGGAAGCTCTCCCCCCCAACCCGGATGCGGCCGCGTTCCCGAGCGCCGAGGATCCGACCGGCGCTTCCGATCTGCGTGTCGCTCACATGATTCTGGAGGCGTACCGCAATCGATTCCGCGCGTTCCCGACGGGTGACAATCGGGAGATCGTGAATGCACTCACCGGCGCCAACCCGGAGCGTCTCCCGTTTTTTCCGCGGGATCATCCGAACCTCAACGCCTCGGGCGAATGGGTCGATCGCTGGTCCACCCCGCTCTTCTTCCACCACCTCGCCTCCGACGTGATCGAGATCCGATCCGCGGGACCCGATCGCACGCTCTATTCCGCCGATGACGTGGTGGGCGGATCGCCCGAGGAACTCCGCGCGAACATCCGGCGGTGAACGCCGATCCGATTCCCGATCATTCCGTGGCCGCTTCCGCCGAGGGGGCACCCTCCGGTCGCGGAGCCCGCAACGCGCGGTAGCGCGCGAGCGCGAGCCCGACGAAAGCGAGGTCGAGCAGAACGAAACCGAACACCACCGGGAACCCTCCGGTCCCGAACCCGTAGCTGTGGAGGCCGGCGCCGAGAACGAAATTGACGCCGTACCAGGCCATGAGCACCGAGAGGAATCCGACCACGGATCCGACCGCGAGACCGAACCCGGCCCACCATCCCGCGATGCGCCCGTGCAGCACGATGAGGTACCCGAGCAATGCGATGAGCGCCCAGGTCTCTTTCGGATCCCAATCCCAGAACCGGCCCCAGGAATAGTTGGCCCACACCCCGCCCAGGATCGTGCCAGTGGCGAGCAGCAACACGCCGATCTGCAGCGCGCGGTAAAGATATTGGTAGAGCGAGGGTGACGGGCGGCGTCCGCCGATCACCTGCCCCAAGGCCAGATGCCCCACGCCCAGCGCGAGCGCGAATGCTGCGTAGCTGAGCGTGATGCTGAGCACATGGGTCGTGAGCCAGAAGTTGTCGCGCAACACCGGCACCAGCGGGTTGATCGCGCTGTTGAGCATCAGCGGCTGTGTGTCCGCGAGGATCAAGGAGACCACCGAAACCGGCACGGCTCCGAGCAGGAAGACGCGGCACCGGTAGATCGCCTCGAAAATCAGTGCAAACAGGATGGTGCCGAATGCGACCCAGATCACCGATTCGTACATGTTGGTCACGGGCGGACGTCCTGCGATGGCGATCCGGCAGTAGAACCCGTACACCTGCGCCACGAACCCGAGGAACACGAGCGCCCACGCGATACGGTAGCCGACCGCCCGGCCGCGCCCGGAGGTGACCAGCAGCACCGTCCCGCCAAGCAGGTAGAGCACCCAGGCGATCCGGAACGGGTGGAGATCCTGATAGAAATGCTCAAGCTCGATGATGCGACGGTCGGGATAGGAGGGAGCGCCGAGCCGCTCGAGCGCATCGCGCAGTTCCCGCGACGCGGCAAGGAAACCGGGAGCATCCCCGGTGGCATGCGCCGCTTTCATGCGGGCGGACGATTCCACGATCGGCCGCGCGACTTCATCCGGCCAGAGGCTGCCCGCCGCCGCGGGGACGAGCCAGCGCCCCATCGATTCCTTCGGATCGGGCACGAGGGCCACCACCTCGCCACCGACGAGCCGCCGGAACAGCTCCAGCCGCGAGGCCACCTGCTGGGCCTCCTGGCCCGAGCGATCCGGCTTGGCGTTGCGGTCGCGCGCCTGGGCGGCGTTGGCCTGCATCACGATCCGGCCCAGTTCGGCGTTGCCCGCCAGCTCTTCGTACGTGAAGTACTTCTGCTTCTCGGCGAGCCCGAGGGTTTTCTTGAGCGGACGGAAATTGACCAGGATAAGCGGCCGCTTCTCCCAACCTGCCGGTTCCACCCAGATCGAGGTGAACAGAGGGACCGCATCGACGCGGTTGCCCGTCGCCGGATCCTTCCACACGGAACGGCCCGTGAGCGTCAACACCGTTTCGCGGGCCACGGTTGCGTACGGCTTCTTGCGCCCGTTGTCCTGAACGGGGATCCGCTCGAGCTCGGATGTATCGACCGCGCGAAGCGATGCCGGGAGGAGAAGCGCGAGGAGCAGCGGAATCGATCGGAGGAAGCGGTTCATGGGAGGGAGGGGGACGGAGCGGCGACCGAGCCGCCGCCTGCGGGTTTGGGGCGGAGATAGAACATGATGGCGATCCCGCAGCAGATCATCAGCGAGCCGACCCACTTGAGCAACCAGCCCGGATCATACAGCACCTGCAGCGTCGTTTCGTCGAGATTCTCGGGGTTCCACGAAGCCTGGGAAAACTTGTAATTGATCCCCGTGAGGACCGGGCCCAAGCCGCCGGGGTAACTGGCGGGGTGATTCATCTTGCTGACCCCCTGGCGCACGATCCCGCGCGCCGGTTCCTCGAAGCGTAGCGTGCTGATGAAATTCGCCGGCGTGTCGGTCCCCTCGTCGCGCGGCACCTCGAACCGGTCCAGCCCGACAAGAAACGGGATCCGCTTGGTGAGCAACCCGAACCCCACCTGGACCACCGCGGACCCAGCGGTCAGCGACTCGCTCCGGCCGGAGACGATCCATCGGTCGGGTCCGGACACCCCGGCGGGATCGACCAGACGCGCGCGGATGCCGGGAGGAGGATTCTCGCGACTGCCCGGCATGAGCGATTCGGCGGGAATCGGGCGCAACCGCTCCTCGAACCGCGCCGACGGATGGACCGCCACCACGCGCGCCTGCCAATCCGCCCAGCCCGTGACGATGCGCCCGCCCACCCCTTCGCTGCCAGCCGCGACTTCCTGCGCGCCGCGCAACGAGCGCCAGGCGACCTTCCCCTCCTCGGGCAGCACGCGCAGCAGCAGGCGGGGTTGCGGACGTCCTTCCGGCTCGCGAACGGTTCCTTCGAGATCGAGACGGACGGCAGGATTCTCCGGCCGATCGCCCAGCGATGCCGGGCGGCCTTCCTGGAGCGCGAAGGTTGGCCAGAACTCGTGCATCGTGACCTCCACGCGACCGCCCGGCCCCTCGACCGTGAATGCGCTGTGAGGTCGCACCTCGCCGCGCCCGGAACCGCCCTCGGGAAACCGGATCTCGAGATAGAACTTCCCTTCCCACTCGAAGAGCGTGACGGCACACCCGCTCGCCTGGAACCCCTGCCTGGGGACAACCACCGGCGAGGCCGGCATCTTCGACAAAGCCACCACCGATTCCCGCACCGCCCGCTCCCGCGTCGCGACCGGCGGCTGGTTTTCGGGAGTATCGAGCCCGATCATCGCGAGCCCGAACAGATCGTGGCGCTCGGCATCGCCTGTGAGCAAGCGCACCGGCAACCGCTGTCCCATCATGCCGCTCTCCAACTCCAACTCGATCGAAGGCTTCCCGGCGCCGTCGGGTGCCACCACCAGTTCGCGGACCGTATCCAGATGTTGGGCGTAGTCGCTCACCACGAGCGTACCCCCGCCCCCCGGAAGCCGGACCTCGCGCGGACGCTCGGGCGTCGGACGGCGCACCTCGACCGGGAACGGCATCGAGTACAGCGACCCGTCTGCCACATTCTCGATCTGAAGCACTGTCTCATTCAGCACGAGGCGATTGGTGGCGGGCTCCCCCTTGCGCAGGTTCACCGAGGCTTCGAACCCGGTCTTCTGCCCGATCATCGCCCCGATCAGCAGCGTGATGATCCCCAGATGCGTGGTGACAAACCCAACGTGCTTCCGTTCCCAAGGCCACCGGGTCAATGCCGCAGCGGCCAGGTTCACGCACAGCAACGCGAGCCAGAAAATAAACCAGGGCGCCTTGTAGATATAAGCGCGGGCCACCACTGCGTTGAATCCGCTCTCCAGAAACGTCGCCACCGCGCACGCGATGGAAATCGTGACCAGCAGGAACATCGCAAGCCGCAGCGAGCCGAAGAAATGCACGAGCCCCCAAAAGAGTGACTCTTTCTTGCGACGCGCCACCAGCGTGCGGCGCTCGGTTTTGGTAAGGGTCGCGCTCATGCCGCCACCCGCACCTCCCCGGCGCCAGACACAACCATTTCGCCTTCCGATAGCCCGACCTGCGCCTCGGGTTCACCCACCCCAAGCTTCCGCGTATGCCGGAGCGCCCGCCACGTCACGGTCCCACTGGAAAGGAACATCACCAAGGCCGCCGCAACCGGATGCAGCAGCCCGGAGGCCGCCAGCCCGATCCCCGCAGTGTTGTAGGCGGCCGCAAAGAGCAGGTTGCCGCGGATCGCACGCACCGTGGAGCGGCAGACCGTCACCGCCTCCGCCACCGTCTCGAGATCCGGGGCAAGCAGGATCGCGCCCGCGCTTTCTCGCGCCAGCTCGGCACCGCTGCCCACCGCGATCGCCGCCTCCGCCCGTTCCATCGCGGGTGCATCGTTGATCCCATCGCCGACGAACAACACCCGGCGCCCCTCACCCGCAAGCGCAACAACCCGGGCGGCCTTGGCTTCGGGGCTCAGTCCGGTTGCGACCGGTAGCGCCAGATCCGCAAGCACCGGCGCCGTGCGGTCGCCGGTCAGCACCTCGGCCCGCATCCCTAGCGCACGCAACCGGTCCAATACCGCCGGAACCGACTCCCGCAATCGCTCCCGCAACAACACGAGCCCAACCACCCGATCTCCGAAACAAATGTACACCCGCTGCCCCTGCGCGGCGTCCCGATGCAACATCACTTCCAACACTCCAGCTCCGGCTCCCGGCCCGAGAACCCCGGAGTTTCCCAAGCGCACCGCGACCACCTCCCCCCGATCGACGACACGTGCTTCAAGTCCGATCCCCGGGAGCATGCGCACCGAATCCACCGATGGCATCGCTTCCGCAAGTGGCGCCCAAGCCGCGAGTGCGCGCCCGATCGGGTGGTTGGAAAACAACTCCACCGCGCCCGCGATCCGTCGGACCATCCCACGATCCACGCCGGGTGCGGTCACGAAATCAACAATCCCCGGCTCCTCCTCGCTGAGCGTTCCGGTCTTGTCGAACACGACGAAATCGCAGCGCGCGATCCGCTCGATCATCTCCCCCGAACGGCAGACAAGACCGCGGCGTGCGAGCGCAGCCAGCGCGCTCCAAACGCCGATCGGCGTGGCCAATCCCATCGCGCATGGGCAGGCCACCAGGAGCACCGCAAGAGCGTGAAAGGTCCCGACGCCCCAACCAGCCTGACGGGTCCAATAGATCCAAGTGCCTGCCGCCACCGCGAGCACCACTGGCAGAAACCAGGCCACGATCCGGTCCGCTTCCCGCTGCACCGGCGCCGGGTGGAGCCGCGCCTCGCGCACCGCACCCAGAAGCGAATCGAGGCGCCGCTCGCCTCCCGGCACCGTCGCCTCGATGACCACCGCGCCGTCCAGCAGATGGCTCCCTGCGAGGACCGCATCGCCCGAACGCCGGACCACCGGATACGGCTCGCCATTGAGGGCCGACTCGCGCACCAGCGCTTCCCCCTCCACCAACCGCCCATCGACCGGGATGCCATCGCCCGGGCGCACGAGCACGCGGTCTCCCGTGCGGACCTCCGCGACGGGGATCTCCTGTCGCTCCCCGCAGCATGAGATGCGGGTGCAGCGCGAGAACTCAGCACCGAGTGCCTCCACCGCACGCAGAAGCTCGCTGCGCCGCCGATCCCCTAACACCGTGCCCAGCGTGTAGATCGCCACCAGCACGGCGACGACTTCGTAGTACACGCTGCCGGAACCGACGAAGGTGGACTGCAAGGAAGCCAGGAAAGCGCCCGCAATCCCCAGCAGGAATAGTTGCTCCACCACGATGCGCCCACGCCGTAGCTCGCCCAGCGCCGCGCGGGCAATGGGCAATCCCGCGAGCAGAAAGACAGCGAGCGCAGAAACCGCCAGAACGATATGGATCCACAGCCGGACGCCCGGCCCGGGCGGCGTGAGGTTGATTGCCATGCCCAGGACCATCGACTGCGCCGCCACCACGGCCGCGAGACCCAGACGCAACCATTCGCCCGGCCGAGTGACCGGGGCCACCGACGCCGGGCCTTTCTGGGAGCAACAGGATGCCATCCGTAAATCGACGATTGAAGCCGGAAAACTAACCGGGTTTTGCGCCGATGCACGCGAAAGATTTGCGGGCTCGCCGGTTCCGGGGGGTTCGATTGCAGTTCACCTCCTCGCCGCGAGGCCCGGCCCCCCCGGATCCCAGGATCGGAGCGCTTTGGCGGCAGCGCCCCCGTAGCTGTTCACCGGTTCGCGATCGCTGGGGCTTCCGTTCCGGCCGCCTTTCTGCTGATCTGAGTCGAGTGCATCGTTCCTCGCTTCCCCTCCGGCTCCTGATCCCGGCGCTCCTCCTGGGTCTGGCGCTCGCTTCGGGGGTTTGGTGGTTCACGCGCAGTCGCGTCACTGAATTGCGCCGCCCCGCACCCCCGGGCGCCATGACGATGCACGATCCCGGCCATCTCTCGGGCGATGTGTGGAGCCAGCCCGCCACCTGCGCCCGCTGCCATGCGGAGGCGTTCTCCAAGTGGCACGGCACCAACCACGCGCTCGCCAACCGTCCGTTCGATGCGGAAAAGGATCGGGCCACCCTCCCGGCTCGGATGCCGTTCACCCCCGGCGCGGAACGGATCGAGGTATTCTGGAAGGGCTCGGGCGCACAGGCCTTCAGCGGGGATGGCAAACGGCTCGCACCGCGTGGACCGGCAGTCGGAATCATCGGGGTGGAGCCGCTCCGCCAGCTCTTGATTGATGCCGGGGGCGGACGCTTCCAAGTGACGCCGATGGCGTGGGATCCGGCCAAGCGGGAGTGGTTCGACGTGTTCCGCGACGATCCCCGGCGTCCGGGAGACTGGGGTCACTGGCTGGGGCAGGGCATGAATTGGAACTCCAACTGTGCGGCCTGCCACATGACCGATTACCAGAAAGGCTTCGATCTCGCGACGGGCGATTACGCGAGCCGCTGGGGGTTGCAGGGGATCAGTTGTGTCCAATGCCACCGGGGCGCCGCCGACCACGCGCGGAGAGCCGACCGCGGCGAGGTCGGGACCTTCACTCGCGCGGCGCCCGGACCGGCCCAGGAAAACTGCCTGAGCTGCCACTCGCGCCGCGAAGATCTGACCGGCAACTTCGTATCGGGCGACCGGTTCCACGACCACTACCGGCTGAGCCTTCCGGACGAACCCGGACTCTACTTCGCGGACGGCCAGATCCTCGACGAGGTGTTCGAGGCCGGGTCGCACCATCTGGGCGCGATGGGCGGACGCTCCGGCATCCGGTGCGCCGACTGCCACGACCCGCACACCCTTGCCCCGATCCTGCCGGTCGAGAACGACGCGCTCTGCATGCGATGCCACACGACCGGACTGCAGAACGCCCCGGTGATCGTTCCGGCGAACCACACCCTGCATGCGCCCGGTTCCGCGGGGAGCCGGTGCATCTCGTGCCACATGCCCACCCGAACCTACATGGCGCGCGACCCGCGCCATGACCATTCCTTCCCGATCCCCGATCCGCGGCTCACCAAGGAGCTCGGCGTACCGAACGCCTGCACCTCCTGCCATGCCGATAAGCCCCTCGAGTGGCTGATCGAAACCGCCGAACGGTTCTGGGGCCCCGGAATGAACGCCGCCCGGCGTCCCCGCGCCCGTGCGGTCGCCGCCGCCCAGCGCGGCGAAGCCTCCTCCAACACGCTCCTCGACCTCCTTGCCGAGGACCAGCCCGATGGCTGGCGCGCCACCCTCGCGTCGTTCCTGCGGCAGACCGCCCCGACCGAACGTGCGGTGCACACCCTCGAGAAACTCGCGGTCGAGGATCCCGATGCCACCGTGCGCGGACGGGCGGTCGAGGTCCTCACGGGCTGGGGCCGGATCGAGTCGCTGAAGGACCGGGTCGCCGCCGATCCCGCCCGCGTCGTCCGGCTCGCCGCGACCACTCGTCCCGAAACCGTCGGCCTCCTCCCCTCCACCATCCGCGAGGAGTTGCGCCATTACCTCAGCTTCAATGCGGATAGGCCCGGACACCGACCGCGCGCGGCGGAACTCGCAATCCGGGAGGGAGACCCGGCTACAGCCCGCGCAGCGCTCGGCGCCGCGGCGGCGCTGGCGCCCAACGACGCCGGCTTACTGCACGACCTCGCGATCCTCCATTCGCGTCTCGGGGATTTGGAACCTGCGCTCGCCAACCTCCGCAAGGCCGCAGAACAGGCCCCTGCGAATGCATCCATCCAGCATAGCCTCGGACTGGTGCTCGCCGAAAACCAGGATCTTAGCGGAGCGGTTGCCGCGTTCGAAGCCGCCGTGCGGATCGATCCCGCGGCGGGCCGGAGTTGGTACAACCTCTCGGTGGCCCGCCTCCAACGTGGCGAGCGAGAGCAGGCGGCAACCGCGTTGGGCGAGGCGCGCAAACTCCGGGGCGCAAGCCCGCAGGAACTCGCGGCCATGGAACAGGCGCTCCGTCGTTAGTGATCGGGAGCCGCGGCTCCCTATCGGCCCCCCCGGCTCCCGCGGTTCCAGCGCCATCCCCCGCTGCCTGAAGCGTCTCCTTGAACCGCCACGCTGCTCAAGACCGCGCCGTTCCCGGCCGCCGCAGCGCCTTACTGCGAGGAAACCCGCGGTCGACGGGAGGATCGCCATTGCGGGCGGCGCGTGGGTTGCGGCTCCGCACCTCGTTCGCGCGCTTGGCGGCCGTGATGAAATCCGACACCAGCCTTCCCGTCATATCCCTACGCGTCGCGGCCCCGACGACAAACGGCGGGGGCGCAGGCGTAACCCGTCGAACCACCAGTCGTGCGCCTGCGAGCAGCTCGAACCCCTGCTGGACGAGCGCAACCCCGCGGCCGGCCTCCACCGAGGCGATCAGGCTCGTTGCCCCGTCGTGCTCCTCGGCAATGACAGGCCGTCGCCCCGCGCGAGCGAACACCCCTCTCAGCCATTCCGTGTATTCCGGATACTCAGCCGCGGAGTAGGCGATGAGCCGTTCCCCGGCGAGCCGCTCCAGCCCGACCGTTCGGGCCCGGGCCACCGGATGCGCCGGGTGAGCCGCGACACAAACGGGAAAGGATCGCAGCCTCTCGA
>Ga0073934_10009166_pt1 | contig 12800 bp, 13 predicted proteins | sample LarsenN4metaG_FD_76834 | JGI IMG/M metagenome (GOLD analysis project Ga0073934, IMG submission 76834) | Hot spring sediment bacterial and archeal communities from British Columbia, Canada, to study Microbial Dark Matter (Phase II) - Larsen... ...
CATCTCGCGTGGGACACTCCGGTCGATCCCGAGGCGCCGCTCGTCCCGGACGTCCAGATCCCGATCTACGGGACGCACGTCTGGGAGAAGCTCGCGCCCGGCGACGTGAAGAAGCTCCGTCGCGAGTCGCTCTCGTGGACGCTCTCGCAGTTCCTGCACGGCGAGCAGGGGGCGCTCCTCGCCACCGCGCAGGTCGTCGACGCGACGCCGAGCTACGACGCGAAGCTCTACGGTGCGAGCCAGGTGATGGACGAGGCGCGCCACGTCGAGGTGTACGCGAGGTACCTGCGCGAGAAGATGACGCGCCAGTATCCGATCAACCTCCACCTCCGCACCCTCCTCGACCGGATCCTCACCGACGGCCGCTGGGACATGAAGTACCTCGGCATGCAGGTCATGGTGGAGGGGCTCGCGATGGCGGCCTTCGGGTACATGCACCAGACCTGCGACGAGCCGTTGCTCAAGCAGCTCACCCACAACGTCATGCGCGACGAATCGCGCCACGTGGCGTTCGGCGTCCTCGCGCTCCAGGGCTTCTACGACGACCTGCCCGCGAACGAGCGCCGCGAGCGCGAGGAGTTCCTCTACGAGGGCTGCCGGCTCATGCGCGATCGGCTGCTGATGGAAGACGTCTGGGAGGAGATGGGCTGGCCGAAGGCCGAGGTTCGTGAGATCGTGCTGCACTCCGAGCAGATGCGGGAATTCCGGAAGATGCTCTTCGCGAAGATCGTGCCCAACGTGAAGCGGCTCGGGCTGCTGACGCCCTGGGTCCGGGAGCGCTTCGCGGAGCTCGACATCCTCAAGTTCGAGGACATGGAGCCGTCCGCCTGAACGCGCTCAAGCGCGTCGCCCGGCGCGTCCTGCCCTGGGCGGTCACGCTCGCGATCTTCGCCTTCCTGTTCTGGCGGATCCCCGCCGCGCAGGTCGTGGAGACCTTCGCCCGGGCACGGTGGGGGTGGTACGTCTGCCTGATGGTGCCGTACTCGCTCTGCTACTTCCTGGTGGATTCGTTCGTCGTCCAGCAGGCCGTGTCGTGGTTCAACGTGCACGTCCCGTACCGGGACATCCTCCCCGTCCGCGCCACCACCTACATCCTGTCGCTCGTGAACACGCAGCTCGGCCAGGGCGGCGTCGCGCTCTACCTCCACCGGCGGCACCGCATTCCGTTCTGGGAGATCACCGGCACGGTGATCTTCATCTCGTTCGTGGAGGTGTACCAGCTCGCGCTCTACTCGTTCGTCGGCGCAACAGCCAGCGGCGAGCTGGACCGGTCGGTCCCGGCGTGGACCTACGGCGCCCTGGCCGGCTACTTCGTCGGCCACCTCTGGTATTTCGGACGACCGGAGCCGACCGCCGCCGATCGCGTGCCGATCTTCCGCGCGTTCCGGCGCGCGAAGCCCGTCCGGTACCTCCAGCTCCTCCTCTACAAGACGCCGAACCTCGTCGCGGCGGTGCTGGTCCACTGGCTCGCGCTGCCGCTCTTCGGCATGCACGTGCCGTTCACCGTCCTCCTGACGTTCCTCCCGATCGTGTTCTTCGCCGCCGCGCTGCCGATCGCGGCCGCGCACCTGGGCCCGAGCCAGTTCGTGTGGGTCCGGTTCTTCGGGGGGTACGCCCCCGAGGCCGGCCTCCTCGCCTACAGCCTCGCGGCGCACCTCATGTTCATGACGATGAACGCGCTGATCGGGCTGGCGTTCCTCCGTCGGGCGTCGCGCGAGCTCGTGCCGGCGACCGGCTGATCCGACCGCGCGGCACCGCGCGGTCGACGACCGCCGCGAGGTTCATCGCCGCGACGACGAGCGCCGCGACGCGCACCGTGCCGCCGTCGACGAGGGCCGGGCGCGTGAGCGCGGCGGCCGCAAGGAGCGCGAGCCCGTAGTTCGCGACCCCTGCGGCGTGTCCCAGGCGCGACCGCGCGGGGCCGGGCGCCGCCCGGCGCGCGGAGGCGACCGCGTAGGCCGCGAAGGCGAGCGCGATCGCGAGCGGGGCGACCGGCGGCACGAGCCCCACGGCCGCGGCGCTGCCGGTCGCGGCGAGCACGACGGCGATGTCGGCGGCGTTGTCGAGCACGGCACCGTACGCCGTCGGCCCCGCACGCCGGGCGGCGATCCCGTCGCAGAAATCGGTCGCCGCCGCCAGCGCGACGAGCACGAGCGGCAGGCGGCCGCCGCGGTCGAACGCCCAGGGAATGCAGGCGGCGGCGAGGAAACGGAGGATGCCCAGCGCGTCGGCGAGGGCACGCACGTCAGCGCTTCGCTCCCTCGATGACCCGGATCGGCCGCCGGCGCCGGTCGCGCCGGAGGAGGACGTAGAGCGCTCCCGCGCCGCCGTCGCACGGGCGCGCGGTGGTGAACGCGAGCACCACCTGCCCGGCGCGGCCGCGCGCGAGCCACGCCTTCAGCCGCTCCTTCAGCACCGGCGTCTGGTCCTTCGAGTTGAGCCCGCGGCCGTGGACGAGGAGCACGCAGCGCTGTCCCGCCCGCACGGACGCGACGAGGAACGCGTCGACCGCCGGCCGCGCCTCCTCGGCCGTCATCCCGTGCAGGTCGAGGTGCGCCTGCCACGCGAAGTCGCCGCGGCGCAGGCGCCGGAGCACGCGCGGATCGAGACCCACGATCGCACCCTCGACGTACTCGCGGGTGTCGCTGACGTCGAACGTCGCCGTGCCGGCCACCAGGTCCGAGAGCGCGGCGAGCGCCTCCGCCTCCTCGCTGACGGGAGGGCGCGGCGTCGCGGCGGGCGGCGGGCCGCCCACGCGTGCCGGCCCCCGCGGCAGCGGTGCGACGCCCTCCATGGCGCGGCGGAAGAGCTGCGCGTCGTCGGGCGGCGGCGGGCCGGCCCTCGCGACCAGGGCGGGGGTCGGGCGGGGCCGGTGGCGGACGCGCTTCGCCAGGTCGGCGAACGGGGAGTTGAGCGGCGGCGGGCCCGGGTCCCGCGCGACCGGCGGCGTCCGCTTGCCCGATCTCCCGCGCCCCGCCATGGGGCCGGTGTAGCACAGCCGGGTCGGTGCCCGTAGCTTCGGATCAGGACGCCGCCGTGGGTGCGGCGCCGAGCCGCGCGGGCACGCGGACGCGGAAGCGCGAGCCGGCACCCGCCGTGCTCTCGACGTCGATCCGTCCGCCGAGCTCGCCGACGTACTGCTTCACGGTGTAGAGCCCGAGGCCGACGCCGCCGTGCCGTCGCGTGTTGACGCTCTCGAGCTGGCGGAACATGTCGAAGATCGCGTCCATGTCCCCGGCCGGGATGCCGCACCCGGTGTCGGCGACGGTGAAGACGACGCCCTCGCCGTCGCTCTCGGCGGAGACGGTGACGCTGCCCTTCTCCGTGAACTTGATCGCGTTGCCGATCAGGTTCTTCAGGATGATGCGGAGCTTCCCGGAATCCGTCTCGAGGACCGGCAGATCGCTCCCGACCTCCCAGGCCATCGTGAGATGCGCGTGGTCGAGGCGGGCGTCTTCCTCCGCCTGGATCTGGGCGATGAACTGCGCGACGTCGACCCGGTCGATCGCGAGCCGGCTCTGCCCCGCCTCGAGGCGCCCGATGTCGAGCGTCGCGGTAATGAGGTCCAGGAGGTCGCGCGCGCTCCGCTGCATGCGACCGAGGACCTCCACCTGCTCCGGCGGCATCGGCCCGAACGCCTCCTCGATGAGGAGGTCCGTGTACCCCATGATCACGTTCAGCGGAGTCCGCAGCTCGTGCGACATGGTCGCGACGAAGGCCGACTTGAGCTTCCGGCTGTCGTCGAGCAGCCGGACGGTGTGGAGGGCGATCGCGGCGTGCCCCGCGAGCTCCGTCGCGAGCGCCCGCTGGCGGGCGCTCGGCGCCGCGCCGGGCGCCCAGATCAGCAGCATCGCCCCGACCGCCTCGCCCGCGCGCTCGAGCGGCGCCATCAGATGGCGTCCCTCCGACGGATCGACGCCGGCGGCCGCCGGGAGGTGCTTCAGCGCCGTCGCCTCGTCGAGCTCGACGCCGTGGAGCCGTTCGGCGTGCGCGGCGGGCAGGCCGCACGCCAGCTCCAGGCGGTAGAGCGGCGGCGTGCCCCGGCGGACGGCGACGACCACCGCCTGCGCGCCGGTCAGCTCCCGGGCGCGGAGGCCGAGGTGCGCGAGGAGGGCCGGCGGGTCGGCCGCCTGGTGCAGCTCCTGCGCGACGCGCAGCAGGGTCCGGTCGAGCGGCTCGGCGGCGTCCGGGGTCGGCGGCGCGGCCGGCCGCCCGCGACGCGCCTCGAGCCACGTCGCCCCCGACGCGACCAGCGCCGCGGCGGCGGCGAGCAGCCACGGCGACAGGTCCGCTCGCAGACCGAGTGCGACGAGCACGCCGGCGAGCGTCGCCGCCACGACCACGGCCGACCCCCACCGCGCACGCGCGAGGCAGGCGCGGATTCGATCCACGGGCGGAACCTCAGGAGGCGCGGTCGGCGGGCGGCGATGCGATCGGCGTTCCCAGCGAGGCGGCGAGCTGCTGGAGGGCGCGCCAGGCGAGCTTGCTCGGCTGGACGTGCCCGTTCTCCCAGCGGCTGACGGTGGAGAAGGTCACGTTGAGCGCCTGCGCGAGCCCTTCCTGCGTGAGCCCGACGCGTCCGCGCCATTCGCGAATGACCTTCGCGGCGTCTGCCGGCGGACCGGCTGGGGAGGATGTCGGCGTTACGGCGTGCATGGCCATCTATGGCCGGAAGCAACCCAGGTGCCACAGAGCACCCCCGCGAAAAGCCAAGCAAAGTCGCTCGCGGCTCACGTGCCGAGCGTCATCCCGTCGCCTGCCGTCCGAATCCTGACGCCGTCCTTGCGGGGGTGGGGGGCCGCTGATAAGCGCCCCGAATGCCGACCCCGCAGGAGATCCTCGACCGGCTGCGCTCGGTCGCCTACCCCGGCTACACGCGCGACGTCGTGTCCTTCGGCCTGGTGAAGGACATCGAGGTCGCGTCGGACGGCGTGACCGTCCACCTCGCGCCCAGCACGGCGCAGGAGGACGTATTGACGGCGATCGAAGCGGCCGTGCGCACGGCGGTCGAGACGATGCCCGGTGTGGCGGGGCCGGTCGCGATCCTGCGCAGTCCGGCGGCGCCGCGGCCCGCCGTCGGTCGCGGGCCGCAGCCGATCCCGGGGGTCGACGCGATCGTCGCCGTCGCGAGCGGCAAGGGCGGAGTCGGGAAGTCGACCGTCGCGACCAACCTGGCGCTCGCGCTCGCGCAGCTCCGGCCGCGGGTCGGGCTCCTAGACGCCGACGTCTTCGGCCCGAGCGTCCCGCTCATGCTGGGCATCACGGAGAAGGCGCGTCCCGGCGAGGGCCGTCGCCTGACGCCGGCCGAGCGTCACGGTCTCAAGGTGATCTCGATGGGGATGTTCCTCGGCGAGACCACGCCGGTCGTCTGGCGCGGACCCATGGTGACGAAGCTCGTCACCGAGTTCCTGCGGAACGTCGAGTGGGGGACGCTCGACGTGCTGGTCCTCGACCTCCCGCCCGGCACCGGCGACGTCCAGCTGACCCTCACCCAACAGGTGCCGATCAGCGGCGGGCTCATCGTGACCACGCCGCAGGACGTCGCGCTCGCCGACGTCCGGCGCGGGATCGCCATGTTCCGGCAGATGAAAGCTCCGATCCTGGGCCTCATCGAGAACATGAGCTACCACCTCTGCCCCGGCTGCGGGGCGCGCGGCGACCTCTTCGGGCACGGCGGCGGCGCCGCGATGGCGCGCGAGAGCGGCATCCCGTTCCTCGGCGAGGTGCCGCTCGTCCGCGCGATCCGCGAGGCGGGCGACACGGGCACGCCGCTCGTCGCCGCCGATCCGTCGCACCCGCAGAGCCGCGCCTTCCGCGAGATCGCCGAACGGATCCTCGTCCGCCTGGACGAGGCGCGCCGGCGCGCGCCCGCGGCCTCGCTCCCGGTCGTCGACTAGGCCGTCTCCGCCCGCCCGCGGAGCGACTCGATCAGCACGGTCGCGACGCCGACCGTGATCGCCGCGTCGGCGACGTTGAACGCCGGCCAGTAGAGCTCGCCCCAGTGCAGGTACACGAAGTCGACGACGCGGCCGTAGCGGAGGCGACAGAAGAGGTTTCCCATCGCGCCGCCGAGGACGAGCCCGACGCCGACGCGGGCCACTCGCGCGTCGTCGCGGAGCCGGCGGAGGAACGCCACCAGCAGCCACACCGCGGCGAGCGTGACGCCGACGAAGGCCGGGAGGCGCACCCAGTCCGGGACCGTCGCGAACAGGCTGAACGCCGCGCCCGTGTTCCAGACGAACGTGAAGGCGAGGAACGGCGTGAGCGGGATCAGCGTGTACTCCGGGATGGCCCGCTGCACGGCCGCCTTGGTGACCTGGTCGGCGACGAGCACCGCGAGCGCCACCGCCGCGGCGCTCCGGAACCGGCGATCGAGCCGCATGCTCAGCGCGCGGGCGCGAACGCGACGAGCGTCCGCTCCACCGCGGCCGCGCGCGATTCGCCGACCGGGTTCGGGAAGAGCACCGCCATGGTCGCGCCGGCGAGCCGGTACGCCCGGAGGCGCTCCCGGCAGGCGGCGGGCTCGCCGACGAGCGTCACGGCCTCGGCCATGGCGTCGCCGACCGCCGCCTCCGCGCGGCCGACGTCCTTCTCGCGCCAGGCGGCGCGGACGGCCTCGACCTCGCGCCGGAAGCCGCTCGCGGCCAGCATGTTCCCGTAGAACGGGAGGTTCACGTAGCGCGCGAGCATGCGCTTCGCCTCCTGGAGCGCCGCGCGGCGGTCCTCGCCGAGGTACACGGTGGTGAAGTGGCACACCTCGAGGTCGTCGGCGGAGCGGCCGGCGCGTTCGGCGCCGCGCCGGAGCGCGTTCATCGCGCGCGGGTACCGCTGGAGCGGGAAGAGGTTGAAGATCACCCCGTCGGCCACCTCCCCCGCCAGCTCGATCATCCGCGGCGCGAGCGCCGCGGCGAGGATGCGCGGCGGCACCGCCGGCCGCGGCTGGTGCGGGCCCTTCGCCCACGCCGTCCGGAGCACGCCGACGACGTCGCGGATCTTCGCCAGCGGGTCGCCCATGTCGATGCCGAGGGGGGCGTTCACCGCGCGGTGGCCGACCCCGATGCCGAGGAGGAGCCGTCCGCCCGAGAACTCCTGCACGGCCGCCGCCTGCTGCGCGAGCAGTGTGGGATGCCGGAGGTAGACGTTCGTGATCGCCGTCCCGACCTTCAGCCGCCGCGTCGCGAGCGCGACCGCCTCGGCGTAGGCGAGCGAGTCGTTGAAGGACTCCGGGATGAAGACCGCCTCGTAGCCGAGGTCCTCGGCCCGGCGCCCCCACGCCACGATGTCGCGGGGCGAGGCGTCCCGCAGCGGTGAGAAGGCCAGCGCCACGCGCTCCATGCCGCACCCGTGTAGTCGACCCGCCGCGCGATGGAAAGGCGCGCGTTGCGGCCCGCGCGCCCGTCGGGTACACCTCCGCCGTGGCCAAGCGGATGCTCCTCCACTTCCGGATCGGTGCCTTTCCCGCCTACGAGAAGGCGGACGAGCAGGGCATGCCGCAGCCGTGCGCGCTCGGCGTCCCGTGGGTGAACGAGGACACGCAGCGCACCCTCGCCCGCCTCCGGATCCCGCGCACCGATCCGTGGGGCCGCCCGCTCCCGCCGTCCCAGCAGGGAGAGACGCGCGGCATCCAGGACGACCCGCCGGCGGGCGACCGCGACGGGCTCCTCGCCGAGCAGCCGCGGCGCTGACACTAGCCAGCCGCGCCGCAGACTTTAGACGACGCGTCGTTGTCTAGTGCGAGTCCGTGCCCTGCCAATGCGGGCTGAAGTGCTGTCGGACACGGCATGGAACCGACAGAGCGCTGCCCTTGCGAACGGACACACGTCACACAACGGATGCCGCGGCTTACAAATCGTCGCCGCAAGGTCCAGCAACGCATAGTTGTAGAGACGCGGCGCACGTCGATCGAGGCAGGTAGCCGCTACTTGGACGAATTGCCGCCTCCGCCGAGCCTCTCCCGTAAGGCAAAGACCGAACACACGACCAAGAACTCTCAGGACGTTGGTATCGACGATGGGTAAGGGCTGGTTGCGCGAGAAGCAGGCGACCGCATTACTCACGTACTCGCCGACGCCGGGCAACGTACGCAGATGATCCACATCTGTGGGAACCCGGCCCCCGTATCTGCCCGCCACTTCACGGGCCATGTCCGCAACGTTTTCGGCTCGCCAGGCCAGACCGAGGGGCTTGAGGAGCGTCGCGATATCCGCACGGGACGCCGACGCGACGTCTTCGACCGTTGGGTATCGGGTGATGAATCGGACATACACTGGTACCACCTGAGCGACACGCGTACGCCTCAGCATCATTTCAGCCAGGAGAACCCGGTACGAATCTGATTCCGCACGCCAGGGGAAGTGCCGGAGTCTCCGCCGCGCCCAGGACAAAAGCGACTGTCGAAAACGCTTCGCTGTGCGACGATCGACAGCGACTACGCTAGTGATGCGCGTCATACCGGAGGCGGTGATCCGTGAAGCGACACGAACACGCGGAGGTCCCGGATTAGGTCGCTCAAACTGCGGACTCGGCCCTCGTGAGCCTTCAGTGCCCGCGCAATCGCCTTCGGGACATACAGCGTGATGTTCCCGCTAGCGATCTGTACCGCAAGGTCGGATGATATCAGATCGTCTAACGTGACGAGCCAAACCTTGAGACCCGTCCGCGCTATCTCGTCACGCACTTCCTTCCAGCGCTCGCGAATTGTTCGCTTTGACTCAACGACAACCGCCCGCTCAGGCCAACTCTTAAGGGTCTTCTCATCCGGGACGATAATGTCACTGTGTCCAGAGATCGCAGTGCCTACTTCACAGGGGATGGAGCATCGCGAGAAAAGATAACGGAGACACTTTTCCATATGAACACCGGCGCGCTTCTTACGCTGGTTGCCGATGGAGGTGAAGCCCTTAGTCAGGAGAAGCAGCGCCTTTCTCGGATCACTGTCATCCACCTCGCGGTATAGCGCGACCAAGTCACGCACGACGCTTACCTGCGCTTCATCGAGGACCCTCAGACCTTCGCGCATCATCTCTTCCAACACTTCCTGGAAATTCGCCTCGATCTGGTCAGGTCGGACTTCGTCTAAGCGAAGCCGCGAAATAACGGCGGTCAGCACCTCGTCCGTCTTCGGTACTGTCGCTAGAATGGGGCGTAGCTCACGGGGCATGCCGAACCCAGGTTTCGGCATGATTCAATCCGCGGCTCGCGCTCGAGATGATGCTGGTGTGCGGGTGCCCGGACCTGCACGCAACAGTTCTGCAGGGGGCAGCGCCAGGGCATCCGCAAGAGCAGCCAGGGTTTGAAGAGTCGCGTTAGCTTCCGCCGCTTCGAGCTTTTGGAGGTGACGAAGCCCCAGCCCAGACCGGTCTGCTAACTGCTCTTGAGACAGCTGTGCGGCTTTGCGCAACGCACGCAGTCGGCGCGCGAAGACCTGCTGAAGTTCTCTTCCGACTCGCTGCCGCCGGCCACGATCCACGCGGCGGTATGAGCATACCGGGCGCGTTCGTCGCTACGCCTTATAGGGCGCCCCTGCGCCTCGTTACCCGTTCGACGCTCAACCCCGCGCGTTGACGGAGGAACGTGCCAGCTGCGGCTGAGGCGAGTCGCATTGCTCTGCCGTTTGCTCCACGAGCGCGAGCAGTTCCGCAATGCGCGACGCCAACTGGTGGCTAAGAAACGGCGGTACAGCGTTGCCGATGACGCGATACGCGTCGACGAGCGAGAGGTCACCGAACCGGAACCAATCCGGGAACGTCTGCACCCTTGCTGCCTCGCGGACCGAGAGAGTTCGCGGTTCGTACGGGTGCACATAGGCGTACGTGTCCTTGCCCATGTGACTGACAATCGTTTTGCATGGGCGGTCTGGCCTCAAGCGGGAGAGCCAATCGCCGTGGTTTCCATCTCGCTTTTGCAGATAGCCTTCCGTGAGGAGGTGGTGCTGCAACTCGCCTGGTAAAGGTGGAATCGACTCGAGCAAGAGGCGAAGCGACAAGGAGCCATCAAGTCGCGAGAGAAGACTCTCGATATCCGCAATTTTCAGGCCGCTGTCGGTCCGATCTTTCTGGTCAGCTGCACGAAGATGATGGGCGACGGACGCCAGCACCGCGCGGAGCTCACGTAGCGTCTCGGCATTGTCGCATCGGTAGTCCATCCACCGCCTGCCGGGACCGAGCAGCTCAAAGAGCGCCCGATCGTCCGCTCTCGATAACCGCACATGATGAGCGTCTACTTTGTCTTCCGACGGATTGCCTGATCCCGTAAGCGGCTGTTGCTCGAGCCAATCCAAATATTCGCCTGTTGCACCGTCGTTATCGCGACTTCGCGGCAACCGCTTCACGGTGCCTCGGAGATCACCGCCTCCAGCGCCTACAAGATGCGGAGAGGGCAGTCCCCGGAGAGCCTCAATCAGCGGGATCTCCTCCCGTGTGGGAAGGCAAAGACACCAATGGGGCACATCCAAATCGCCAACCAGCGCCGGCGCCAAGTTGCTACGGCAACCGATCATGAAAAATCGCTCGCGCGTTTGCGGGACCCCATGCCGGCTGCAATCGATCACGCGGCTACGAACCTCGTAGCTGAGGTGGTTCTCCGAGAGTTCCCGAATCGCTTCAGCAAGGACATCCGTCGCTTGGAAACTCCCTTCCGGAGTCTGAACCTCACTCTGGAAATGCCGGACGTTTTCAAACAGGAATACGTCTGGGGCCAGGGCGCTGACGAAGAGCACATACTTGTGGAGGAGGCGATTCCTGACGTCGCCAGTCTCTGCGTCGACCTGCACGTGCACTCCATGCTCACGCAGGCTGCGTATTTTTCCGCGGCCAATCCGACTAAATCCCTGGCAAGGGGGGCCACCGAGAATGACGGCGACCTTGCGGTCGCCGGAATACATCTCACTGAGCCGCCGACGCATGTGTTGATTGCCGAACATCGTGCGCCGCAATGCATCCCGAGACGCACGCCAGTTCACCCATGCGCTCTTAGTGGCCTCTCCCGCCTCGCAAGCCATGAATCGCAAGAATTGCGCGATACGGGCAGCGGAGGATGCCAGCTGACCGCGGCCTCTCGCCTTCGCCTTCTCGCGAAGTTCCGCTATTTTCCGATCCCAGGTATCGTTCAACGCTGGCTTCGACCGATTCGCTTCCTCGAGCCATTGCGGAGACGCGGGCATCGATGACATCGCCTCCCCCGGCGCATCATCGGCCCAGACGATGGGCGGCATAGCCAGGAGCCTCGATGACGGCATGGGCAGTCTGAGCTCTGCGTGAAAGCCGACTACCGAAGTCTGTTGCAGCGTCCGGGGATCGAGCTGCTGGTATGATTTCTTAAAGCTACCGGACTTTCGAATTTCGGCCAGCTCGCTCAAGAAGCTGGCGTCGAGTGCACGTACGCACCGCTTGAAGGCTTCAAGGCTCATCCACGGTAGGTCAGCAAGCTCCGCGGCCAGCGAACCGTCGTTCGTTACGTGACCAAGGTGATCCAAGAAGAACGCAAGCACTTCGTTCTCGCTCTCAAAATCTGTCAAGTCGACGCAACGGCACACAGGCGCGCCTTCGCCACTTCGGTTGTTGGCGTTGAATGCACGCACCATCGTGCGTTCTACATCGACGGCAAGAACGGTTCGGAAAAAATCGCCACGCCCAAACAAATCAAAGCCGATAGACATGCCGCCGCAGCCGCTGAAGAGATCGACTACGAGATGTGGCCGGCGCGGAGCCAATAGCGTGTTGAGGAGACGGCGCTCCGCGACAACGGCATCGTCGTCATCCACCGCGCCACGGTCGTCATTGACGGCGATGAGGGATAGTTGCCGCGTATTCCGCGGTTCCGCAGACGGACGCTTCCCCTCGAGCCAAGAGCGGTACTTCGCCAGGGAGTCGCTCCTGACGTAGCCACCGTTCAAATGGGCCTTCAATGATGAATCCGTAACACCGATCTCGCGCGCTGCGGATCGGGCATCGAGCCCACGCGAAGCGATACGATCCCGAACCGCCTGAAGGAGAAGACGCGGTTCCATTACGAGCGGGGCGAATCAACGTTGCTCCGATGCAACGCAGAGCTTCGCCAGCTGAGCAGCCGTCTCGTATCGGAATCTTGTTGACTCGGAACGCTCGACTCAGCGTCGACGCCGCTCATACAGCCACCTCCCCGCGCGCTCTCGGGTGCGTTTCTCGTCAACCATAGGGGCACGAAGGAGGCAAGAGCGGAAAGCGCGTATGGGTGCCTTGGCAGGGAATACCCGGGCGAGGCCATAACTGCGTGGACGCCTCTTCCATCAGAAGGTGGTCCCGCCGTCCGGCGCGACCGCGATCGTCGCCCCCTCCACGATCACCGGGACGACGCGCCGCCCGCGCGTGAGCTTCAGCAGCTCGGGGACGGCGTCGGGGCGCGCGCCGACGTCGACCTCGCGCACGGCGACTCCGCGGGCGGCGAGCTCCGCGCGTTTCGCGTCGCAGTGCGGGCAGCCGGCCAGCGTGTAGAGCACGACCGGCGCCGCCACGTCAGGGGACCTCGGTGCCGCAGACGAGCGTCGCGGCGGCGCTGAACATGCCGCCGAGCCCGTGGCAGAGCGCGATCTTCGCGCCGGCGACCTGACGCGGCCCGCACTCGCCCCGCAGCTGGCGGACGGCCTCGACCAGCGTGAACATCCCGTACATCCCGCTGTGGGTGTACGAGAGCCCGCCGCCGTTCGTGTTCATCGGGAAGTCGCCGCCCGGCGCCGTCCGTCCGCCGGCGACGAACGGCCCGCCTTCGCCGGGCTTGCAGAAGCCGAGCGCCTCGAGGCCCATCACCGGGACGATCGTGAACGC
>Ga0073934_10009167_pt1 | contig 12799 bp, 13 predicted proteins | sample LarsenN4metaG_FD_76834 | JGI IMG/M metagenome (GOLD analysis project Ga0073934, IMG submission 76834) | Hot spring sediment bacterial and archeal communities from British Columbia, Canada, to study Microbial Dark Matter (Phase II) - Larsen... ...
TACGTGCAGTGCTCGCTCGACGACAAGGTCGAGAACTGGTCGGACGACGCCTTCTGGGACGAGCTGCGCCGCCGCCTCGATCCGGAGGCTGCCGAGACGCTGGTGACCGGGCCATCGATCGAGAAGAGCATCGCGCCGCTGCGCAGCTTCGTCGCCGAGCCGATGCGCTTCGGCCGCCTGTTCCTGGCCGGCGACGCCGCGCACATCGTGCCGCCCACCGGCGCCAAGGGCCTCAACCTGGCCACCGGCGACGTCGGCATGCTGGCGCGCGCCTTCGTCGAGCACTACGGCGGCCGCAGCGCCGGCATCGACAGCTACAGCCAGCGCTGCCTGCAGCGCGTCTGGAAGGCCGAGCGCTTCTCGTGGTGGCTGACCACGCTGCTGCACCACTTCCCGGGCATGAGCAGCTTCGAGCGGCGCATGCAGGGCGCCGAGCTCGACTACCTGTTCCAGTCCGAGGCCGCGCAACGCGCGGTGGCCGAGAACTACGTCGGGCTGCCCTTGGGCTGACGCACCGCGCTCTTCGGCCTGAACGCCTTGCACACCGCCTCGTCCGTCTCGAGGTAGGGCCCGCCGATCAGGTCCACGCAGTAGGGCACGGCGGCGAAGATGCCGTGCACCGGCGGCCGGCCGTCGGTGGGCCGCGGCAGCCCTTCGAGCGTCTCGGCGATCGACTTCGGCTGCCCCGGCAGGTTGACGATCAGCGCCTTGCCGCGGATCACCGCCACCTGGCGCGACAGGATCGCCGTGGGCACGAAGGCGAGCGAGATCTGCCGCATCTGCTCGCCGAAGCCCGGCATGACCTTGTGCGCCACGGCCAGCGTGGCCTCGGGCGTCACGTCGCGCGGCGCCGGGCCGGTGCCGCCGGTGGTGAAGACGAGGTCGCAGCGTTCGACGTCGACGAGCTCGATCAGCGCCGCGCTGATGCGCTCCTGCTCGTCGGGGATCAGCCGCTCGACCCAGGTGAGCGGGTTCTTCAGCGCGCGGCCGAGCCAGTCCTTCAGCGCCGGGATGCCCTTGTCCTCGTAGACGCCGGAGGAGGCGCGGTCGCTCACCGACACCAGGCCGATGCGTGCGGATTCGTGGTCGTTCATGACGGGATGCCCGGCTTGATGAACTGGAACAGGTCGCGAAAACTCTTGGGCTGCCGCGCCTCGGGGCCCAGGCCGGCGGCGTCGCGGCGCGCCGCGCGCACCAAGCTGCGCAGGTGCTGCACGTCGGTGTCCGGATGCTGCTCGAGCCAGCGCGCGAGCGCCGCGTCGTCGGCGATCAGCTCGCTGCGCCAGCGTTCGGCCTCGTGCAGCGCCAGCGTCTCGCGCGCCGAGCCGAGCGTGGCGGCGGCCAGCGCCTCGCGCAGCGCGGTCTCGTCGACGCCGCCGCCGCGCATCATCTTGCCCAGGTACTGCAGCTGGCGCCGCCGGCCCTCGTGGCTCTTCGTGCGGCGGTAGGTGTGGATGGCCTCGCGCAGCGCGTCGGGCATGTCGATCGCCTCGAGCCGGCCGTCGCCCAGCGCGGCGAGGTCGGCGCCGAGCTTCTGCAGCGCGTCGGCCTGGCGCTTGAGCTCGGACTTGCTCGGGCGCGTGCCGGCATCGGCGGCGCCCTCGCCGCCGTAGTGCACGTCGATGCCGCGGTGCGGGGCGGAGCGTTTGTTCATGCGATCATCATAAGAGGCTGATCAGACCCTCCACGATGACGACCCCGACCCCCGACAGCGGCTTTGCCTACACGCGCGAACAGTTCCAGCAGATCGTGGAAGACACGCTCGCCGAGGCGCGGCGGCTGGGCGCCAGCGACGCCGGCGTGGAGGTGAGCGAGGGCGTGGGCCTGTCGGTCTCGGTGCGCAAGGGCGCGCTCGAGAACGTCGAGCGCAACCGCGACAAGAGCCTGGGCGTCGGCGTCTACCTCGGCCAGCGGCGCGGCAACGCGAGCACCTCGGACTTCTCGCCCGCGGCCATCCGCCGCACCGTGCAGGCGGCCTACGACATCGCGCGCTTCACCGCCGAAGACCCGGCCGCCGGCCTGCCCGATGCCGAGGACCTGGCCAGCGCCGACGAGGCGCGGCGCGACCTGGATCTCTTCCACCCCTGGGCGATCGACGCCGCCGCGGCCGCCGAGCTCGCCCGGCGCTGCGAGGCCGCGGCGCTGCAGACGAGCCCGCGCATCACCAACAGCGAAGGCGCCGGCGTCTCGGCCCAGCAGGCGCACTTCTGGGCCGGCAACTCGCGCGGCTTCCGCGGCGGTTACGCGAGCTCGCGCCACTACCTCTCGGTGGCGCCGATCGCGGGCAAGGGCCGCGAGATGGAGCGCGACGCCTGGTACAGCTCGATGCGCGACCCGCACGAGCTCGCCGCACCCGAGGCGGTGGGCCGCTACGCCGCCGAGCGCGCGCTGGCGCGGCTGGGCGCGCGACGCGTCAGCACCGGCGAGGTGCCGGTGCTGTTCGAGGCGCCGGCCGCGGCCGGGCTGCTCGGTGCCTTCGTGCAGGCGGTGTCGGGCGGCTCGCTGTACCGCAAGGCGAGCTTCCTCGTCGGCTGCCTGGGCCAGCCGGTGCTCGCCGACCACGTCGACATCGACGAGGACCCGCATGTCGGCAAGGGCAAGGGCAGCGCACCGTTCGACGACGAGGGCGTGCGCACGCGCGCGCGCCGCGTCGTCGAGGGCGGCGTGGTGCAGGGCTATTTCCTGTCCAGCTACTCGGCGCGCAAGCTCGGCATGAAGACCACCGGCCATGCCGGCGGCTCGCACAACCTGGTGCTCAGGAGCCGGCTCACGCAGCCCGGCGACGACCTGGAGGCGATGCTCGCCAAGCTCGGCCGCGGCCTCTTCGTCACCGAGTTGATGGGGCAGGGCATCAACATGGTCACCGGCGACTACTCGCGCGGCGCCGCCGGCTACTGGGTGGACGGCGGCCGCATCGTGCACCCGGTGCACGAGGTCACCATCGCCGGCAACCTGCGCGACATGCTGCGCCACATCGCGGCCGTCGGCGCCGACGCCTACACCCAGGGCAGCAAGACCATCGGTTCGGTGCTCGTCACGGGCCTCAAGCTCGCCGGCAGCTGAGCGCCGGTTGACCGGGGGAACCCCCGTGGCGGGGCGGGCTCGGCGAGCGGGTAAACCCGCCCGGGCCCTCGAAGGGCCGCTCCCTAGAATTTCCCGCGACCCGATTTCCGGTTCTCACATCCCTCCCTCTCACCAGGAGACTCCCTCATGGAACGTCGTTCCTTCGTGCAGGGCGCCGGCATCGCCGGCGTGCTGGCCGCCGGCATCGCACCGGCCGTTCATGCGCAGCCCACGCTGCGCTGGCGCTTGACGTCGAGCTTCCCGAAGAGCCTGGACACGCTGTTCGGCGTGAACGACGTCTTCGCCAAGATGATCAAGGACATGAGCGGCGGCAAGTTCACGATCACCACGCACCCGCCGGGTGAACTGGTGCCCGCCTTCGGCACGGTCGACGCGGTCAAGGACGGCACCGTCGAGATGGCCAACACCGCGCCGTACTACTACTTCGGCAAGGACGAGACCTTCGCGCTCAGCTGCGCCATCCCCTTCGGCCTGAACGCGCGCCAGATGGCCGCCTGGTACTACGAGGGCAACGGCCTGAAGCTGATGCGCGAGTTCTACCGCACCTACAACATCGTCAACTTCCCGATGGGCAACACCGGCGCCCAGATGGGCGGCTGGTTCCGCAAGGAGATCAAGAGCCTGGCGGAGTTCAAGGGCACCAAGTTCCGCGTCGGCGGCTTCGGCGGCAAGGTGGTCGAGCGCATCGGCGGCGTGCCGCAGAACATCCCCGGTGGCGAGATCTACCAGGCGCTCGAGAAGGGCACCATCGACGCCGCCGAGTGGGTGGGCCCCTACGACGACCAGAAGCTCGGCTTCGTCAAGGTGGCCCCCTTCTACGCCTACCCGGGCTGGTGGGAAGGCGGCCCCGGGCTGGAGCTGCACGTCAACGCCAAGGCCTGGGACGGCCTGCCCGCCGAGTACAAGGCGATGATCGAGGCGGCCACCGGCTACTGCCACATGGACATGCTCGGCAAGTACGACGCCAAGAACGCCGCCGCGCTCAAGCAGCTGGTGGCCGCCGGCGCCAAGCTGTTCCCGTTCCCGAAGGACCTGATGGACGCCGCCTTCAAGGAGGCGATGGCGCTGTACGGCGAGATCAGCGCCAAGAACGCCGGCTGGAAGAAGGTCTACGACGACTTCGCCGCCTTCCGCCGCGACGCCAACCTCTGGTTCCGCTACACCGAGGCCACGTTCGACGACTTCATGCAGCGCCAACGGCTGTGAAGCGGGCGGCTTGAAGCGCCGCGCCTCGAACGAAAGAAGCCCCGCCTCGGCGGGGCTTCTTCATGGGCGCTCGCCGGGTCACCGCGGCAGCCCGGCGGGCCTGCCGCCCGGCCCCGCTCCTACTTCTTTCCCGCCTCCTGCTCGCGCTTGATCGCGTCGAGGATGGCCTTGTTCGGGTCCTCGGCTGCCGGCTCCGAGGCCGCGCCGCCCGGCATCGGCGGCATCGCCTCCAGCGGCGCCTTGTCGGGCATCTTCATCTCCTGCAGCGCCTTGTCGGCGTCGATGTTCGGGCCCGCATCGATGCCCTCGACCACCAGGCTCGGGAAGGCGATGATCGCCGCCACCATCACGAGCTGCAGGCAGATGAAGGCGATCGAGCCCTTGTAGATCTGCCCGGTGGTCACCGCGGGGATGGTCTGGCCGGTGATGCGGTCCTTGTAGTCCTTCTTGGCCGCCACGCTGCGCAGGTAGAAGAGCGCGAAGCCGAACGGCGGCGTCAGGAAGCTGGTCTGCAGGTTCATCGCGATGATCACGCCGAACCAGATCATCACCGCGTCCGGCGGCACGCCGGGCAGCAGCGCGGGCAGCAGCTTCTCGGCCACCGGCGCCAGCATCGGGATCACGATGAAGGCGATCTCGAAGAAGTCGATGAAGCAGCCGAGGATGAAGACGAGCACGTTGACGACGATCAGGAAGCCCAACGCGCCGCCCGGCATGTTGTCGAACAGGTGCTCGACCCAGACGTGCCCGTCGGCGGCGTTGAAGGTGAAGCTGAAGACGGTGGAGCCGATCAGGATGAAGAGCACGAAGGTGGCGAGCTTGGCGGTGCTGTCCAGCGCCTGCTTCATCAGCTTCATGTCGAGCTTGCGGCGTGCCACGGCCATGATCAGCGCGCCCATCGCGCCCATCGCGCCGCCTTCGGTGGGCGTGGCCACGCCGAGGAAGATGGTGCCGAGCACGAGGAAGATCAGCACCAACGGCGGGATCAGCACGAAGGTCACCTGCTCGGCCAGCCGCGACAGCAGGCCCATCTTGGTGACGCGGTTGACGATGGCCAGCGCCAGCGCCAGCAGCGAGGCCACCGTCATCGCCATGATGAAGACCTCGTCGCCCGGCGACGGCGTGGCGCGCCCGGTGGCCCAGACCATGAACGAATGGTGGACCTTGGTCCAGGCCCAGCCGGCCACGCCGCAGACCACCAGCAGCACGATCAGCGAGGTGTGGCCGCTGGCGCCGTTGGCCTCGCGGTAGATGCGCGCCTCCTGCGGCAGGGCCGGCACCCAGGCCGGGCGCACCACGGCCACCACCATCACGAAGGCGATGTACAGGCCGACCAGCAGCAGCCCCGGCACCAGCGCGCCGGCGTACATGTCGCCCACCGAGCGGCCGAGCTGGTCGGCCAGCACGATCAGCACCAGCGACGGCGGGATGGCCTGCGCCAGCGTGCCGCTGGCGGTGATGGTGCCTGTCGCGATGGTGCGGTTGTAGCCGTAGCGCAGCATGATGGGCAGCGAGATCAGGCCCATGCTGATGACCGCCGCGGCCACCACGCCGGTGGTGGCGGCGAGCAGCGCGCCGACCAGGATCACCGCCACCGCCAGGCCGCCGCGCGCCGGGCCGAAGACCTGGCCCACCGTCTCGAGCAGATCCTCGGCCATGCCGGATCGCTCGAGGATGATGCCCATGAAGGTGAAGAACGGGATCGCGAGCAACGTGTCGTTGCTCATGATGTTGAACACGCGCAGCGGCAGGGCCTGGAACAGGGTGGGCGGGAACAGGCCCACCTCCATGCCGATGAAGCCGAACAGCAGCCCGGTGGCGACCAGGCCGAAGGCCACCGGAATGCCGGTGAGCAGGAAGAACAGCAGGCCGCAGAACAGCAGCGGCACGAAGTTCTGGGCGATGAAGGCGCTCATCGGGCGGCCCCCTTGTCGGCGCCACCCGCGAGCTTGGCGGCCATCTCACGTTCGTGCTTCTCGGCCTCGGCGGCCAGCTCCTCGGCCAGCAGCTCCTCCTCGCTCTTGCCACCCTCCACGCTGAAAGGCTCGTCGCGCAAGCCGCGCAGGAAGGCGATGCGCTTGATCAGCTCGGAGATCGCCGTCATCAACAGGATGCCGAAGCCGAGCGGGATCAGCATCAGCGCCGGCCAGCGGATCAGCCCGCCGGCGTTCTGGCTCATCTCGCCGGTCTGCCAGGCGCGGTAGAACAGCGGCCAGCCGAGGTCGATCATGATGATCGCCAGCGGGATCGTGAAGATCACCAGGCCCAGCGTGTCGATGATGGCGTTGGTGCGCTTGGACAGCTTGCTCGAGATGAAGTCGATGCGCACGTGCGCGTTGCGCAGCATCACGTAGCCCACGCCGAGCATGAACACGCCGGCGAACAGGTACCACTGGATCTCGAGCCAGGCGTTGCTGCCGATGTTGAAGGCCTTGCGCACGATGGCGTTGCCGGCGCTGATGACCACCGCGCCGAGAACCAGCCACATGATCAGCTTGCCGATCAGCTCGTTGATGCGGTCGATGAAGGCGGACAGACTCAGCAGGGCAGTCACGGGCACTCCTGGCGCGAGGCCATGTTTTCTGACGCTGCTCATTTTCGGGGGCGGCGTCGGCGCCCGCCTTGCGCGCTTTCCCGCACCGCCTTGCGGTAAGTCATGCCGTGGCGCGCCGGCGCACCGCCTCCAGGTAGGCGGCGCCGTCGGGCGGCAGGCCGCTGCGTTGCGAGGCCCAGACCATCTCGCCCAGGCATTCCATCACCTCGTGGTGGGCGTCGTGCATCGATCCGGTGCGCGCGGCCAGCAGCTGCACCGCCTGGCGGATGCCGGTGGGCTGGTCGATCGCGCACTGCTCCTCGATGGTCAGGTGCATCGCCAGGTGCAGGAAGGGATTGCTGCGCCCGTCCTCGACGCGGTAGCTGCGCGCCAGCGCCGCCGCCTCGTCGGCCAGCTCGGCGTGGTACTCGGGGTGCTGCTCGATCCAGCGCGCCGCGATCGCCTGCATCGGCTCGAGCGGCAGGGCGGCGCGCCAGCGCGCGTAGGCGGTGCAGAAGAAGCGCCGCACATCGGCCTGGTTGGGCTGGAACATGCGACGATTGTCCGCGCATGATCGACGACCCCTGGTTCTACGCGGTGGCCGTGCCGGCGGTGCTGCTGATGGGGCTGTCCAAGAGCGGCTTCGGCGCCGGCTTCGGCGCGCTGTGCGTGCCGCTGATGGGGCTGGCGGTGCCGGTGCCGCAGGCGGCGGCGATCTTCCTGCCGCTGCTGCTGGTGATGGACGCGCTTGGCCTGGCGGCGCTCGTCAAGGAGGCCGACCGCGGGCTGATCCGCCTGCTGCTGCCGGCCGGGCTGCTGGGCACGCTGGTCGGCACGCTGCTCTTCGGTTGGCTGTCGGCCGCCGCGGTGGCCGGCGTGGTGGGCGCGCTGACGCTCGTGTTCGTGGCCATCCGCGTGCTGCGCCCGCCGCGCGCCGACGCGCCGCCGCCGCCGCGCTGGCTCGGCTTCGTGCTCGGCACGGTGTCGGGCTTCACCAGCTTCGTGGCGCACGCCGGCGGGCCGCCGATCGGCTTTTACGTGCTGCCGCTGCGCCTGGCGCCGATCACGGTGGCGGCGACGCTGGCGGTGTTCTTCGCCGCGGTGAACCTCTCGAAGTGGCTGCCCTACTGGTGGCTCGGGCTGATCGACGCGCGCAACCTCCTCACCTCGCTCGCCCTGGTGCCGTTCGCGCCGGTCGGCGTGTGGCTGGGCGTCAAGGTGGCGCGGCGCATCTCGCGCGAGCTCTTCGAGCGCGTGTTCGTGGCCGGCATGCTGGCCACCGGCACCAAGCTGCTGTGGGACGGGCTGCGCGGCTGATCGGCAAGACCGCGCAGAAGCGGCGCGGCGCAGCGCCCCGTCAATCCCCGGTGTCGTCGGCCAGCGGCGCGTGCCAGCCGGCGCGCCCCTTGCGCCGGGCGGTCAGCTCGCGCTCGCGCGCCCAGGTCTGCTCGAACTGCGCACGCCCGCGCTTGCTGATGGCGATCAGGCGCGCCTCGTCGTTGATGTGCGGCGCCATCTCCTCGAGCAGCTCGACGCTGTGGCGGCGGAAGCGCAGCGCCGAGTTGCGCGCCGCGTGCGGCGTCGCGCCCATCAGCTCGAGCACGCTGCGGCCGCTCATCAGCGCCGAGTCGAGCGTCTCGCGCTCGATGTGCGTGATGCCGAGCGCGCGCAGCCGCGCGTAGTGCTCGGCGTTGCGCGCACGCGCCACGATGGTGGCCTGCGGGAAGTGCTCGCGCACGAGGCGGGCGCATTCCTCGCTCTGCTCGACGTCGTCGATGGCCAGCACGAACACCCTGGCGCGCCCGGCGCCGGCCACGCGCAGCAGGTCCAGGCGCGTCGCGTCGCCGTAGAAGGTCTTCCAGCCGAAGCGCCGCGTGCCCTCCACCGCCTCGGCGCTGTGGTCGAGCACGGTGGCGCTCATGCCGTTGGCGGCCAGCAGCCGGCCGATGATCTGCCCGTAGCGGCCGAAGCCGGCGATGACCACCGGCGCCTCCTGCTCGTCCTTGATCTCCGACATCGCCGCGGCGCCGGCCGAGGCCAGGCGCGGTGCCCACCAGCGGTCGGCGACGAGCAGCAGCAGCGGCGTCAGCAGCATCGAGATGGCGATCGACGCCACCAGCAGCGACGCCGTCTCCGCCGGCAGCGCGCTCACCGCCTGCGCGCCCTGCAAAACGACGAAGCCGAACTCGCCGCCCTGGGCGAGCAGGATCACGAACACCGGGCGTTCCTGCAGCGGGATCGGCATCAGCCGCGCCATCGCGAACAGCACCAGCGTCTTGACGACCAGGAAACCGAGCACCACGCCGGCCACCACCAGCGGGTGCTCGCGCACCACCGCGAAGTCGATGCCCATGCCGACCGCGATGAAGAAGAGGCCCAGCAGCAGGCCCTTGAACGGCTCGAGGTCGGTCTCGAGCTCGCGCCGGTACTCGCTCTCGGCCAGCAGCACGCCGGCGAGGAAGGCGCCGAGCGCCATCGACAGCCCCACCGCGTGCATCAGCGCCGCGGTGGCCACCACCAGCAGCAGGCTGGCGGCGGTGAAGATCTCGGGCGTGTCGCTGCGCGCGATCCAGCGCAGCGCGGGCCTGAGCAGCAGCCGGCCGCCGAAGATGATGACCAGCACCGCGGCCACCGCCAGCGCCGCCGGCTTCCAGCCGCCGCCCGCGGCCGCCGCCGCGCCGGCGGCGGGCGCGAGCGCCAGCAGCGGCAGCAGCGCGAGGATGGGGATCGCCATCACGTCCTGGTACAGCGACACGCTGAGCACGCTGCGGCCCGAGGTGGTGGGCATCAGGTTGCGCTCGTTGAGCACGGACAGGCCGATCGCGGTGGACGACATGGCCAGCGCCAGCCCGGCCACCAGGGCCACGTTCCAGGGCACGCCGAAGGCCATGCCGGCGAGCATCAGCGCGAGCGCCGAGCCGACCAGCTGCACGCTGCCCCAGCCGAAGATCGGCCGCCGCAGCGCCCACAGCCGGCGCGGCTCGAGCTCCAGGCCGACCAGGAACAGCATCAGCACGACGCCGAACTCGGCCACGCCGAGGATGGTGCCCGGGTCGGTGACCAGCTTCAGGCCCCAGGGTCCGATGGCGATGCCGGCGGCCAGGTAGCCGATGATCGAGCCGAGCCCGAGCAGGCGCGCCAGCGGTACCGCCAGCACCGCGGCGCCCAGGTAGACGAGGCTCGTCTGCAGCCAGCCGGGGCCTTCGGTCATGGCGTGGCCTCCAGCGCCGGGCGCGCATCGGCCGGCACCTCGCAGGGGGCGGCCGCCTCCAGGTCCTGCAGCTCGGGCCAGCGCGGCCAGCTGGCGAGGCGCTCGACGACCGTGTTCACGTGCGCCGCCAGCGCCGCCTCGCTGACGCGGTGCGCGCCGTGCAGCACGAGCGGCGGCAGCCAGCGCATGCCGGCGAGCGCCGCGGTCTGCTCGTAGGGCGGCAGGAAGGCGTCGAAGAAGAAGCGGTTGTAGCCGCTCGGGTGGTAGCTCGACTCGGGCCCGCCGGTCGAGGCCACCAGCCACAGGTCCTTGCCGGCCAGCGCGCGCCCGCCCGGCCCGTAGGCCCAGCCGAAGGTGAACACCTCGTCCAGCCAGAGCTTGAGCAGCGGCGGCATCGAGTACCAGTGCACCGGGTGCAGCCAGACCACCAGGCCGGCGCCGGCGAGCGCGGCCTGCTCGGCGGCCACGTCGATCAGGTAGTCGGGGTACAGCGCGTAGAGGTCGCGCAGCGCGACCCGGGCCTGCCCGGCCAGCGCGCGCTGCAGGGCGCGGTTGACGCGCGAATGCTCGACTTCGGGGTGGGCGGCGATGACGAGGACGTCGGACATTGGGGGTGCACGGCGGGGGTGGGCGGCGGCGGGCGGCTTGGGTTTGCCCGCAGGGCACGCCGGCGGGAGCGGCGGCTACCATACCCCAGAGGCAGGGAACGGAGAAAGCGCGATGCCGGTGATCGTGGTTGCCAACCCCAAGGGCGGCGTCGGCAAGAGCACGCTGGCCACCAACGTGGCCGGCTGCCTGGCCGCCGAAGGGCATGCGGTGATGCTGGGCGACGTCGACCGCCAGCAGAGCGCGCGCCAGTGGCTGGCGCTGCGCCCGCCCGCGGCGCGCCCGATCGCCAGCTGGGAGGTCAGCCCCGACGAGGTGGTGCGCCCGCCGCGCGGCACCACCCACGTCGTGCTGGACACGCCGGCCGGCCTGCACGGCAAGCGCCTGGACGCGGTGCTGAAGATCGCCGACCGCCTGATCGTGCCGCTGCAGGCCAGCCTGTTCGACATCCAGGCCACGCACGCCTTCGTCAACGCGCTGCGCGAGCACCGGCGGGGCGCCGAGATCGAGATCGCCCTCGTGGGCATGCGCATCCGCGAGCACACCAGGAGCAACGAGCAGCTGCACAGCTACCTGGCCACCCTGCCGGTGCCGGTGCTGGCCTGGCTGCGCGACACCCAGAACTACGTGCAGCTCGCCGCGCACGGCCTGACGCTGTGGGACGTGGCGCCGAGCCGCGTCGAGCGCGATCTCGAACAATGGGCCGCGCTGGCGGCCTGGCTGCGCCGATGAAGCACATCGCCCGCCTCGAAGACCTGCGCGGCCTGGTCGGGCAGGAGATCGGCGTCTCCGACTGGGTGCTGGTCGACCAGGAGCGCATCGACGCCTTCGCGCACGCCACCGGCGACCATCAATGGATCCACGTCGACCCGGCGCGCGCCGCCGGCGGGCCGTTCGGCGCCACGGTGGCGCACGGCTACCTCACCTTGTCGCTGCTGCCGCTGATGTTCGAGAGCGGCTTTGCCGTCGACGACGTGAAGATGGGCCTCAACTACGGCCTCAACCGCGTGCGCTTCCCGGCGCCGGTGCGCGTGGGCAGCCGGCTGCGCGGGCACTTCAAGCTGCTCGAGTACCAGCCGCTGCCGGGCGGCGCGCAGCTCGTCGTGGAGGCCACCATCGAGATCGAAGGCGCGGCCAAGCCGGCCTGCGTGGCCGAGACGGTGAGCCGGCGCTACACCCAGCCTCCCCCATGAGAGGGAAGGCCGGGCGCGTGGGGCCGCGCGTCGCACAATGGGCCGATCCGGAACAGGAGCCGCGATGAAAGTCCTGCTCGTCGACGACCATCCGCTCATCCTCACCGCGCTGCAGACGGTGATCCAGCGCATCGGCAACGACATCCACGTCAATGGCGTCGGCAGCGCGGCCGCGGCACGCGCCGCGCTCGCTGCCGACAGCGACTACGACCTCGTGCTGCTCGACCTCTCGCTGGGCGACGCCGACGGTTTCGACGTGCTCTCCGAGTTCCGCAACGCCTACCCGGCGGTGCCGGTGGTGGTGGTGTCGGCCAGCGAACGTACGAGCGACGTGATTCGCGCCATCGACCTCGGCGCGATGGGTTTCGTGCCCAAGAGCAGCAGCCACCGCGAGCTGCACGAGGCGCTGGCGATGGTGATGTCGGGCTCGATGTACGTGCCGCCGTCGATGCTCGGCATCGACTTCAACGAGGCGCGCCGCCGCGCCGCCGAGGAGGACGCCACGCGCGCCGCCGGCCTGGGCGCCGAGGCGCGCGCCGAGCCGCACCAGAAGGTGCCGACGATCGAGGAGCTCGGCCTCACGCCGCGCCAGGCCGAGGTGCTGGGCCTGCTGCTGCAGGGCCTGCCCAACAAGCTCATCGCGCGCCAGCTCAACCTGTCGGTGGAGACGGTCAAGGACCACGTGGCCGCGGTGCTGCGCGCGCTCAACGTCAGCTCGCGCACCCAGGCCGTGCTCGCGGTGAGCCAGATGACGCAAGGCCAGGGCGGCTTCTTTACGCGCCGCGTGCCGGCGCGCTGAGGCGCGCGGGCTGACGATGGGCGCCGAGCTGGCCCCGCCGGCACACCGCGCCGAGCCCGCGGCGCAGGCCGCGACTTCCGGCACGGCGGCCCCGACCGCCCCGGCCCCCGCGGTGCCGCCGCGCGTGCGCGGCGACGTCGACCACCTGCGTGCGCTCTTCGTGCAGA
>Ga0073934_10009168_pt1 | contig 12797 bp, 13 predicted proteins | sample LarsenN4metaG_FD_76834 | JGI IMG/M metagenome (GOLD analysis project Ga0073934, IMG submission 76834) | Hot spring sediment bacterial and archeal communities from British Columbia, Canada, to study Microbial Dark Matter (Phase II) - Larsen... ...
CCGACCTGCGCCGCCGCCGCATCGGCTTCGTGTTCCAGGCCTATCACCTGGTGCCGCGCCTGACGGCGCGCGAGAACGTTAATTGCCACTGATGCTCGGCGGCGTCGCGCCGGCGCAACGTCGCGCGGCGGTCGACGACATCATGCGCCGGCTCGACATCCATGACCGTGCCGGCCACGTGCCGGCGCAACTCTCCGGCGGCCAGCGCCAGCGCGTGGCCATCGCGCGCGCCATCGTGATGAAGCCGGAAATCCTGCTCGCCGACGAGCCGACCGGCAACCTCGACTCGAAATCCGGCGCCGACGTCGTGCGCGTCCTCGAGCAGTTGAACGGCGACGGCATCACCTTGCTCGTGGTGACGCACGATGCCGCGCTGGGCGCGCGCGCAAGACGGCGGATCCGCATGCGCGACGGGCGCATCGACACCGACGAGCGCGACTGACCGTGCGCCTCGACGACCTTTTCACTTACGCGTTGCGCGCACTGCTGCGGCAGCGCTTCCGCTCGGCGATGATCCTGCTGGCGATGGCGCTCGGCGTCGCCTCCGTCGTCGTGCTGACCGGCCTGGGCGAAGGCGCCCGTCTGTTCGTCGCCGGCGAATTCGCCGGCCTGGGCACCGACACGCTGGCGATCCTGCCGGGACGCCAGGACACCACCGGCGGCATGCCGCCGGTGGCCGGCGTGGCGCCACGCGACCTCACCGTCGCCGATGGCGAGGCGCTGCGGCGCATCCCGCAGGTGGTCGACGTGGCGCCGATCATCCTCGGTGCGAGTGCGGTGTCGTTCGGCGCGCTGCAACGCGACGGCATTATCGTCGGCACGACGCCCGCCTATTTCCGCGTGCGCGAAATGACGCTGGCGCGTGGCAGCTGGTTTCCCGACCTGCCGCCGGAGGCGCTGCCGCCACTGGCGGTGATCGGCCCGGCGGTGCATGACGAGGTCTTCCGCGGCCGTCGCGCCGTCGGCGAATGGCTGCGTGTCGGTGACCGCCGCTTCCGTGTCGTCGGCGTGCTCGGCGAGCAGAACAAGTTCGGCATGAACCTCGGCGACGCCGTGTTCATCCCGGTCAACCACGCGCAGGCGCTCTACGACACGCAGTCGATGTTCCGCGTACTGGCGCAGGTGCATCCGGGCGCCGACAAGGCGCACGTGGCCGACGAGATACGCGCGCTGATCGCGGCCCGCCATGAAGGCGAGGAAGACATCACCGTGATCAGCCCGGACGCCATGCTGAAATCGCTGGACGCGATCCTCGGCACCATGACGCTGGCGGTGGGTGGCATCGGCGGCATCAGCCTGCTGGTGGCCGGCATCCTGATCATGAACGTGACGCTGATCTCGGTGACGCAGCGCACCGAGGAAATCGGTTTGCTGAAGGCGCTGGGCGCGCCCGGCGGCACCGTGCGGCGGATCTTCCTGATCGAGGCCGGCCTGATGAGCGCGACCGGTGCGCTGATCGGCGTCGCCGCCGGGCTGGCGATGCTGGCGTCGGCGCGCGCGTTGTGGCCGTCGATTCCGTTCACGGCGCCGGCGGGCACGGTGCTGTTCGCGGTGCTGGTGGCAATGGCCGCCGGCATCGTCTTCGCGCTGGTGCCGTCGGCGCGTGCCGCGAACCTCGATCCCGTGCTTGCGCTGACGCGCGGGCGCTGAGCAGGCCGGGCGATGCGCTTCCTCGACTGGCTGCAATGGATCTTCCGCGCTGCGCGCGCCAGCCGCATGCGCACCTGGCTGACGGCGCTGGGCATCGCCATCGGCATCACCGCGGTGGCGCTGCTCACCGCCATCGGCGAGGGTGTGCGCAGTTACGTGCTGGTGCAGTTCACCCAGTTCGGCACGCACATCGTCGCCATCAACCCGGGCAAGACGCAGACCGCCGGTGGCATGGGCGGCCTGCTGCGCACCGAACGTGCACTCACCATCGAGGATGCACTGGCGCTGGCGAAGCTGCCGGGCATCGAGGCGGCAGTGCCCGTCGTGCAGGGCGCCGGGCGCGTCGAGGCCGGCCTGCGCCAGCGCGATACCACGATCCTCGGCGTCGGCAGCGCAGCGGCGGATGCCTGGCAACTGACGATGCTGCGCGGCCGCTTTCTTCCCGATGACGACCCGGTGGCGCCGCGCGCGACGGTCGTGCTCGGGCACAAGGTGTGGCAGGAACTCTACGGCGCACGCAGCCCGCTGGGCGAAAACATCCGCGTCGGTGGCCAGCGCTTTCGTGTCGTCGGCGTCATGGCGCCGAAAGGGCAGATGCTCGGCTTCGACATGGACGACGTGGTCTACGTGCCGGCGGCGCGGGCGCTCAGCCTGTTCAACCGGGAAGGCCTGATGGAAATCAACTTCCGCTACAGCCCCGGTGTCAGTTCGGCCGCCATTGTCGAGCGCTTGAAGGCGGCGCTGATCGCGCGCCACGGCGGCGAGGATTTCTCGCTGACCTCGCAGGAAGACATGCTGGCGACGCTGGACCGCATCCTGTCGGTGCTTAAAGTGGCGATCGGCGCGCTGGGCGGCATTTCGCTTTTTGTCGGCGGCGTCGGCGTGCTGACGATCATGACCACGGCGCTGGCGGAGCGCCGGCAGGAACTCGGCCTGCTGCGGGCAATCGGTTGTACGCGCGGGCAGTTGCTGTTGCTGTTTCTCGGCGAGTCCATCGCACTGGCGATGCTCGGCGGCCTGCTCGGGCTGGCGATGCTCGGCGTGTTCGTCCTGGCGCTGACGCTGGGTGCCCCCGGGCTGCCGCTGGCGCCGCAGCCGCTCTATCTGCTGCTGGCCATGGTGCTGTCGGCCATGGTCGGCGCGATCGCCGGAATCTGGCCGGCGCTGCAGGCCTCCCGGGTTGACCCGATCGAGGCGTTGCGTGCGGAATAATCAGGCGCGCGCACCCGCCGCGCAGCAGGGGAGATGAGCATGTTCGAGCACAGCGAGCACCTGGTGATCGCCGCCGTCAACTGGCTGCGGCTGGGCGTGGAAAGCGTCGGTGCGCTGGTGATCGGCATCGGCATCGTGGTTGCACTGGCCGGCTTCCTGCGCGGCGTGCTGCGGCGCGACACGGCGTCCTTCATCCCGGTGCGCCTGATGTTCGCGCGCTACCTCGCGCTCGGCCTGGAGTTCCAGCTGGCGGCCGACATCCTCTCCACCGCCGTTGCGCCGAGCTGGGACCAGATCGGGAAACTCGCGGCGATCGCCGTGATACGTACCGGCCTGAACTACTTCCTCACGCGCGAGTTGCGCGAAATGCACGAAGGCCAGCCACGAGGCTGACCTTCGCCGTTGATCGCCCGCGCGTCACTGCATGAAGCGGCGGCCGAGTTTCGTCACGCCCATCATCACCTTGTCGTAGCTGGACGGCAGCGAGCGCGCGAGCCGGTCCATCATGTACGCGTCCTGGCCGATCAGTACGCGCGGCTTGTCCTTCAGGATGCCGTTGATGATGACGCGGGCGGCTTCCTCGGGGCTGGTGCGTGCGATGCTGTCGAATTCCTTGATCAGCAGGTTCACGTCCGCGCGCCCGCCCTGGATGTCGTTGTAGTGGCGGCCGCCGCGCACGATGTTGGTCTTGATGCCGCCGGGGTGCACGCAGGTGGCACGCACGTTCGTCTCCGCCAGTTCCTGGCGCAGCGATTCGGTGAAGCCGCGCACGGCGAACTTGGCGGCGTTGTAGGCCGACTGCGTCGGTACGCCGATGATGCCGAAGATGCTGGAGACGTTGACGATGTGGCCTTCGTCCTGCGCGAGGAAGCCGGGCAGGAACGCCTGCGTGCCGGAGACCACGCCCCAGAAGTTGATGTTCATCAGCCACTCGAAATCCTCGAGCTTCATCTCGGCCACGCTGGCGGACAGCGACACGCCGGCGTTGTTGATCACGACGTGCGCGGTACCGTGGTCCTTGCGCACCTGGTCGGCCCAGGCGAACACCGCGGCGCGGTCCGCGACGTCCAGCTTCTGCGACGTGATGACACGGTGCGTCGGCCCGATCTTCGCCAGCGTCTCCGCGAGGCCCTTCTCGTTGACGTCGGAGAGAGCCAGCGCGGCGCCGAGTTCGCTGCAACGGATCGCCAGTTGCTGGCCGATGCCGGAGCCGGCGCCGGTGATGGCGACCACCTTGCGTTCAAGCGTCTTCATGGTGTGATTCCTCGCAGTGCGTGAAGGGGGGCGGGCCGGCAGGCTGTGGCGGCCGGCGGGATGGCAGCCCGAAAAAAGGCGGCACCGTACCTTACGGGGCCGCCTGCATGCGCCGCATTGTCGGCGCCAAGCGAAAAACTGTTCAAACCGGCCAAGTCCACCCGCCGCACGTGCTGTGGCGGGCGCGCCTGGCCGTCAGTGCAACGGCTGGCCGTTGGGCTTCTTGACCTGGTCGCGCAGCATGCCGTTCTCGCCGAAGAGCTTTTCGCGCCACTCGGCCAGCAGTTCGCGGGTGTCGTGGTCGTTCGGGTGGAAGCCGGGCTTGTAGTAGTCGAGGTACTGCGGCGCCAGGCGGGTGAACAGGCCGTTGCGCCCCCACAGGTAGGCAGCGCCCTTCAGGTTGCGGCGGACGTCGAACAGCTTGCCTTCCTGTGCGAGCAGGGTGCCGTGCCACCAGGTGGTCAGGCCCAGGAAGATGGCGGTGGCGGCGGCCATGACGACCACGCGTTCGGGGTAATTGCCACCGACCTTCTGGTAGACGTCGAAGGCAACCGTCTTGTGTTCGTTTTCCTCCAGCGCGTGCCACAACCACAGGCCCATGATTTCTTTCTCGCCCTTGCCGGCGTGTTCCGGGTCGCGCAGCAGTTGCTCGGCGATGGTGGCGGTGAAGTGCTCGAGTGCGCAGGTGGCGGCCAGTTGCATGCGCCGGGTGGTGACCTTGCGCACCAGTTTCAGGATCGGCTTGAGTTGCCGGTCGATGCGGTTGGCGTCCATGCCCATGCGGGTCATGGCTTCGTTGGCGGCTTCGTGTTCCTTCGTGTGCATGGCCTCCTGGCCGATGAAACCGGCGATCTGCGCCTTCAGCACCGGGTCCTCGATGCGGTCGCGGAAATGGCGCACGGAATCGACGAAGAACTGCTCGCCTTCGGGAAACAGGGCGGACAGCATCACCCAGTAGGTGCTGAGGAACGCATCGTTGTCGTACCAGTAACGCGGCGTCTTGCCATCGAAAACAAAGTCCATGCGGCGCGGCGGAATGTTCACGGACGCGCCCAGCGGTTTGCGGGCGGCGGCGACGGCGGCGTTGGCGACGGTCATGGTGATACGGCTCCTCGGAACGATGAGCCCCGGTGTCGGGGCGGCGAGGAGACGATGCCATTGCGGCCTGTAGGGCCACAGGTTAGTTTGTGACACCCTTTTGTCATTCCGGGCCACCATCGAAATGCGGTCGTTTCAGCGTGACACCACGGCGTTGCCCGCCGCCTACGTGCTTCAGGTCGCCGACATGCTGGCGCCGTGGCAGGTTTCCGCAGAGCAGCTGTTTCGCGATTCCGGTTTGACGCGCGACGCGCTGTCGGCGCCGTCGGCGCGCGTCCCGCTGTCGGTGGCCAACGACATGCTGAAAAAGGCGATTGCCCTCACCGGCGAACCGGCGATGGGGCTGATGCTGGGCATGCAGATGAAGGTGTCGCACCACGGCTACATCGGTTTCGCCGCCATGACTGCGCGCAATGTCGGCGAGGCGCTGCTGATCGCCGAGCGCTTTGCGCCCTTGCGCAGCACGGCCGTGGACCTGCGTCTGACGGTGGAAGACGACGCCGCGGCGCTGTCGCTGGTGTTCGACACCGACCTGGAGCCCTTGCGGCAGATGGCGCTGCTCGCGGTTTGTGTCGGCCTGATCCAGATGGGCGCGGCCATCACCGGCAAGGTGCTCAGCGGCCGCGGCGAGTTCACGTTCCCGAAGCCCGATTACGTGGACCGCTTCCTGCCGATGCTGGGCGACAACGTCGTCGCCTTCGAGCAGCCGGTCGATCGCGTCATCTTCGACGCCGCCTACCTTGAATTGCCGCTGGTGATGGCCGACGCGACGGCCTCGCGCATCGCGCTCGAGCAGTGCGAACGCGAACTGGCCGCGCTCGGCGAGCACGCGCAGCTGGCCGGCCGCGTGCGGCGCTTTATCGACGAGTTCGACAAGGGCGTGCCGTCACTCGAGGACGTGGCGTCGCGCCTGCACGTGTCGACGCGCACGCTCAAGCGGCAACTGGCCCAGCAGGGCACCTCGTTCAGCGACATCCTCGACGACATCCGCGAGCAGAAGGCGTTGCTGCTGCTCGCGCGCAAGGACCTTTCCGTGGAGCAGGTGGCTGACCGGCTCGGTTACTCGGACGTCGCCAACTTCACCCGGGCCTTCAAGCGCTGGACCGGGCAGACCCCGTCCGGCTGGCGCAAGGCCTGAGACGGCGCCCGGGCCACCATGGCCGCCGGCGCGCCGTGCCCTTGCGGTGATTCAGGCCGGCGCGGCGCCGCGAATTTCCTTGCCGGCCAGTGATGCCACGCGCGACTCGATCAACGCCCGGTTGTCGTGTTGCCAGGGATGGAAGGACGGTCGGTAGTAGTCGAGGTAGTCGGGAAGGATCTTCAGCAGCGGGCCGGGGCTCCAGTACAGGAACTTCAGGAAGCCGCCGAGGGCACGCAGGTTGAAGGTTTCGCCGTCGCGCCAGAGGAACCGTTGCTGAAGTACTGCCGTGAACAGCAGGAACATCACGGTCGTGACCACCATCGTCAGCACGCGTACCAGGTAGGCAAGCACGCCGCGCCCGTAGACACGCGTATAGACGTCGTAGGCGACGGCCTTGTGCTCGGTTTCCTCGACGGCATGCCAGAGGAACATGTCGCCTTCCGGGCGGCGCAGGTCCTCGGCAATTTCCGGATGCTCGAGCAACTGGTTGGCGAGGATCGCCGTGAAGTGTTCCAGCGCGATGGTGATCGCCAGTTGCCGCATTTTCGGCAGGCGCCGGGCCGTACCGAGCAGCCAGTTGCGCGTGAAGCGCGCCGCCGATGACATCGGCACGCCGTGCTTTTCCTCGAGCAGTGCGTTGAACGCTTCGTGTTCCTTGCCGTGGTTGGCTTCCTGGCCGATGAAGGCACGCACCTGCGCCTGCAGGTGAGGATCGTCGATGTTGTCCTGCACGTTGCGGACGCTGTGGATGAAGAAGCGCTCGCCGTCGGGAAACACGGCGGAGAGCGCGTTCAGGAAGTGCGTCGTCCAGGGATTGCCGCGGAACCAGTATTTCGGCAGGCCGTCGAAGGCGTAATCCATGCGGCGGACAGGAATCCTGACGGGCGTTTCCATGCTGCAATCCTCCGTGCCGGGGTGATCAGGCGGCGCGCAATTCCTTGACGCGCAGGAATTCGACATGGCGTGCAATCAGCGCGCGGTTGTCGTGCTGCCAGGGATGGAAGTCGCGCTTGTAGTAGTCGAGGTAGTCGCGAAGCATCCGGCGCATCGGGCCCGGATCGACCAGCATGAAGCGCACCATCCCGACAAAGCCACGCACGTCCGTGAGCTTGCCGTCGCGGGCAACCATCCAGGTCATGAAGGCGAACTGGTGCAGCGTGAACATCACCGTGGTGATCGCCATGGCGCGCACGCGGGTGGTGTAGTCACCGCAAACCTGCTGGTAGACGTCGAAGGCCACGGCCTTGTGCTCGGTCTCCTCGACGGCATGCCACATGAACATGTCGCCGTAGGTGGCCTCGAGATCCGCCATCACTTCCGGGTTTTCCAGCAGCTGGTTGGCGAGGATGGCGGTGAAGTGCTCAAGTGCGAGGGTGACGGCCAGCTGCCGTTCTTTCGACAACTCGCTGCGCATGCGCGCGAGCCGCTTCTTCACGTAGCCGGTGATGCGCGAGACCGGCACGTCGTGCTTTTCCTCGAGCAGCGCGTTGAACGCTTCGTGTTCCTTGCCGTGGTTGGCTTCCTGCCCGATGAAGGCACGCACCTGCTGCTTCAGGACCGGGTCGCTGATGCGGTCCTGGTAGTTGCGCACGGTGTCGATGAAGAAACGCTCGCCATCCGGAAAGACGGCCGACATGCCGTTGAAGAAGTGCGTCAGCCAGGGGTTGTCCTTGTACCAGTACTTCGGCAGGGCGGCGGGAAACTCGAAGTCCATGCGGCGGACAGGGATGCGCTGGTCGTCGATGCGGCTCATGGTGTTCTCCGGGTTGTCGGGCAGGGCATGCAGTACACGGCGTTTACTTTGTCTTGCGACATCCGGCCACTGAAGGTTAGATTCGCCTGTGTCGTCGGTCATTTGCGGCCAATCCCGTGGCCGCACTGATGGAGTCCGCCATGGTCGTGCGCAGGAAAACGCCGGAAGCCCACGTGGTTGCCGAATACGTCGAGCTGGCCTGCCGGCTGATGGAGCAGCGCGGCATTGCGCGTGCCGAGGCGCTGGCCGGCACCGGCTTGCGCATGGAGGATCTTGCCGACCCGTCGCGGCGTATTTCCTTCGTCCGCTTCGAACCTTTCGTGCGGCGTGCGCTGGCGCTCACCGGCGACGGCTCCATCGGCCTGCAACTGGGCATGGCGCTCAACATCAAGACGCACGGGTTTCTCGGTTATGCCGCGCTGTCCAGCCGCACGCTCGCGGATGCCATCGATCTCGCCGTGCGCTATTACCGTACCCGCACCACGCTCGTTGACCTCCACTTCTACGTCGAGGGCGACACCGCCGTGCTGCAATTCGACGAGCGGGTTCCGCTCGGCGATCTGCTGCCGTTCGTCATCGATTCCCTGATCGCGAGCTTCTACGTGATCCGCACGCAGTTGATCGCCGGCCCGGTGCCCGAGGGCGAGGTGCGCGCCACGTTCCCGGAGCAGGAGCACCACCGCCGGCTGCGCGAGTTGATGGGCACGCAGATGCACTTCGACTGCGCGTTCAACCAGGTGCGCTTTCCGCGTTCCGAGCTTTCCCGGCCGCTGGACTATGCCGATCCGCAACTGGTGAGGATGGCGGCGGCGCAGTGCGAGGAGGAACTCAAGAAACTGCACGATGAGAGCGGCTTGCTCGGCGACGTGCGCCGCCGCGTCAGCCGGCACCTCGCCGAGGACCCGTCGCTGGAACGCATCGCTGCCGAGATGTACATGGCGCCGCGCACGCTGCGCCGGCGCCTGGCCGAACTCGGAACCGGGTTCCACGAGATCGTCGAGCAGATCCGCCGTGGCCAGGCCGTCGAGCACCTGCTGGCCGGCGCCCTGAGCATCGACGAGATCGCCATGCAGCTGGGCTACAGCGATCCGTCGAATTTCGGCCGCGCCTTCCGGCGCTGGACGGGAAAGTCGCCGACGGCGTGGCGCGAACAGGCGCTCGCCACGCGCTGACGCCGCGCGCGTCTGCACGCGGCGGCGGCGGGGATTTTCAGTAGGGCGGTGGCAGCAGTACCGGTGAGGCGTCAGCCTGGACCTGGTTGCGCGGGGCGGTGCGCGCGTTCATCCAGTTCACGATCATGATCATGCCGTCGTAGCGTTCCGGCTGCAGCATGATGGCGTGGCCCATGCCCTTGACCACGCGCAGGGTCTTGTCGCGGCCCAGCGTCCGGCGTGCCAGCTCCCGCGACGACTCGACGGGAATCAGTTCGTCCTTTTCGCCGTGGATCAGCAGCATCGGCACGTTCACCACCTCGAAGCGTTCCTCGAGGAACCTGTTCGATTCAACGATGGCGGTGACGTAGCGCATCGGCAGCCAGTTGTGCGCGACATAGGGGTCTTCCAGCAGGGCGTCACGCATCGCCTTGTCGTGGCTGAACATGTAATACAGGCCCGGATTGACCGGCACGGTTGGCCAGGTCGGGATCTTGCTGCCGAACCAGCCGATGGTGCCCAGCCCCCACTTGGCAGCCAGCGCCGGCGGGCGGAAGCCGAACAACGGCGCGCGCGGGTTGGGCTTGAAGCCCGGCGCCGACAGGATCAGGCCGTCGAAGAACACGCGGCGCTGCGCATGGCCGAGCAGCAGCACGAGGCCGCCCAGGCTTTCGCCGAAGGCGAACACGGGGCGGTCCGGGAACTCGCTGCGCATGCGGTCGAGGACGATGCCGATATCGGTGACGTAGGCGTCATGGTTGTAGACGTCGCCGCGCACGCCGATACCGTCCGAACGGCCCCAGCCCTGCAGGTCTATCCCGTAGACGGCGTAACCGTGTGCGGCGAGATAACGGCCCATTTCGTCATAGAGGCCCGAATGCATGATGGTGCCGTGTACCAGCACGATCACCGCGCGCGGGTCGATGCCTTCTTCCGGCAGCCAGTAGCGGCCGAAGATATTGAGGCCGTCGGGATTGACGAAGTTGTCTTCGCGGATCTCGCCCTGGTAGCTGAAGATTTCCGGCGGGATCGGCGCCGGTTGCGGCCGGTTGCTGGCGCAGCCCGCGACGAACAGCGCGAGCAGCAGCAACAGGATGATGCGTATGTGGCGGATCGGCAGCATGAGCATGGATGCACCGTTCGGGTGGCGCCCTCGTGGGCGCCTTTGTTGTTCTGGGCGCAGGGTGGCCCTGCGCCGGTATGACTCAAGGGGTCGATTGTATAGGCAATTGCCGGGCTGCACAGGCCGGGCCCGCCGTGCGGCTGCCTGTTCCTGCGGGTGACAGGCGGGCGGGGATCGTCTCCGTCTTGTGCCGGCGCCGGCGGCGGTTACGCTCTCCGGCCCGGCCGCACCCGGCGCCGGTCCACCCCGAGGACAGCACATGACGAGTACCGCGCGCGACATCTTCAAGGGCGGCCTGCTGCAGGGCCAGGCGGCGTTCATCACCGGCGGCGGCAGCGGCATCAACCAGGGCATCGCACTGCGCCTGGCGGAATTCGGCGCCCGCGTGGTGGTGGTCGGTCGTACCCAGGCGAAGCTGGACGAAACGGTGCGGCGGATCCGCGAGGCCGGCGGCGACGCCCTGGGCATCGCAGCCGACGTGCGCGATTTCCCGGCCATGCAGGCGGCGGCGAAGCAGGGGGCCGAGGCCTTCGGGCCCTACCGCATCGTCATCGCCGGCGCCGCCGGCAATTTCCTTGCCCCGGCGGCGCAGTTGTCGAGCAACGGGTTCGCCGCCGTCGTCGACATCGACCTGAAGGGCACCTTCCACACCTTCCGCGCTACCAGCGACCACTTCGCCGACAGCGACGTCCGCTGCCTGGCCGTCTCGGCACCGCAGGGCGATGTGCCGATGCCCCTGCAGGCGCACGTCTGCAGCGCCAAGGCCGGCGTCAACATGCTGGTGAAGACGCTGGCGATGGAATGGGGTTCGCGCCACGTCACCGTGAACGCCATTTCGCCGGGCTACGTGGCCAACACCGTCGGCGGCGACCTGCTGGCCGCCGGCCAGCAGGACAAGGTGACGCAGTTCCTGCCGATCCGCCGCTTCACCACCGTCGACGAGATGGCCGATTTCGCGCTGACGATGGTCAGTCCGCTGTGCCGCTACATGACCGGGCAGGTCGTCGCCCTCGACGGCGGCGTGTCCCTGCTCGGCGGCGGCATGATGTACATGGTGAGCGGCCAGCACTGAGCCGGCGCGCGCGCCGCTACTGCAGCAGGAACGCGCGCATCCGCGTGTCGGTGAAGAAGCGTTGCAGCGTTTCGCCGACCAGCTCGTTCAGCCAGGCCTCGTTCTGGGTGGCCGTGGGCGCCACCGGAAAGCGGCGATTCACTTCTGAGCGGTAGGTGGCCGTGTGGCGCGCGCCGCCCCGCTCGGACGTGACTTCCAGCACCACCCGCAGGTCGGCGCTGGTGGCAACGGCACCCGGCGGCACCACGTAGGCGAGTTCCGTCAGCCGCACGCGCACCTGGATGGCGGCTTCGTTGCCGCCGTCGACGAAACCCTGGGCCTGCAGCCCCCTGAGCGTTTCGCGGCGCAGGGCGTCGGCGATGTCATTGCCGGTCCTGACCACGCTGGTCTTGTCGTAGACGCCGCCACGGGAACCGATGACCTCGCTGGTGCGGGCATCGGTCGCCGTGACCTTGACCGTGCGCCCGTTGCCGATGTTTTCGCCGCTGACGCTGATCGCCGGTGTGATCACCAGCGTCTGCGGGCTCAGGGCACAGCCGGCCGACAGCAGCACGGCGAGCGCGAGGATCGGCAGGGAACGCATGGCGGCCTCCGGGCTGGCAGGGAAGGGCATCGGGCGGCTTCAGTGGCTGCGGTTGACCGCGAGGTGGGCAAGGCCTTCCAGCGCGGCGCGGTAGGGTGACGGCGGCAGGCCGGCCAGCAGGGCAATGGCCTGGTCAGCCTGCGCCACGGCCCGGGCCCGCGTGTAGTCGAGGCCGCCGCTGCGGCGGACGGCGGCGACAACCGCGTCGAGCCGGTCGAGGCCGCCGTCGCGGATCGCGGCGCGCACCAGTTGCGCGTCCGCGGCCGGGCCGGATTGCATGACATGGATGAGCGGCAACGTCGGCTTGCCCTCGGCGAGGTCGTCGCCGACGTTCTTGCCCATCTCCGCCGCGTCGCCCTCGTAGTCGAGCACGTCGTCGATGAGCTGGAAGGCGATGCCCACGTGCCTGGCGTAACTGCCGAGCAGTTCGCGCAGCCGCCGCGCATCGCCGTCATCGCGGGCACCGAGCACGGCGCCGGCCTCGGCCGCCGATTCGAACATCTTGGCGGTCTTGGCGTGGATGACCTGCATGTAGCGCGCCTCGGTGGTGTCCGGGTCGCGCACGTTCAGCAGTTGCAGGACTTCGCCCTCGGAGATCACGTTGGTGCCGTCGGCGAGGATTTCCAGCAGGCGCATGTCGTGCAGCTCGACGGTCAGCTGGTAGGCACGCGAAATGAGGAAATCGCCGACCAGCACCGCCGCCGGGTTGCCCCACACCGCGTTCACGGTCGGGCGCCCGCGGCGCAGGTCGGAGGCATCG
>Ga0073934_10009169_pt1 | contig 12797 bp, 9 predicted proteins | sample LarsenN4metaG_FD_76834 | JGI IMG/M metagenome (GOLD analysis project Ga0073934, IMG submission 76834) | Hot spring sediment bacterial and archeal communities from British Columbia, Canada, to study Microbial Dark Matter (Phase II) - Larsen... ...
CTGCTGCTGGCGGTGTTGGTCGCTCTGCTGATCGGCGCGCTCATGGGACTGGCGAACGCTTTTATCACCGTCACCTTGAAAGCCGAACAGGGGATCAGCGGGATCGGCGTTTACCTGTTCGGGTTGGGACTGAGCGAACTCCTGTTCCGGTTTACCCTGGGCAGCAAGGACCTTGTTCTGATCGATGGATTTCCTAAAATTACATTTCCGGTTTTGACCGATTTGCCGGTGGTGGGAGATATATTCTTTCACCAAAACTTGCTGGTCTACGTTGCCTTTGCCCTCGTCCCGCTGTCGTGGTTTGTTCTAAACAAAACGACACTGGGCCTCAAGATCCGCGCAGTCGGTCAGAATCCGCAGGCGGCTGACGCCATGGGCATCAGTGTGACTCGGATTCGTTACTTCACGGTGACACTCGGCGGCATTCTGGCGGCTCTGTCGGGCGCTTCGCTCTCGATTGCGCTAGAAAATATCTTCCAGCAGAACATGACTGCCGGGAAAGGCTTTATCGCAGTAGCGCTGGTCTATTTTGGCGCATGGCGGCCTGTTGGAGTTATGGTTGGGGTATTATTATTCAGTCTGGTAAATGCGCTTCAACTCTGGGTTGCCACTAAGGGCATTGATATTCCGGCTGAATATGCGTCCATGGCTCCCTATATATTAACGATTTTGGCGCTGGCTCTGGCTTCTCGGCGCGTTGATCAACCCGCGGCCTTAACGAAGCCGTTTGAACGCGGTGAATAAAGGGGGGTGATTACAGCAGCAAAATGAATGTCGGGCAATCCATGAATAGTACCTTGATCAATTTATCTTAGGAGGAAACCATGAATAGGAGATTTCTGGGGATCAGCATCATTCTGGTGATCATCATCGTTGGCATCGCCTACTATGCCATTTTCCAGGATGAGGGGGAGACCGAGACAGAAGATGCGACCCCCGCCGCGACGGAAGCGGTGACAGAAGAGGCGGCTCAGCCAACGGCTGAGGCAACAGAAGCGCCCGCGGCTGAGGGAACCGAAGAAGCCGCTGCTCCAGCCACCGGTGAAGCATTCCGTGTCGCCGTGGTTATGCCCAGCACCCAAAATGACCTGGCGTTCAGCCAGAGCATGTATGATGCCCTGGTTGCCATCCAGGAAGAGATGGGCGAGGACAACTTCGAGTTTGTGATCTCCGAAAATATGTTTGTGGTCGAAGATGCTGCGACGGCCATTCGCGACTACGCAACCCAGGGGTATGATCTGGTGATCGCACATGGTTCGCAGTACGGCTCATCGCTGCAAGAGATTGCCCCCGATTTCCCCGAAACAGCGTTTGCCTGGGGTACGACAGTCAATACCTTCGCTGACGAAGGGATCAATAACGTCTATGCCTATGAAGCACGCTCCGAAGAGGGCGGTTATGTCAACGGCGTGATGGCGGCCATGCTAACCGAGAGCAATGTAATCGGCGTGGTTGGTCCCATCGAAACGGGTGATGCCAAGCTCTATGTGGACGGCTTCAAAGCAGGCGTGGCGGCGACGAAGGATGATGTCGAGGTCCTCGTAAACTACATCGGCTCATTCAGTGATCAATCGTTAGCCGCAACTGCCGCCGAAACCATGATCGCAGATGGTGCTGATGTTTTGACCGGCACGGCCCAGATGGTTCCTGGCGCGGTCAACAAGGCCAAAGAAGCCAACGCCAAGTGGTTTGGCACACAGGCCGACCAGACTTCGCTTGCTCCCGAAATCGTGGTCGCCAGTCAGGTGTACGACTGGACGGTGGTCCTGAAGCCAATCATCGAGGGCGTACAGGCTGGCACATTGGGTGGTGAAGCCTTTGCGCTCACGCTCGAAAACGGCGGCCTGGTGATCGCGTATAATCCTGACTACGAACTTCCTGATGATGTCAAAGCGGCGGCTGATGCTGCCATCGAAGGCATCAAAGATGGTTCCATTACCGTTGATGTGGGTGAAGTCACTCAGTAATCGGCTCTAGCCTGGGACGCTGCGCCAGGAGTGCGGCGTCCCTTTGATTAACAGGGATTAAATTTATGTCCTCTTCAACCCAAGTCCCTCGAATCAAACACATGGAGATGCGCGGGATCGTCAAGCAGTTTCCCGGTGTACTGGCGGTTAATCAGGTTGATTTTGATGTTTGTGCGGGTGAGGTTCATGCCCTTCTGGGCGAAAACGGCGCTGGCAAAAGCACCCTTATGAAAATTCTCTACGGCCTCTACCAGCCGGATGCCGGGCAGATTTTTGTGAACGATACGCCTGTCAGCATCAAGTCTCCGGCCCAGGCCATTGCCCAGGGAATCGGGATGATCCACCAGCATTTTATGCTTGTGCCATCACTGACAGTAGCCGAAAATGTGACTCTGGGACTGCGTTCGTCGCGCGAACCTATGTTGGACCTGGATGTAGTGTCCGAGCGCATTGAGGCGTTGGCTGAAACCTATGGCCTCCAGATCGATCCCTCTCGTCCGGTCTGGCAGTTAGCGGTGGGTGAACAGCAGCGTGTGGAGATCATCAAGGCGCTCTATCGCGGCGCGGCACTGTTGATCCTCGACGAGCCGACAGCAGTGCTCACCCCCCAGGAAGTCGATGATCTGTTTGTGACGCTGCGCCAGATGGCCCGCGATGGTCATGCTTTGATCTTTATCTCCCACAAACTGCATGAGGTGCTGTCCATCACTGACCGGATCACCGTGTTACGCGACGGTCGGGTGGTTTGTGCTATCCCCACGGCGGAAGCTACCAAACAAAGTCTGGCACGGATGATGGTCGGGCGCGATGTGGTGTTCCAGTACCAGCGCAGGCAGGTAGCAGCGGGGGAGTCGCGTTTGAAGATCGACCATCTGTGGGTGCGCAGTGATCGCGGCACGGATGCGCTGCGCGGACTGAGCCTCGAAGTTCACGCCGGGGAAATCCTGGGGCTGGCAGGTGTGTCGGGCAATGGTCAGCGTGAATTGGCTGAGGCGGTCTTTGGTCTACGCCCTGTTGTTCAGGGAAAGATATCCCTTGACGGCCAGAATGTCACCGGAAAGTCTCCTTCGATACTCAATAAATTGGGCATGTCTTTTATTCCCGAAGAACGCATGTTGGATGGGGTGATTAAAGATTTTACTGTCGCCGAAAATCTTATTTTGCAGAGTCATGGTGAACGACCATTTGCCCTGAATATTTTTATGAATCCCCGCGCGATTGCCCGCTCCTGCGCCGATCTTATCCGCAGCTTTGATATCCGCACGCCCAACCAGAATACTCCTATCAAGAGTCTGTCAGGGGGGAATATCCAGAAGTTGATCCTGGCGCGTGAACTGGCCCGGAAGCCCCGCGTGTTGATCGCAGCCCAACCCACACGCGGTGTGGATATCGGTGCAACCGAGTATATTCACCAGTGCCTGCTAGATCAGCGCGCACAGGGGACTGCGACCCTATTAATCTCTGAAGACCTGGATGAAGTTATGGCCCTGTCCGACAGGATCGCCGTGATTTACGAGGGCGAGATTGTCGGGCTTGTGGACCGGGCTGCCGCGAACGTTGAGGACCTGGGGTTGATGATGGCCGGGATCAGGCCACAGCCAGCGGGATAAACCGATATCTCCCTCTGTTATAACCGAATACAACGTCAGACTCCCGGTGGTGGCAGGGAGTCTGACGGCGTGTTAACGTAGAGTCGTTTATGATTGCATGGGTAGGTTAATGCTATGAATGCTGAGATACGGCTGGCTCTGATTTTTTTATTTGTTGTAGCGATATATGCCGCTGCGATCCGATACGTGCTCTGGCGGTTTTTGACCCCTTTCACTCAAAAGCTCATTATTATTCTCACGGCCATTGAAACGATCTGGGGTTTTATTCATCTGCTGACAGCGGGTGATAGAACGTTTTTGGGCTGGTTTTTTCACCCCAGTTCAGAACATGCATCAATGGCGATGATGAATTCAGGGGTTCTGCTCCTGGTGGGGTTGACTTCATTCATTGTTGGATTTCGCCGAGGAGTAACACATCCTGTCCGCCATCGTGTGTACTGGTGGTTTTTTGCCGCCATCTTTTTCTATCTATGGCTTGACGAATATTATTCTTTTCATGAAACACACGAGCTGTGGCGAACCCTGGCGAACGTGGCCGGGATTGGCATGGTCCTGGTTGCCATAATCAAATATGGGCTGGATCGCGAACTGGATATGCTCCTTTTCCTGGTGATCGGCCTGGGGATTATTGGCTTCGCCGGAATCTGGCTGGATGCTTTTTCCAATGAAGCACCGATGGATATCGGGAGTTATGAGTTCGATCTGTTTGTGTGTAACAGCAAAATTGTAGGAGTGTACTGTCAGCGGCTTGGCATTGTTGAAGAGTTTTTGGAAACCGCTGGCGCCAGTCTAATTCTGGTCGGGTTTGTGTCCTATATGCAAAAGGGTTTGTCCGCTCCTCAGTGGCGATCTGTAAAACGACTCCTGGCAGGCGCGGCCACGCTCTGGGGGGTATGGGTGGCTGTAACGCTGTGGTTGGTTCCCAGCGCCCAGGCTGAAATTATGGCCCAAGATGTGAAAGTGAACTATCTCGATGGCAGGCTGGCGATGATTGGTTCTGATATCTCCACATCGGTGGCAAAACCCGGCGATGAATTTGATGTGACCATGTATTTCCGGTCCAACCAGTTCCTGTCAGAGAATTACTTTCTTTCCGTGCATCTGCTTTCTCACCCGGAGGTGAATTCAGTGGCGCAGGCCGATATCCAATTGGGACAGTGGGTCTATCCTAGCAGCGCGTGGATACCCGGACTGGCAGTCAAAAACGTGGCACATTTGAAATTGCCCGATGACCTGCCCGCGCCGCGCAGTTATTGGGTGACCGTGCGTGTCTGGGAAGGGCCGTTCCTGGACCCCGGCCCCGGTATGCCGATTGTTGATCCCGCTGAAGGGGAAAAGGTTGTGATCACGGAAGCCGATCACCAGTTGATCAGCGAGGACACCGTGATCCTGTATAGCCTGCCAGTGCTCTCAGATGCAGAAGTTCCCGCGCCGACCACCGCCGCCGATTATAATTTTTCGGATGGTTTTACGCTCTACGGCTACGATCTGCCGCCAACCTTGCGAGTGGGTGAAACCGCTCCATTAAAGCTCTGGTGGAAAACCAATCAGAATGTTGATCGCGACCTGACCTACTTCATCCATCTGGTTGATCCCGATACGCAGGAAACGTATGCCCTGGATCAAAAACCCTTTGGAGAGGCTCTGCCAACGGCGGACTGGCCGGAAGGACTCAATGCAGTTGATGAGCGTCCTGTAACGATTTCTGCCGATGTGCCGCCAGGAGATTATCAGGTATTCATCGGGACTTATGAAATCGTCAGCGGGATTCGTTCAACCGTCACGGATCAGGATGGGCAGCATGTCCCGAACGATGCAATCAATCTGGGGACCGTCACGGTTGAATCGTGAGGAGAAGTGAATTCTATGGAAAGCCAGCCAACTCGCGGCCTGCTTGAGTCCATCCCTTTGGGGGTTGGGACATGGGCATGGGGTGACACGCTCTTTTGGGAATACGGGAAAAGTCATACCGAAGCGACAGTGCGCGAAGCATTCACGGCCTGCCTGGAGAGCGGCATCCGCCTTTTTGATACCGCCGAGACGTATGGTTGGGGCAAATCCGAGCGGCTGTTGGGTCAGTTTATCCGCGAATCGGGCCAACAGGGTGTGGTCGCTACTAAGTTTATGCCGTTTCCCTGGCGGCTGCGTTCGTCGGCCCTGCTCAAAGCGTTGAAAAAAAGCCTGGAACGGTTAGGGCTGCCGCAAGTTGATCTCTACCAGATTCACTGGCCCTTTCCGCTCCGAGCCACTGGCTGGGCGGCTGCACTGGCGGATGCGATTGAGGCAGGCCTGGCGCGAGAAGTGGGTGTTTCCAATTACAATCTGAGTCAGACCCGCCGGGCGTTCGAGATATTGGCAAAACACGGCATCCATTTAGCCAGCAATCAGGTGGAATACAGCCTGATCAAGCGGAACATCGAACGGAATGGACTGCTGGATTTGTGCCGCGAATTGAATATTCGGGTAATCGCCTACAGTCCATTGGGACAGGGCTTACTGAGCGGGCGGTATACGCCGGAGAATCCTCCGTCAGACCGTATTCGCTCTCTGCGTTATCGAACGCAACTGGTGAAGATTCAGCCTCTCATTCGTTTGATGCGTGAAATCGGTGAGGCGCATGGCGGTAAAACTCCGGCGCAAGTCGCCCTCAATTGGACGATCTGCAAAGGGACCCTTCCGATCCCCGGTGCGAAGAACGCAAATCAGGCACGCCAGAACGCGGGGGCAGTGGGTTGGTCCCTGACGACTGATGAAGTCGCCCGCCTGGACGAATTGGCTTTGTAAAGCTTCTGCTGCCTGTTACAACAAAAAACGCCCCGCTATGTTGTGTCGGGGCGTTTCTGATGTCAATCGCCGCTTATTTCGCATCCTGGACAAGCTGTTCGGCCTGCTCGACCAGCATTTCGATCTCACGCAGTCCTTCACGCCAGAAATTCTTATCGGTCAGGTCTACACCCAGGGGTGCGAGCGTCCTTTCCGGCCAGTCTGATCCGCCTGCCCGCAGCACATCCAGATAGCGCGGCGCGAAGGCTTCCCCCTCCTGGCGATAGCGGGCGAAAAGGGCCAGCACCAATAGCTCTCCAAAAGCATAAGCGTACACATAGCCAGGGGTGTGCAGGAAGTGGGGGATATAACTCCACCAGATGCCATAATTCTCGGTCATCTGCACACTGTCCTGGAACATGGCCTGTTGTGTTTCCAACCATATCTGGCTGAAACGTTCGCTCGTCAATTCCCCTTCTTCGCGCCGGGCGGTATGCATCCCATGTTCGAAGCGGTTCATGGATATCTGCCGGAAGACTGTTGCAAAGGTGTCTTCGATCTTGTGGGCCAACATCGCCAGCCGCACTTTCGGGTCCGACTCCTGGCGCATCAGGTCGGTGAATACCAACATCTCCCCAAAGACCGAAGCCATCTCAGCGGTGGTCAGCGGGGTATGAGCCTGCAACATGCCCTGTTCACGCGAGAGATATTGGTGAACACCGTGTCCCAGTTCGTGGGCCAGTGTCATCACGTCGCGTGCTGTGCCTGTGTAGTTCATAAACACGTAGGGATGGACGGAGGGTACAACACTGGCGCTGTAGGCTCCGCCGCGTTTGCCGGGACGCAGCGCCGCATCAATCCAGGAATTGGTGAAAAACTCGCCTGCGATCTCTGCCATTCGGGGATGGAACGCGGTGTAGGCCCGCAGTACGACATCCCGTGCCTGCTGCCAATGATATTCTCCGGCGGCAGCTGGCAGCGGCGCATAGCGATCATAGTCGTAGAGTTGATCCAGGCCGAGCAGTTGGCGCTTGAGGCGGTAATAACGGGCAACGATATCGTAGCGCGACGTCACGGCGCTGATCAGTGCATCCACAACATCGTCACTCACTTCGTTGGACAGGTTGCGCGATGACACCCACGTAGGATACGAACGCAGCCGGTCATCCGAGGCTTTATCGGCGGCCAGGATATTGAAGACATAGGTCAGGGTCGGCAGTTGGTTGCGAAGTTCATTGGTGAATACTTCAGCCGCCTGTTGGCGCACCGCACGATCCGGCTCATAGAGTTTTGCGAGGATGCTTGATTGGGTCAACTGCTGTCCACCAAATGGATAGCGCATGTTGCCTGTTAGCTGCGTGAAGAAGCGGATCCATGCATCTCGCCCAGTTACGGCTTTTTCTGAGAGGATTTTCTCTTCCGCCTCGCTGAGCATATGCGGCTGGTAGCGGCGGCGGGTTTCCAGCCAATGATGATAATGTCCCAGAGTCGGGTCGGCGATCATTCTCTGAGCATACTCGTCAGGAGCGTTCACCCATTCCAGTTCGAAGAAGACGAGTTTCTGCTGCAAGCGCGATGACCACTCGGTTGCCTTTTGCAGCAAAGCGCCATAGGCGGGGTTGCCTGTGTCGGTGGACCAGATCAGGTGGGCAAAGGCTTCGATACGAGTTGCCAGCTCTACAATGTTCTCGAATTCCACCACTGCCTCGTAGAGTTCTTCTGGATCGAGAGAGGCGATTTTGCCGCGATACTCTGCCGAGAGCTTATCCGCCCGCTCATCAGTTCGCTGCATGTCCTGGTCGATGGTCGGGTCGTCCACGCCGGCATACAGATCGCTGAGATTCCAGGTGATCTCTTCCGCTCCGGTAAGTTTGGTTGTAGGTTCGGCTGTCATTCAAATCTCCGTTGAAAATAACGTTTTGCCTAAGCATAACAAAAATCAGGCCTGGTCGCATCAGGTATCTGTTTATACGTGAGCGTTGGCCTATTTTGACCAACGGCGCTTATACTATCAGGAGTCGATAAATCATTAAGCTTATCAGGAGAGAATTTTATGCGTTACCGCGAACTTGGGCGTACAGGGTGGCAGGTATCCGAGGTCAGCTTTGGCGCGTGGGCGATTGGCTCGGCCTGGGGACCTGTCGATGATCGTGAATCCATCGCTGCGCTGCACCGGGCAATTGATCTCGGCGTGAATTTTATTGATACAGCGGATGTCTACGGCGACGGGCACAGCGAACAGTTGATTGCCCGCGTGCTTAAAGAACGCAGCGAAGAAGTTTTTGTGGCAACCAAAGCCGGACGCCGCCTGGATCCTCATACCGCCGATGGTTATAATGCCGACAACTTGACCCGTTTTATCGAGCGTAGCCTGCGCAATCTGGAAACGGACTGCCTGGACCTCGTTCAACTGCACTGCCCGCCCACTGAAGTCTACTATCGCCCCGAAGTCTTTGGTGCGCTCGATGATCTGGTGGCGGCAGGTAAAATCCGCTATTACGGGGTTAGCGTGGAAAAGGTCGAAGAGGCGCTTAAAGCCATCGAGTATCCGAACGTTCAGTCGGTCCAGATTATTTTTAATATGTTCCGACTCCGCCCATCAGAACTGTTTTTCCAGGAAGCGATTCGCCGCAAAGTTGGCATTCTGGCCCGTGTTCCATTAGCCAGCGGCCTGCTGACGGGCAAGATGACCCGCCAGACCACTTTTTCACCCGATGATCATCGTAATTTCAACCGCTATGGGGAATCGTTTGACCGGGGTGAAACCTTCTCCGGCGTGGACTATGAGACCGGACTCCAGGCTGTTGAGGAACTGCGCACTCTTGTGCCCGAAAATGCAACAATGGCACAGTTGGCTTTGCGCTGGATTCTCATGTTCGAAGCTGTCACCTGTGTGATTCCGGGGGCCAAACGTCCCTCTCAGGCCGAGGATAATATCCACGCCGCCGATCTGCCGCCGCTCACTGAAACACAAATGGCGAAAGTGCGCGAGGTTTATGATCGTCTTATCCGCGAGCAGGTACATCATCGCTGGTGAGTATTCTCGTCCAGGACTGCCAGCCGGAGATATCCAGTAACCGGATCGGCGTATAGGCGGGTATCTACATGATAGGCGGCACGTAAATGATCGGGGGTTAACACAACATTCGGCGACCCTTCAGCCAACAGCGTGCCCTGATGCATCAAGACCAACCGATCACAGAAACGCGCAGCCAGTTCCAGATCGTGCACCGCTGCCACCACTCCGAGCCTATCCGCCTCGATCAGATCGCGTACCAGGGCGAGGATATCCATCTGGTGGCGGATATCCAGGTTGGCAGTGGGTTCGTCGAGCAGCAGCAGGCGGGGTTCCTGAGCCAATGCACGGGCGATCAGCACTCGTTGGCGCTCCCCGCCGCTCAATGTCCCGATCAGACGATCTTCGAGGTCAAGCGTTTTCGTGCGGCGCATAGCATCATGCACGATCCTGCGATCCTGCTCCGTTTCCAGTTGAAAGCGGTTGAGATGGGGGTTACGACCCATGAGCACGATCTGCTGGACGGTGAACGGAAAATCGAGCGCCGTGATCTGCGGAACCTGGGCGATAATGCGGGCGACATCCCGTGGAGAATAACGTTTCAACGGTTGGCCGAGTAGGGCTATCGTCCCTTGTGCGCCGGACCATAAGCCACTGATCACCCGCAACAGAGTCGATTTTCCTGCGCCGTTTGGACCGATCAACCCCACAAGTTCACCAGGACCTACTGAGAACGTCACGTGGCGCAGAATGTCGCGCCCATCCCGATGATAGCTGACATTCTGCGCCAGCAGCAGGGGATAGCCGTTACTGCTCATTCTGCACAGCCTCAACTGCTTCAGGATACAAAACGCGGGCTACGTCTTCTACGCCCAGCACAATATATTGGCTGACATTCGTCATGTGCGCGTCGTGGATGAGGTAGACGCGCCCTTCCTGCACGGCGCGCAGGCTGCGAAAGGCTTCATCCTGAGTAAAGGCCTCCACCGGATTAGCCTGTCCCGCAAACCAACCACCAAGCAGGATCACATCGGGATCGGCGTTGATCACAAATTCGGCGTCTACCAGGGGATACGGCCCAAGATCGAATTCCGCCACCACATTGATTCCTCCCGCCAGACTAATGATCTCATCTACGGTACTGCCTGGCCCATAAGTAATTCCGCCCGGCTCGTAGTACAACACACGTACCGGCTCTTGATCGGTAATGGCGTCTTGAACCGCTTGCAGCCGTGTGTTCATATCCTTGATCAGAGCTTCAGCTTTGCGCTCCTCGCCTGTCACCTGTCCAAGCAGGCGGATATTGGTGCGGATTTCGTCAATCGTGTTGAATTCGGCCAGCACAAACACGGGCACATTCGCATCGAGTAGTTGATCCAGTGCTGCCGGATTGTTGTAGGCGGCCAGAATCACCAGATCGGCTTCCAGGCTGATCAGGTATTCCGGGTTGCCAGACAGGTCGGTATGTGGAATAGCATCCAGTTGATCAGCGATATTGCTGATCGCCGGGTCTTCTGCAAAATAAGTGACGCCCAGCAGCCGTTCGGGACCGACCAATGACAGCAGAATTTCATCCGAGCCAAGCGCAGCTGATGCGATTTTCTGTGGGGGCACTTCGATGGTGACTTCCCGACCCAGACCGTCTATGACTGTGCGCGGAAATGTCCCCTGCTCACCACAAATCTCCTCAAAGGGGATAGCGGGCAGCACAGGCGCATCAGGATTGGTGCTGTCACGCCACCACCAGCCCTCGACATCACCCTGTTTCACCGGGGAATTGGCGGCTCCCATGGGGCTGTATTCCCAGGTGTCCTGATCTGTCAGGTGGAAGTATGCCCAATAAGCGCAGGCATCACCACCCATACATTGGCAGAAACAGTGTTCACTGGGCGGAGTGCAGCCATCGCCTTCGATCCGGCAAACCGTGGTTCCCATCGGCCCTTTGTCTGCGATGATGTTTAATCCCGTAGCCAGGAGCGCGTCTTCCCCGGTAGGTTCTTCGCGGTCCAGGGTCACGCAAAAGGTTTGCGGCTGGTTGTCTGCGCCCTGCACTACCACGCCAACCTGGATCGGATCATCACTTTCTTGGGCGTTAGAATTGATCGTGTCGATCAGCACAGCGCCGATCAACAGTCCAACAAGGATAAATCCTGCCAGTATGAACCGTCGCATAGCCTACACTCCTTCTCTAAAAGACTGCGATCCGGCGGCGGTTGCGCCATAACAGGAACAGGAAGAATGGCCCACCCAGCAGTGCCGTCACGATCCCGACGGGCAGTTGTTCCGGCGCGATCACCGAACGAGCAATCGCGTCGGCAAAGACCAGGAAAGCGGCGCCGCCAATCAAACTGGCAGGTAGCAGGACTCGATGATCGGGGCCGATGATCAGACGCAGCATATGAGGCACGATCAGTCCGACAAAACCAATCGGCCCGGCAATGCTCACCGCAGAAGCAGTAGTCAGGCTGCTCAGTGCCAGCAGTATAAGGCGCACACGCGGCACGTTGACTCCCAACGACTGCGCGCTTTCTTCGCCAATGACCATCAAATTGAGATCACGGGTATAGAGCATAATCAGGGCTGCTGAAAACAGGATCGGCCATTTCACTGCATGAAAATAATCCCAGCCGCGCCCTTCCAGGCTGCCCACCAACCAGGAGAGCACAGATCGCATGGCACTAAAGTCGGCTGAACGCAGCAGCAGAACCGACGTGATCGCGCCCAATACCGAGTTTAGGGCGATACCTGCCAGCAGCAGCGCCGCCAGATTCGTGCGTCCGCGTTGCAGCGACAGCAGGTAGACTACACAGGCCGAGAGCATAGCTCCAACAAACGCCGCAATAGGCACACGCCAGAGCAAACTGCTGTTTATCCGCCATAGTTCGTCCAGCATAGCTGTCTGTGTGATCGCCAGCACCACGCCCAACGACGCGCCTGCGCTTACCCCGATCACACCCGGATCGGCCAGCGGGTTGCGGAACAAGCCTTGCATTGTTGCTCCGGCGCAGGCTAAGGCTGCCCCCACCAACGCGGCGACCATCAAACCGGGTAGCCGCACTATAGTGACGATCCGGTATGTGCTGGATGTTGTATCCACATCCCGGTTGAGACCAATGTATTGGAGCAGCGAATCGGCTACATCCCCATAAGGAATGTGGGTGGAACCTGTCGCAGCAGCAAACGTCATGGTGGCAAACAGCAGAATCAGCAGCGCGCTGCAGATGATCAACAGGCGGGGCAAGACTCCGAACCGGGCCAGCAAAAACGCAGGGCGGCTGCGGGATGTGTTTTCAACCGGAGAGATCACAGCACTGCTCATAACTATCCTGATCACAATACTGGCGAGGAATAGGGGGATAAACAAAAACCCGGCCATATCGACCGGGTTGGAAGCGCGCAGAAACAACCTCTGGGCAGCTCCAACCCCTCTCCTCGAAGGTC
>Ga0073934_10009170_pt1 | contig 12797 bp, 14 predicted proteins | sample LarsenN4metaG_FD_76834 | JGI IMG/M metagenome (GOLD analysis project Ga0073934, IMG submission 76834) | Hot spring sediment bacterial and archeal communities from British Columbia, Canada, to study Microbial Dark Matter (Phase II) - Larsen... ...
AGCAATACCATACATGGGACGAGAGGGATCATGTCCCACTCGCGTCCCGTCAACTGCGCCGTTCTTCTGCCGGACACACCCGCGCCCGCATCATCACCTCGCGCATTGCCGACATCTCCTTGCCGAACTGCTCCGTCAGCATCCGCACCGTCGCCGCGTGCGCATCGCTCATCACCTTCACCGAGTCCAGGTGGTCGCAGCTCAATTTTTCGACCGAGGCCAGGTAACGATCCTGCATCGCCCGTTCGTCCGCCCGCTGCGCTGGCCACACTTTCAGCAGGTAATACCCGATGATTGCAGCCACGATGAAGAACGAGCCGAAGCGCTCCAGCCCTTGCGTCCACGCCCCAAGTCCCGAGAGCTCGGAGACATCGACTGTCGCGTGAGCAAACGGCGGCCGCACCCACAAGTAGCTGCCCGCCCCTAGCACCAATGCTGTTTTCGCTCCTGTCATAGTAGGTGGTGTTCCTCCGTCATTCGGTCAACATGATCCTCAATCGCGCGAACTGCCGCGTGCCCTCGCCATCCAGCCATTGCCGACGCTTCGCCCGAGCGATGATCGATGGGCTCGTCTGCGTCACCCTCCACGTCGAAGGCCCCCACATCCAGCCCGTCAGGTTCGTGCTCAGCTCCAGCCGGATCTCCAAGTCCGTCACCCCCGCTCGCGGAGTATACTCCACCTCCAGGTAATGCGAGTCCTGCCCTCGGATCTGGCCCCGCCCGCGCCACGCATTGTCCGTCACGCGCCGCACCTGTAGCCGTCCGCTCAGTTGCCCTTGGTGGGTCTTCGCCAACCCTCCCGAGATCGCATACTCGTATAAATTCGACCAGCCATCCGTGTCCGGATCCGCCGTCGGTCCACTGATCGTCGCGTTCCCCATCTCTTCCAGCGTGAACTGCGTCGCAGCCCACTCCGAATAGGTGAGGGCCGGAGCCGACCGCAATTCCGTGAACAGCAGCAGAGCGATCAACAGGCGGATCGCGAAAGCCACTTGCGGCTGATGCGAATTGAAGGAGTTCATCACCGCAGCCTCTCGATGCGCACCGTGCTGTAGATTTCGTCACCGCCGAACCCCACATTACCCCCAAACCCAGTATTCGACCTAGTGGTGAAACAGCGATGCTCCAAGCGAAAGACCGTCGGGCCAGAAGTGATGGCGACTACAGTATCCACAAATGACCTCGTTTGTGCATCCGCCGTGTTCGAGTATTCGCTGGTTCCGTAAGCCACGACCGAGTTGCCGGTCACATTGAACAGCCGGGCCTGGTGCGAGGAAACGAACAAAGCGGGCGCAGAAGCCGCGATGCGATAGGTCCCGTTCCCAAGAGTGAAATTGCCGGTCGTGGCATTCAAGGTGACAATCCCCGCAGAGTCATGCACTTCAGTCGTCAGGTTTCTGGTCTGCCACGCCCCCGAAGTAAACGTCCCGCCATTGGTACCGCTTCCCTTTACGTCCGCCAAGAGAGCATACTCGTTCGGCACCCCTAGCTCCGCCCTCGTCACCGTCGCATTGGTATAGGTGAGGTTCCCGGTTCCGTTGCTCACCTCGCTGATCCAGCGGATCCAGTACGGAGTATTCACCGGCACGTTGTTGCTGATGATATCTCCAGGGTTATCCTCGATCGCGGTCCCGAACCACGACAACCGCTCTCCAGGAAAACTCCCCGACGTAACCGCCCCGGCATCGATCTCCACATCGCCGCTGATCAGGCCCGAGATCTGGTCTGCCACGATTTTCCCATCGAAGATCAATGTTGGCTCTTCCCCATCCAGCCCAAACGACACTCCGCCCCCCGGCACCGCCCACATCAGCTGCATGGTCGTGCCGTTGAACGAGAGCGTGTAGTTCCCGCCATCCCAGGAAAGGACGGGGTTATCCGCCAGCGCGCTCTGCGGCTCATCCACCACCCAATTCCCTCCCTCCGCGCGGTACCGTTCCTGCGTCGATAGCACTACCACGGTATCACCCGGCGTCACGGATGTCGCATGAGGCCGGTCATCCGGCGTCTGCACCAGGTAAGTCTCAGCCAGAGCGACACACGCGCCCAGCAGCACCAGAGAGAAGGTTAGGAGTGTCGATTTCATAAAGGGATCACCACTTTTCCACCACAAACTCGGCGGGCGGCGTGGTCTGGGTCACCCTCCAGGTCGAATCTCCCCACACCTCGATGGTGCGGCCGTCGGCGAGCTCGAACTGGATGGGGGTGAAAGTCAGCTTCATGGAGCTAGAACTGGGTGACGGTGACGCGGACGGTCTCACCGACAGTGACGGCATTGCCGAGCATGTCGTAGAACAGGATGCTCACGGTGTCGTCGCCCGACACCCATGCGGCCAGGACGGCGGCTTCGCTGTTGCCGGGGGCGGCATCCCAGCCCAGAGCAACCGACGGGGTGTTTGCGGTGGTTACGCCCGTGACGGTGACGTTGGCAATCGCGGCGCCTCCGGCGGGGAGGGGGGTGTTGAGAGTCGCGGTGGCGGAGCGGATGTCGGCGATGAGCTCGCCCCCGGCGCCGACCCGGAAACCACCGTCGGCGGTCCAACCTTCGCGCAGCTTCTTCCCCTCCCAATCGACGGTCGGGACGCTGGTGCTGTCGTGGAGCATACGGTTGCCCCAGGTCATGGAAACCGATACATTCGCGCCGTATAGTGCCCGCAAACCCCAATCGGCGACCGTGCCGCCGAAGCTGTCCATCAGTTCCCGCGCCTCCCAGTTGACTGATGTGGTGTTGGTCGAGTCGCGGAGTTGGCGTTCCGGGTTTGCGGCCGTCGGATCTCCCTCATCCCCCCGGTTCAGATCCGCATCGACCGTCGTATTGAGAAACTTCGAGCTGACCCGTTGCCCGCTCGTCCACTCGATCTCCAGCTCGCTGTAGCACGGCAGCGTCTCCGCGGTGCCGATCGCCGCGATCATCTCCACCGTGTTGAAGTTCAGGTCGAAGGCGTATTGCGTGGATGTCCCCGAGCCCGATTGCGTGCCCAGCGCCGTCACCAGGTAGCCTCCCGCAAGCCCGGTTTTGGCCTTCACCGAGAACCGCAGCGTCGTCCCCGACGGAAGCTCGATCACCGATCCATTTTGCAGCACCCGGATCGAATGCGTCACCCGATCCCGCACCTTCGCGTCCAGATTGGTAATCTGCGCCGTCCCGTTCAGGAAAATGCGGCGATCCAGGTCAAAGTCGAAAGTCATCGCCCCACCGGGGCGGTGTCAATTACACCTCCGATATTACGATGTTCTTCACCCGCACATACGGGCCGAGCGTCAGCGCGATATGGCCGCGCACCGGCAGGTAGCAACGCTTCACGGAGATGGGGCCGTAGCTGTCGTCCTGGTAGGTCCAGAACCGGCCCTTCTTCACCATCGTGCGGGTCTTCCACGCGCCCGTTCCCATGTCGATGTTCGGGACTTCACCCGGCGGCCAACTGAGTTGGCACATGGTCGCAGTCTGCTTCATCCCCGCTCCGAGTATCGCTTTGTTGTCCCAGGATCCGAAAATCACCAGCGCGGCGTCCAACACAATATCGCTCGCTCGCACCTCCCACCAATGTTTGTTCGCCCCCCTGTTGTAGAACTCGTAGGTCACCGCAAAATCCCGCCGCACGATGGGGAAGACGAGCTTGGCATGGTCATAGCGCAACCCGCCCCCGAGATCGTAGTAGCCCGCCCTGCCCAGGCTGGTGCCGTCGGAGGCGATGTCCCCATACATCGTCACCCCGGCCAGACTCGACCCATCCAGCATGAACGGGAGCGCCCCGGAATCCTCCGTCGGAAACCCCCACAGCGTCGCCCATCGGTGCAAGGTATGCTCCCAACAGAGGTGGCATTCCTCCTCGCCCATGCAGAGCCAGCGGCGACGGTTCACGGCTGCGCCCTCACCGTTCGCAGCGTGAAGCTGAGGCCCTCCGTCAGCGATCCCACCGAGAGCACCATCGTCAATCGATCCCCCACCTCCAGATCCACCGGCAACGTGACCGGATCCCCATTGATCTCCAGCCCCACACTCGCGCCATCTTGCACCCCCCACGCCGAGACCATCTCCCGCAGCGAGGAACGATAGCTCGCCGACTCCACCAGCACATAGGCCATCTCCTCCGGCCACGCGATGAACCCGTTGATCTCCTCGATCGCTCCAGACTGTCCCGCCGGATCCTCCCCCGGCTGATCTCCTCCGCCTGGTTCCGGGTCGGATTGCCACGGCGCACCCGGGCGTTCCATCCCATACGACTCGTAGTTCTCCCAGACCGCTGCGGTCCAATCCTCGGCCTGGAAATCCACCGCCTCAAAAAACGGGCCATCGCTGGTCGCCGGGTATCCTGCCGGTCGCGCCTGCACGAGTAGATCGCGCACGATCCATGCCGTGTTCCCTGGTCCTCGATCCACGTAGCGACACATCCAGATCGGCGCCAGCGACGCGGGCGACATCGGTGCCCAGATCCATCGGCGCCATGCCGCCCTGCGGATCGCCACGCCGGTCGCGAATGCAAACGCCTGTGCTTCAGGCCAATTCACGGCCTCACCTCCACTCGCACGATCAGTTTCCCGCTGTTGTCCCCATACCAGTTCGTCCGGTCATTCACGGCAAACCGCAACGTGCCGGTCCCCCAGGCATCCACCTCTTGCCCGGTCCCGATAAAGAGCCACGGTCCCGTGCCGATCTTTGCGATGAGGCCATGCGCGACCGGCGTGCCCTTCGGCATCCCTCCCGTGTAGCGCCATTCGGTGAATTGCAGCGTCACGTAGCCATTCGGCCCCCACGACCGGCTGGCGCCGCGGTACGTGGTCGAGCCGCTGGCGCTGATCTTGAGCCGCTGACCCGCCTCCACATACCCCGCCACCACGCCATCCTTGTCGTTGGCGAATACCTCCAGGATCCACTCCTCGGCATCCGGCGGCGGTGGTTCTCCCCCACCGCCGCCAGGAGGTTCCGCCTCCCACGGCCCCGTCGTCCAGTCCCTTGCCGCAAACTCATCCGCCGTGAACTCCGCTGCCGCGACAACCGCCCGCCGCGTCGAGCTTGCGCTCGGTTCCTCGGTCCACCACAGCATCGGGTGCGTCGCGTAGATCCAGCGTCGCCAGCCGTTGCGCCGGATCTTGAGCCCTGGCGTTTCGAGCGCCAGAGCCCGCGCAGCCGGCCACGAAAGATTCGACGGCATGGCCGTTACGCCGTTTCTCCAAGATCCCTCACGATACGGATCGGGAAATGCCGGCTCGATCCACGCACCTCGGCCGGTCCGCCGCCCCAGCCCGAGATCGTCTCCTGCCACTCGAACTCCCCGATCCCATCGAATGCCGTCACTTTGTCCGGATCGGTCTGCACGATGTTCTGCCCCGACGACGCGATCGGCACCGGCACTCCCTCCTGGTCGTTCACCGCGTCGGTGAGCGCCTGGCTGTCGAACGCGATCGCCACCTGCCAGAAGTTCGGCGTCGAGGTCGTCACCGCGCGGAAGGCCGAGCTGGTGGCCAGCACCGCCTCGCCCTCCAGATGCTTGAAGCGCAAGGTCAGGTCGGCCAGCGTCGGCACGCACGTCGCATCACCCTTGGTGAAGTACACATTGAAGATCGCCCCATCGCCCCGCTTGAAATAGAGCCCTTCCTCAGCGCCACCAGGCACCGTCACCTGCCGCGTCACCAGATCGATCGAGACGGGAATCGTCCCATCTGTCAGCGAGGTCTCCGCCCCACCGCCGCTCCCGCCGCCCGCGCCTTCCACGCCGATCGTGAAGATCTGCTCGGCCGAGGTCCCCGTCGCATTCGTCGCGCGCAACCCCACCACACTCACCCCGCTCGCCGTGGGCGTGCCGGTGATCTTCCCGCTGCTCACCTTCCGCACCGTTGCGGAGGAATAGTCCACGCTGATGTCGATCGCCGCGCCCGCCGGGCTGGCCGCGACCTTGAATCCATCGGTCGTCTTGTCCCGCACGTAGTAGATCGTGTTCGTGCTCAGGCCGGTTCCCCCCGCCAGTGCCGAAAAGTAGATCCGATCGCCGTCCAAGTAACCGTGCGCCGTGCAGCTCACAATGTCGTCATTGGCTTCGATCGTTGCGTTCTTCGCCGCGGGCGTGTCGATCGACAGCCCCGTCGGGAGCCCTGTCGCATCCCAGAAGAAAGGAGCCTCCGTCGCGTACGCCTGAAACTCGAACGGCACCCCCACACGGGCACCCAGCACCGATTGCGTCGTATTGATCGTTGGAACGGGCATATTCTCTTCTGGTTTTCTGGCTTCCTGCTCCTTCTCTGCGTCCTCCGCGCCTCTGCGTTACCTCTTCCTCTCCCTCTTCAAGAGATCGTCGCCTTCTGCTTCTCCATCTTCACCGCCACAAACCCGCGCGGATCGGGCTGGCTGTTCTCCGTGTCGAAGCGCAAGAGCCGACCGCGCAGCGCGAAGTTGGCGCTGGCCGGTGCATGTGCCCCGCCCGTCCACGCCCCGTAGAGCATCCGGTCGCACTCGATCCCGCCCGCAGAGCGCCGGATCGTCAGGCCCAGCTTGTGGTGCGACACCGCGTTGGTCAGCACGATCCGCTGGCTCAGGCTCGCCGTGGATTCCCAGGCGATATCCGAGAGGTTCTCCCCCTCGCCGCCACCAGTCTGCTGCGGCACCGTCCCGACTTGCAGCTCCACCACCCATTGCGCCCGCGTCAGGCGGAAGGCATCCGGCGTGATCAGCCGCGCTGCGATCTCCAGCTCCAAGTGCAGAGCGCGCCCCACCCGCAGCATGTTCTCATTCACCGCCACCAGGAACAGTTCCCGCTCGAAATCGCGCGGGTGATACGAGGTCGTCGCCCCTTGGCGATCCACCGCGTACCACACCCGACCGTCACTCCCAAGGTGTTCATTGGACCGGATCTTCAACGAGCGCCGCCCCATGCCCCCCGGCACCACGAAGGTGGCCCCCGTGTCGTTCACAAACACCGCTCCCGTATGGCCCGACGCCGCCGCGATCACTCCACCGGTCAGGATCGTCGAGAGATTCGCCACCGACGCATCGTGTATCGCCGGGAGAAGCCCGCCCGGACGCGGCAGCTCCGCCACCACGATCTTTGCCAGGTCTTCCTCCAGCTTTGCATCCGGCGCGAAGCGGCCCGGGAAAATCTCCACCAGGTCCGGGATGTCGAACTTGATCTCCCCTCCCGCGTCCGGGCTCACATAGCCCGGCTGCGCAGCGGGCAACACTTCCTCAAGCACCGCCACCCGCCCCGTCAGTTCGGTGAGCAACTCTTCGAGCCCGTCGATCTGGCCCATGGTGTGGGTGTGCGCCTGGAAAGCCGATACCGGCCCCGCCGTGCTGATCGTCGCCCGGATGCCGTTGAGCGCCGGGGCCACGGCGAACTTGAGCGTGATCGCATCGTCGCTGTCGATCTCCACGTCATACGCCACCGGCTCCACCACCAAGCCCGTGCCATCATTCTCGCGCAGCGTCAGGTGCAGGTCGCGCGTCCCGAGGTTGTGCGCCACCACGATCGTTGTGGCCGCTCCATCCCCGATCGTCCCCACCCAATGCTGCGAGCCGGTGATGATCTGGTCGGGCGTGAACGGCACGTAATCGGTCGGCTGCGGCGGCCGCAACCAATCGATCTGCTGCCGTGTAGCAAGCTCGTCGTAGTTCGCCTCGCGCACCACGGTCACCGGTTCGCGGAAAGCCGTCACGATCTTCCCCGGCAACTCCTCTTCTCCATCCTCCCCGATCTCCAGCTCCAGCTCCAGCAACCCAAGAAAGTCTCCCGCGCGCAGCGCCGCTTGGCACTCCGCCGTCGCGAGGTTCAACGAGAACGTCATGTCCCCGCCCTCCACCGGACCGGGCACCACCTGGATCTCGTCCAGATCGGTCCCCTTCAAATCTCCCGTGAACTCGATGTACGCCGTGTTCGCCTTGGGCACCGTCACCAGGAAGCGCGTCTTGCCGTCGTCGTACAGGTCATTGAGCGCCGCGGCGATCTCTTCGATCCCCGCATCCACCCCCAGGAACTCCGTCTCCCTCCCCTCGTACGAAAGCGCGTACGTGCCCCGGTATTCCGGCGGCACGTAAAGCGCTTGGATCTCGTTGATGTAGCGCACCTCAAGACCCACCACCTCCGTCGATCCATCGCGCACCGTGCTGATCGAAGGGGCATCGGCCAGCACACTCTCAAACGCATCAGTGAATGCGATCGGAGCCATCACCAGCCGCAGCTCATGCCACCACACCCCCGCGTGCTCGTAGGCCCGCACCCGCACAAACGAAACCGGGTCCAGCCTGTTCGTATGCACTTGGAGCGGCACCGCCCCCGCGTGGTCAAACTTCACCAGCCAGATCCCCCGCGCCGCCAGACCCACCACCACCGGGGACCCGCCATACCCCGACAATGCCGCCAACCCCTCAATCGCCGCCTTCACCTCGGCTGCGGAGGATCCCGGCCACAGAGAATCCGACTCCGCTCCACCCTCCCCGATCTTCAACGTGAACGCCCCGCCAGCCGGCACCGCCGCCGACCCAGCCACCGGCCCGATCGACGCCTTCATCGATCGCACGTTGCGGCGCACTTCCACCAGCGACCCCGCCGCATCCAGATCCAGCAACCGCACCGCCAGCGTCACCGCATCCCCTTCCACAAGCGGCGGCAACACCACGGGCGACCCCGTGGCATCTGTCATCCGGCGCTCGGCCATGTGGGCATAGACAAGAAATCGCTGCGACATCGCCCCACTCACCCCCCGTCAACGGACTCTCCCCCCTTGTGTGCTACCCCCGCACCATCCACCGCCCGCATACCGGACACCGAATCCTCTGCCTCGCCCCGATCCACCGATGCACCGGGCATTGCCACGTCTCCGGATGGTTCCAGGCTCCCTCCTCCCCGCTCGCGCCTTCCCCATCCACCACAGGCCGCGATTGCGGCGTATCATCTTCCACATCGCGCGATGCCTCCTTGCCCGAGAACCCGCTCGGCGCCGCATCGAAGAAGCCCGGATCGAACGGCACCGGGTTCCACGGCCACGGGCCGTTCAGCTCGCTCTCGCGCGCTTCCCGCTCGGCCTCTTCCCGCGCCCGCCTGGCGGCCTCATCTTTCGGGTCGAGGCTCATGTCCAGAACTTGCCTGCCAGCGTCGTGCGGTTCAGCGCGAGCGTGGCCCGCTCCAGAGCCTCATTCACTCCCGAGAGCGCCGCGTTCCCCAGCAGATCCAGCATCCCGAAGCCCAGTCCCGTGAAGATCCGGATCGGTGTGAACTCCAGCTCTTCGTAGCGCGCTCGCGCGTGTTGCAGATTCCACCACACCTCCGGCTTTGCGTAGATCTCCCACGATCCATCCGGCATCGCCTCACGCAGTTTCCCGTCCGGGTCGGGCGGCGACACGGCGTACACTTTGCCCAGCCGCAGGTTGTCCCACGGGTTCTCCACAAAGTTCCCGTTCAGCCGATCCAGCATCCCCGGCTCGGGCGACGGCGCGTGCCGGCCCATGATCCGCACCTCGAATGGCTCCCGAAACGTCGCGCTGCCCGCCCCCAGCTCGTAGCTCCACTCCAGCAGGCTCCCATCGACAACCACCCCGGCGTTGTTCGTCACCACCACCGACGGACGCTCGTGCCACAGCCACACCTCTGCCGATCGGATCTCCCGCGTCCCGTAGTCCGGCTCTTCCACCCCGATCTCCACTTCCGTCCCCTCCTGCGTCAGCGAGCCGAACCCCGGCCCGGGCTTCTCCGCCCGCCGCACCCCGATTCGCTCAAACCACTTCGGGAACCCCTCCACCAGCGCCACTCCCGAGTCCGTGAACCCTCCCGATCCCGCTCGCCCTGGGGCCAACCACCCCCCGAACTCCACCTCCGGCAAGTCCGTCAGCGGCACCATTGCCGGGTATTCCTCCGGCCCGTCCCAATCCTCCCGAGCCTCCGGGTTCTTCACCACCGCTTCCTCTCCATTCACAAACCCCGGCCAGAACGCGAACCGCCACACCCCACGCTCGAAATCATAGCGAGGGATCGGCTCCCACGGATGCCGCTCTACGCGCCTCGCGTCCCGAGTCACGGTCCACCCCTCCCGCGTCTCCTGCACCCGCATCCCCAATCCGCCCACCAGCTTAATCTTCATCTCGCTCCCCAGAGTTCCATTCTTCCCTCTGCGTCCTCAGCGCCTCCGCGTTCCTCTTCATACCGCCACGAAGAAATGTCGTGTCCCCTGCGAATCCGCCAGCGGTCGATACCAGTGTTTCACATCGAAGTGCGCCACCGGCCACGGCTCCCAGCCCCAATCCCGCTTGCGCAACAGCACCAGCGGGTATTGTGCCACGTCCGGACCGTACGCTTCGCCGCGCGCGTCCCGCCCCAGCTTCGGCACCTGTACCACGCGCGCCGCCACCACCCCGTACGCACCGCCCGCGCCGACACCCTCCCCCAGCTTCACTTCCCCCACCAGCCACGACCGGCTCTCTGCGTTCACCAGGTCCTCGCGCAACCGCAATGCCGGAGGTGGCAGCCGCGAAAGCGCCCAATCCTCCTCCGATTCCGCATCGCGCATCACCGGCTCCACCCCATCGAACAAGCCCGGCCCCACCGTCACGCGATCCGCCCCAACCATCGACGGCATCCACGAATGCCCGCGCGCCCAAAGCGGATCGCCGGTCAGCACGATGCCGTGCGGAGTCTCCTGCACCAGCACGCCGGGGCCTCCTCGCACTTTCAAGCGCTCCATCATGTCGGCCATCCCCATGCCGCCTCGATCTTGTCGCTCGCCGATGGCTCCGGTGATCCCGCCCCGGTCACCGCCTTGTACACATCCGGGTTCCACTTGTTCAGCCCCGACATGAGGAACGGCATCGTGATCTCAAACGCGTTCCCGCGCTCGCGGATCACCGGCATCAGTTTCAGCCAGTTGCGTTCCTTGAGCGAAGCGCTCGACACCACCCGCTCGATCCCCGGCGGCTTCACCACCTCCCCCACCTTCGCAAACACCCAGCTCGGAACCCGGTTCGCACTCGATTGCGCGAACGTCACCGAATACGACCCGCGCGGCGTCAGCCACGCCCGCACCCCGGCCATCGGCGACGGTTTCGGCCCTTCTTTCGGACCACTCTTCAACCCTCCACCACCGCCATTCCCTGGCATGAACTCCGGGAAATCCTGCGAAGCCTCGCTCCAGCCATACTTCTTCCGCAGCGACGCAAAGTCCGGGTGCGCCTTGATCGGCGACTCCCCCATCTCCCCGGCGAACTCGCGGATGAACCGCGTCCGATGCCCCGGCGGCACTCCCTCGTAAATGTAGAAGTAGTGCCCGTACGCATTGCTCCAGCGCCGATACACATTCACGCACGGCACCGCGTAGCCCGGCAACACCGGGGCCACCTCCACCGCCAGCCAATCCAGATTCGTCGGCATCTCCGGTTCCGGCCGCTGCCGACGCAACGCCCCCACCACGATCCCCGTGCGTTCCACCCGCAGCTCTTCCAGCCGCGGATCATCCCCACCCGACCCGAATACATTCAGATTACTCATGGTTTACTTTCTCCGCGTAGCGACTTCCCGGTAGCGCACGCTTCCAGCGTGCAGCGAGGGCTTCCAGCCCGAGCTTCCAGCCTGAGCATTCCGGCCTTCACTTCACCTCCAACTCCGGCCCTGCCGGACCGCTCCCCGCGCCGCCTCCCATCCGCTCCAAAATCTGTTGCAGCACCGACCGGATGTCCACCAACGCCTTCTCCGCGCCCGTGTCGTAGCCGACATAGCCACCGCCGCCGATCCGTTGCAGATCATCCGCCGACGTTGCCCGGTTCATCAGTGCCGATTCTTCCCCTCGCAACAGCGCCACCACCGCATCCATGTTCCGGTCCGAATCCCCCATCAGCCGTTCCTTCATCAGCCGTTCCTCTGCCTCCACCCGGCTTGCCGCCGCCTTCTGCCGCGCATGGAGCTCTTCCACGCTCAAGTTCGCCGATCCACCCGCCAGCAGTTGCAGGCGGCGAAGTTCGTTCGGATCCGCCCCCGGCTTTGCCAGCGCCACTTTGAGCTGGAGCGCCGCCGCGGTCTCCGTCACATCCGCCCGAGCCTGTTGCAGCGCTGTCCCGCCCCGCTGCGCCGCCATCAGCGCCGCTTGCGCTTGGGCCAGTCGGTTTGCCGCACCGCCCGCGCGCGCCGGATCGGTCGTCCGCAACCGGTCATACTCCGCCTGCGCGGCCGCCTGCGCCATGAAAAGCCCGTTGTTCTCCCGGCGAAATGCCGCATCTGCGGCCTCCGCCTCATCCCCCCGCATCGCCCGCTCCGCCAGCGTCCGCGCCCGATCCAGGATCAATCCGCGCGCTGCATCGCCCCCCTGCGTCGCCAGCACGCCCTCCACGTTCCGCTCGAACTGGATCTCCTCGATCTGCTCCCGCCGCTCCACCAGCTTCCTGCGCCGCTCAGCCTCCTGCTCGCTCTCCATCAGCGCCGCCGCCTGCATCGCACGCCGCGATTCCTCGGTGAGATTCCGGAAGTTGTCGGCCAGCACCCGCAGCTCTGCCTTCCCCTTATCCGACGCCAGCGCGTCCAGATACTTTTTCCACGCCCCGTTTGCGGCCTCCGTGGCGTCCCGCACCACGTCCATCTGATCCTCCAACGTCCGGATCCCGGCACGCCGCTGCGCCAGCCGCGCGACCTCGTCATCCCCGGCCTTCCGCTTTCTCTCCAGCGAGGTCTCGTACTGGAACCCCATCGCTCCCATCCCGCGATCCACCATCCCCTCGGTCCAATCCCGGCCCCCGCGATCCCATACCTTGTTGGCCGCCCAGCCGACCCCTGCCGCCAGAATCCCATATACCCCGAACCGCGCCGCATTCGCCGCCAGGAAGCCCTTCG
>Ga0073934_10009171_pt1 | contig 12796 bp, 11 predicted proteins | sample LarsenN4metaG_FD_76834 | JGI IMG/M metagenome (GOLD analysis project Ga0073934, IMG submission 76834) | Hot spring sediment bacterial and archeal communities from British Columbia, Canada, to study Microbial Dark Matter (Phase II) - Larsen... ...
CCGCCTGCGAAACGCAGCGGCTGCCGGATCCGCCCCCGGCTGGCCGGCCTTTTCGATCGCCGCGTTCCACGCCACGGTTGAGGCGTCACGCTTCTTGCGCCGCATCAGGAACTCACGCGCCGCCGCGGCCAACACCTCGCTGCGCGAAAGCTTCGCCTCGCGGGCATAGGCATCGATCTCGTCGAACAAATGGGCGGGTAGAGAAATAGCCGTCTTCATGCTCGGGGCTCCCAGGGGCTAGCCGATCACCGAGTAGCCGCCGTCCACCACCAGCGTGTGGCCGTTGATGAGCGCGGCTTCGGGGAGGCAGAGCAGGTAGACGCAATCGGCGACGTGCTCGGGCTTGAGGGCGATGCCGGCGGGCGAGCGTTCGGCGAATTCCTCCAGGATATGCTCGCGGTGCGGGAAGGCGCGCAGCGCGTCGGTGTCGACCGGTCCGGCCGAGACGGCGTTGACGCGGATGCCGCGCGGCGCGAGCTCGGCGGCGAGCGAGCGCACGAGCGATTCGAGCGCCGCCTTGGAGGCGCCGACGAAGCCATAGTCGGGAAGCGTGCGCGCGGCGCCGAGGCTGGACATGGCGATGATGCGCGAGCCGGGCGGCATCAGCGGCGCGGCGTGGCGGGTCAGCTCGGCGAGCGCGAAGGCGTTGGTCTCGAGACACCAGCGCCAGTGCTTCAGCGTCAGGCTCTCGACCGGCTTCAGCACGCCGCTGGCGGCGTTGCTGATCAGGATGTCGAGGCTCGGGAAGTGGCGGCCGAACGCCCCGAACAGCTCGGCGACGCTGTCGGGTTCGGCGACGCTGGCCTGGATCGGCACCGCCCTGCGCCCCGTCACCTCGATCTCGTCGCAGAGCCTCTCCGCCTCGTCGTGGCTGCTGTAGTAGTTCACCGCCACGTCGCAGCCCGCCGCCGCCAGCTTGCGGACGATGGCGCGCCCGATGCCGCGTGCCCCGCCGGTGACCAGCGCAACGCGTCCGGCGAGCGGGAGCGGCTGCTGCGGACTGGTTGGACTGGCGGCCATCGCAGTGACAAACCACCATACGCCCGTGACCAACTCAACGACCGAGCCGCCGCCGGAGCGGATCCTCCTGATAAAACTTTCTTCAATGGGCGACGTGGTGCAGGCGCTGCCGGTGGCGTGCGCCCTGCGCCGCGCCCGTCCCGGCGCGCGCATCACCTGGGCGGTGGAGGGGTGGCTCGCTCCGCTGGTGGCCGGGCACACGGCGATCGACCGCGTGGTGGCATTCCCGCGCCTGGCGGGCGGGCGCCTGTCGGCGAGCTGGCCGCGCGAGCTGCGGCGGGCGGTGGCGGAGCTGCGCCGCGAGCCGTACGACGTCGCACTCGACCTGCAGGGCCTGCTGAAGAGCTCGCTGGTGGCACTGCTTTCCGGCGCGGCGCGCCGCCTCGGCGTGCCGCCGCAGCGCGAAGGTTCGCGCCTGGTCTCGACTGCCGTAGCGCGCGACGGCGCCGGCCACGCCGTGCAGCGCTATCTCGCCGGCGCGCGCGCGCTCGGCGCCGCCGGCGAGGAGGTGCGGTTCGAGGTGCCGATCCGCGCCGACGCCGCCGCACGCGTCCAGCAGGTGCTGGCGAACCTACCCCTGGACCCCGGCCGTCCGCTGGTGGCACTGGCGCCCTCCTCGTCGCGCCGAGCGAAGGACTGGCCCGCGGCGCGCTGGCAGGAGCTGGTCGCGCGCCTGCACGAGTCGGCGAACCTGCTGCTGATCGGCGCCGGCGAGCACCGGCAACGTCACCGGCCGCTGGCCGAGGCGAGCGGCGGCCGCGTACACGACTTCACCGGCGCGACGTCGCTTGCGGAGCTGGCCGCCCTGCTGGCGCGCTGCGACCTGTTCATCGCCGCCGACTCCGGTCCCCTGCACCTCGCCGCCGCGCTCGGGCGCCCCGTGCTCGGGCTCTACGGCCCCACCGATCCGCAGCGGCACGGCCCCTACGGCCAGCCCCACGCCGCGCTCGCGCACCGCGCGCTCTGCGCCCCCGGCTGTGGCCCGCGCCGCTGCCTGCGCCAATCGGCCTGCCTGCACGCGATTTCGGTGGAGGAGGTGCTGGAGAAGATCAGGTGACGGGTGAGGAGTGACGGGTTACGGGTTACGGGTGACGGGTGGCAGGTGGCAGGTGAGGGCTGACGGGTGACCACTCGTCACTCGTCACCCGTCACCCCTATTCCCCTACCGCGGCGGCCCAGGCGGGCGGCGGTTCCGGTTCGGGCAGCGGGGGCGACGCCGGGCGCGGCAGCAGTTCGAGCACGGCTTGCGCGGCGCGCGGCGCGGCCCCGGGCGGGCCTAACAAACCGTGGATTTCGGCCAGGCGTGACCGGATGTGCCGGCGCCGCGCCTCGTCGGTCAGCAGCGGCCAGGCCAGCTCGGCCAGGCGGGTCGCGTCGACGCCGTGCTGGAACAGCTCGGGCTGGACCATCTCGCCCAGCAGGATGTTGGCCATGCCGATGAAGTCCACGCACATGAAGCGGCGGGCGAACCAGTACGCGAGCGGCTGGCAGCGGTAGGTGATCACCGAAGGCACGCCGAGCAGCGCGGCTTCCACCGTCGCGGCGCCGGTGCGACGGCGGCATGCTTCAGGTTACCGGCTACGGCGCACTTCTCCGGCGGGACGCCGATCTCGACGAAGCGCGCGCGCTCTGTTTCGTCTTGCGCCAGCACCGCGGTGAGCCGCTGCCAGGTCGGCGCCAGGAAGCGGCGGATCGCCCGATAGCGGCCGACGTCGCGCGGGTAGAGGCGCGCGCTCACCACGAAGACCGGCACCGCGCGCCGCGCCGCCTCGAAGACCAGGCGCGGCCAGAGCTCGGTCTCGACCAGGAACAGCGCTTCGGGGCGCCACGCGTCGAAGGCCCTGACGACCCGGCGTGGCGCGTCCCACGGCGCGAACGCGACCAGCGCATCGTCCAGCCCGCTGCGCCGCGCCGCGTCGACGCCGGCACGATTGGCGGCGCTCAGGCCGGCGACGAAGGCGCGGCCGCGGCCGCGCAGCAGACGCACGAGCACGGCGGCGGCGGTCATCTCGCCCGCCGACGCGCCGTGGAACCACAACAGCGGTGCGCGCGCCGGCGGCAGGAAGCCGCGGCGTTGCGCGATCTCCGCGCGGGTCGCGCCGCAGGCACGCGCCAGCGGGTCGAGAGCGGCGCAGACGGCTTCCGCGGTTGCGCCATAAGCCCGGTCCCAGCCTGTCACGGAGCCCTCGTTGCGAGCGGCGGGAGCGGGCGTCGTTGGCTTACTCGGCCGCCTTCGGGAGGTACTTCTCGATCTCGCGCAGCAGGTGCTTGCCCGTGAAAGGCTTGGCGATGAAGCCGTCGCAGCCCACCTGTCCGGCCGACTGCGCGAGACCGTCCCACACGAAGGCGGTGACGGCGACGATCGGGATGTTCTGCGTTTCCGGGTCGCCCTTGATGAGCTCGATCACCTCGACGCCGCTCATCTTCGGCATCGCCAGGTCGGTGAGGATGAGATGCGGCTGGTGCTGCTTGGCTTTCTTGATCGCGTCTTCGCCACCGAAGGCGGGCAGCACCATGTAACCGGCGCCCTTCAGCGTGTGCATCAGGATGCGCATGATGTCCGGATCGTCCTCAAGGACGAGGATCTTGTACATCATAAGTGGGTTCCGCTTATAGCATGTGATCCGCGGCGCTGCACAAGCATTTTCTTCGCGGAAATGCCGATTCGAGTCATCAAAAGTACCGTTCGAGGGCGCAATGGGCCGGTCAGGTTCCGAACTTCTGCGACAGGTCGAGAAATGCTTTGCGCTCCGCGAAACGCCAGCCGGCCGGGGTGCGCACGACGCGGTCTGCGTAGCGTCCCGCGATGGTGACGGCCAACTTTTTCTCCGCTCCCTGCACCACCAGCAGGTAGCTGTCGATGGCGGCCTGGTCGCCGTCCACACGGATCAACTCGTTCATCACGCAGTGCTTGAGCATGGGCCGGCCGTCGGTGAGCGGGATCTTGCCGACGTAGGCGCGCAGCTGTTCGTGTCCGACCAGGCGCAGCCGGCCGCCGACGTCGAACACGCCGTCTTCCGTGAACAGCGCGATCCAGCGCTCGAACTGCCCGTTGTCGAACGCGAAGCAATATTCGGCCAGCAGGTCGCGGATTGCGTCCTTGTCCTCGAGCAAGGTCGGCACGCCGATCCTCTAGACCGAAAGCGGGCGATCGACAAATGCGTGCTTTCGGGTCATGAACGCAGGAGTGACCGATCCGCAGATGACGCCGATGGCCGGCAAAACAGTTTCCTCCGCAGGTAATCCATCAGGGGCTGACGCCTGCAGACTGATGCGTCCGGATGCAGTGGCGGTACGTAGGCCGAAGGCCTCACCCATTGTAGCCGGGGGCAACGCCCCCGGTTGCGGCCGCTTTGTCAGCTACGCCCCGTCGGGGCATTCCAGGCGGCGTTTGGCTTGCCGCTGTTGCGGCGCACTTCCTGTGCGCCGTCCCCGGGGGCGTTGCCCCCGGCTACGATGGTTCAGGCCTCCGGCCTTTGCAGGATGGCTGGAAGGTTTTCGCGGGAAACTGATGTTGCACGGTCGCGGCTGACGGTGACGTGAAGCAAACGGGGAACGAGAGATGAAACGGCAAACGAAGAGGATGGACGTGCGGCAGGCGCTGGTGGGAGCGTTGCTGGTGCTCCTGCCGGGGATGGCACGGGGGGATGCAGGCGCGGCGGTACGGGAACTGGCGCGCGAAGCGGACGTGGTGATGCTCGGCGAGTGCGTTCACGAAGAGGCGCAGTGGAGCGCCGACGGGCGCGTGATCGTCACCCGCGCAACCCTGCGGGCGAAGCGGCTGATGAAGGGAACGGCCGGCGACGAGGTCGTTGTCCAGGTGCTGGGCGGGACGGTCGGCGACGTGTCGATGGGCGCATCGCACGGCGCCACGATCGCGCCCGGCGAGGAGGCGGTCTTCTTCCTGCGCCGCAGCAGCCGCGGCTCGTACCACGTCGTGCACGGCGGCAACGCCGGCAAGCTCGCGCTCGAGCCGCAGAAGCGGGGCCGCGTGCGGACCGCGAGCGGCGCCACGCTGAGCCTCGAGGAAATCGCGGCGGCGGTCGAAGCGGAGGCACGGCGATGAGGCGCCTGGCGCTGGTGGTCTTGCTCTGCGGGGCGCTCGCCGCCGAGGTCTCCGCCTACACGCTGATCCTGCGCTCGGGGAACCGGCCGCTGCACTGGAAGACGAGCTCGCTGCCGATTCGCTTCCTGGTCCACGAGAGCACCGGACCGGGGCTGGCGAACGTCACCGACGACAGCGACCCGCAGGCGGCACTGGCGAGCGCGCTGGCGCACTGGCCGGCGGTATCCTCGATGCGCTTCGAGTCGTCCACCGGCACCACCGCCGACGGCGGCCGCGACAGCAAGAGCGTGATCACGTTCGCCGATACCGAAGACAACCGCGATCTCTTCGAGATGGCCGGTGAACCGGTCGGGCTGACGCTCTTCTTCTTCAACGGCGACGCCGAGATCAGCGAGGCCGACGTGCTGTTCAACCCCGGACGCCAGTTCACCACCACGATCGACTCCTTCGCCGAGCTCGACGCAGCGGACATGTTCGACGTCGAGGCGGTGGCCACGCACGAGCTCGGACACGCCATCGGCCTCGACCACAGCGGCGTCGAGTCGGCCGCCATGTGGCCGCTCGCCTCGCTGGTGCCGCGCACGCTCGACCCCGACGACATCGCCGCGGCACGCGTGCTGTATCCGACCGGCGCCGGGCTGGGACGCATCGCCGGCACGGTGCGGGTTGGCGGCGACGAAGCGTTCGGCGCGCACGTGGTGGCGGTCAGCGAAGCGGGTCCGGTGATCAGCGTTCTCACGACCTCGGACGGTGCGTACACGATCGAAAGCCTCGCGCCCGGGAACTACCGCGTCTACGTCGAGCCGCTCGACGGCCCGCACAGCTCGCAGCCGGGCGACCCGTGTGCGGAATTCGGCAACCTGAGCCCCTCCGGACCGTGGGGCGGCCGCGAGCTCACCACCGACTTCGGCACCGCGTTCCTCGCGCAGGCGGTGACGGTGAGCGCCGGCGCGGCGGCGAACGCGAGCTTCGCGCTCGACGCGGCGGAGAACACTCTCAACCCCGTGCTGCTCGGCACGGCGACCGCGACGTCCCTGTCGGTGGGTGCGGTGCCGGTCGAGATCGCCTCCGGCAGCACGCAGCGCATCGCCGTGGGCGGCAGAGGGCTCGACGAGGTCGACGAAGCCGGCATCCGCATCGAGGGTCCGGGCGTGAGCGTCGTTACGGGCAGCCGCCAGCTGAGGAACATCAATTGCAACGGCAACCCGACGCCGGTGCTCGTATTCTCGGTGACCGTTGCCGCCGACGCCGCCGGAGGCGGCCGCTCGATCGTCTTTTCGACTGACAAGGAGACTGCCGCCCTGAGCGGCGCGCTGCGCATCCGCGCGGTGGACGCTCCCTCCCCCACCCCGACGGCCACCGAGCCACCGCTGCCGACCGCAACGCGAACGCAAACCGCCACGCCGCGCGCGACCTCCGCACCGGCGCCGTGCGTCGGCGACTGCAACGGCGACGGCGAGATCACCATCGACGAGCTGGTGCGCGGTGTCGGCATCGCCCTCGGTAGCTCGCCGCTGAGCGCGTGCGCGGACTTCGACCTGAACGGCGACTCGGCCGTAACGGTGGACGAGCTGGTGCGGGGCGTGAACGGAGCCCTGGCCGGCTGCCGGAGCTGAGTCGGGACAGGCATCACGCCGCCGGACGCGGTGCTTCGCCGGGTTTCCGGTCCGCCAACCCGGTGGACCGGCGTGCCCCCAGGAGCACCGGAATCCAAGCGTGCCGGAACCGGATAGCGGCTGGCACGCCGGCTGCTCCTTGTCGTCGTCACAACACGCCCGCCGATCGATCGGCGGGCGAAGACGACGAGGTGACACGAATGGATTCCCGCGGGAACCTGCAAGGGCGGAGTTGCGCCCAAAAACCTTTGGCGGCGCTGGCGCGACATTGCGCGGCGGTGCTGTGTTCGCTGTTGCTCGGCAGCGGCGCCGGCGCGGTGACGTTCACGCCGATCGCGACCGGCTTCAACAACCCGATCGGCATCGACCACCACGTGCCGACCAACCAGGTGATCATGTCGGTGCATTGGACCAACGGCTTCCCCTACAACTTCGAGCTCGTCGCAGCCGACGGGATGCGCACGCAGTTCTCCACCATCGCCGGCCTCTCCGACGAGGTGAAGATCGCGACGATTCGCAGCGGCCCGTGCCAGGGCGGCTTCGATCCGGGCGAGCTGTACGTCGGTACCGGCGCCGCGGGCGTGATCGCGCGTGTGTCGGCGGACGGAAGCACGATCCAGAACCCGTGGGTGACGCTGCCCGGCGAGGGCGGCCTGATGCGCGGTTCGCTCTTCCACGACCGCTACTGCGCCTTCGATGGCGACCTGATCGCCGTCACCAGCCCCTTCGGCGCCGATCCGGGCGGCGGCGTCTGGCGCATCGCCTCGAACGGCACCGCGACCAAGCTCGCCGCCATCGGCGTCCACCTCGAAGGCGTGACCACGGTGCCGGACGATCCCCGCTACGGTCCCTGGGCCGGCAAGATCCTCACCGGCTCGGAGGTGAACGGCCTGATCTACACCGTCGACGCGGACGGAAACGTCGCTTCCTACGATCTGGGAATCAAGATGGAGGACGTGGACATCGTGCCTGACAACCAGAACTTCTTCGGCGTCGACTTCGGTGGCGGGCGGCTGCTCGGAGCGCCGCCGGCGGAGTTCGCCGGCATGGTCGGCGACATCCTCATCGTGCAGGAACACGAAGACGTCGTCGGCGCCGGAGCGCCGCTCTACCACGTGCGCTGGAACGCGGAGACCAGCGCCTTCGAAAAAACCGAGATCGCGCAGGGCCAGGCGAGCCACTGGGAGCACATCACCTTCTCGCCTGCCGGCATCGTCGACATCCCGCCCGTCGAGCCGCCGCTGCAGCGCTTCGCGGTGATCGGCACCGCCACCGCCAGTTCGGAGAGCGTGCGCATGCGCAAGGAGGCGCAGGTGCGCAGGGTGCCCGGCGTCGGCCCGTATCCCGCCTATCCGTACCCGGTCGGGTTCAGCAAAGCCGGCACCTGCGGCGTGGACGCGCGCATCCTGCTGCACTCGCGGCTCGACGGCTCGCTCGTCCTCGACGGTGACGCCACGTTGTCGGGCGGGTTCCCCGCCCTCAGCATCGGCCAGTACTTCGCCAGCGACGGCGGCAGCGAGCGGCTGCAGGGCGCGCTCACGCAGCCCGTCGTCGGGCCGGGTGCCTGCGTGGTCGGCGGCACGGTCTGCGTTTACAACTCGGACTGCGCCGCCGGCGACACCTGTGGCGGGCGTTTGAACCTCAACGATCCCGCGAACACGTATGTGGACCGCAGCGGCGGACACCAGGAGTTCCAGTTCTGCGCCGCGGCGCGCGGCGACGTCGACGCGCTGGCGGCGGTAGCCGATTCGCTGGCGCCGACCGTCGTGCAAGGCGACCTGTTCACGCGCAAGGGCGACCCGCCCACCACCTACGTCATCGACGACGGCTTCGAAGTGATCCAGATCGACAACCTGCGCCTCGCCAAAGGCACCGAGATCGTGATCGACGGCGAGCCCAGCACCGTGGCCATCCTGCGCGTCTCGGGCGACTTCCGCATCAACACCGAGGCGAAGATCACGCTCACCGGCGGCATCACGCCGGACCGCATCCTCTGGGTGGTGCAGGGCGCGAGCGGCACGGCACGCATCGGCGCGCGCGCCGTGGTGAACGGAACCATCCTGGTGCCGGCGCGCACGCGCATGCGCGTAAACGTGTTCACCGAGGTCAACGGCGCGCTGCACGGCGAGCAGGTCGACATCCGGCGCGCGGTGGTGGTGAACCACGTGCCGTTCGTGTTCGACCTCAATCCGTGACGAATGCCAGCGCCGAGACGCCGAGGAAGCGTGACGGCCGACGACGCGAGCGCTACCGGCCGGCCTCGCCGCCGGCCGGCCGCGCGACCGCCGGATCGCCGGTGGCTTCGAGGTGAGCGATCACCAGGCGGATCTGGTCGTACGGCACGCGGCCGTCGAAGTGCAGGAAGATCGGCTTGAGCCGTGCGCCGCCGAGAGTGCGCACGGCGGCGGCGATGCGCTCGTAGGTGCCGCGATCGACCCACGGATCGAGCGACTCGGGCGGTTCGCGCCGGATGAGCTCCTCGAGGTAGGCGCTCACCGTGCTCTCGGCGCGGCCGACGGCGCTCGCCACTTCGGCAACCGTGCAGCCGGTGCGAAACATCCGGGTGGCGGCCGGCGGGATCGCCTGCGGGCGCGGCTTGCCGAAGCGTTCGCTTTCGGCCGAGTGCTCGGATGCGGCCGCGGGCACGTCGAGCTCGAGCGAGTGCTCGGCGCAGTAGGCCGCGATCTCGGTCAGGAAGAGCGGGCCCAGCTCGCGCAGCTTCTCGTCGCCGACGCCGCGGATGCTGCGCAGTGCCGGCGGCGAACCGGGGCGCAGGCGCGCCATCTCGCGCAGCGTCGCGTCGGTGAAGACGACGTAGGCGGGCTTCTGGCGTTCGTCGGCGATGCGCCGCCGCAGGCGGCTCAGGCGGTCGAACAGGCCGCGGTCGACGCCTTCCCACGACAGCTCGTCGGCGCGGGTCCGCCGCACCGTCGAGCGCGGCCGGATGAGCCGCACCTCGCGCTCGCCGCGCATCACGCGCCAGGAATCGTCGTTCAGGTGCAGCACCGGCATGCCGCCGGGCGTGCGCTCCAGCAGCCTCGCGTCGATCAGCTGGTCGACGTAGTTGCCGAGCGTCTTCTTGTCCGTACCGCGCAGCAGCCCGTAGGTGCTGAGCCGCTCGTGCCGCCAGCGCCGGATCGGTTCGGTGTCCGCTCCGACCAGCACGTCGATCACGTGCCCGGCGCCGAAGCGTTGCTCGACCCGCGCCACGCAGGAGAGGATCTTCTGCGCCAGGACCGTGGAATCGGCCACCTCCTCGGTTTCGTCGAGGCAGACGTCGCAGGCGCCGCAGTTTTCCTGCGAGTAGGCCTGGCCGAAGTACTCGGACAGCGCGCGGTGTCAGCAGCGGCCGCCGGCCGCCAGGCGCTGCATCTGCTCGAGCAGCTCGCAGGAGGCGCGGTAGACCTCTTCGTCCACCGGCTCTTCGGTTTTGCTGCGTTCGAGCAGTGACTTCCAGCGCCGCAGGTCGCTGCCCGAGTACAGCAACACGCACTCGGCCTCGAGGCCGTCGCGGCCGGCGCGCCCGGTCTCCTGCTGGTAGTGCTCGACCGAGCGCGGCATCGTCGCGTGCACCACGCAGCGCACGTTGCTGCGGTCGATGCCCATGCCGAACGCCACCGTGGCGGCGACCACGTCGAGCTTTTCCTCGGCGAAGGCCTCCTGCGTGGCGCGGCGCGCGTCCGCTTCCATCCCGGCGTGGTAGTGCGCCGCCTGCAGCCCGGCGCCGCACAGCGCGTCGGCCATCGCCTCGGTGTCGCGCCGGCTCAGGCAGTAGACGATGGCGCCCTGGCCGCGGTGGCGCGCCAGCACCTCGCAGACCTGCAGGTAGACGTTGGAGCGCGGCAGCACGCGGTAGACCAGGTTCGGCCGGTCGAAGGTGCCGACCAGCACCGTCGGGTTCTCCAGCCGCAGCTGCGCGACGATGTCGGCCCGCACGCGCTCGGTGGCCGTCGCCGTGTAGGCGTGAATGCTGGCACCCGGAAAGCGCTGCTTGAGCTCGGAGAGCTGCCGGTACTCCGGGCGGAAGTCGTGGCCCCAGTGGCTGATGCAGTGCGCTTCGTCGATGGCGAACGTCCGCACCCCGGCCCGCCGCGCCAGCGCCAGGAAGCGCTCGGTCAGAAGCCGCTCGGGGGCCACGTACACCAGGCGCACGCTGCCCGCCGCCACCTCGCGCTCGGCCGCCTGCAGCTCGGCGAGCGACATGCCGCTGTGCAGCGCCACGGCCGGGTAGCCGCACTCGCGCAGGCCGTCGACCTGGTCCTTCATCAGCGCGATCAGCGGCGAGACCACCACGTCGATGCGCTCGGCCACTGCCGGCGGCAACTGAAAACAGAGAGACTTGCCGCCGCCGGTCGGCAGCACCACCAGCGAGTCGCGCCGCTCGAGCCCGGCGCGCACCGCCTGCTCCTGCAGCGGGCGCAACCGGTCGAAGCCCCAGATGCGCCGGGCCGTCTCCAGGATCTGCGCGTCGGCGAAGGCGCCGTTTTGCTCCGCTGCTGTCATAGAGAGTCCTTGGCTCAGTAGTCTAAGTGACGAATAGATGCAATGTGGGAGGACTCCCCCTCCCGCATCTGGCGGGCGCCGCGGTTCTTTTGCATACTCGCGCGAGTGGACGTTTCGAGCACATGGGACCGTGTATTGCGCGGCCTCGGCGCGGAGGTGCGTGCGCAGGCGGGCGTGCGCTCGTTTCGCGTCGACGGACTGCGCGGCGGGGCGCGGCCTTTTTTCGTTTACCGCTTCCTGAGCGAGAATCCGCGGCCGGCACTGATCATTGCCGCCGGCGCGAAGGCAGCCGAGCGTTTTGCGGATGACTTGCGGTTCCTGTTCGGCGAAGAAGGCCTGAGCTCGCCGTTCGGCCGGCGTATCCATTTCCTGCCGGCGTGGGACGTCGTGCCGTTCGAGGACATGTCGCCGCCGCCCGACGTCGTCGCCGCGCGCATCGAGGGGCTCTACCACCTGCGGCAGAGCGTGAATCCGATCGTCGTCACGACGCCGGAAGCGCTCGTGCAGCGCGTCGCGCCGGGCGAGGACCTGGCGGCGCGCTGCACGCGCCTGGTGCGCGGCCAGGAGGTGGACCGCGACGGCCTCGGCGAGCGGCTGCTCGACTGGGGCTACAAGCACGTGCCGCTGGTCGAAGACCGCGGCGAGCTCAGCATTCGCGGCGGCATCGTCGACGTGTTCCCGCCCGCGCACGGCAATCCCGTGCGGTTGCAGCTCGACGCCGACACGATCGACGCGATGCACGAGTTCGACCCGGTCTCGCAGCGGCTGCTCTCGCCGCAGTCCGAGCTGCTGCTGCTGCCGGTGCGCGAGTTCAGCATGGCCGCCAGTGCCCGGCGCGCCGTCCTGCAGGCGGTGGAGGCGCGCTGCGAGGACCTGGAAGTCGGGCGCGAGGAGCGCAACCTGATGCTCGAGGGGCTCTCCAGCGGCCTGCTTTTCCCCGGCGTGGAGTTTTGCCTGCCGTACTTCCACCCGACGCTCGGCTCGGTGCTCGACTACGTTCCGGCGGGCGCACCGGTGTGGATCGATTGTCCGAGCGAGGTCGAGCCGGTGCTGGAGAAGTTCTGGGCGCAGATCGAGCGCCGCGCCGGCGAGCGGACGCGCGAGCACCACTTCTTTCCACCGCCCGAGGCGCTCTTCGAGCGGCCGGCGGAGCTGCGCGAGCGGCTGCGCCGCCACACGCTGATCGAGCTCGAGCCGCTCGAGGTGCTCGGCGCCGCGGAGGAGTCGGCACGTTTCACCGTGCATTCGCTGCCGGTGAGCGACGTCAGGCTCAAGCGCGAGCACCAGCGCAAGGAGGTCACCTTCGCGCCGGTGGCCGAGCGCGTCGCGCAGTGGCTCGCGGCGGGCGAGCGGGTGGTCTGCGTGGCCGCCGACGAGGCGCAGGGCGAGCGGCTGGCGCGACTGTTCGAAACGCACGAGGTGCCGGTGCGGAAGACCACGGCGCGGATGGACGTCCTCCTCGGCGCGGCGGGGCGTTCGGTCCACATCGCCGCCGGCCATTTCGGCGAAGGCTTCCGGCTGCCCGACGAGCGGCTCGTGCTCGTGACCGAGACCGACATCTTCGGCGAGGCGCGGCGGCGCGCCGCGCGGC
>Ga0073934_10009173_pt1 | contig 12794 bp, 2 predicted proteins | sample LarsenN4metaG_FD_76834 | JGI IMG/M metagenome (GOLD analysis project Ga0073934, IMG submission 76834) | Hot spring sediment bacterial and archeal communities from British Columbia, Canada, to study Microbial Dark Matter (Phase II) - Larsen... ...
AAAGAGAGCTTGGGTTTACCTCTGACCCGGGTGGTGACAAAAAGATAAATGTAGCGTTCACCGCTGAGGTGCTCGTAGGCGGGCGCGCCAACGATAGCCTCAACCCGCTCCAACCCCGGCGCCGGTTCCCAGAAGGACTGCTCGTAACCTGATGGCCCTTCTGGATCGTAAACGGACCAGTAGACCCGGCCGCTTGCCTGGCCGAGGCCAAACAGGTAGAACAAGGGGCGGTGGAGGGGCGGCTGATCCGGCGGCGCGCCAGGATTGAGCCGGGCGCTGGTCTGGCAAGTGGCCATCACCTTCAGAGTGCGGATATCCTCAAAATAACGCTCATAAGTCTGAGCGTGGACACGGGCTTGAGCCGGGGTCAGGTCACGGCCGGCCCGCATATTTTCAATAAATGCCCGGAAAGTAGAGGTCGATTCCTGGCGTAAACTGGGCAGTAGAAGATTTTCAGGATAGAGAAAGAGCTGCATCGCCGCCCGCCAACTGTTATACGAACCCAGCCATTCCCACACGGTCTCAAAGTCAGAGGGGAGATCAAGCCCGGGGCGGGTATCGCGCAGTTGGCCGGTATGGACTCCGAACAAAATGCCTTGAATCGTTCCGATTGCCTGGGCCACCCGGGTGGTCCGCGTCTTGCCACTGGCAGACGCATCAACGAGCAGGTTTTCGGCGACCCATTTTGCCTTTAGAGACAAATCACCCTGAACTGCCCCGACAGCGGCGATCAAGGCATCGCGCAGCAACGGCAAGGCGCTGGCCTCGGCCTCTTCAACCAAGCGCTCAAAGGCAGACTGGAGGGCTTGCGCCTGATTGATCCGGGTTTGCAGCGTGGCCTGCCAGTTGCGGCGCTCCCCTGCGGTGGCGCGCCAGGTGGGGATGTCTGGCTCAGCCTTGTTTGAAATCTTGAAGTAATCCGGCGATAGGGCCAGCTTGTGGCTGCGCTCCTCGTCCAGCCACTCGCCGAAGTTCCGCTGTTTCTCGACCTGGACCAGGATTGAACTGGCCTCCTCCCACTCGGCCTCCAGCACCGGCCCACCGGTTTCGGCCAGGCGGGAGATATGGGCCAGGTAGTTCAAGGCGGCAGGGGTGAGGTGGAGGGCTTCGAGGTCTGCCTCGACCTTCTCCCCCCTGGCCCAGCGGCCGGCCAGGTCGACCAAATCAGCGGCCGAGATATTATCAGCGCCGAAAATTTTATCGACCATCGCCTTGAACACCGCCGCCGGAGGGGATAGCTCTAGGTGGAGGCTGTACAGCGCTTCAAACTTGGCCTTAACAAAATTGTACCGCGTCTCCCACAATTGGAAGGCCACATTCTCCGGCGCCAGATTGGCTATATCGTCGGGACCGATCAGATCGGGGTCAATGATCGGCCGGTAGTCGGCAGGTAGGGGATCCCGCCCGTCTTGCTCCTGCCACAGGCTGCAGAGATGCTGCAAGCGCCAGGTCAACAGCGCCGGAACCGGCACGGTGGCGAACGGGTCACGGGTGGTAGCGATCAGCCCAAAAAGCTGCTCCAAATCAGCCTCGGTCAGAGTCGCCGGATCGAGGACCAAGGCATCCAGAGGATCGGGTCGGCCCTTCCCCAGGTCAATCCCCAGGCGGCCGGCCAGGGCGGCACGCTCTGGCTCATCAGCGGTGCGGGCCAGGCGAATCTCAGCGTAGGAACTGCTCGCGAGGGTCAGTAGGGTAGTGTAGGCTGCGGCCCGGTAATCCCGCTCGGCCAGAGCCAGGGCCGCCTGCTGCGCCGGAGCCGGGGGGTGGCTGGCCAGGTAGCGGCGCAAAACCTCGATGACCAGGCGCGGCTGGGCCACCGGGCCGTGCAGCGCCTCGCACGAGGTGGGCAGGTCACCCAAAGGCTGGTAGAAGGTCTCGGCCAGGAAGGACAGGGTGACGGCCTGGCCATTTTGCTGAAGGCGCCCCAAGGTATAGGCCAGCAGGTCCGTGAAGTAAGCCTTCGGGCTGAAGGCCGAATTGCACTCCTGGCAGTCGCCGCTGCCGGCCTGCGTGGCTACACTTACTGTCTGGATCCCGGTCTGCTGGCCATTGGTCTGGTCGGTTTTGGTTATAATGGGTTGGTCGATAGCCATGCTTGTTTTCTCCTTATCTTGGTCTAATACTTGTATCCCAAATACCAGGTGGGTAGTAAACTCTCCACCAGAGATAAATGACTCTATTGGCGAACCCACACCCGAGACATCTCCGGTCAGGCCATAGCCACTCGGCCATCAATGGAACCGAGCTAATTAACCACACTCCTTAAAGGGAGCTTAAGCATAACCGGCTTCAGCCGGTGCTGTCATGTAGCCCGGATCATTTGATGTCCGGGCAGGCGGGGCTGTTGGTCTGGTCCGTTGCCGTTATGATGGATTGATCGATAGCCATACTTGTTTTCTCCTTATCTTGAGCTAATAGTTGTATCCTGAAGATTAGATAGGTGGTAAATACTGCGCCGGTGCTGAAAGTTAAACATTATGTCATAGAATAGTTGTTATCATTGATGTAGTCTCTTAAAGACTAATGTCATTTTTTTTATCTTTGGCTGGTTAACTTTTAGTTTATTCGCCAGATCAATGCCTAGTTGTTCTGAGTCAAGAAAGGCAGTGCGATGGCGTCTTATCTTTCTTAAGGTTGACTAAAGTGTACAAGCAAGTTGGTCAAGTAGGCCAGAAAACTTACTCAAGTGACAATCATGCACTTGTCACTGATAGGTCAGTGGCAGTTTGCTCGGCTTCAGTATAAAGTAAGTATCACCTTGCATCAGAGAGAGTATGTTCTGGGGGCGGGAATTTACAGTTACCTCTTCGCACACAGCGGAAATCTCCTCCTATAAGGGTAGAATTCGACACACCAACATCCAAAGGGCTAAAAACCATTCCTTTCTGAAATTTTTTAGGCGCATTTCCTGTTTCGTGGCGTGATATAGAACGTGTTCTCTCATTCTTCCTAAAGGGACCTAACTCGGCAGATGCAAGAATTCTATCGATAATATCGGAGCTAAGAATTCGAGTAAGGTCTTTTGTTTCTCTATTCATAATGGTAAGAGGGCTATGTTCCCCATCTGTATTAAATATCAGTGTATGTCCTATTTCATGAGCAGCGCAATCGAGTATACTGTACCGGTCACTGAATGACGCCACATCAATGATAAAATCATCTACAGTTACCCCAGGATATTCTCCGCCGCTGACTTCTTCATTAAAATCTATAAAGCCCGCAAACTGAAAAAATGCATTTCCTTCTTCATCTCGAGATGCAGCGAGGTATACACCACTCTCCGAAAATGTTAATCCAATATTCTTCTGTCTTCCATCAACCATAAAAGGTATGTCTACGGTTTGATCCGGGCTATCATCAACGACAACGTAGTTGAGATCGAAATTGATAGTGTATCCTATTAAATCTTTTCTTCTGTCTTCTAATACATAAGCATACTTGCCACTCTTATTATTCCAAAACTCAATTGCAGGTTCTAGTATTGATGTAAGTCTAGCCTCAGTATAGTATGTAGCTTTAATTGTAATAGTTCGCTTGTTGTGATCTACATACAACCCGAAATTTTTGCCATCCTTATCCACATAAAGCTCAGGATTGTTACCTGAATAATAGTAAGATGATAGAAATGAATGCTCCTCTGATAAAGGATCGCAGCTTACCCACCGCGCCAGCCACGGCGCATAGTAGCGAGCGCCGTGGTAATACAGCCCGCTCTCCTCATCCCGCTCCTTGCCGGTGAAACGGTACCGTTTGCGGGCGAAGCTGCCGAAGCTGGTCTCGCCGTAAGGGGTATACTCCTCCCGGTTGATGAAGCTCCCCTCCTGATCAATGACCAGGTTGCTGCTGCCGAGATGGTCGCCCAGGTGGACCCGGACGGCCGGGGTGGCATCGCCGGGGAAGGGCGGGCCGACCCGGACCAGGGCAATCCGGCTCTGGTTGTCCATCACATGGAGAGTGGTGTTTTCTTGGGTATTGTTCCCTTGAACGATCCGGTGCTGCTCGAAGAGGCCATCGAGGTACAGCGTGACCTCGATCCGGCCGCCCTGCTTGCGGACCAGCTTCTTGACCCGCTGGCCAGCCGCGTCGTAGAGGTAGTGAGCGTGGACGGAGGGTTCGGCGCCGGGCGCTTGGCTGCGGAAACTCCTCAGCCGGTCGGCGTAGTCCCAGTCGAAGTGGCGGGAGGTGGTTTCGCGGCGCAGGTTGCCGTTGGCGTCATAGGTGTAGTCATAGACCAGGTCGCCAACCCTCACGGTTGCCAGGCGATTGCCGCCGGGGGCCAGGGCCAGGTCGCGGGTGAAGCCGCCGCCGTTAGCCTGATGCGCGAGACGCAGCAGATTACCCTCAGAGTCGTATTCGTAACGTTCGGTGTAGGCGCGGGCCTGGGTGAGATCGGTACTGCGCGGGGTATCCTCCCACGGCGCCAGCGGCGGGTGAGCCGTTTCCCGGCCCGTGGCCAGGAGCAGCCGGTAGAGCGGGTCGTAGCTGAAGGTGCGATCCAGGGCATCTTCGCCCAGCGGCGTATTAAGGATACCGCTGCCCGGCGTCCGGTCGTGAATGGCGGTGATGTTACCGACCAGGTCGTAGCCGTAGGCAAAGTCTTGGAGCGGCACCCCGGCAGGCCGGTAGATATGCGCCTCAGGCTGGGTGTAACGTTCGGTCCGCAGCCGGGCCAGGCGGAAGGTTCGCGGGTCGTAGGCGTAACGGGTCATGACCCCGTTGCCGTAGGCGATCAGGGTGCGCTGGCCTTTAGCGTTGTAGGCGATCCGTTCGACAAAAACGGCCCCATCAAGCATCACTCGCTCCAGCGCCCCGGCCCGGTTGTAAGCCGGCTGCAAGGTTTTGCGCTCGCCGGTCACATCTTGGGGATAACGCATCAGCTTGACCCGGTTCAGACCATCGTACTGGAGCGAGGTGGTATAGGGGGTAGTCTCTAGCAGGCCGGCGGCGTGTTGGGCCAGGCTGGTTCCCTCCGGCGGCTGCCAATCTACCCGAAAAGCCTGGACCTGCCACGCATTGGCCGGGGCCGCTTCAAAGACGCTAAGAATAGGGGCATCGGCGATGGCCTGCCGGCTCTTCTCCAGGAGGTTGCCCTTGAAGTCATAGGCAGGGATAGCCAGCCGCCCGGCTTCATCATAGCGCTCGTAAAGCTTCCCCAACAGGTTCGCCGCCCGCGCCTCGTCCCCGGTCAGGCCGACGTCGGGGCTGTCGCCATAAACAAGATGCTCCCGTAGGGTCACCGCTTCACCCCCGGCATCCCGCGCCCACAGGCGGATGGGGCGATTCAGGGGGTCGTAGGCGTGGAGGATGAGGGCGGCCTTGCTGTCGCGGCTCTCGATGGGGCTGCCCAGGGCATCCAACACGGTCCGCCGGACGCCGGCGTCAATATTCTCAATCCGGAGAGGCCGCTGGGCCAGGTCGTAAACGTGTTGGAAAGCAACCCGGCCCAGGGCGTCGGTGACCGTTAATAAGTTGCCCTGAATATCATAGCTGGAACGGGTGATAAACCAGTCTTCGGGATTCTGCCCGTTGCGAGCAACGGCCATAATGGTGCGGCCCAGGGCATCCACGACGAGGCTGGCCGGGGTGTTCCAATGAGTCGGGTTACCGCTGCCGTGGGTGCGTCCGGCGTTGTCGTTGGCGTCATAACTATAGGATTCCCAGGGCGTTGGAGTGAAATTCTCCGGATCGGCCAGGTTCGCCGGGATGCCGAGGATGACCCGCTGCTCGGAGCCATCGGGGTTGAGGGTGCGGATGACCTGCCCGCGTGGATCGTAAAACATCGTCACCTTCTGGCCAAAGGCGCTTTCCTGGGGTGGGTTGTACGCAAAGCCTGTAGCGAAAAATGGCTCATACTTCTCGACCACCTGCCCCTTGTTGTCATAGAGCTGCCAGCCACTGACCACCACCCGCGGCGGCTCCTCGGCCGTCTGAAGCTGTCCCACCGCCTCGCCCACGGGCTGGGCCTGGTCCGCCGGGAGACTGGCATTGCCAAAAATTGGGTCGCCAAAGGTGATCGCTTCGGCCTGGGTTCGGCTTTGCAGCAGCCGGCCAAAGCCGTCCGAGTACTCGACCGTCTCGATGGTTTCGTCCAGCTCCGAAAGAGGTACATCCCGATCATTGGCATGATGGACCCGCCGGATGGTGCGGACCGAGACCGGCTGGTTCCGCTCGATAAAGGCCCGGAAGTCGTAGATCAGCCGCGAACCGGGCATCGCCAGGGTGTCGCCTCTGTCCTCCCCAGGCTTGCCCATCACCGCGCTGCGCTCGACCAGGCCCAGGGGGGTGAAGGCCACGGCGGCGCGATTGCCGTTAGGGTCGGTGACCTCGACCGGCTGCAATACCCGGTAGTCGTAGACGGCCTGCGTCGCCAGCCCGGTCGGGCCGGTTACCTGGACCGGTAAAAGCTGGTAGCCATCATAGGTGATGGCCGTGTCGCGGCCCAGGGGGTCGCGGGTGGCCGTAAGCAGGCCCCGGCCCTGCCCGTCAGGGTTCTCCTGGCAGTCGTAGCGCCGCCGCTCGGTAACCACGAAGTAGCCCCGGGCGTAGGGGGAGTCCGGGCCGCCGGGCCGGAAGCTATACCCGGCCAGCGGCGGCAGGCGGTCGCGGAACCCCGCCGGATATTCATTAGTCCAGGCAGGCGGGGTCTCCGGCACAAGATAGGGCGGTATTTCGGGCGGGCTTTGTACCGTGGCGCCACTCCGGTAAGCCTCGCGCAGAATTTCCTCAGTCAGAACCAGGCTCTCACTCCGGGACAGCGCCCCATGGTCGCCAAGCTGGCCAAAGGGCAGCCCCACAAAGGCCGGGCCATCGTAGAAGTTGAGGGCCTGGCCGAAAAGGCGGCGCGAAACCAGGCCGGCCAGGAGCGCGGTATGCAGCTCCAACACACTGGGCGAGCCATCGTTGAGAAGTTCATAACTCGTGGTTCGAGCGACCCGGCCAATGAGGTAATGTCCGGCCTCGTCCCGGTTGGCATAGGACGTCACCGTCTGCGTGGCCAGGTAGGGTTCGCCCGGCAGGCCGGCGGCGCGAAAATCCCGGCCCCGGGGGACAGCTATGGCGACCTGGGAACCAGGCTGGCCGTAAATGTCATACTCATCCGTGAAGCTCATCTGGGTCATTGGCTCATCGCCGCGTTCCCACTGGATGGTGCGCTGGGCCAGGAGGTGGGGGAAGAAGAGACGCAGCCGTTCCGCCTCGTCCGGGCCCGGCGGGGTCTCCTCCCGCAGGCCGTAGAGAGACTCGGTCACAGTGTAGGGCCGGTCCTGCCGCTCTGTACCGTCCAGGGCATATAACTCGGTCCGCAGAACGCTGCCCCGCAGGGCCCGCAAGGCATCCCGGCGGGCCGGCCGGGGCAGAGCCTGAAGCATGGTTACCAGGGCTTGAGGCCGGGGGAGGGCGGAGGGGTCTCCGGGCCAATATTCGCCGCCGTAATCCACCTCGGCCCAGTCGCCCAATTCAGCCTCAACCGGTCCCTGGTGAAACCAGGTCTTGGTCAGCGTCGGCGGCGAGAAGTGGCCGGCCGCAACCGGGGTGAAGGGGGCCTCGGCGCCGTGTAAGCCGGCCTGGTGGTAAGGCTCAAAAGTCTCGGTATCAAGCTGCTCGACCATGCCAAACCCCCGAAACTCGCGCTCATGCCCATCCCAATAGCCGTGGTGGTAGCGGTAGAGGGTGGTCAGCTTGCCCTGCGAGAGCTGATCGATGACCTCGACCTGGGCCACGACCTGGACCGGGAACGGCAGCGGCGTTTGCCAGCCCGTTTCGGGCCGGGCCTGGTCGGCCAGGTAGAACTGGGTGGAGGGCGCGTACTGTATCCGAGTGATAGCCCCCATATGGTTGTTCATCTCGTTCAACAAATAGGGCTTGACCCCGCCGGTGAAATCGAGAAAGGCCATATTGTGCTGCGACAGCCCGGTGGCGTCGGCGCTCCACAAGAGGCCGCCAATGCCGTCGCCGTTCAGATCGACCAGGCGCACAGCGTCCATATCCGATACCGGCGGCGTGCCTTTGATCTCGATGGGGTCACTCCAACTGTTGCCCCCCTGGTTGAGCCAGAGGGTGACCCTGTTATCATCAATATAGAGCAGGTCGGCCAGGCCGTCGCCGTCCACATCGCCCAGCAGGACCCGTTGGGGGTTGTAACCCCAGGGGAAGCGCGGGTTGCGGCGCATCGAGACCCGGGGAGCCCAGGCGCCGTAGCCCAGGTTGGCCCAATATTGGACACAGCCATCATAGACTAGCACGATGTCCTGCAGACCGTCGCCGCTCATGTCGGCCAGCTTGACGTGGGGATCGGAGAAGGTGACATTCGGGAACAGGTCGAGGGCCTGGCGTTCCACCCGGCGGGTCTCGTTCCAACCCTCTTGAGGGTCATTGAAGAAACATTCCAGGCGGCTGCCCGAACGGAGGGCGTCGGTCACGCCATCCCCATCCAGGTCAAGCAGCTTAACCTCCGGGTCCTCCAGGTTAAAGCTGGGGGCGGCCCGGTAGCGTTGGAACGAGCGGCGGTCCCAACTCCCGGCAAAATTCAGGGAGAAATAACCGGCCATGCCATTGCTGGTAACTAACAGATCGGCCCGGCCATCGCCATTGGCGTCGAGCATCTGGACCCCAGGGTCGGCCAGTTGCAGCCCGGCCGGGGCCTGGGCCATCTGGCGGGGCCGGTCGAACCGGCCGCCCCCCAGGTTGCGCCAGTACCGCACGACGCCGTTCATTTGTATGATATCGGGTAAGCCATTGCCAAACAGGTCTACCAGCTCCAGGTCAGCGTTGCCCAGGGAGTGGGATGGCAACTCGACCCCCTGCACCCTGGAAAATTTCCGGCCCGCCGGCTCAAAACGGGTGTAGCCGAATTCGAGGGGCGGCAGCGCCTCGGTCTTATTGCCGTCGTGCCCGCTGACTTTGATCTGGCTCAAGAGGGAGACGCCATTCAAGGGTAACATCGTCGCGGGCAGTTCTCCGGCGGCCACCCGCTCATCCAGATAGAGGAAATCATAACTGCGCGCCAGCGTTTCCACCCCGGCGTGGATCTGGATGGTGATCCGCTGGCAGCGGCGGCGGGTGCGGATTTCAAAACCGGCGCGGTAGTCGGAGAAGGGATCAGGTCGTTCGGTAGCGGGCTCGTCGTAATGGAAAGTCACGGAGATCAGAAAACATTCCTCGCCGGAATCCGGGTCAAGGTAATCGACGTAACGGATCTGGCGCAGGTAGAGCTGGTCCCAGTGATAGGATTCGGTTTGGCCGGTGTCACGCAAATAGGTATATTCAATCCGGTTGCCAAAAGGGTCTACGGTTCGGCTCAAGTTCCAGGCAAAAACGTTGGCGCGGTGGGCCGGGTTGGCAATCACGGCCGGATCGTCAGGGGCGGCGCCGGGCGTGCCGTAGAAGCTGGTCAGGCCGTCTTTACTGCGGACCTCCCAATAATTGTCGCCTGGGCGGTGATAGTGGATAATGCGGGCAAATAAACCTTCTGTCCGGGGTTGGTAGCGGGTCTGCTCTTCCAACCTGATCACCGGTATTAGGTCCTCTGCACCGGAGAGAATAAAGATGTCCTGCTGATCGTCATAACGAGGAACGCCTTTACTCGTCTTTCGGCTTACCCCCGGCACGCTCAAGCTCCAGCCCAGGCCAAAGGGACCGTTGCCATTACCGGTGCTGTAGACGAGGTTCAACTGGGGCTGGAAGCCATTGCGGCCGGGGGGCAGGGCCAGCGGCACGCTGAAATTGCCGGTGCCGGTGTGCAGGTCGGGTGAGAATGTTTCACCTAACCCCTTTACCGCGCCCCCACCCTGGGGCAAGGAAATAATTTGTTCAGAAACCCCTGATTTGTCACTCATGGCTCTAACCTCCTCTGGATGCTGATTTCCAAGTGCTGAATTGTTGTTTAGAGGGTAAGTTTAGGCTTGCCCACGCTTGAGCAGAGGTAAGCCATCATAAATGAGGTCATCCACAACTCTCAACGCCTCTACAGTACCTCTATCCCTGTTGACATGGCCGCCTCTCCCTATTAAAATTAGAGTTAATTCAATAGTGTGCTTACAGCTTCAAATTTCTCCTCTAGCTTCATAAAGCTTATTCAGCCACCTTTTCGCTTCACCGGTAAGAACATTAAACGAAATAACTATGGCTATGAATTCGGATGACCTATTATGAAGGATGGAGACGTCTTGTCCTGACAGCTTCATGTTAGCCTAAGATGCCACCCCCCCAGGGATTATCGATGACAAAAAGCCAGCTTCCGTCAGCTTGCTTCCGTAATATATCTGTAGCTGTCCCTTCCATTTGAAGGGAGGCGCCATCCGGTCCCGTGCCCTTAAGCATCCACTTGGCCAGGGACAGGGCGAGGTCGCTACCTGTGATCAGTTCATTCTTTTCCAGGGTTAAGGTTGGCTTTAAGGCTAAATATCCATTGAGCGCTTCTCTTAAAGCCGCGGTCCCTGAAGCTACATGACCGGGCTGTGCCACCATGATTGCGCCTGGCTCATACAAGCCGAGCAGCGTCTCAATATCTTGATCATTGATAGCTCTGAATAAAGCCTGGACTGCTTCTTCCGGATTGTTGATCGGCATGATTTCTCTCCTGTATTTAGGTCATGACTATTCTTAAATGATAGGGTCGAATTCGGCCATACTTTGATAGCTACAGTATAACGAACCATCGTCTATTAAATATCTTGGCCGGCGTTTAAAAAACGTCTATTCAAAAAGTGGTGTTTGGTACGACCTATTAGCTAACCAGAGGTGTCGTTATGTCCTTCCTGAGATTGTTTTTTTTCGGCCCCCCTCAGATCGAGCGTGACGGCGTGACCATTGAACTGGAGTCCCGGAAAGGGATGGCCTTGCTGACCTTTTTAGCCGTCCCTGCCGCTGTCAGGAGCCACAGCCGGGAGACCCTGAGCACCCTGTTGTGGCCGGAGTATGATCAGCACCGGGCCCGCGCTTATATCCGCCACACCTTGTGGTTGCTGAAAAAGACGCTGGGTGAAGCCTGGTTCGAGAGTAGGCAAGAGCGTGTCAGGCTTAATCCTACGGCTCAGCTTTGGCTGGATGTGGCGGAGTTTCGAAAGCGATTAAGCGCCGCTACCACCCACGGACATTCAGCCAAGGAGGTTTGTAGCGACTGCCTGGTCCCTTTAACTGAAGCCGTGGCGCTTTATCGAGATGATTTTCTGGCCGGTTTTACCCTACGAGATTGCCCTGAATTCGACGAATGGCAATTTTTGCAAACGGAGAGCCTGCGCCGCGAGTTAGCCGGGGCCCTGGAGCGGCTGATTCGTGGCTATAGTGCCCAGGGCAACTTTGATACAGCCCTTCCTTACGCCCGGCGCTGGTTATCCCTTGATCCCTTGCACGAGCCAGCCCACCGCCATGTGATGGAATTGTATGCCCGGACCGGGCAACAGGTTGCGGCCCTGCGACAGTATCAAGACTGTGTCCGCCTACTCCAAGCAGAGCTGGACACCTCGCCAGCGGACGAGACGAGCGCCCTGTACGAAGCCATCAAGGCCAGGCGCTTTCCTCTTCCGTCCAAACCGAAATCGACACCTTCAGGACAGCCTTCAGTAACTGCTCTAGAGCCGCTCTCAGCCGTTGTCCGGCCTGACCAATCCAGGTTGGGTGGAGATGAACTGGAGGAAGAGATGGGCCGGGATGACTTTATCCTCCCCCACAACCTACCGCCTCAATCGACCTCTTTTATTGGCCGCGAAGCAGAATTGGCCGACATTGGCCGGCTCATCCGAGAGGAAGCGGGCTGCCGCTTGCTGACGCTGGTTGGTCCTGGCGGCATCGGTAAAACCCGTCTAGCGCTAGAAGCCACCTCCGCCCAACTCAACACCTTTGCCGATGGGGTCGCCTTTGTGCCTCTGGCCCCGGTCAATCCGGCCGACTTTGCAGAGGGGATCGATCCCCTGGTGGCGACGATGGCGGACGCGCTCAAGATTGCCTTTCACGCCAAGACAACCCCGACCCACCAATTGCTGGATTATTTGGGCCAGAAAAAGATGCTGATCGTGTTGGATAATTTTGAGCATCTGCTTGAGTCGGTCGAGGTCGTGACCGCGATCCTCGGCCATGCAGCCCAGGTGAAGCTGTTGGTCACCTCTCGCGAACGGTTGAACTTACCTGAAGAGTGGCTTTATCCGCTGGAAGGTTTGGCCGTACCAATCGATACCTCCTCTCCTATCGGGGGAACTGAGAGGAGATACAGCGCCCTCCAACTTTTCGAACAACGTGCCCGCCAGGTCAAGCCCAGGTTTGACCTGGCGACTGAACAAGCCGGGGTGATCCGCATTTGTCGCCTGGTTGAGGGCTTGCCACTGGGCATCGAGTTGGCCGCGGCCTGGGTCCGGCTGATGTCCTGCCAGGCGATTGCCGCCGAGATTGAAAAGAATATCGACTTCTTATCAACCTCGATGCGGACGGTTCCCGACCGGCATCGCAGCCTGAGGGCCGTCTTTGACTATTCTTGGCAGCGGCTTTCGGCGCTGGAGCAGGCAGTTTTGGGACGGCTATCGGTTTTCCAGGGTGGTTTCCAGGTAGAAGCTGCCGAGGCTGTAGCTGGAGCCTCCTTGTCTCTGCTCGCGGCCCTGGTCGATAAGTCGATGCTCCAGGTCAGCCCCAATGGGCGCTATGATCTGCATGAACTGTTAAAGCAGTTCGCCACCGAAAAGTTCCAGCAAAGTTCTGAAGATTATGAAGCGATTCGTGACCGGCACTGCCGATATTTTGCGGCTTTTCTCCAGCAGCAAGAAGCCCAGCTCAAAGGGGCCGGGCTGAAAGCAGGGCTAACGGCTATT
>Ga0073934_10009174_pt1 | contig 12794 bp, 12 predicted proteins | sample LarsenN4metaG_FD_76834 | JGI IMG/M metagenome (GOLD analysis project Ga0073934, IMG submission 76834) | Hot spring sediment bacterial and archeal communities from British Columbia, Canada, to study Microbial Dark Matter (Phase II) - Larsen... ...
ATGCGCCAAACTGATTTGATCTTGCAGGATATCTTTCGCCAGCGTATCCCGCAACTCCGGCGGCAGAATTTTTGATGGGTCTTTGTCGATTGAACGAAAAGCGTACTGCCGGCCGTCTTTTCCTTCGAAGCGCAGGCTCTTGGTTTGAAAGCCGCCGCCGCGCTTGAGCGGCGTCAAGCCGCCGGCAAAACTCGCGAGATCGAGCACTTCGACTTTGATCGGCGTCGTCCACAGGTCGCGATAATGCGCGCCGAAAAAGAACCGGTGCAAGCCGCCGGCGGCGTAATTTCCCGCCGTCACGGTTCGCGTGGAATCCTGGCGGGCTTGACTCCAGGCCGGCGCCGCCGCAACCGCCAGCAAGATCCACGACAAAAAAATTCGCAAAAAACTTTTTGCGTCCATGGCTACCTCTCAATTTGAACCCGAGTTTAATCACCCAAAACGTTACCACGCCGGATGCGGACAGAATAATAAATTTTGCCCTCAAGCGCAACAAAAAAATGATTTGGCCCCAATCATTTTGACTTTTGCATAATTCTTTCTTATTTTGCAAATATGAAAACACTCTTGATCTCCAACCGCCGCGGAATCCCGCCAATTTTTCACATTCTACAATCGGTTTATCGGCCCATTTGGGTTTTTTTCTTTTTTTTGCCATTTTATTTGTGCGCCGCCGATCACGTTCTCATCATCGCCGGCAAGGGCGGGCAGCCGGATTTTACTCAGAAATACGCGCAATTCGCCCGGCAGTTGCACGACGTCTTGACGGTGAAACACGGTTTCTCTTCCTCACAAGTGACCGTGCTGGCGGAGAGCAGCGCCAAGCTGCCTTTTGCCGCCGCGCCATGCACCGCGGAAAACATTCGCGCCGCGTTCGAACGTTTGGCCGGCGCGCTGCAACCGAACGATCTTGTCGCGGTGATTCTCTTCGGCCACGGCGCGTATGACGGCGACTGGGCGAAATTCAACCTCGAAGGGCCGGACCTGCGCGATCTGGATTGGGCGCAGATGCTGGATCGCCTGCCGGCGCAACGCCAGGTTTTTATCAACACCTCGGCGGCGAGCGGGCCGTTCATCGAAAAATTGTCGAAGCCCAACCGCGTGGTGATCACCGCCACGCGCAGCGGCGAGGAAAAATACGCCACGGCGTTTCCCGAATATTTTGTCGAAGCGTTTTTAAAGCCGGAGGAGGCCGATCTCGACAAAAACGGCGGCGTCTCGCTTCTCGAAGCGTTTGACTTCAGCCGCGACCGGGTGGTGCGGTTTTACGAGAGCGCCAACCGCTTGCGGCCGGAGCATCCGCTGCTTGACGACAACGGCGACGGCAGCGGCAGCGAAACGCCAATCGCCAACAGCGGCGACGGCCAACTGGCGGGCCGCACGTTTCTCGCGGCTAACGCCAGTTCTTCCGCGCCAACGCCAACGGTCGAGAGTAACAATCCGCTCGCCAAGGAAAAAGCCCGGCTGCTGGCGGAAATTGAGAATCTCAAAGCCCGCAAAAATGATCTGCCGGCGGCGGAGTATAATCGCAACATTGAGGAGTTGTTTATCCGGCTGGCCAAATTGAACCGGCAAATCAAAGAAAGCGCGGCCCGCTGAGGCAGGAATCCCGCCAATTTTGAAAAGAATGAGGGATTACATATTTGTTTTCTCCCGCAGAAAATCCATTTGACTCCTGCTGAAAAATTTTTAAATTGGTGTAACTCGTAACCAGCCAAGGAGCGAAAAGAGGCCTGTGAAAATTCCTTTTTCCGATGTCCCCGGCACAAGCCGGTTGTTTTTGGAGTATCTTGAAAATTTTGACCGGCTCGGCGAGTTTTTTGCGGTGGATTATCGCAGCCGCGCGGCGTTGCTGGCGCATAGCGATCTCGTGGCGCAGCGCGATTATCCGCGCGCCGAGATGGCCAAAATACTCTACAAACAAAATCTCCGGTGGGGCGCAGGCGAAGCGACCGAGCGTCAAATTGCGGCGCTGGAAAAGAGCGGCAGCGCCGCGGTCGTCACCGGCCAGCAAGTCGGCATTTTCGGCGGGCCGTTGTTTACGCTGTACAAAGCGCTTACTTGTTTGAAATTGGCCGAGAGCTTGAGCGCCCGCCTTGGCCGCGAGGTGACGCCGATTTTCTGGCTGACCGCCGATGATGACGACGTGGCCGAAGTGAATCAGCTCACCGTGATGAATCGCGAGAATGAGTTGGAGCCTTTCTCGTGCGTCTTTGACAGCGAGGCGCGCCGGCCGGTTGCGCACATTCATTTGACCGGCAATATCGACCAGTGTCATCATGCGCTCGCCGCCGCGATTCCAGACACCGAATTTAAAGCCGATCTGCTGCACGCGCTGCAAGAGGCGTATCACCCCGGCGCGACGCTGCCCGACGCCTTTGCGCGATGGCTGATGAATGTGCTCGGCCATTACGGCCTGGTGATGATGAACCCGGCGGACCCTGAAATCAAACGCCTCGCCGCGCCGTTGTTTGAGCAGGAAATTCAAATTCAAAGCCCCTCCACGACGGCGGCTTTGCAAGCCATCGACCGCCTCGCCGCCCAGGACTACTCGCCGCAAGTTGCATTGCGGCCGGATCGTTTGAATCTCTTTTACGTGAGAACCCAGCGGCATACGCTGGAACAACGTCTGGGCGCGTTTTTCAGCACTGACGGCGCCTTCCAATTTTCCCACGGCGATCTGCTGCGGCAAGTGCAGAGACATCCGGAAAATTTTTCGCCCAACGTCATGCTGCGGCCGGTGATGCAGGATTTTCTTTTGCCGACGGTGGCGTATGTCGCCGGGCCGGCTGAAATCGCTTATTTCGCGCAACTGCGCGGCGTCTATGAAGCTTTTTCCGTGCCGATGCCGGCGATATTTCCGCGCCACAGCATGACGCTGCTGGAAAAGAAAATTGCGCGCGTGCTGGAAAAATATCATTTGCAGATCGCGGACTTTTGGACGACGCAAGGCGGCGCGGCGGAAGAGCTGATCAGCCGCATCGTCAAACGCGAGGCCGCCGACAGTTTGTTCACGCCGGTGGCGGCCGCGCGTGATGAGCTGAGCCAACGGCTGGCCGAATTAAAAACCCGCGCGACGGCGCTCGATGCGACGCTCGGCGGTTTCATCGAAAAAGAGCAGGGAAAAATTTTTCATCAGCTCGAGGTCATCGAAAAGAAGCTGCTGCAAGCGGCGAAACGGCAAGATGAAACGCTCACCCAGCAGATCGCCAAAGCCGCGCACGCGCTTTATCCGAATCGCCATTTGCAGGAACGCGAGCTGAGTTTTGTCTCGTTCTTGTGCAAATACGGCCGCGAGCTTGTGCAGAAATTGTATGGACAAATTGATTTAACCAATTTTCAGCATCAGGTTGTGGAGTTATGATGAAACTGTTGCAGAATACCGAAAAGCGCATTATATTTTATCATAATCAAGCACCAAAAGAAACAAAAAATAAGCAAACATCGGAGGAAGGCATGAAAAGCGTTATCGGTTTTGTTGCACGCATGACGATGGTGATGCTTGTTGCGGCGATGTTCCTGTCGCCGGCAGCGAGCCGCGGCCAGAATCTCAAATGTTTTATTCTCACGCCGCCGGAGCAGTTGCTGGAAGGCGTGAAACAGGTGGCGATCACGGATTTTGGCGTCACCACGAGTTTTCAGGCCGATGAGGAACCCGGCAAAGAGAGGAAAGGCTTGCTGGGACTAATCGAAAAGGCGGCGGAATCCGGCAAAGGCCAACAGCGTTTTAGCGACAGCGGCACGAAGCTGGCCGATATGATGATCGCACATTTGCTGCAAGAGAAGCGCGGCATTGAAGAAGTCGGCAGCGGTTTCCTCGGCCTGAAATCAAAGGAAGGCAAAAGCTTTCAAAACGGCGCGCGGACGAATGTTTTTGGCGTCGTCGAGCGCGGGCGTTTGCAGCAGGTGCTCAATGAGCTTCAGCTTGGCCAAAGCGGCGCGGTGAATGAAGCGCAAGCCGCGCAAGTCGGGCAATTGCTGGGCGTCGATGCCATCCTCACCGGCAATCTTTCGATCTCCGCTGAAGATCGGTGGATCAAGGAGGAGCGCCAGGATAAAGATAAAAAGAAATATCAGGTCGATTGCAACAAGCGTATCGCCAACGTTTCCGCCACCATTCGCATCATCAAAGTCGAGACCGGCCAGGTGATCGGATCGAAGCAGAGCCATCACAAAGAAGAGAAAAAGAAATGCAAAGGCGATTGGGGTGATTTGCCAACCCCCGAAGCGCAGGTTGAAGAATGCCTGAAAGCGATCTCGGAAGAATTGGCCGATTATTTCGCGCCGCATTTTGAATTGCAAAAACTCGATATGGCCAAGCTCGAGGGTGAAAAGTACAAACGTTTTCACGAAACGGCCAAAAATGCGCTCGACCGCTACGATATCGACACCGCCTATTTGCAATACGCTGCTGTTGCCGAGCAGGATCCATACAATCACGCCGCGCAGTTCAATCTCGGCGTGCTCTACGACGCGGTCGGCGATTACAAACACGCGCAGGAAAAATATGTAATGGCGGCGAAGCTGAAGAGCAAAGAAGATAAATACACTAAAGCGCAAGCCCGCGTCGCGAAGCAGTTGGCGTTCTGGGAAAAATTGAATGCGATGGGGATTTTTATTCAAGAGCGCAAGTTTGAAATTTCGACAGAACAAGTACAAGCCGCGAGCATTCCCAAAATTCAGGTGGCCGGCTCCAGTTCGGACCGCGTCGAGATCAAAGCCGAGCCGAGCCCCGCCAGCCAGACTTTGGTGCGAGTGCCGGGCGAAATCGAATTGGAAGTCGTTCAAGATGCCGGCGATTGGTACAAAGTGAAGCTGCTGGATGGGAGGGAGGGTTTTATTGCGAAGAGAAATGCGAAGATGTTGAAATAATGCGGCGATGCAAAGAGGCTCAATTTTCTTTGCCAACTTGCTTAAGGAACGAGGAAAAATTCTCCAATTCCATTCTTAGATTCCGGAACACTTTTGATGCTATTGAGGCGAGCGTAATGACTGGTTCACTGGCAATATCAAAAATGTAGATATTGCGAATGGTATGTCGAAAGCTAAGAAACTCTTTTAGCTCTTGTTTGGTGTTTTCCGTAATGGCCAGCGGACGAATCTCGGGCAATGCGATGCTCATTTGTTCTAGCAGATCGGCATGCCATCTCTCACCAGCAGGTAATTCGCCGTCGACATACGTGGCGATTCGACGAAAAATATTTTCACAGCCGGTGTAAAAAGATTGCAGACTTAAGGCGAGAGAATCGACGATGTAACCCTTGTTATCCTCGTCGGCTTTTTCATGGTCAGCTAATCCGGTTTCGATATGCGCAACCACTTCGGCGAGAGCTTCAAGCTCCTTATGTATTTCCTCGGTGAGAATTAAATATTTGACCGTCATAATTCCATTCCCTCCGCTTCAATTTTGGCGCTAAGGGCAGGACGGCAAGCTTTGAGATCGACGAGATCAATATTGAAATGTTTGGCGATATCGAGAGCGCGGCTGTGAGCGCTGAAGAATTTGTGGGAAGGAATGCCCGCGACCGCGATATCAATATCTGACCGCGAGTGAAATCTCTGCAAAGAAAGTGTAGAGCCGAAAAGAATCACACGACGAGCAAAGAAATCACGCTTTAAGGCGTTCGCAATCTCTTGCGCGGCGCTTAGCGCTTGTTGGCGTTTGTGTTCAGCCAACGTTTTTTCCTGCGCTTTTCGTTCGCGCAATTTTTTGATGTAGGGCGTGTAGTCCATAGTTAAATTATTTCTTATATTGTTAATCTACATATCACACAATCGAAACGCAATAGAAATTTGAACGGGTCTTGTGATGTCCATTTCCATCGACTTCCTCGCTTTCGGCGCGCATCCGGATGATATCGAGCTGTGCTGCGCCGGCACGTTGATCAAACTGGCGCGACAAGGGTATCGCACTGCCGCGATAACGCTCACCCGCGGCGAGGCCGGCACGCGCGGCACGCCGGCAATTCGCCAAAAAGAATTCGACGCTGCGGCGGCCATGATGCAGGTGGCGGTGCATCGCCAATTGGATATGCCCGACGGCGCGATCGAAGAAACTTATGAAAACAAGCTCAAACTCGTGCGAGTGATTCGCGAGCTGCGTCCGCGCGTGGTGGCGACGGTGCATTGGGAATCGCGCCATCCCGATCATCTTCACACCTCCAATCTCGTGCGCGAGGCGGCGATGATCGCCGGACTGAAAAATTTGACGGCGGAAGGCAAGACGGAAAAGCCGGGAGAACCGTGGCGGCCGTTTCGCGTGCTTTATTATCCCGAACGCTACGAGATACCGCCGAGTTTTATCGTTGACGTCAGTGACAGTTTCGAGCAAAAGATGCGCGCCGTATATGCCCACGAGTCACAATTTCATGGCCCCAACATGAATCAATATGGAACCGAGAAAACTCCCATTTCGCGGCCGGAGTTTCTGGAATTCATCGAAAACAGGAATCGCGGCTGGGGCGCGATGATCGGCGTGAAATACGGCGAAGCTTTTGTGGTACGAGAGTCGGTGCGAATTGATGATCCGGTGGCGGCGTTTGGGGAATGGTGCCGTGAGGCGATTCCTTAAAAACTTTGCTGCCGCATTCAACGTTTTGGCGGCGCGAGATTCTTATTATTTGACGGGTCAATTCAAAAAAACTATTGTGAGAATGTATTTCATCAAGGAGTAATAAAGAATGAAACGATTGGTGAATTTATTTTTAGTTACTGTTTGTGGTTTACTGCCAATGGCGGCGCTGGCCGCTGCGGCTGAAATGGATAAACCGGCGCCGCTTTTCAAGCTCACCGGCATCGACGGCAAAGAATACGATCTCGAAAGCTTCAAAGATAAAAAAGCCGTGGTCGTGATGTTCATCGCCACGCGCTGTCCGTATTCCAACGCCTATAACGAGCGCATGGTCAAATTGTTCAACGATTATCACGGCAAAGACGTGGCGTTTCTCGGCATCAACGCCAACAATACCGAATCGTTGGACGACGTCAAGGCCCACGCCAAAGATAAAAAATTTGCGTTTCCGGTTTTGAAGGACGAAGGCAACATGGTCGCCGACCTTTACGACGCGCAGGTGACGCCGGAAATTTTTGTGCTCGATGGCGCGCTTACATTGCGCTATCATGGCCGGATCGACAACAGTCACAAAATCAATGAAGTGAACACTCACGATCTGCGCAACGCGCTCGATGCCCTGCTGGCCGGCAAAGAAATTTCCAAAAAAGAAGCCAAAGCCTTCGGTTGCACGATCAAGCGCGTGAAAAAGGATTCGGATTGATCTTGCATCTTTGTGGCCGAATATTTTTTTTGACTCCTGCTGCGCGGCTGGCGCAGGTATGGCGCGCATTTTTCCCTTTGCCGTTTGCGTGTTGTCTTTTATTCTTTGCCTGCGCCGGCGGGCGCGGCGGCTCGCAAAGCGTTCGCCCAATCGACGAGGAAGGGTTGCACCGGCTCATTGAACAGGCGCGCGGCAAGGTTGTGCTGCTGAACTTTTGGGCGACGTGGTGTGATCCCTGTGTCGAAGAATTTCCCGCGCTGGTCAAAATTGCCGGCGAATTTCAGCCGCGCGGCCTGGAAATGATCTTTGTTTCGATTGATGAGCCTGAAGATATCGCCAAAAAAGTCGAGCCTTTTCTCAAAGCCCAGGGCGTCACATTTCGAACGTACGTGAAAGACGTCAAGGACGACGAGGCGTTCATCAATTCGATTGACGCCAAATGGACGGGCGCGATTCCGGCGACGTTCATTTACGATGCCAACGGCGTTTTGGTGAAAAATTTCATCGCGCAGCAGAAATATGAAACTTTTGCCGAAGCGCTGCGCCCGCTGCTCCCGAAATAATTTGCCTTGAATCTCAGCTTGGGTTGCGTCTTATGAAAATCGGCATGATCTGTTATCCCACCCACGGCGGCTCCGGCGTGGTGGCTTCGGAGCTGGGCCTGGCGCTGGCGCGGCGCGGCTACGAAGTTCATTTTATCAGCTACGCCGTGCCGTTTCGTTTGCGCGAGTTCCATCCGAATATCTTTCTCCACGAAGTCGACGTCGCCGCCTATCCGCTTTTTAAATATCCGCCGTACGATCTCAGCCTGACGACGAAAATCGTCGATGTGGCGCAGGAGTATAACCTCGATCTTTTGCACGCGCATTATGCCGTGCCGCACGCCACCAGCGCCTATCTCGCCAAACATGTTCTCAATTCGAAAAAGCTCAAGGTGATTACCACGCTGCACGGCACGGACATTACCTTGGTCGGCGCCGACAAATCCTTTTTCAGCATGATCAAATTCAGCATCGAGCAATCGAACGGCGTCACGGCGGTTTCGAATTATCTCAAGCAGCGCACGATCGAGGAATTTCAAATCCATCGCGATATTCGCGTCATTTACAATTTTATCGATCCGGCCAAAGGGCAAGACGTCACGCCCGGGGTTTGCCGACGCGAAAAATATGCGCCGCGCGGCGAGAAGGTCTTGATGCACGCCTCCAATTTCCGGCCGGTGAAACGCGTCAGCGACGTGGTGCGCATCTTTGCCAAAGCCCGCGAGCAGATGCCCTGCAAGCTTTTGCTCGTCGGCGAAGGCCCGGAACGCTTATTTATTCAGCAGCTCGTGAAGGAGCTGAAACTGCGCGACGATGTGCTGTTTCTCGGCGAAGTGGATTACATTGAGCAAATCCTGCGTTGCGCCGATCTCTTTTTGCTTCCCAGCGAACAAGAAAGTTTCGGCCTCGTGGCCCTGGAGGCAATGAATTGCGGCGTGCCGGTTATCGCGGCTCATACCGGCGGCCTCCCGGAAGTCATCGTGCATGACGAAACCGGATTTCTCTTCCCGGTCGGCGAAATCAACGCCATGGCGCAAGCGGCAATTGAATTGTTGCGCGACGGCCAAAAACACCGGCGTTTCGCCAGCGCCGCCCGGCAGCGCGCCCGGCAATTTGCCATTGACAACATCATGCCGGAATGGGAAGGGTATTATCAGGAAATCATGGCGTGAGGCTGGTAGCTCGTAGCTGGTGGCTTGATGCTGGATGTTCGATGCTTGTGATCGCATCATCAAGCGCACAGCAACAAGCTACCAGCAACAAGCTACCAGCAACGAGCAACCAGTGCCAAGCTACCAGCTAACAGAAAAATCCCTTGACTAAAACTTAAAAAAAAGTTATTATAAAACTGTTCTCTTCAAACAACTGCAAAATTTATTTTCAAAGGAGGTTTTAAAATGCGGAAGTTTTATTCGTTGTCGCTTCTCGGCGTGATGGCAGTTTTTGTGTTTGGTTTTGCGCGTTTTGATGGCAAAAATGAGAAGACGCCAGCGGCGAAATCTGCCACAGCCGCAGCGTTTTCAAGCTATACCACGATTACTGTCGTTGATGGTGGCACGGTGACGGGCACTGTAACTTATGCCAGCACGGCGCCAGTTCCCAAAAAACTGGAAGTGACGAAAGACGTGGCTGTGTGTGGCAAGGAAGGCCATGTGGATGAAAGCTTGGTGTGTAGTGCAAACAAAAGCATTAAAGACGTTGTCGTTTCGATTAAAGGCATCAAACAGGGCAAGGCCATGGAGACGCTCGGCGCCAGCTTTGTGCTCGATCAAAAAGGTTGTGCGTATCGTCCGCATGTGATGGTCGTGCCGATCAACAAGCCGGTGAAGATTTTGAATAATGATGGCATTCTGCATAATATCCATACTTATAGCAAGAAGAATCCGCCCAAGAACATGGCGCAGCCGAAATTCAAGAAGGAGTTGACGGCAACGTTCGCGCAAGCAGAAGCGATTCCCGTGAAGTGTGATGTCCATGGTTGGATGAGCGCATGGATCATCGCGGTCGATCATCCTTATTATGCCGTGACCGATGCGAACGGCAAGTTCACCATTGCGGATGTTCCGGCGGGAACGTATACCGTTGAGTTCTGGCAGGAGAAACTTGGAACGCAAACCAAACAAGTCACTGTTGCCGCCAGCGGTACGGCGACGGCTGATTTTACCTATCCGGCAGCGAAATAACGAGATTATTTTTTGGCGGAATATAAAAGGCGCGGCCTCGACAACGTCAAGCTGTGGAGGCCGCGCCTTTTTATTTTCTCGTACAAGCCGCGGCTGAATTCACCATCGGCCAGCGTGCGCACCAGTTCGCCGCGCAGGTTGAAAATGAGCAGCTTCACCGTCGCCGGCTCCTTCACCGCGAAGCGAATCGTCGTCGTGGAATTTCCCGCAAAGCGGGATGTCGCTGCGCTCCAGAACGGATTCGGGAAAACCTGAACGTCCGAGAACTTGTCGATCTCAGCTTCGCGCTGCCGTGCCAGTTCCGCTGCGAGTTCTTCGCCTACGGCCGTAGGGCTGCGCTTCGGCGCGCTGAGATTGATTTGGGTGCACCACAAATTATCGTCGGTGGTATTGCCGGCGATGACCATCAGGCCGGACTCGTCCACGTGTTGCTGGCGGTGTTGATCACCGATACATTGTCAAAGGAGGAATTCGCCACATAGGCAAAGGGCTGGGCTTGGGTTGCGGCGGACTGGCCCAGCAGAAAGAGCGTGGTCAGAGCAAAAGCTACTCCCCCAACGGCGCTGGTGCAAGCGGCGGCGGCAGGTGCGGAAAATTTTTAAAACTCCTGCCTTGCTATTGGACGAAAAAAGCATATTATTACGTAGCGCGGCTTTCAAGCCTACGGTCGTGGGCCGCAACCAAAAATCTACGGACGCAGTCTCCGCGGTCGGGACGAAAATTTTTTGAGTTGCGACCACTTAAGAGTCGCCCTTCAGCGGCGACTTAAAAGTCGCGCACGAGAAAAATTGCAAGATAAAGCCAAGGCAGGAGTCTGTCATGAAAAAGTTTTTGCCGATCGGGGTTCAAGATTTTGCCCGAATGATCAACGGCAATTTTGTTTATGTGGACAAGAGCCGCCAGGTTTATGAATTGGCGCGCATTCCGCAGGCTTTTTATTTTCTCTCGCGTCCCCGACGGTTCGGCAAATCTTTGTTGGTCTCAACCTTCAACGCGCTGTTTGAGGGCCGCAAAGAGCTTTTTAAGGGTTTGTGGATCGAGAACAGCGACTGGGAATGGAAGCCGCATCCGATTGTCGCCATCGATTTTAATGGCGTCGACGCCACGGAGGTGACGTTATTGGAGAAAAGTCTGGCAAGCTCATTGAATCTAACGGCCAGGCTGCACGGGTTGACCCTCCATGAGGAGATTCTGACGCGAAAATTTGTCGAATTGTTTATTGCCCTTTATGAAAAATATCAGCGTCCGGCCGTCGTATTGATCGACGAATATGACAAGCCCATCGTCACCCACTTGGGAAAAGGCGAAGCCGGGTTGCAAATCGCCCGTGAGAACCGGGAAATGTTAAAAAAGTTTTTCGGCGTGCTGAAGGAAATCGAGGTGTCGAAGCGTTTGCGCCTTGTCTTCATCACCGGCATCTCGAAATTCAGCCGCGTCAGCATCTTTTCGGACCTGAACAATCTGCAAGATTTGACCATGCACGCGGATTATGCGGATTTGGTGGGATACACCCAAACGGAGCTCGAGAGTTATTTTGGCGATTGGATTGCGGAATTTGCGCGCCGGCAGCAAACCACTCCCGAACAAATTTTGCAGCGGCTGCGCGAGTGGTATAATGGCCATCGGTTTACACCGGCAGATTTGCCAGTCTATAATCCTTTCTCCATTCTCAATGTGTTTTCGGAATACCGATTCAAAAACTTCTGGTTTGAGACCGCAACCCCGAGCTTTCTGGTGAACTTGCTGAAGGAAAAGGATTATCCCCTCCCGAAACTTGAAAGCTTGGAAGTGGAGGAAACCGTCTTTTCAACCTACGAGCTGGAAAACTTGCGTTTGGAAGCGCTGTTGTTTCAAACCGGGTATGTAACCATTCATGGTTTTGACGGGTTTTTGTACAAATTAGGCTATCCCAATCAAGAAGTCAAGACCTCGTTTTTGAGCTATCTTTACAATAACCTTGTCGAGATTGCAGATACCACCTTGAAGGCGCAATATATCCGCCTGCACCAATATTTGGCGCAGGAAGACATGGCGCAGTTTATCGAAACGGCGAATGCGATCCTGTCCGCCATTCCCTATCCGCAGATCAGCGGGCAGGACGAGCCTTACTATCACACGGTGTTTTATTTGATGCTGTCGGCTTCCGGCGTGTTGGTTCACACCGAGCCTTTGACCTCGCAAGGCCGGATCGATATCGCCGTGGAATTCAAGGACAAGGTGTACGTGGTGGAATTGAAGTGCAACCAGTCGGCGGAAGAGGCCATCCAACAAATTCGCCAAAAGCGCTATGGCGAGAAATATCTGCAGAGCGGCCGCAGGATTTTTCTGTTGGGGATAAATTTTGACACCCGCGAACGCGCGATTAAAGACTGGCGTCTGGAGACATTGACCGGTTGAGAAGGCACTTCAAAAAAAACTTTCCGAAAAGAAAACGCCGCTTGTTCTTGACGATCTCCTCTAATACCGAACAAGCAGCGTTTTTAAAGACTCTTACTCTCACTCGCCGTTAAAAATTTTCAAAAATGAGTAAGAGTAGGAGTAAGAGCATCCAGCAACCAGCATCAAGGCGTACAGCCTCACTTCACCATCTGCATCCGGCCCTGATAAATCTTCCCGCCGATGTGCAGACGATAGAAATACAAGCCGCTCGCGGCAGCACGGCCGGCGTTGTCGCGGCCGTTCCAGCGTTTCTCGTACAAGCCGCGGCTGAATTCACCATCGGCCAGCGTGCGCACCAGTTCGCCGCGCAGGTTGAAAATGAGCAGCTTCACCGTCGCCGGCTCCTTCACCGCGAA
>Ga0073934_10009175_pt1 | contig 12793 bp, 15 predicted proteins | sample LarsenN4metaG_FD_76834 | JGI IMG/M metagenome (GOLD analysis project Ga0073934, IMG submission 76834) | Hot spring sediment bacterial and archeal communities from British Columbia, Canada, to study Microbial Dark Matter (Phase II) - Larsen... ...
CTTTTCCAGTGCGCACCGTGGATGAATGGGGCAGGCCGAGCCGCTTCGCCTCGGCTATGGCCTCCTCGCTGTCGAGGTCGAGGACCACGATCTTGGAGATGCGGCCCGTGACGATGCCGATGTTACATTCTCTTCTTGCCCATTCGCGCACTTGTTCGATGGACGCGCGCTCTACCTGGAACTTCTTCCATTCGCAAAGCGGCTTCTTCCCGCGAGGCTGAAGCGGGAAGACGCTCCATCCTTGGGACAAGGGCGCGGCCCAGATATGCGGCAGCGTGGACAGGTCGTCCATTTGACGCTCTGCCGCGAGTTCAAGTTCGACGCTGCCCGCCGCGGTGATCGGGTGCGCTGGTCGGCGTCGCGTTCGGGCCAATAGTCGGCAAACGCGCGAGCCAGCTGCGCAGATCGTCGACGCGAATGAGGGTCTTGCGGCCGTACTTTGCAGCAACGAGATCGCCGCGCTTGATCGCCTCGTAGAGCGTGGTTCGGCCGATCCGGGCAGCGGCGCAAGCCTCGGCGACCGTCAGGGCAAGTTGTTCCATGATTGTCTCGCCATCGTTGACCGGTTTGACTCCGGCGGTCAGGCCCGCGTCCCTGCGGGCGATGGCGGATTAATCTAAACAAATTTCGCGATTTGTCGCCATCGCGAATGCGGTTTTTTCTACGTCTTGATCCGAGATTTGCCGTCGAATGTCGCCGAATGCAGAAATTGCCGTTGGCGCTCTTCGCGCGCGGCGCGAATCATCTCTCACAAACTGAGACGCGATTCGATTCGGCTCTCTCCGCCGGAGATAGGTTCGCGCCTCGCTTTTGGCGTATCGATTTGCGCCGCCGGATCGCGCGCGAGCTTCGCGACGGGAATCGAACCCGCGGCTTTTCAAGGCCAAAATCTGTGTTGGCTCTCGTGTTGGCTCACGGTAAAATCTCATCGGAAGATGCATTTTACCTCAAGGCGTCACGCGAAATGTTCGATTCCGCCCCTGGCACCATCATTTCAATGACGTAGTTGCTGACGCCAGTTGCCCGAGCGAGCTTGGGTGACGAATTGGGTGACGCGCGCTAGAGCTATGGTTCAGCGACAGACTTTTTGGGCGCCGAAGGACGATGGCAACGCCCCCTAAAAATACAAATACCGGCTTGAAAACTCGGCACGTCTTCCTCGATACGGAAGTCTACAAGCGCTATGGCCACAACCTCAATGACAAAGTCCTACAAAGGCTGCTGCAGCTGACCAAGGATCATATCAGCACGCTGCATATCACCGACATCACACTGGCGGAAATAAAGCGTCACTTGGGCGACATGGCTGCCGAAGTTGCACAAGTTGTAAACAAAGGTAACCGCCTGCTCAGGAATTGGCGTTCAGTTCGCTCGCGACACTCGGGGCATCAGCCCGTGCAAGCGGACATAGATGCTGCTTCTCTCGCCCATGACGCCACCCGCAACTTTGAGTTTACTATGAAGGTCGAGTGGCAGCCTACGCAGCATGATGCCCTGAACATCCCAGCCAAGAATATATTCGATCCATATTTTCGGCGCGATCCGCCGTTCGACCATCCGGATAGCAAAGAATTTCCCGATCCGTTCGTTGTGGCGGCGCTCGATAGCTGGTGTCAAAAGAATCATCAGAAGATGTACGTGATAACAAAAGACAAGGCCATGCTACGGGCTGTGGCGCAGACCAAAATGCTCTTGCCGCTCTCGACGCTTGAAGAGTTTCTCGCGCTTCTTGTCGACGATCCAAAAGTCGTCAAGAAGGTGGAACGAATACTCGGCTCTCAGGCGTGGGACACCGTGGAGGAGAGAGTCCGTGATCAGTTAGGGCATCTCGGCACAGTCTACACGGGCGACCTTCACGACGGTGAGGTTATCCACCATGAAGCAGGCGATGGCGCGATCGAGCTAGTTGAGTTTGACGTGATCTCATCCTCGGATGATCAAATCGAGGTAGTCGCGAAGGTGGAGGCGCCTATCTCGTTTGAAGTGCAATATTTGGACACATCGTCGGCGTGGTGGGACTCGGAAGACAAGGAATTCATAGGGGGCGAAAAGGAGGTCGAAACACTTAATCTCGAAATGATCCTGAGCGTGCTAATTACAATTGATCCAGAGGCTCAGAGCGTCATCGATGTCGACTTGCTGACCCGCGACATTTACGTTCAGGAGCCGTATGAAGATTTCAAATAGCCGGCAGATCTCCCAGACTCAAGCATCTGACGCGCGTGCATGCGGCTCTATTATCGATACGTTTCGGCGCGCAAGCACTTAGGGACATGTGTTGGTATCAGGGGCAGCAGGCATGCGCTTCATTGAAATCGAGCAGATCGGTAGCCCTATCAGACGGCACCATAGTCAAAGGGCGACGCTGATCGGCCTGGGGCTCAATCGGATTGGCCGTGTGGCGTGGGTGCCCGACACACCGGCATCACGCGGCATGATTGTCAAGGTTCGTCACCTTGTACGCATAAATCACGACCCTGCTGCTTCGAGGCCACCAAAGGAAGCACCGGTGTATGACGAAGCGGCCGATACATCGCTGCTGCGCGAGCTCGCGTTCGATGGAAACAGCATCGTCCTTGAGTCTTACGGTGCCGCAGCGAAAAAAAACGGCAAGACTCCCGATTTCAAGCTTGTCCGGGACGGTGTGCTCCAAGGCTTCTGTGAGATGAAGTCGCCGCGCGATGATTTTGTCTTCGAGTTTCCTGGAGATGGCGGCCCAGCGATCCGCAAAGATGTGCCATTCTACCGCAAGCTCGCCAGCCACATACGCCGTGCCGCCAGTCAGTTTGACGCCGTGAATCCCAACCGCAGGCTTCCGAACATCCTTGCCTTCGTCAGCCATTCTTCCGATATCGAGCGCCGGGACTTGATCGCCACGATCGCCGGCCTGCCCGTGCCCGGCGCGGCGCCGATGTTCATGCTGCCCCGCAAGATGCAGCAGGAGGTCTTGGAGGCAGTTCGCCACATCGACCTCTTTCTGTGGATTGACGCGAACAAGCGGACCTTCCAGCACCTTAGTCCCAACGGCGCGTCACATCAGGCAGCGGCGCTGAATTTGCTTGGGTTGGCGGAAACCGCGCCGCAATAGCCAGGGGTCGATGCTCCAAGAGAGACACACGATGTGCCACGACGCGCCAGCTTCAGGTGTGAAAGCGGAATGACTCGTTCGGCGCCACGTTGTCGGATAGCTCGGTCATGATCTCCCCGACCTTCTTCGCGAACAGCAGGGTGACGGGCAGTCGGGTGATGCCGTCGCTCGAATTCCAGTTCATTTTAGACAGTGTCAGGATTTCTTTCGATCTCGCCTCGATATGTTGCATTAGCTCAAACTTAATCTGACATCTGGTGTCCTGTCCCCACAGGCGAATCGCGAAGCCTGGGCGGGGCGCGGAGCGGTCGGGGTGGCGAAGCGCCCCGCCTCGGCGCATTGGAGGACACCATGACGACCGAACAGAAGATCATCCGCGCCAAGGTTGGCCTGCTGGAGCTGGCCAAGCAGCTCGGCAACGTCAGCCAATCCTGCAAGATGATGGGCTACAGCCGCGACAGCTTCTACCGGTTCAAGGAGCTGTACGACAAAGGCGGCGAACTGGCGCTGGCCGAGATCAGCCGCCGGAAGCCGGTGCTGAAGAACCGGGTGCCGGCCGAGATCGAGGATGCGATCGTTGTGCTTGCCGTCAAGCAGCCGACCTTCGGGCAGGTGCGGGTGGCCAACGAGCTGCGCAAGCGCGGGCTTACGGTCTCACCGGCCGGCGTGCGCTGCGTTTGGCTGCGGCACGATCTTGAGACGATGAAGAAGCGGCTCAAGGCGCTGGAGGCGAAAAGCGCCCAGGAGGGCCTGGTGCTGACCGAGGCGCAGGTGGTGGCGCTGGAGAGGGCCAAGGCCGAGAAGGAGGCGCACGGCGAGTTCGAGAGCGAGCATCCCGGCTACTGCGGCGCCCAGGACAGTTCTACATCGGCAACCTGAAGGGCGTGGGTCGCATCTACCAGCAGACCTTCATCGACACCTACGCCAAGGTCGCCTTCGCCAAGCTCTACGACCGCAAGACCCCGATCACGGCGGCCGATCTGCTCAACGACCGGGTGTTGCCGTTCTTCGAGCAGCACGGGGTCAAACTCCTGCGGGTGCTGACCGACCGCGGCAGCGAATACTGCGGCAACCGGGAACGGCACGCGTACGAGCTGTATCTGGCGGTCGAGGACATCGACCACAGCCGCACCAAGACCAGGAGCCCGCAGACCAACGGCATCTGCGAGCGCTTCCACAAGACCGCGCTCAACGAGTTCTACCGGGTGGCGTTCCGCAAGAAGCTGTACCGGTCGCTCGACGAGCTGCAGGCCGACCTTGACGCCTGGCTCGCCGAGTACAATGAATCGCGTCCGCATCATCAGGGCCGCTGGTGCTTCGGCAAGACCCCGATGCAGACCTTGCTGGATGCAATGCCGATGACGAAGGAGAAGACGATCGCAGCCTGATCGACGTCGGACACAAAACCCGACCGCTCGACAGGCACCGACCGTCAGATCGAGTTGCGGCTAATACACCGCGCCGCCTAGTCGGTCGGTCCGTGCACCTTGCTCACCCGCTCCTTCTCCGTCTTCTTCCATTCCTGGTAACGGCCGTAACCAGCCAGCAGTCCGCCAAACAGCGAGTTGTAGATGTCGGTCTGCAGCTCGATAGCCTGTGCCACTGACCACGGCCGCCCCGAGGCAGTGATGATTGCGGCTGCGAGGGTGCTGGCCGTCTGTTGCCGCGTCGCCTCTGCTGCTTGGTTCGTTGCAATGTCATTCATGGAGTAGGTTCTCCTTGTCCGCCTGGAATCGGCAGCGCTGGACTCCTACCATGTTTTCACGGTTTGTTCTACGCATAGTGCCTCATGGCTTACCAACAAAGGTGAGGGTACCGGTGGGGTATCGACAAAAACCGAACTGAAGAAGTTATTGGTTTGACAACAGCTTACGTGCTCAGTTCGGTTTTGCCCCTGGCACGATGACCCCGTTCGCAGATGTTCGCAGGAATCCGGGAACGCCCTGAATTTCAAGGGTTTCTCGGCTCATTTCGCTTGCGAGCGTCTGCGTCCAATCGCCCCGAGCCGGCGAACTTGTTGGTACATTTGTTGGCCAAACAGACGCCGACGGGAATGTACCGACACGCGCCATGCCGCTGACCGATAGCGCAATCCGCAAAACCCAGCCGGGCGCCACCACGATCAAGCTGTCGGACGGCGGCGGGCTGCAATTGCACGTTCATTCCAACGGCTCGAAGTATTGGAAGCTTGCCCACCGTTACGACGGCAAGCAGAAGAAGCTCGCCTTCGGCGCCTATCCCGAAGTCTCCCTCGCCGAAGCGCGCAGGCGCCGCGAAGCGGCGAGGACGCTGCTGCGCGAAGGCAAGGATTTGATGGTGGAAAAGCGCGTGGAGAAGCTCGCCCGTGCGATCACCGCCGGTGACGTGCGCGTCTTGCGGATTAACGAAACTCAGCACCTTGCTGAGCCAAGTTCCGGCCTTCTTTAACAGACGGCCGCCGCTCTACTCCCGTGATCCGGTCGGACCCGAATACCTGATCATACAGGTCCTCGCCATAGCTTGTTTGCAAGGGATCACCCTCGATCACGCGGAAGGTGCGCGTGCCATCCGGCAATCGCTCGGCTCGGAGGAAGATTGCATTCGGCATACGCTGCTCCCAGAGACCTGATGCAAACTCGTGCAGGTGGGTCACGAATGCCACCTTGACGCCGCGTTCGAGCAAGGCGGTCGTGATCTGCGTGGCAATTTGCGAACCCTCTCGCTCATTTGTTGCCGCGAAAGACTCGTTGAACAGCATCATGGATCGGGACGAAAGCCGATCCACGATTTCGCTCATGCGGTCAAGCTCCTCGTCGAGCTTGCCGCTTTCCATCGAAGCGTCTTCCTCACGCTTGTAATGTGTGAAGAGTCCCTCTCGAACCTCGGCCGAGAAGCTCTCCGCAGCGACGAACATCCCCGCCTGCATCATCAGTTGGCCGAGTCCCAGGCTGCGCATGAAGGTCGATTTTCCGCCCGTATTGGCTCCCGTGATGACAATGAGGTCTTTGCCGTCCGCGTTGAGCTCATTGCCGACCACCTTGCGTTTCATGCTCAAGGCCAGACAGGCATCGTACAGACCCGAGCACGACAGCCTGCGATCGCCATGCGGCCGGGGGATAGGTAGGCAGATTGGCTCCTGAAGGGCTGCGAGCTGACGCTGCAAATTCAAGCAACCGACGTAGAACGCAAGCTCCGTCCGCAACATCTGGAAGAAACTCAAGATGTGATCGGTGGATTGCGCGAGCGCATTGGCGACGAGATTGACGCCTTGGTCTCACAGCTCCGACAGGGCGCGCCCGCCAGCCTCGTCACGTGGATGAAGATGATATGTGTAGCCGGACTCCCTCTGAAGAAGACGAAGAAACCAATGACGCGTCTCCTTGAGCGGCCGGCGAAGCACATAGTGTGAACCTTTGTTGCCTCGCCCCAGGTCGGCGCTGATCAGCACGCCCCGGCGGAATTTCAGTCGCCACAGATGATCCTCGATCGTCGCGAAATAGTCGTCGCCAAGCTCGGCCTTGAGCATGGCAAACAGCCGCGAGAAGCCATCGGACTGGAACCGCTCAGCATGCTCGTCGGCAATCCAGCGGAGCCGCTTGAGCTTGTCCACGAACATCTGCAGCACGTCGACCGCATGATGAAGCGTGCCGGCGGGATAGCGGCCAAATGAACCCCAGTAGTTCTTTCTCTCCTCGGCGATGGCCTCGATCGCAATCTGATACATCTCGCGGACGACCGGTTCGTGGCGCAAGCAGTCCTTGAGGACGCGCTGACGGTACAGGAGGACCTCACGATCCGTAACGCTGGCGAGCACGGCGACTTTGGCGACTTCGAATAAGAAATCGTCGCCCGCCGCCATGGCATTGAACAGGATGTCGAGACCTAGGTCCTGTGTCAGCGCCGCCTCATTGGGCGGAAGCATTTGCCGCAGGTCGAGGCTTTGATCCGAACTACGCGGACGGTGCTCCCGTTCCCTGCGCGACAGTAGCTGTCGTGGGTCGAAGTCGCGATCGGGATACATGAGAAACGCTTTCATGGCCTGATGCGCTCCTTGATGCGGTCGTGGGTGAGACGGTACTTTTCGGCGATTGCCATGGCGTAGGCGCGCCCGTCGGCGGGACGCCGGACAATCTTGAAGGTCCTGAGCGCCGGGTTTTCGGGCACGATGGTGCTGACCATCGAGACCGTCTTCTCGGTGAAAGACGCCAATTCGTCCAGGAAGGTGACCCACACGCACAAGAGATCGAGCCGGTTGAGTCGCTCCATGACTTTCCGGCTCAAGAAAAGCTCGTCCTGCACAGTGGTCGAGGTGAAAACTTCATTCATCACTACAATCGACCGGGAGGTCGCTTGTCGCAGGATGGCATGGATACGGACCAAGTCATCTTCCAGCTTGCCGCGGAGATTCTCGACCTTCTCCTCGCGCTCGAAGTGCGTGAAGAGATGGTCGCAGAGATAGAGCTGCGCCTCTTCTCCCGGCACGGGGCATCCGAGGCTTGCAAGATAATGCAGCTGCCCGAACATGCGGGCGAAGGTCGTCTTGCCGCCTTGGTTCGGCCCGGTAACGACAATGATTCGCTCCTGGTCCTTGAGGAAGAACTCGTTGCAGACGACCGGTTTGTTCTCGGCCGTGAGTTTCTGGGCCAGGGCGAGGTCGAAGGCTTCGCGGGCGCGGACCGATTTTGAATCGGCGGAGACTTTCGGGTAGCAGAACGTCAGGCCTGCCTGCTTGAAACGCGCCATGAAGCGCAGATAGGCAATGTAGAAGTGGACCTCGCGATCGAACACGGCGATCGTTTCATCCATAAAATCGGCGTAGCGCGCGCAATAGTCGACCAGCCGTGAGAACAGCTCCTGGTTTTGCAGCGCAACGAATTCGAGGATTTTGGCCTCGATGTGGTTCATGTCCTCCGGCGCATTGCGGTACTTGACCTTGTAGTCCCTGACCGCGCCCTGCTGGAACTTCTCGAAAGTTTCCTGGATCTCCGCGCTGTAATCGGGTTCGTCCTCGTAGCGGCGCACCGTGAAGGAGTTGTCGCGGATTAGCACGCTGTACTTGACGCGGGAGAGTTCGGCGATGAGCTGCTTTGCTTCTCCTAGCAGTGAAGTGAAGCGCGCGCTTTTGACATAGCGCGCAAAATAATCACGGAATGCGAGGAGCCCGCGCGAGCGGACTTGCGCATCGGACAATGCACTGGCGAACTGCTTGACCGTCTCGCAATAGATTTCCACGGCGTGCAGGAACCAGCCTTCCTTGTGGAACCGGTAATAGAGCTTGTTTGCCAACGCCACATACACGCGAACATCGCGCATTCGGTGGGCAAAGGCCTCCACCTGTTCAAACACGGTCGCGTCCTCCAAATCCCGGAAGACCTCGTGTCGATATTGAATGGCTTCGATCCGCTGGAGCGGATGATGAAGGAAAGGCTTGAGATCGTATTCCGCCCAGTCTGCGGTAATCGCCGTGACGACCTGGTCAAGGTTCAGGTCGACGAAGAAGTTCGGTTGCTTGGCGTTCAACGCGGGGCGGCGATCGCTCTCCTCGTCAAAGAGGATGCGAGGCGGATCGTGTGGTGAACGTGGCGACATACAAAAACTCCCACCAAAGCAGCGCTTCGGTAGGAGTCATCAGCCCAGCCGGGCGGTTCGGGCGAACTCCATCGGCAACCTTGTAACAATCCTACGCCCTGGATGGTTCCCGTCAATACGCGCCTGATGCTGCCGACTTGCTTGTGCGGAGACCCCGCCCCATGTAAATTGACTGCTGCTACGGGGATGGAGTGCCCCCGAAACCGCCGCAAGGCTGATGACTCCTACCGCGTGATTGCGAGCGGTAGGAGCGATTCTTGCATCCACATTCCGCAACAGTGGAAACCGCCGGGGCGCGAGTGGCCAACAGCCGCTCGGGTCGCGCGGTAGCTATATGCCTGCGAGCCGGGGAGGATTGAACGATGGGCGTGACGGCAAGCGCCGCTGGCCAGCAGTCGAAGGAACTCTCTGCGGTTCGCTTCGTCGTGCTGCTCGGGTTCGTGAGCCTCTTCGGCGACATGACTTATGAGGGTGCACGCAGCATTACGGGCCCGTTCCTTGCTACCCTGGGCGCCTCTGCCACTGTGGTCGGGATCGCTGCTGGTTTCGGCGAGCTGGTCGGCTATGCCATTCGACTATTCTCCGGCTACGTCGGCGACCGTACTGGCCGGTATTGGACGGTTACGATTATTGGTTACGTCGTGAACCTGTTCGCGGTGCCGCTCTTGGCGCTGGCAGGGAGCTGGGACGTTGCTGTCGTTCTCATTGTCGCCGAGCGCATGGGGAGAGCGCTCCGTGCGCCGACGCGCGATGCCATGCTGTCGCATGCAGCTACGCGGACGGGCGCAGGTTGGGCGTTCGGACTTCATGAGGCCATGGACACGACCGGGGCCGTGATCGGTCCCTTGGCTGTGAGCGCGGCACTCTATTTCGGGCACGGGTACGACACGAGCTTTGCAATGTTGGTTATTCCGGCCCTTCTGTCCATGGCCGTGCTGCTGGTCGCGCGTTCACAGTTTCCAACCGCTCAGCGCCTCGAAGTCATCGAGCCGATTCGCCAGCCAAGCACGCTACCGGCCAAATTCTGGGTCTTCTCAGTCGCCGCAGCGTTCGTAGGCGCTGGCTATGCCGATTTCTCCCTCTTTGCGTATCACTTCGGAAAGACAGCGGTCGTCGCTCCGGTCTGGATTCCTGTTCTGTATGCCGGCGCAATGGTCGCCGCCGCAGTCGCCGCGCTGGCACTCGGACGCTGGTTCGATCGATCAGGGATGGTCGTCCTGGTTCCGGTGACGGTGATCTCCGCCGTATCCGCGCCACTCGCGTTTCTGGGCGGTCCCGCGCTCGTGACCCTCGGTATCGTGTGCTGGGGCGTAGGCATGGGTGCGCAAGAATCGGTCATGCGGGCCGTCATTGGCTCGATGGCTCCACGCGAGCGTCGCGGCACGGCCTTCGGCCTGTTTCACACCGTGTTTGGCGTTGCCTGGTTCATTGGCAGCGTCCTGCTCGGCGTGATTTACGACCATTCGGTACTGGGCGTGGCGGCAGTTTCACTCGTCGTCCAGCTGCTTGCCCTGCCGGTCTTGTTTACCGTCATGAGCCGGTGGGGTTCGCGATGATGAGATGTCGCTCAGGCTGAGAGCTTATGGAGCGTGGTCACGATGAGAAGCCTTGCGCGCCCGTCGTTCTTTCGAATGTTCGATCTGCTGCTCAGCACGTCGAACGCAGGGCTGCGGCAGTTGCATTGGATCGTCGACGGTGTCCGGTTCGAGCACGAGCGGCACAGCTTCACCGGGCCAAGACACAGCCTGACCATCAGCGTCTTCACTTTGACCCGCGAAGGCCGCCGCGGTTGGAGTCTCATGGTGACGAAGGAGATCTGGTGGTTTGGGCCCGACAACAAACCATTCAAGGACCTGCGGTGGGCGCGGCACCTCAGCGGGCAGCGCAGCGACATGATGGCGTGGCTGAAAGCTCAAGAGGCGCGCTTGGAAAAGTCGTCGCCGCTAACCCGCAAACCCGAATCCGATGAAGCAGACGGGTGGGACGCGACAGGCGATGCGACTGACGACAACCTATCGGAGCATCAAGACTCGCGATGATAAGGTGGAAAGTACGAGAATACCCAGATGGGACGCGCGGCTCCCGTCGCGGAGTTGGTTGGAATTTGAGGTGGCGTCGTCTCCGGGGTGATCGACCTCGAATCACCCGGCTTGGATCCTGGGGCAGGGTGAAGGCCGACCTCCGACGCCTGGAATGCTCGCTCGCTCGCCGACGAGCACGATCGTGCGGCTCATTCTCGGCGGCACGGTGGTCAACGTTCGGCTCGACCGCAAGGCGACCGCGGTCTCGCTGCTTATGGTCATCGGCGTGCGCACGGACGGCCAGAAGGTGCTGCTCGCGGTCAGGCACACGGGTATCGAATACACCGATGCCTGGCGTACTGTTCTCGACGATCTCATCGCCCGCGGCCTGCGCCGCCCCGAACTCTTGATCGTCGACGGCGGCCAAGGACTGGAGAAGGCCATCGCGGCGGTTTGGGGCGACGTGCCGGTTCATCTTCTTCCTGGCCGTTGTTCCGGTCCTCAGGGATAATCCACGATTTCCACGTCCTCGGCGCCGCCGTTGCGCCAGACGAAGCAGATCCGCCACTGGTCGTTGATACGGATCGAGTGCTGGCCGCGGCGATCATCCTTCAGGGCTTCCAGACGGTTTCCCGGTGGCGAGCGCAGATCGTTCAGCGCGCCCAGCGGCATGCAGCAGCAGCAGCAGCAATTTGCGGCGCGCGTGCCGCTCGATGCCACGGAATCGCGGCACATCCTCGTCCGCGAACGGCCGCGCGGTGGCATTGTCCTTGAACGAGCGGATCTTGCCCGCGCAGAATATTCCGTCGCGAGCGGAATGGCGGCACTGCCGCCGCCGCTTTTTCATCCGCCGCGTTGTCCCGGCTTGCCGCTGGTCGAGCGCGGGCCTTCGGCTTTGGTCGGCACGCTTTCGACGCCCGGTCCCCTTGAATCGAAATTGGAGCGGTGCGGGCCTTTGCGTTTGCCCGGTCGGTCGGGCCGCACCTCGTGCCAGGTGGCGATGCCCATTTCGTCCAAATCGGGTTTGTGAGGCCGCGCGCGATCCCCACCCCGGGGCGTTTCGCGCGCGGTGGGATCGTCGAGCACCGCGAGCTCGGTCGTGCGCAGGCGCTTGATCTCGTCGCGCAGGCGCGCGGCCTCCTCGAAGTCGAGGTCGGCGGCGGCCGCGCGCATGCGCGCCTCGAGGTCGGCGATCACCGCTTCCAGGTTGTGGCCGATGGTGGCGGCCTCGCCGAAGCCGCCGTCGCCACCGATGCCGCCGCCCACGCCGGTCGATACCAGCACGTGGTCGCGCTCGTACACCGAATCGAGGATGTCGGCGATGCCCTTCTTCACGCTCTCCGGGGTGATGCCGTTGGCCTTATTGTACGCCGTCTGCTTCTCGCGCCGCCGGTTGGTCTCGGCGATGGCGCGCTGCATCGAGCCGGTCATGGTGTCGGCATAGAGGATGACGCGGCCGTCGACGTTGCGCGCCGCCCGGCCGATGGTCTGGATCAGCGAGGTCTCGCTGCGCAGGAAACCCTCCTTGTCGGCGTCGAGGATCGCCACCAGCGCGCATTCGGGAATGTCGAGCCCTTCGCGCAGAAGGTTGATGCCGACGAGACAGTCGAAGGCGCCGAGCCGCAGATCGCGGATGATCTCGATGCGCTCGATGGTGTCGATGTCGGAGTGCATGTAGCGCACGCGCACGCCCTGCTCGTGCAGATACTCGGTCAGGTCCTCGGCCATGCGCTTGGTGAGCACGGTGACAAGCGCTCGATAGCCCATCTGCGCCACGGCGCGCACCTCGCCGACGAGATCGTCGACCTGCGTGCGCGCCGGCCGCACCTCGACCGGCGGATCGATCAGCCCGGTCGGGCGGATCACCTGCTCGACGAACACGCCGCCGGTGCGATCCAATTCCCACGGGCCCGGCGTGGCCGAGACATGCACGCTCTGCGGCCGCATCGCGTCCCATTCCTCGAACTTCAGCGGGCGGTTGTCCATGCAGGAGGGCAGGCGGAAGCCGTATTCGGCGAGCGTCGCCTTGCGCCGGTAGTCGCCGCGGAACATGCCGCCGATCTGCGGGACGGTGACGTGGCTCTCGTCGACGAACACCAGCGCGTTGTCGGGGAGA
>Ga0073934_10009176_pt1 | contig 12792 bp, 9 predicted proteins | sample LarsenN4metaG_FD_76834 | JGI IMG/M metagenome (GOLD analysis project Ga0073934, IMG submission 76834) | Hot spring sediment bacterial and archeal communities from British Columbia, Canada, to study Microbial Dark Matter (Phase II) - Larsen... ...
CGAATGAGGACCATCGGGGATGACGCCCCGATCTTCCCGAATCGCAGAACTGCACGGTTGTGCGCTGTCACGTTCGACCGCCGCGACACCCGCCCCCGCCGCCACTTTCAACCGCCGTCAACAATGCGGCCGATGCGAAAGGCCTTGGATGTATGCTGCGTGTCTGGATCAATGCGAACCATGCCTTCCGGCGCATCGAACTCCTGATGTTTTGCTGCGGCGCGAATGGCCTGGACGGAGTCGCTGCCGGCCTTGGCGACGGCTTGGGCCCACACGTGCACACCGAAGTAGGCCGCTTCCATCGGGTCGGACGTGAAGTGTTGATCGCCAAACCGAGCCTGAAAGCGCTGGACGAACGCGCGGTTCTGAAGTCGGTCGATGGAGTGGAAGTAACTCCATGCGGCGTAGTCGCCCACGATGTCTTTCGTGCTCAGGCTGCTCAACTCCTGCTCGGAAATGCTGAACGAGATCGTGGGTACGACGTCGGACTTGATTCCCGCGGCGCGGAGGGCGCGAAACAGGGCCACATTGCTGTCGCCATTGACCGTGTTCAGAATCACGTCGGGCGCAGCGGCAACGATCTTCCGCACGATCTCGGCCACGTCCGAACTGCCGAGCAGCAGGTACTCCTCGCCCACGACTTCCGCGTTCAGACTTGCTGCGGTGTCGCGGATGATGGCATTGGCGCAACGCGGAAACACGTAGTCCGAGCCAACCAGAAAGATCTTCTGCTTGTGCAATGTCGATACCGCCCACTTGACCGCGGGAATGATCTGCTGATTGGGGGCTGCCCCCGTGTAGATGATGTTCGGCGATTGCTCCAGCCCCTCGTACTGCACGGGATAGAACAGCAGGTGGTCGTGCTTCTCGAAGATCGGCAACACCGTCTTGCGGCTGGCGGACGTCCAGCAACCGAAGACGGTGCAGACCTTGTCTTTCGTGATCAGTTTCTCGGCCTTCGCCGCAAATGTGGGCCAATCCGATTCTCCATCTTCGACGATCGCTTCAACCGGCCGGCCGAGCACGCCGCCGTTTTCGTTGATCTCGTCGATGGCCAGCAACGTAGCGTCGATGACGGCCCGTTCGCTGATGGCCATCGTCCCCGTGCGGGAGTGAAGCACGCCGACCCTGATGGGCGTCCCGCTGGGGGGCAACGGCTTCGCGGTGGCGTTGTGGCCTGCGTTTTGAATCTTGCCGTTGCCGGGTTGCGCACCGTCGCCACCAAGGAACGCGATGGCCGCCGCAACGATCAGCACCACGACCGTCAGCGCGGTGGCTCCGGCAATCGCCGTGCGGCGCGACAGACGCGGTGGCGGCGCGACGTGGGACTTCGGCTTGGAGGGGCTGGCAGACGAAACCCGCGACAGGTCGATTCGCGACGTGGTCGTTCGCCGGGCGGTGCGCACGAACTCGGCGAGATCGCAGGCCTCCACGAATGGCTGCAGGGCGTCGGCAACCTCGCGGGGACTGCCGAAGCGTTCGTCAGGGTTCTTGGCCAACATCCGATCGACAACGGCCGCCACGGCTTCGGGGACGTCCGGCCGCAGGTCTCGGATGGGGGGGCGAGGAGCCTGGCTGTGCGCCCACATCTGCTGCATGGTTGTGCTGTACTTGCTGCTTGGGAATGGCGACTGGCCGACGAGCAGGTAGTACAGCGTGCAGCCGAGGCTGTAGATGTCGGCGCGGATGTCCACGTCGCGCGTGTTCTCCCATTGCTCCGGCGCCGCATAATCCACCGTGCCCAGGAACTGGCCGGCGGTCGTCAGTTCGCCTCCGGACTTGCTGGCCTTGAATGTTGCCAGCCCAAGATCGAGGATCTTGACAACGCCGGCCGGAGAAACGAGCAGGTTCGCCGGCTTGATGTCGCGATGGACCAGGCCCTGTTCGTGCACATGTTGCAGGCCGATTGCCGCCTGGCGGATCAACTCGCACGACTCGGCGACTGGCAGCAGTCCGCGTTGCGCAACCAATTCTGCCAGATTCACACCTTCGACGAGCTCCATCACCAAGAGGTGAGTGCGGCCAATCTGCTCCGCCTCGTACACGGCAACGATGTTGGGGTGGCTCAACCGCGCCGCCAGCTTGGCTTCGCGTTGAAACCGCTGGACGATGCCAAGGTTGTCGAGCAGTTCCGGCCGAATGACCTTGAGCACAACCGGCCGCTCAAGCAGCCGATGCTCGGCCTTGTACACGGTTCCCATGCCGCCGCGGCCAAGCACGCCGGTCACGCGATACCGCGGATGATTGCGAAACTCCGCGAGCAGGTTGTTTTCAGGGGGCGACTCATCATCGACTGATGGACTGGGCTGCCACTGCTGCGTCGGGCCGGGGCCGAGTGAGGCCAGCGTGTGCTGGCACGCCGTGCAGCCGCCCACATGCGTCTGAATGGCCGCCTGGTCCGTCGGGCCGAGCTTGTGGTTTGTCAGCAGTTCGAGCTGTTCGCGGGGCGGACAGGTGCTCATCGCTTGGCCTCACAAGTGCTTTCGGTTGTCTCGCCTATTCCGTCCGCTGTCCGTCAATCACACGCCAGAATTCGTCGGCGGGGAGGCTGTCGATTACCTCCAGGGTGCGGATCGCTCTCACAACATCCTGGTGACGCGCACTGGTTTGGTCGCACCCTCGCCAATTCAGTCGTTCAAGCGGCATGCCCACGAGCGGCGACACGTCGGTGACTTGCGTTGCATCACAATACAAGGAGAGCAGATTCATCCCCTGAAGCGGTGAAAGGTCGGTGATTTGCGTGGACGAAAAGTTCAAATGCTTGAGCGGCATTCCACGCAGAGGCGACAAGTCCGTCACCGGCGTCTCTTGAACGTACAGCTCGGTGAGCGGCATGGACGTCAGCGGTGCCAGATTTGCAGCCCGGGTGCGTGCACAATTCAGACGTTCCAGCGGCAGTCCCGCGAGCGGCGACAAGTCCATGACTTGCGTGCCCAGAATGTTCAATCGTGTCAGCGGCAGGCCCCTCAGCGGCGTCAGGTCGACGACCTGAGTATTCGCACAATCCAGCGATTGGAGCGCCATTCCCCGCAGTGGGGACAGGTCCGCCAGGGGACTGCTGCCTCGGGCGCTGCCGGCACAAACCAGAGTCCGAAGACTGGTGAGCGCCGTGATCGGCGAGATGTCCTTCACCTGGTCCGCGTTGAATTGCAGCTCGACAACCTCGTCGTTCACGATGGTGGGCGTCACGTGTCCATCAAAGCCCGCGTTGAGCTCCATCAGTCGGGCGGCGACTGCCTGCACCGGCTGTGAGACAGGGAAGTTTGGCGGGGAAGGCTCCTTCTCCGGGCGATCGTCAGCAAGGTCCACCTGGATGATGCCCGCGGCCGTCACACGGGCGTTTGCGCCGTCCGGGATTTCGATGCGCGTGGTTTTCCCTTCCCGGTTGACGATGACAATGATGACGCCTGCCAACGCGATGGCGGCAGCACTGGCCAGCGCCCACCGGAGGTAATGTCGCTGGCTCACGTCGAGATTGTCAGTCGCGGACGATCGCGGCAAGGTTGACGTCCGCCGTTTGGCAGGTTTCTCACTGAGCCATTCGACCACTTCCCGAGCACTGTGCGGACGATGATTGGGATCCTTTTCCAGCAGCCGGACAACGATGGCGTCCAGCCACTCGGGAACGCTCTTGTTCAATTGACGAATCGGCCGCGGTGCGTCGTCACAAATGCCACGCAGCGTTGCCACGGCGGTTTGGGCAGAAAAAGGCGGACGGCCGGTGCACATCGTGTACAGCACGCTGCCCAGACTGAATAGATCGCTGCGATGATCCGCCTCCCTGCCCTGCGCTTGTTCTGGTGACATGAACTGCGGCGTGCCGACGATCTCGCCGGTGCGTGTCAGATGACCGTTATCCACGGCGCGGGCCACACCAAAGTCGGTAATCTTGACTCGTTCCGTGCCCGCCTCCAGCAGGATGTTGGCCGGCTTGATGTCGCGATGAATCAATCCCCGGCGGTGGGCGGCATCCAGCCCGGCGGCGATCTGCGCGCCGATTCGCAGAATCTCGTCCAGCTCCAGCGCCCCCTCGAGGTCGATCTTTTGTTGAAGCGAAACTCCCTCGACGAATTCCATGACAATGTGGGGCAGCCGGTTCTGGTCGCTGACAGAATGGATCGTGATCACATGGTCGTGCTTCACGGCAGCCGCAGACTGCGCCTCGCGCAGGAATCGCTGTGCCACACCCGGCTGAGGCGCACCCGCCGCCAGCATTTTGATGGCCACGTCGCGGTTCAGTTTTGGGTCATAGGCACGAAAGACGACGCCCATACCGCCACGGCCGATGACCTCGGTGATCTCGTATGGCCCCAGTTGGCCGATGCGGCCTGCCTTATCGCACGGTGCCAGCAGTTCGAGCCATGGTTCGCATGCACTGCTCTCCACCGTGTCGCCCGAGCACGCCGCGATTGTCTGCTGCAACACCTCCGGCCGCACTTCCAGAAAGCCGCTGGCTGCGTTGTGGTGCTTGAGGAGCGATTCCACACTGGCACGCAGATGGCGATCAGCACCACATGCCTCGTCGAGAAAGGCCTTTCGTTCGGTGGGATTGTCAAAATCCACTGCTCGAAGAAAGATGCTCTCTTCGTCCATCGGTCAGCCTTCTTTCGAGTCCTCAGTGCCCCTCAGATCTCAATGCGAAAACGGCGCGCAGAACTAGTCATACAAAAGGTCAGAATTAACGATTCCACGGGCAGGTCATCCGGAGAAAGGCTCGTCGGCAGCGATCTCGCGATGCAGCCAGGCCCGTGCGTAAGTCCAGTCCCTCTGCGCGGTTGCAGTTGATACTCCGAGTGCGCACGCGGCCTGTTCCAGGGTCAAACCCGAGAAATACCGAAGCTCCACCAGCTTGGCTTTGCGGGGATCCTTCGCCCCTAGCTTTGCCAGTGCCTGATCCAGGGCCAGCAGGTCCACATCGTCCGCGGCCGATTCGATCGCATCCAACTCCACGTCAGCCCGCTGAAGCCCCCCGCCGCGCTTGAGACTAGCCCTGCGACGGGCGCCTTCCACCAGAATCCGCCGCATCGCCTGTGCAGCCGCGGCAAAGAAATGCCCCTGAGACTCCCAATGCTGCTGAGGCTCCGTGCCAACCAGCCGCAGGTAGGCTTCATGCACCAACGCCGTCGCCTGGATCGTTTGGCCCGGCTGCTCCTGCGCCATCTTGTGCACGGCAAGCCTGCGCAGTTCGTCGTAGACCAGCGGCAATAGCTGCTCCGCCGCGCGCAGCTCGCCCTGTTCAATTGCAGCGAGGATACGGGTCACGTCCGACATGACCGGCAATTATACCCGAGACGCTGTGAACCTGCGTCCTCCAACCAGCTCAAATGTGTACCGGTTGGCCCCGCCGAGGTCACGAGGCGTCATCGCGTCACTGCAACGGTCACATCGTCCGGCGCACCCTGCGATTTCGAACAAGCTGCCGATCCCCTCGTCTTCCACGGCCACATGCGGATCGACCGACGTGAATGCTCACGTTGGTGTGGCCGGGCGCATCCCGGACTTCCGCCAGTGTGCGACCGCCCGGCAGGGCGTGGCTGCTGGGCAGGTGCCGGCCGGGGTTGGATGTTCAGTAATGGCAACCGGGCCAACCCGAGGGACTTGCAGCCCCCGCGGAATCGCTTCCGTGGCCTGTGGCGGGAGAACCGCAGGGGATCTCGATCCGGGCGGAATAAGGCCAGGAGCCAGGCCTCGGGGCCAGCCCCGCCAGCAGAGCGTACGGTGTTCCACACCGCGACTTCGTCCCGGCGTCCCGGCGTCCCACACAGCGGGACGATCCGACCTTTGCCTCTCCTGTCTGCCCCGGGCCGGATGTGGAGGCGAGGCCGGGGGCTGTCGACCCAGACAACCCGATGCCTCGCGCTGCAGAGATCGTGAGCAGCCTGGCCTATCGTTGCGGCTGCAGCGGCAAGAACAGGTCGGTAAAGAGCGGCTTCAGGCGGCGGGCGCCAGCCAAGGAGAGGTGGTGCCGGTCCGAATACAGACATTCGCCGTTCATCACGATCCGGCAACGGCCGGCGTCATCCAGCAGGAACGGGGTGGGGTCGGCGAGCGTCACTGAGTTCCCGGCGACTTCGATGAGCGCCTCGTCCGCGAAGTGCTGATGCTCCCGATGTTCGGCGAGCGTCACCCCCAAATCATCCAAGTCCGTCCCCCGCCGTAGCGGCGCGGCGATCAGCGAGCCGGTGTCTCCCTCCTGGATTGGTATGTCGCGCAGGATCACCACGCGGAGCCCCGCAGCGGAAAGCGCGGCGATCGTCTCACGCAGAGATGGACGAAAGTCGGGATGGTCGCTGTCGCGCGACCAGTACCCAGCGAGCAGCACCAGATCGAACTCCTCCTCCAGAATCCGGGCCAGCACCGCTTCGTCATATTCCTCGGGGGCCACACCGGGACGGGATGGATTGAAGTCGATCAGCGGCAACGTGCCACTGTAGGTGGCATGGAACCCGCGAATCCCCATGTCGTCGCACACTTCATCCAACGCAGGAACCAGCGCCATCGCATGGCTGTCCCCCCACAATAGGCACGTGACTTTCCCGGCGGGATCTCCGAAGTGGGGCAGCCGATCGGCGGCGACGTCGGCGAGGGGCACAGTTTTCTCGAACCGCGGCGCTTCCAGCGTCGCGATCACTTTTCGCAGACCGGGAGAGAACCGGCCGGGCAGACCGTTGTGCTCCTGCACGAACCATCCACAGGCGATCACGACCCCTGTGGCAGTGGCGAACGACGACCACACGTGGCGGTGGTTGGTCCAGAACACGCCGTGCCGACAGGGGCTCTCCAAGAACCGCCACGACAGCCACGCCGCGATGAGACTGAGCGCGACCACCAGCAGCCGCGGACCGGCCGTGAACTCATCGCCGAGGCGATACTGCAGGAATACGCAGATCGGCCAGTGCCACAGATACAGCGAGTAAGACATCTGGCCGATCGTCACCAGCGGTTTCCAGGAAAGGGCGGTCCGTAACGCCACTTGGGGATGACCGTTGGCATAGACGATCGCCGCGGTCGCAAGGCACGGCGGCAACGCCGCCAGTCCGGGAAACGGCGTCGACGACGAGTAACTCACGGCGACCACCGCCAGCGTCGCGGCACCAATCATTCCCAGGCCCTGCATCGCCCTGGTCGGCCAGCATGCCGGTGCGGGCAGGGTCCACAACAGTCCCCCCAGCAGCAGTTCCCACATCCGTGACGGCAGCAGGAAGAACGCCGCCCCTGGCCGATGGGCCACGGCCCACACACTTCCGGCAAAAGAAGCCGCGGCAAGCCCCGCCAGGACGCCGAACAACACCCGTCGCGGCCAGCGTGCGGCGAGCATCAGCAGCAGCGGATAGAGCAGATAGAACTGCTCTTCGACGGCGAGCGACCAGGTGTGCAGCAGCGGCTTCAGCTCGGACGGTCCGTCGAAGTAGCCGGTCTTCCGCCAAAAGAAGAAATTGGCGACCATCAGCGGATGCGCGATCGCCGATTTTCCCAGTTCTTCGAAATCCTCGGGGAACAGCACCATCGCCCCGACGCCAAGCGTGAACAGCGTCATCACCAGCGCTGCGGGGGCGATTCGCCGCACCCGCCGGATCCAAAACTCGGACAGCCGAAACGTTCCGGCCGCCAGATCGCGGAGCACGATCCCAGTGATGAGATAGCCTGAGACGACGAAGAACAGATCGACGCCGACAAACCCCCCGGAGACGCCCAGGTGAGCATGAAACAACAACACGAGAATCACCGCCACGGCGCGCAGACCGTCGATGTCAGCGCGGTAGGCCAGCGAAGTCACAGGGCAGCTCCTTCTGCCAGTTCCCCCGGCGGCGCAGCCGAGATGTGGTGAACAATATCGTCGGCGGGGACAGACGCAAAGCGGAATTTCAGGGAATCTGCCTGTCCGGCGAACTGCTGCCGGAGTTCCACTCGTGTTCGTCCCGACGGCACCGGCGTGCCGTGGCAGTCCAGCGCAGCGGCCGGTGGATAGGGGAGCGAGATCCGGCCGTCGGCCCGGTACCGGCAGCGGCGCGCGACCGAGCGCCAGATCGCAGCCCGGGCCGAGATCGCATCGACGCCGCAGAAGATGAGCTGCCGACGAGGTGCTGCGACCGGAACCGGTCGGGGACGAGGGGGACGTCGGCGTCCGGTTCGATCTCCCGCAGCGCGTCCCGGAGAGCCTCGACCGTGGGGCGGCCGACGACGGCCCGGCGGTACCCCGGCGTGGTCCCGTTGAGAGGGGCGGCGGCCATTTTGCAGAGAAGTCACAGGCTGGCTGATGCCAGAGAGGAGGATTCCTCCGCGGCAGACCCGTGCATGCGTGCAATGGCCGCATGCAGGAGTTCCATGCCCGTCAGGTCGTCAGGAAGTTTCCATTGCCGGTCGTCTCGACTCCGCTGGACCGGAAGCCCTTCGGCGCGTAGGTCGAAGGGCTTTGTTCTATCAGGCAAAGGAGCGGCGTTGTCGAACGAAACGCTCAAACCGAGGATTTCGAGGATGCGACGCTCGCAGGGGGATCCGTCGTAATCCACTGCGCGAGAAACGGTTTCAAAGGTTCAGACACTCATGACAACGGCTGGAACGGCCCGCGGGTCGCAGACACGCGGCGCGTTCGGGTGACGTCCGATCCATGAGCGGGTCAATCCCGCGGCTAGCGAAAATGCTTCCAGTTCAGAAGCATGCGGGCCTCCAGGACCTTTGGAGCCGGGAACAACAAGTCGACGTCGTATTCGAGTGGAACCGGTGCGCGAAAGTCGACGAACGCGGCGTCCGTCCCGACATTCTCGTACGGTCGGATCACTTGATTTGCCAGCAACCAACTCATGGCCCGGGCGTGATCGAACGGCGTTCCATCGCGATCGTTGAGCAACTCCGGGCTGGTGATTTCATCCTGCGTCAACCAGTAGTACCGATATGTGGCTGGCTTCCCTTCCTCAAGCAGCGGCTGACAGATCAAGGCGCTGTATCCGTCGCCGGTTTCTGAGAAGAGGATCATGCTTCGCTGCAAGAACGCCTTCGTCTTGTCCGGAAGGGCGTTCATTGCTTTCGCCGGAGTTTCCCAGAGGTCAATCATCTGCTGGAAGGCGGGGGCGAGGTCTGTCGCCTGCGTCAGGGCAGAGTCGCCCACGGACCACGCTCCAACCTCGATCAGCATTTTGGCGTGGTCCGGTGGCAGGGGGAATCCCAGACGCCTTTCCGCGGCAGCAATCTGGGACGCGTTGGCCCGTTCGCCGAGTTCGACGCGAGGATTCACTTCCGCGCCCAGTTGCTCGTGCTTGCCTTCGATAGACTCCTGGGCCGTCTCAAGTTGCCGAAATCGCTCCGACCAACTCAGCCGGTCATTTCGGAAGGGACGCATCAGCTCCGTGATGTCCACGACGGGACGGTGACTTGTCCCTTTGGAAACCTGGGCGCCGAAGCGGTCATGGGTCCACGCCAGGTTTCCGCGGATGACGATTGCCTGGGTTGCCGCCGGCAAGGAGAGCCCTGGAACTTCGAGCTTCTTCTCCGTGCCCTGGTATTGAAAGCTCGCCCATTCGGTCGATCCCACTTCCAGCCGCAGTTCGCCGCGATAATCTTCGCGGTCAAAGGAGGAGAGTCGAACGGTGACGCCGGGCTCTTCCGCCATCAGACCTGGTCCCGCAAGGAACATCAGAGCGAACGTGAACGCAACCCGCATGACCGGACCGCATGACCGGGCCTTGATCGCGCGGAACCATCTGTGTCCAGGCATCATCCCCTCCAACGTTGTGGCTGGCCCCTGTTCCTGAGGGTAGTCACGCGTCGCCGAAGGCCGGGTACCGGCCATGCCCATTGCCACGGAACGAGCCAGTTTCGCAAGAGGCGAACAGGTATATCAAAGCTCGCTGTGTCCAGCAATTTTGCCGAATCGATCGAGGGGCTGAGTTGCCCGCCCGATTCGACGCGCTCTGGACAGGGATGCATCCGTTCCATGACGACATCCGATTGCACCGGTCGGTATCAACAAGGCTTTGGCCCGTTGGCCTGCCACCGGGGGGCTGCACCGGCTGAGATTGACATCTGGCCCGCGGGGCACGGCAGCGGCGGCGAGGTCTGACCCAAGGCGGGAGCGATGGGCGGCTGCGGGACGGCATTCACCGGATGTCCCGGCGACTCGCCAATCACCGAGGATCCGTATCACGACCGCTCAGGCGTTGCCCAAACTCCAGTACTCCTGGCCTGCATGGACGGCTCGCACGGCCGCCAGGAGCACGTCTTTTTCCTGCCCTTTGAGCACGAAGCCCTTGGCGCCCAGTTCGCGGCAGCGGCGGGCATGACCGTCGTGCATGGAATGCATCAGAATGGGAACTGGGATGTTCGATGTCTGCACGTTTCGCAGCAGATAAAAGCCGTCCGCCACGGGCATGCTGATGTCAACGAGTGCGACGTTCGGAGAATGGGCGAGCAGCGCCTCCAGGCCCTGTTGCCCATCCGCCGCTTCGGCCACGATCACGACTTCGGTACCTTCAAACGTCATGCGAAGGCCATCGCGCATCAAGTCGTGGTCGTCGACAATCACCAGGCGAATCGACACGGGAGTCTTCCCTGAGAGGATTCAATCGTGTACAAACTATCTAAAATCTAATGCCAAAGTTCGCCGGTGGCGATCCCGCCAAGCCCTGATTTGGGCATGGTGGATTTCACCATGCCAGCAGTAGGTTTCCCGGTGGAGAGGGGTAGAATTAGGACTGCCAGTTGAACGGCTGTTCCCTGTGTTTCTGCAGAATGCCTGCCACGTTTCGGCGTAACCGGATCAGGGAGTCCAGCGTTCCACGACTTAGGACGGATGGCGTTGGACCTCCATCGGACAGGAGCCGCAGCTTCGCCCGTGTTTGATGTTCCCGACTATAAATTGTTGTTTGAGTCGGCCCCAGGCCTGTTCCTGGTGCTGGACCCCGGCCTGCACATTGTTGCGGCCAGCGATGCCTATGTGCAGGCGACGAAGACCCGCCGGGAAGAGATCACCGGACGCAGCATTTTCGACGTCTTCCCCGACAACCCGGACGACCCGGACGCCACCGGCGTCCGCAACCTCAAGGCGTCCCTGAGGCGGGTTCTGCAGCACCGCACGGGCGACGCGATGGCCGTGCAGAGGTGCGACATCCGCAGGCCGGCCGAGGAAGGAGGCGGGTTTGAGGAACGCTACTGGAGCCCGTTCAATGCCCCGGTCCTCGCGCCCGATGGGTCGGTGGTCTACATCATCCATCGCGTGGAAGACGTGACGGAGTTCATGCGGGCTCATGCCGAAAAGGCTGATCCGACCCCGTCGGTCGAGCCGTTGCGCAATCACGCCATGCGGATGGAACTGGAGGCCCGCCGGCTGAATTCCGAGCTCGAACAGCGGATGGCCGAGCTGAAACGCGAGGCGGTGAAGCGGCAGCAGGCCGAAGTCGAAATGCGGGAAAGCGAGCTCCGGTTGGCGACGATCCTCAACACGGCGGTGGATGCGATCATTGTCATTGATAATGAGGGGATTATCGAGAGCTTCAACCCCGGCGCGGAGCGAATGCTGGGGTATCAGGCCGGCGAGGTGATTGGACGGAATGTTGATCTGCTGATGCCGGAGCCGTTTGCCACGGAGCACACCGGTTACATTCGCCGTTACCTGCAGACCGGCCAGGCCAAGGTCATCGGAATCGGCCGGGAGGTGCAGGCCCGTCGCAAGGACGGGACGCTCTTCCCGGCCGACCTGGCGGTCAGCGAGTTTCACGACGGCAAGCCGCTGTTTGCCGGGTTTCTGCGGGACATCACGGAACGGAAGCGGTTGGAGGCGGAAATCCTGCATGTCGCGGAATCCGAGCAGCGCCGCATCGGCCAGGAACTGCACGATGACACGCAGCAGCAGCTTTCGGGGCTGACGATGATTGCCCGCAGCGCCGCCGATTCTCTGGCGGCGCTCGTCCCCCTGGAGCCCCGTCTGGCCGACATTCACGCCAAAATCGAGCGGGTGGCCAAGGGGCTCCGCGAGACGAATCAATCGTTGCGGCAACTGGCGCGGGGGCTCGTGCTGTTGCAGGTGGATGCCCACGGTCTCCCGGATGCCCTGGCACGCCTGGCCTCCCAGATCGGCGAGCAGCATCACATTGACTGCACCTTTGCGGCTGACGACGGGGTGGATGTTCCCGACAGCCATCGGGCAACGCACCTGTATCGCATCGCGCAAGAGGCCATCAATAATGCCCTCAAGCACAGCGGCGCGCGACGCTTGTTCATTCGATTGAAGCGCGTGGAGCGTTTGCTCCTGTTGGAGGTTGCCGACGACGGCGTCGGCATCGCCGACGTGCGGGACACCCGCGGTCGGGGCTTGCAGATCATGAGTTATCGGGCCGGATTGATCGGCGCCGTGTTGACGGTGCGGCCGCGCGAGGGGAGCGGAACCGTTGTGACGTGCGCATTGTTTCAACCGACGGCTCCGATCGGCAACAATCCGCCGCCTATGCATGGCTGAGGGCCGGAAGAGCGACCGCCTGGGTGTTTGGAAACCGATGACGATGACTGGCAAAAAGACGCGCATTTTCGTTGTGGACGATCACCCGCTGATGCGGGACGGCATGGCCTTGCTGATCAGCGCGGAATCCGATTTGCAGATCTGCGGCTCGGCCGGCAGCATGCAGGATGCGCTGAAGCAGATTCCCGCCGCCAAGCCCGATCTGCTGGTGGTCGATTTGTCGCTCAAAGATGGCCTGGGGCTGGATCTCATCAAGGCGGTGAAGGAGCGCTACCCCAAAACCCGGATGCTGGTCGTTTCCGCGTACGACGAGAACCTTTACGCCGAGAGGGCCTTGCGGAACG
>Ga0073934_10009177_pt1 | contig 12790 bp, 12 predicted proteins | sample LarsenN4metaG_FD_76834 | JGI IMG/M metagenome (GOLD analysis project Ga0073934, IMG submission 76834) | Hot spring sediment bacterial and archeal communities from British Columbia, Canada, to study Microbial Dark Matter (Phase II) - Larsen... ...
AAGACGACGATCCGTTGATGAACCATCCTTTGTTAGCGCGAAAGTGCAGCGTCCCGCGTGCGCCGATGCGGCGGCTGCCTAAGCCGATCGACAGCGGCAGGAAATCCGGCGTGTAGTCCGTCATCGGCGCCGATCCCTGGACGACAACGAACGCGCGCAGGTCTCCGGTCTCGGTGAATGGAGTACGAAAGAAGCGGTACTTCACCGCGAACGACGCGTCCTGGAAGCCGCTCATCCCGGCGAGCACGCCCTGACTGGCTTCCGTGCGAACATGCGGAATCTGGGCGATCACATTCAGATTGTTGGTGACACCGTAGTTGGCAAAGATCTGCTGGCTTTGCGTGGTGATGGCGCCGATGTTTCCGTTAGTTCTTCGGAGACTGCCTTCCCAGTATTGGTCCCAACTGTCGTGGGTGTACAGATAGCCCGCGCAAAGAAAGCCCTTGGCCATCATGATCCCATCGTCCGCAGTCTGCGCCTGAACCTGGGTGGCGCCGCTGAGCGCACCCACTAATGCCCATAGAACCAGCCGTCGGATTGGAAATGTTTCCAAAGTTGCGCATCCCCTTTTTGAGGTATTGCAGCAGTAGACCAGAATCTTGTTCTTTCGCGCAATAATCTAAAACTATTAGTCGCGGAATCCCGGTCCAGGACGGCGGTAATTACATACATTACGCTCTCAATATCATTTGGCCGTATCCATATGCCAGCCCGGATTGACCCACTGGCCATCGCGGAAGACGAAGACTTCAGTTACGCGGCCTGAGCGCTGCTGGCGTTTCCCGTCCCGCTCCAGTTCGTATGCGTAGGTCGAATAAACGAAGGCGGCGACGCCGTAGAGTTGAATCTCAGTTTTCGGGAATTCCAGGCTGAGAAGCTTTGTCTCGGTCTTGGCGAACTCGGCCGCTTCCTTCATTACCTGAAGTTTTCCCGGAAATTCCTGGCCTGCGGGTGAAATTGTAACTGTCTCGCCGGGGAGTAACTTGTCGAGCGCGGCCTGATCGTTGTGGAACCAGGCCCGCCAGACGGCTTCGCGCGCTTCGAGGAGTCTTTTCTTCGCCGGTTCCGGCAGGACTCCCGGTTCAGCAAGTTGCCGTTGCTGAGCTTCGGGGTGAACCGTCGTGTGCGAGCCGGCCTGGTTCCAGCCGTTCTTCTCTCGCGCGTAAAGGTCCACGATGCGGAGAACGGATTTGCGTGGCCCGCGCGGCGTCTTGGAATCGACATCAGCGACAAAGCTGACGAAGGCAAGGTCCGGTCCGTAGAAGACGATGTCGAACTCACGCATCGTGTAGCCGGTCATTCCATACGGACTGCTGACACTGCCTCCAACGGCTTTCATGTAATCGTCGATGCCCTTGATCACGGTCCGCGAACCTTCGAGATAGCCGCGCCAGTTCTGCGAATGAGTTTCGCGCAGCTTGGCGGCATCCTTGTTAATGAACGCCTTGAAGATGCTGTCGATGTGCGCGCGGATGGCGGCGCGATCTTCCGGCCGGTCCTCGGCGGCGGCTAGTGAAATCATGGCGCCGAGTACGAACACACTCAGCCCGTTACGCAGTATGCGCATGTTTGGTTTGCTCCTTATGACTTGTGCGTTAGTCCGCTCGTAGTGCGTCCGCCGGGTTAGCGGAGGCAGCTTTGCGAGCGGGAATCCAGCAGCCGGCGAGCGCCGCCGCCAAAACAACAATTACAGAAACCAGGTACGTCGGTGCGTCCAGCACCGTGATTCCATAGACCAGCGCTTCAAAGTAGCGCGATACGGCCAGCGATCCGATAACTCCAAGTACGATGCCGGCGATGCTCATCCTCACTCCTTCGCCTAAGACCGTGCGCTGGATGTCGCTGGCGCTGGCGCCGAGAGCGGCTCGCAAGCCCATCTCGGAGAAACGCTGCGAGACGGAGTAGGAGACCACCCCGTACACTCCCACCGCTGCCAGAGCGAGGGCCAAAGCGGCAAATACGCCGGAAAGCAGGGCGGAAAAGCCCGCCGGTCCCAAGGCGCGCTCCACATACACGGTCATCGGCTGAAAACGCGATGCCGCGACCTCCGGGTCGAGTTGGCGCAACGCGGCGCGGATGGGTTCGGCGAGCGACGACGGATCGAGCGTGGTTCTCACCGCGAAGCTGAGGTGCGGGCGGGAACTTTGCGGGTACGGAACGAAGATCTGGCCGCGGGCAGGGGTTGTGAGGCCGTGGTGGCGCAAGTTCTCGACCACGCCAACCACTTCTGCCCACCTCGGCACAAAGCGGCCGTTGTCGTAGTGCTCAAACTCTATGCGCTGACCAACCGGCGATTTGCCGGGCCATGTAGTACGAGCCAGGACTGAGTCGACGATGGCCACCTGCATCCCGGATTCGCGGTCCTGCGGTGTAAAGAAGCGGCCTTCGATCAGGCGGGCGCCCATAGCAGGCAGAAACCCGGCAGTGACGGCGCGATGGTCCGCGAGCAAAGCCTTCGATGATTCTGCCGGGATGCCTTCCACCCGGTAAGATCCGTACCAGTTCGGATAATCGTCCAACGGCAGATGAGAGATACCGCCAACGCTTTCGACTCCGGGGATGGCGGTCAATGCACGCTCCCAGTTGTCAAAGAACTGCAGCCGCTGCTTGTCTCCTGGGTAACGTGCGCCGGGCAGTTCCACAGAAAAAGTCAACAACTGCGTTGGTTCATAACCGGGCCGCACGGAGCGCAGATTGGCCAAGGTCTGAATCATCAATCCCGCGCCGATAAGCAGGATCAGCCCGAGCGTGATCTCGGCGGTGATTAATGCGGCGCGCAGACGGCGGCGAACAGGCGTTAGAGCGCCACGCCCGGATTCGCGCAATGTGTCTGCCAGGTTGCGGCGGCGCCACTCGAAAACGGGCGTCAGACCGAAGATCGTGGCGCAGGCGACCACAATCACCGCGATGAAAAGCAACACGGGCCAGGCAATGGATGCGTCCGCGATTCGTGTCAGGTGGGCGGGCTGCCAGGCGCGCAGCAGTTGCAGACCGAAATGGCCCAGCAGCACTCCTAAGCCTGCTCCCACCAGGCTGAGCACGGCGCTTTCGGCGAGCAACTGCCGCAGGACGCGGCCCTGCGATGCGCCGATTGCGGAGCGCACCGCAAACTCGCGGCGGCGTTGATTGGCGCGCGTGAGCAGCAGGTTCGCAATGTTGACGCAGCAGATGAGCAGCACCAGCCCCGCGCCGGCGAAGAGTGCGACCAGCGCGGGCCGCAGTTCGCGCACTGCATCGGCATGCAGAGGCACATATTCGAAGCGCATGTTCTCGGCAGCGTACTCCGGGTAGGCTTGGCGAAGTTCGGCGGCGATGCTGTTCAACTCGGACTGCACCTGAAGCGCTCTCGCCCCGGCTTGGGTGCGCGCCAGCAGTCGCAAGTAGTAGAGCGTGCGCGGCGCACGCTCCAGCCGGTTAGGAAAGGCCAGAAACGCCTGGACCTGGTTGGGTACGTTCGAATCGCGCGGGAAATGCAATTCGAAATGCTCGGGCATGATGCCGACAACGGTTACGGGTCCGCCATTCAGCCTGACGGCCCGGCCGATTACGGACGGATCTCCCCCAAAGCGCGAGTGCCAGAATGCGTTGCTCAGAACAACAGCCAGGCGGCCTCCAGCGTTCTCGTCCAGCGTGAATACGCGGCCATGCAACGCGTTCACGCCGAGCGTAGAGAGAAAGTTGGTGGTGACAAAGCCGAGTTTGACCTGCTCCGCTTGGCCGCCGACGGTGAAGGTCCCGCTGCCCACCCAAATCGCGGCGACCTCCTTCAGAAGCTTCGAGCGTTGCCGCAGTTCATTCCACACAACACCCGAGGTCGGAGCGCGGGAAGCGCCTAGCTTCTCGAAGGTGGTCCAGATGAGGCCGAGTTCCTGGGGCCGGTCATACGGCAGCGGCCGCAACAGGACACTGTAGAACACGCTGAACAGCGCGGCGTTCACGCCGATGCCGAGGGCGAGTGTGAGCAGCGCGACGATCGAGAAACCAGGGTTTTTGCGGAGCGAGCGCACGCCATGGAAGAGGTCGTGAGCCAGAAAATCGAGACTCGCGCCGGAGCGGGAATCCCGCACGCTCTGTTTAATCTGTTCGACGCTGTCGAATTCGAGTCGCGCTTCGCGACGGGCCATGTTGGGCGTCAGCCCGGACGCGATCTTGCGTTCGACCAGTGTCTCGAAGCAACCGCGCACCTCGGCGTCGAGTTCGTCCTCAAGCCTGTGGCGGCGGAAAAGAAGGCGCAATGTGTTCCGGGCCTGGCGCAACAGACGCATCGTTTCAGGACTCCTGTTCGATGACCTGGTTGACTGCCGTGAGGACTCGCAGCCAGTTCTGTTTTTCCTGTTCCAATTGCTTCTTGCCGCTTTCCGTGATGCGGTAGAACTTCGCTTTGCGGTTGGCTTCGGTTTCACCCCAGCGGGAATCGAGCCAGCCCTTTTCTTCCAGACGGTGCAGCGCCGGGAACAGCGAACCGGGCTTAACCACGAAGACCCCGCCGGTGATCTGCCTGATACGGTCGGAGATACCGAGCCCGTGCATGGGCTCAAGCGCAAGCGTGCGCAGGATGAGCAGGTCGAGCGTTCCTTTGAGGAGTTCGGTGCTATTGTCCGGCATGTCTTATAGAAGTTCTATACGAACATCCTACAGAGGTTCTATAGCAAGGGGCGAAGCGATCCAGGGAGGGGCAGAACGTATTTCTGCCGGGGTACTCCGCCCAGGTCGTCTGAAGCCAGAGATCGCTTGGTGGTGCTGGAGGGTGTCGAGATGATGCGCTTGCGGCCGGAGGACTGAGACAAGAAAGGCTCCGGAGGGTACCGGAGCCTTTCTCGCATTCTTCTGAATCTGTTATCGCGCGGCGAGCAGAGCGCGGAGATGGCGGGCGCGTTCCGGGGAACGAAGTTGGCGCAGCGCCTTGGCTTCGATCTGGCGGATCCGCTCGCGGGTGACGTCAAACTGCTGGCCGATCTCCTCGAGGGTGTGCTCGCGCTCGCAGCCGATGCCGAAGCGCAGGCGAATCACCTTCTCTTCCTTGGGAGAAAGCGTCTTCAGAATGTTCGCGGTCTCGTCGCGGACGTTGGAATCGATCACTGCGTCCACGGGAGAGCCGACCCAGCGGTCTTCGATCAGGTCGCCTAGCGCTGATTCGCCGTCGCGGCCAACCGGAGTTTCCAGCGAAACCGGATCGCGCGAGATCGTCTTCAGCTTCTGGACTTTTTCCACCGGGATGTCCATCCGGCGGCTGATTTCCTCGTTCGTCGGAGCACGGCCCAGTTCTTTTTCCAGTTCGCGTGTGGCGCGCAGGAACTTGTTCATGCTCTCGTTCATGTGCACCGGGATACGAATAGTGCGGGACTGGTCGGCAATGGCGCGGGTGATGGCCTGACGAATCCACCATGTGGCGTACGTGGAGAACTTGTAGCCGCGGCGGTATTCAAACTTGTCGGCGGCGCGCATCAAACCGATGTTGCCTTCCTGGATCAGGTCCAACAGGTGCAGTCCGCGGTTGACGTACTTCTTGGCAACCGAAACCACCAGGCGAAGGTTCGCTTCCACCAGGTCCTTCTTGGCCCGCTCGGCCTCGATTTCGCCGTGCCGGATCACCGAAAGCGTGTGCCGGAGGTCGCTCAGAGTGGCGCCAGCCTGGGCCTCGCGCTTTTTGATTTCGCGGCGCAGCTCACGGATCCGCGGAGCGTTGTCGGACTTGGCTACCTCAAGCCGTTTCACCTCGGATTCGAGCAATGCCATTTCTTCGACGGCCTTCTCAATGCCTGTCGCAAACTGTCGCCACTTGCTGGAGATCCAGGGGATGCGGCGGATGGCAAGCGAAACCTCAACCTTAGTCCGGTAGTGCTTCAACTGCGCCTTGCGGCGGCCCTTCTTGTTGGAAGGCGCGACGGCATCGAATTTCTCCTGAAGTTGGGCCTGCTTCTTGTAGATCGCCGCGTAGTCGGCGAACAATTGCTTCAGTTCCGCGCGCTTTTTCAGGTCAGCCGGAGTGCCATCTTCGACGTCGCCAAGGTCAGCAACATCATCGACTTCCAGGGTGCCCTTGCGAATCTGCTCAGCAATCTCGTTGACCATCAACTGAACTTGCGCAGAACGGCTGATAGCCTTCTGCATGCGAAGCTTGCCGCGCTCCATCTTGCGGGCGAGGTCGACTTCACCTTCGCGGGTTAGCAGCGGGACAGCGCCCATTTCGCGCAGGTAGACGCGAACGGGATCGTCTGTGTAGATCGACTCCTCTACCTGTTGAGCGACCGGAAACTCTTCCGCATGAACATCTTCTGGGTGGAAAAACTGAGTTTCTTCGTCAAAAGGGAGGGCAAGCGGATCGTGTGATTCGGTTAGAAATTGATCTTCGAAGTTGTCCACTTCTGGCTCACCTCCCGGAAAGGGCATACTCGACTCCTTGCTGGATGATTACTGGCTCTTGGGCAATATTGAAACGTGCCCATTCAGGCGAGACACTCTCCATATGTTTCTGATCCGCTGGTCTATCGACACCAATGCGGCGGCTCGAGAGTGTGGTCTGAGGATGGCTTGACGCTCCGAATGAGTATAGCATGTGGCGCCAGCCGTTGTTAAGCCCTCTTCCTCGTAAAGCTATCCTGATAGTAAGGATGCTCGAATTTGCAAATGGTTACTGAGATTTGAAGGAGTGGCTGAACGGCCACACTCGGGAGGTTTTTTTCAGACCCGTTTGTACTTCATCAAGTCCTTGAGTTCATTGAAGAAAGCTTCGACGTCCTGAAAGTCCCGGTAGACCGACGCAAAGCGAACGTAAGCAATTTTGTCCAGTTGAGCCAGCTTGGCCATCAGGAATTCTCCGATTTCTGTAGTAGAAAGCTCCCGCTCCTCCCGGGCGGCCAGCACAGACTCCACCTCGTCCACGATCCCGGCCAGCGTAGCCATCGAGATGGGTCGCTTCTCACAGGCTTTCAATAGTCCGGAAAGGACCTTTTGACGTTCAAACTTCTCGCGGCGCCCGTCCTTTTTCACCACCATATACGGAACCTCGTCGATTCTTTCGTATGTAGTAAATCGGCGGGCGCAACCAAGGCACTCGCGGCGGCGGCGAATCAGGTCACCCTCGCGACTCTCGCGGGAGTCGATTACCTTGTCTTCTTTGAAACCGCAGAACGGGCAAGTCATCTTTCCGCAGCCTGACTCACTTTCTTGAGATTGGCGAAGCTTAGTCCCTCCTTGACCGCCAGTACAAGTCCAAACGGCACAATCACTAGCAGCCCGGTGACCCAGATCCACAGAGCTATCGCGCTGGCTGTTTCCAGCGGCAGCCGGAACAGCTCAACCAGAACGACTGCTGACACGATTTGGACGCCACCCCCGATTCCGGGAATCTGGACGGCGTTGGCAAAGGAAATGAAGCCGCTGAACACGAGGACCTCGGTTAAACCCAGCGCGCATGTGGCGGGGAAAGCGCGGAACAACGACCAGTTGCAGCCAGTGATCAGCGCCCATTCCAATAACGAGTAGAAGAGAATCCAGCTCACGGCGCTGAGGCTGCCCACGGACTTTACGCCGTTCATGACACCCGTGACGACGTGCCGGAGCCGATCCCTGACACTTGCGGAAGCGAGATCAAGAACCTGGAGCGCGCGCCGTTCGAGCATGTCCGCCCAAAGATGTAGAGCAACCAGGGCCACGAAGCAGAGCGTTCCGGCGATTGCGACGAAGTAACCTCCGACGTCCAGCGCCCAACGCAGCGCAGGGCCGAGCAGGGCGCGGTTGGAGTGGGTGAAAACGAGCGCGTATCCAAATAGGATCAGCACCAGCATCAGGTCCCACACACGCTCCAGAAGCCACGCCGCAAGCTGCGAGGAAAACGAGACATTCTCCATCTTTGCAATCAGATAGGGGCGCACAAACTCGCCCGGGCGGCCGAACAGAACCAGGGCCGTGAACCCGATTGCGGTCGCGCTGAACAGCCGCAGATGGCTGGGCTTCGGCTTGACGGGCATCATCAGAACGGCCCATCTCAGAACACGGCCATAGAAACTGGCGAGCGCGAGGAGAATCGCCAAACCGAGCCAAAACGGGTCAGTATGTGCGAAGCTTTGCCAGAACTCCCGGGCGTGGAAGCCGGATTCGAGGGCCCGGCGGATCAACAGCCACAATCCGGCCGCCAGCAGGACCGCAATCACCACCAGGCCGGCCCGACCTTTGCTCAGAGCGCACCACCCTCCGGCCGCCTTATCCATTCGTTCACAAGCGTTTGCATGGCTTCCCGGACGCCGAAAGCGATCGCCGAATCCGTCACCGAATGGTCGTCGCAGGCGGCAATTTCGAATACAATTAAAGATCCATTGCGGCCTCGGCGCCGATTCGAGCGAACTTCTCATGATAAGCCGTCGTTTATCAGATTGGAAGGCAACTGCGAATCCGGCCCGGCTACTTCAGAAGCCAGGGCCGGTAGAGCCGGTCTTTCTGGAAGGAGTTCGACCTCGTCATGGCCGCGATGGCTCAGGCAGTGATCAGCCGTTACCCGGGAAACGGGTACGTTGCCGCCTCACCGGTGGCGATGGCAGGCTCGTTCATCGCCGGACGGGGCCGCGCTACAGTGGCTGATTTGGACTTGGATGCGAGGTTGGTCGAACGCTGTCTTGGCGGAGACGAGACGGCGTGGGAAGACCTTGTACGGGTACACACGCGCCGGGTGTATGCCATCTGCTACCGGTTTATTGGTCGCGATTCCGATGCGCAGGACCTGACGCAGGACGTTTTTCTCCGCGTTTTCAAGTCATTAAAGAGTTTCCGGGCGGGCGAAGGTTCGTTTTCGGTATGGTTGACGCGGTTGACGCGTAACCTGCTGATCGACCACTACCGCCGTACCAAATTAGAGCGCGCCAGCGACTCAATCGAAGATCAGTTGCCCGTGCTCGAACAATCTACCGCCATGGAGTCCCGGACTGAAGGGATGCTGGCGGGGCGTGAGGCAGGCGAGTTGTTGCAGAGTGCGCTGGCCAAGCTCTCGCCGGAGTTGCGGGAGACGGTAATTTTGCGGGACCTGGAAGAACTGGAATACCGCGAGATCGCCCAAGTGCTGGGCGTGCCGGAGGGCACGGTGAAGTCGAGGCTGAACCGGGGCCGGGCTGAACTGGCCCGGATCCTACGCAGGCAGAGGGTAGTTGTATGAAGTGCGCCGATCTGGAAATCCTGCTCTGCGATTACGTTGACGGGACGCTGACAGCGCCCGAAAGGGCGACTGTGCAAGCGCACCTCGATACGTGTGCCTCGTGCCGCGAACTGGTGGCAGACGCGACGGCTGCAACGGAGTTTATGCAGCGGGTGCCCGCTGTCGAGGCTCCACCCGCTCTGGTGAACAAGATTCTGTTTGAAGCGCGGGACGGCAATCACGCTCCGGCGAAGAAAAAAGGCACTCGCGGCTGGTTCCGAGCCTGGGTTGAGCCGATTCTGCAACCGCGCTTTGCAATGGGCATGGCGATGACAATACTATCGTTCTCCATGCTGGGACGATTTGCGGGAATCACGCCGCGGCAATTGAAAGCTTCCGACTTGGAGCCCGCAAAAATCTGGGCGGGCATTGACGATAAGCTGCATCGAACTTGGGACCGGGCCAAGAAATACTACGAGAGTCTGCGGGTGGTTTACGAGATTCAGAACGCCCTGAAGGAATGGGGCGAAGCCGATGAAGAGGCTCGCAAGAAACCCGCGCAAGAGACCCCCGCTCCGGCGGCAGAAGGCCCGATCGAAAGGCAGGTTCAAGGGGAAAATCCTGGATCAGGGAGGGTAACGAAGTGACCACAGCGAGCGAAAACCCAAAACCCATCACCGCATACTGCCGAGCGTGCGGGAAGCCGCTGACGGAGGACACAGTCCAGTTGGCACAGGGGACTGTCTTCTGCGCTGAGCATGTGCCGCAACCGGAGCAGGCCAGTTCTGCCCAAACCGGCCCAGCACCGGCGTCGCCTTACGTAGCGCCGACGCTGGCGAATCCTGGAGTGTCCCCTGGCCTCGCGTTTTTGCTCGGGTTGATACCGGGCGTTGGGGCTATCTACAACTCGCAGTACGCCAAAGGTATCATTCACGTGCTGATCTTTGGCATGATCATCAGCATCTCTTCGTCAGGCGCCGCTGGAGGGCTGGAGCCCTTGTTCGGAATGCTGGCAGGCGTGTGGTACTTCTATATGGCCTTCGAAGCGTATCACACCGCTCGCAAGCGGCAACTGGGCGAGCCCGTCGACGAATTCTCAAGCCTGGTGAAGGTCAATCCGTATGGTCCCGGTTTCCCGATGGTGCCGGTGATGCTGATCGCACTGGGCGTGCTGTTCCTGCTGAACAACCTTGGAGTTCTGCGCCTGTATGAAGTGTTCCGCTTCTGGCCCGTGTTGCTGATCGCCGCGGGCGTGTACATGCTCTACATCCGCACACGTCCGGACCGCAGAGCGGAAGGAGCAGCCGATGAACCCCGCCAACTTTGAGCTGATTCGCGCCATCCGCGGCCCGGTGATGCTCATCACCCTGGGTGTCCTGCTGCTGCTGATCCGGCAAACAAGCGCGACTTTTGGCCAACTGTGGCCAGTGTTGATCATTGTGTTCGGCGTGATGAAGCTGTTGGAGCGTCTGGCGATGCCGGCAGGGACGGTCCCTCCCGGACCTCCTCCGGGTAGCTATACGCCGGCTCCGCCGCCGCCTCAGCCTCCGGTGGTTCCACCGCAGCAGACGGGAGGACCGTCGCTATGAACCATCAGCGTCAGTCGTTGGCCGGGCCGTTGGTCCTGATTCTTGTGGGTACGCTGTTCCTGCTGGACAAGCTGATCCCTGAGTTCAGTGTGTGGGATATTTTCCGATTCAACTGGTGGCGCTGGTGGCCGGTGCTGCTGATTGCGATCGGTTTCGTTCAACTGGCTAAGAGACTCGCAGCTCGCGGAGGGAGGTTCTAGATGAAACGCGGATCGCTGATAGCACCTCTGCTGCTGATTCTTATCGGGACGCTGTTCCTGATCAAGAATATCCGGCCGGATTTGCGGGTTTTCGAGATGCTGGTCAACTTCTGGCCGATTATCCTGATCGCCTGGGGTTTGCTGCGCCTGGTGGAAGTCTTTTCCTACCGCATGCGTAGTGAACCGATGCCGCGAACGGGTGTAACCGGCGGGGAGTGGTTCCTGATTATCCTGCTGACCGTGATCGGCGGCGGCGTATGGAGCGCGAACCGGGCGTTCAATAACAACCTGGGTCGCATCCGTATCGGCGGAGTTGAGGTCTTCGGAGAGAGCTTTGACTATTCTCTGGAAGCATCCAAAGCAAGCGTGGGAAAAACGCCGCGCATCGTCATTGAGAATATTCGTGGCGCGACGCGGATTGTGGGCACCGACGCGGATGAAGTTAAGGTTACGGGACGCAAAGTCATTCGCGCCCTCGACAAGGCCGCCGCCGACAAGGTGCATGAGCGGACCCCACTGGAAATCACCTCCGCGGCCGACGTTGTGACGGTTCGGACCAACATCGAAAGGGCCGAAGGGGAGCCTCGCGCCAGCAGCGATATCGAAATTACGGTGCCGCGCGGAGCCAGCGTTGAAACCCGGGGCCGTTCCGGCGATGTGGATGTTTCGCATATCGATGGCGAAGTGGTTATCAACTCGGAACGCGGCGGCGTGCGGCTCCAGAACCTCGCCCGGAATGCGAGGGTCGATGTACGGCGCAGTGACATTGTCCGCGCCCTCGACTTGAAGGGCGACCTCGAGATTAAAGGCGGCGGACGTGACCTGGAGTTGGAGAACATTGCGGGCCAGGTCACCATCGATGGCTCGTATTCCGGCGATACAACCATCCGCAGGCTGCAAAAGGCGCTGGTATTCCAGAGTTCCGTCACTGACCTGCGCGCCATGTCGATTCCCGGAGAACTGCAGCTCTCGTTGGGGCAACTTTCCGCGAATAATGTGATTGGGCCTTTCCGGCTGACGACGAAATCGAAAGATGTGCAGTTGACCAACATCACCGACTCGATCGAACTACGGGTGGAGCGGGGAGATGTGGAGCTGCGCCAGAGCCGCTTGCCAGTGCCCAAACTCGATATCGAGGTTGAATCGGGCGATATCGAACTGGCCGTGCCGCAGAATGCGAAGCTCAATCTGGATGTCGTCACGCGGCGGGGAGAGATCGACAACGAATATGACGCGAGCCTCAAAATCGCTGAGACCGGGAACGGCGCCGAGTTGAAAAACGCGGCGGCGAGTGGATCTCAGGCGAGGTTGAAGACAGGCCGCGGGCGAGTGGTGCTGCGCCGGGTCGTGGCCGGAGAGACTGACGCTCCGGTGATCACGCCCGAAGCTCCGCCGGCTGAGGCGCCGAAAGCACCACCTGCTCCGCCGAAAGCGCCCCTGCCCCGTTCGAGCAACTAGAACAAGTAGTTTGGTCTGGTCTGGTCTGGTCTGGTCAAGGCCCCGCTCTCAACCAGCGGGGTCTTGCTTTTGGTATCCGGGACAGCGCAGGACGGGTAGCCTGGGATACTTCGCGAAACGGCGATCCGCCAGAGCCAAGGTACACATCCAAAAGATCGAGCCGCGGTTGGAGACGATGCGCTTCGTATGGGTGCATGTCGAACAGAGACCTGCCGCGCCTTGCTGATCAATCGAAAGCTTTGGTGAAAATGACGTCGTGATCTCCGGGAGGTGCGATTCCGTTCTGGCGCGCGATGACGGCAACCTGGCTCCAGTGTCGCAGTTCGTGCAGCAGCGCGTTGGCGACCGCTTTGCGCAGGGTCAGACGGAATGTCTGATCGGGCGCCCGGAGTACGATGGTCTCCGCCCATCCTGCTTCA
>Ga0073934_10009180_pt1 | contig 12787 bp, 11 predicted proteins | sample LarsenN4metaG_FD_76834 | JGI IMG/M metagenome (GOLD analysis project Ga0073934, IMG submission 76834) | Hot spring sediment bacterial and archeal communities from British Columbia, Canada, to study Microbial Dark Matter (Phase II) - Larsen... ...
AGCTCCTCGAGCTCGCGCGCGACCGCCGGACGTCCGGCGGGGAGGACTATGCTCCCGCCGTGCTCCGGAAGCGCGAGGCGGGGGAGGCGTGACGCGGCCGGCCGCGCTCGGGCGCCCGCTTCCCCTGCAGGCGCCGACCGCCTTCCTGCGCATCCGCCGTCGGGGCCCGCGCGCGTGCGGCGAGGCTCGCCGACGGCGGGGTCGCTGCGCGCCGGTCGCACGCCGTCGCGTCTAGGCATCCGGCCGAGTCGTGGCGGTCTTCATCACGTTCCTGAGCGACTTCGGGCTCAAGGACGACTTCGTGGGCACGTGCCACGGCGTCGTCAAGCGGATCGCGCCCGAGGCTGAGATCATCGACATCACGCACGGCATCCCGCCGCAGGCGGTCCTGCAGGGCGCGCTCGTCCTCGCGAACACGATCGGGTTCATGCCGCACGGCATCCATCTCGCCATCGTCGACCCGGGCGTCGGCGGGCCCCGCCGGCCACTCGCCCTCGAGGACGCGGAGGGGCGGATCTTCGTCGGGCCCGACAACGGCCTGCTCCTGCCGGCGGCCTCGAAGGCGGGGATCGTCGCCGCGCACGAGCTCGCGAACCCGAAGTACGCGCTCGAGACCATCTCACGCACCTTCCACGGGCGGGACCTGTTCGCGCCGGCCGCCGCCCATCTGGCGACCGGCGTCGCGCTCGCCGAGCTGGGGCCGCCGCTCGACCCCGACAGCCTGGTCCGGCTCGACCTCCCGGAGCCGGTCGTTCGCGACGGCGCGATCCACGCCACGCTCCTGTACGTGGACAGCTTCGGGAACATCGCCCTCAACCTGACGCGCGACGACGTCGAGGCGCTCGGCATCGTCTCCGGGACGCGAGTCGAGCTCGAGCTCGCCGGCGAGCGCTACTACGCGGTCATGGCGCGGACGTTCGCGGACGCGCGTCCCGGCGACGTGATCCTCTACGAGGACAGCTACAAGAACATGTCGCTCGCGATCTCGCGCGGGAGCGCGGCGCGCATGCTGCACGCGTCTCCGGGCCAGACGATACGCATCACGCTCGCGTCCTGAGGATCAGGAGACGGGCGGCCGGCGGTCGCGCCAAGGTCGCGCCTCCTCCAGCTCTGCGGCCAGGCGGAAGAGGAGCGCCTCGCCCGCGGGCGGGCCGATCGCCTGAACGCCCACGGGGAGCCCGGCGTCGTTCCAGTGCAGCGGCAGCGACATCGCGGGCTGACCGGTGAGGTTGACGACGGCCGTGAACGGGGTGAAGACCGTGTTCCGGAGAAGCTGCTCGAACGCTCCGTCCACCGCCTCCTGCCAGCCGACGGGCACGGGCGGAAGCGCGAGGGTCGGCGTCAGCACGACGTCGACCTCGGCCCAGAACGCGACGATGCGGCGCGCGACCGACTGGAGCCACGCGACGGCCCGGGCGTAGTCGGCGGCCGAGGTCGACCTGGCCGACTCGACGAGACCGCGGTTGAGGCTCGTCAGGAGTGAGAGGTCGTCGACCGGGTGCAGCGCGGGCCCGACCTGCCAGACCTGGAGGAACGCGTGGACGAGGTCGTGCTCCCGCCAGGGAGGCGTCGCCTCGACGACCTCGTGGCCGAGGTCCTCGAGCAGCGCTGCGGCGGAGGCGAGCGCGGTCAGGCAGTCCGGGTCGACGGGCGTCTCGATGGGCGGCTCGGCGGTGACGGCGACCCGCAGGCGGCCGGGCGGCTCGCCGACCTCGTCCGCGAAGGGACGGTCGGGCGGCGGCGCCCACCACGGGTCACCAGGCTCGTAGCCGGAAAGGACGTCGAGCAGGGCTGCCGCATCCGCTACCGAGCGCGAGAGAGGGCCGGCGGTCGAGAGCCCTTCGAGCGAGGTGAACGGCGCCGCCGAGACGCGTCCCCGCGACGGCTTCAGTCCGAAGACGCCGCAGCACGAGGCCGGGATGCGAATCGAGCCGCCTCCGTCCGTGCCGTGGGCAACCGGGACCAGTCCGGCGGCGAGCGCCGCGGCGGCGCCTCCGCTCGACCCGCCGGGCGTGAGCTCCGGGTTCCACGGGTTCCGCGTCGCGCCGTTGAGGTCCGACTCGGTGAACGCCACGGTGCCGAACTCGGGCGTGTTCGTCTTTCCGACGATGACGAAGCCCGCCTCGCGGAGGCGCCTGACGACCGCCGTGTCGTAGTCGGGCACGTAGTCGGCGTACGCACGGGAAGAGAAGGTCGTGCGGATGCCCGCGGTCGGGGTGAGGTCCTTGACGGCGACCGGGACGCCCCGGAAGGGAGCGTCCCCGCTCGAGGCGTCGACGGCGCGTGCGTCGGCGAGGGCGTCCTCGCCCCGAACGGTCACGAAGGAGTTGAGCCGGCGATCGAGCCGCTCGATCCGCTCCAGGCAGAGCCGGACGAGCTCTTCCGACGAGACCTGACGACTTCGGACGAGGTGCGCCTGGTCGGTCGCCGGGAGGAACGCGAGGTCCACCCGGCGACCGTACCAGCGCGCCGTGGCCGCTAGATCCAGTCGAAGTTGTCCTGGAGCAGCGGGACGAGGAAGTAGAGGGCGAACGCGGCGCTCGCGATCCACATGAAGGGGTGCACCTCCCGCCAGCGCCCCTCTGCCGCGCGGACGACGACGAAGGCGATGAAGCCGAAGCCGATGCCGTCGGCGATCGAGAACGTGAACGGCATGACCATGATCGTCAGCGCGGCGGCCAGGCCGACGCCGAGGTCCGTGAAGTCGATCCCCGCCAGCTTCCGGGACGGCCGCCTGCGTGGAGGCGACTCGCCGCTCTCGGCGGCCTGCTCGACCTCGGCTTCCTCCTCCGCCTCGGTCAGAGCCGTCATCATCAGGAAGCCGACGATGATGAGCGCGGGCGCCGTTGCCTCCGGAGGCACCATGCCGATGATCGGCGCGAAGAACATGAACGGCAGGAAGAGCACGCCGCAGACGACCGAGACCCAGCCCGTGCGGCCGCCCACGCTGATGCCCGAGGCCGACTCGATGTAGGTGGTGGCGGAGGACGAGGAGGCGGCGCCGCCGGCGACGGCGGACAGCGAGTCGACGAGCAGGGGCTTGCGGATCTCGGGGAGCCGTCCCTCCGCGTCCAGGTATCCGGCCGGCTTGCCGACGCCGACGAGCGTGCCCATGGTGTCGAAGAAGTCGGCCATGAAGAGGCTGAACGCCCAGACGACCGCCGAGATGAACGCGAGCTCGGTGAAGGCGTCGAAGTTGAAGTTCCCGAGGAGCTCGAGGTTGGGCGACTCGTAGACGTCGTCGGGGATCGTGGCGCCCGCGCGGAACCCCGCGTCCTCGCCCGACGCCTCGTTGACGATCGTCGCCAGGACGGTGGCGGCGATGATTCCGATCAGGAGGTCGCCGCGGACGCCGCGGGCGCGCAGCGCGACGGTCAGCACCAGGCCGAAGAAGGCGACGAGCAGCGGCCAGGTCGTGAGCGGCGCCAGGTCGACGACCGTACCCTCGCCGCGCGTGACGATCCCTGCGTTGACGAAGCCGATGAAGGCGATGAAGAGGCCGATGCCGATGGCGATCGCCTTCTTCAGGTCGAGCGGGATCGCCTCCATCACCCGCTCGCGCAGGCCCGTGAGGACGAACACGGTGACCGCCAAGCCCTCGACCACGACGAGACCCATCGCGGCCGGGAAGGAGAGCCCCTCGCCGACGACGAGGCTGAACGCGACCGCGGCGTTGAGGCCGAGCCCGGGTGCGATCGCGTAGGCGTAGTTCGTGTACAGGCCCATCGCGATCGTCATGACGGCCGCGACGAGGCAGGTCACCGCGAGCACCCCGTCGAACGGCAGACCCTGACCCTCCAGCCCTTCGATCCCGGCGAAGCTCAGGATCTGCGGGTTCACGAAGATGATGTAGGACATGACGATGAACGTCGTGACGCCTGCGAGCGTGTCCCTCGCGAGCGTCGTGCCGTTCTCGGCGAAGCGGAACTTGCGCTGCAGCCAGCCTCTCTCGAGCCGCTGGGCGAAGTCGCTCATCGTGCGTACCTCCCGAACGGTTAGTGACCGCGCGATCCTAAGACGCCGTGCGGACACGTCAAGCGGCTCGTACGGCGTGCGCGCGAGTAGGCGGAGCCAGACCTTGCGCAGGATCCGCTCCGCGGCGGCGCCCGCCTCCGCGCCGAGCGGCACCTCCACGACGAGGCTCGACCCGCCGTGAGCCCATGATTATTGTGACCCGGTCTCGCTCTTGAGAGCAGCTGGACGCGTGTTTCGATCTCGTCGGTCGCCAGAACGGTTCCTGGCCACGATCCTCTTCACGGATATCGTGGGGTCCACCGATCTGGCGGTCAGACTCGGGGACCGCGCGTGGCAGCAGCTTGTGGCGGACCACCACGCTGCGGTTCGTCGAGAGCTCCACCGGTTCCGCGGTCGTGAGGTCGATACCGCCGGAGACGGGTTCTTCGTCATCTTCGAGCAGCCTGCCGAGGCGGTTCGCGCCGCCGACGCAATCGTCGCGGCGCTGGCCAAGCTCGGCCTCTCGATTCGAGCGGGCTTGCACGCCGGAGAGGCAGAAGCCGCCGGCAAGAAGATCGGCGGGATTGCCGTACACATTGCCAGCAGAGTGATGTCCGCGGCGCGGCCAGGCGAGGTCCTCGTGTCGGGCACCCTCCGGGATCTGGTCGCTGGATCAGGCCTCGATTTCAGCGATCGGGGCCTGCAAGAGCTCAAGGGCGTCCCCGGCGAGTGGCGCCTGTGGGCGCTGGTTCGCGAGGGGACGGAGCCCAGCGAGGGGATCGCCGGCGCGGCCCGTGCTCCGGGAGCGGCGCCTGCACCGCCGAGCCTGCCGCTGCCGGACAAGCCGTCGATCGCGGTGCTGCCGTTCACCAATCTGAGCGGGGATCCTGAGCAGGAGTACTTCGCCGACGGCATGGTCGAAGACATCATCACCGGCCTGTCTCGGATCAGATGGATCTTCGTCATCGCCCGTAACTCGAGCGCCGCCTACAAGGGCAAGGCGATGGACGTGAAGCAGGTCGGCCGCGAGCTGGGCGTCCGCTATGTCCTCGAAGGGAGCGTCAGGAAATCCGCGAACCGCGTTCGCATCACGGCTCAGCTGATCGACACCGGGAGCGGCGCCCACATCTGGGCCGACCACCATGACCGCGCTCGACGACGTCTTCGCCGTCCAGGACGAGCTGACGATGAGCGTTGTGGGGGTCATCGAGCCGACTCTGCGCAAGGCGGAGATCGAGCGCGCCCGGTGGAAACGGCCCGACAGCCTGGACGCGTACGATCTCTATCTACGCGCGCTGCCGTTTGCCTTCACGGCGATGCCGCAGGATGCCGACAAGGCCCTGGCGTTACTCGGTCGGGCGATCGAGCTGGAGCCGGACTACGCTGCAGTACACGCTCTGATCGCGTGGTGTCACGAGCAGCGGTACCTGCGCGGCGGCCTCCAGGAGGAAGCGAAGCGGGCCGCACTCGAACATGCGCGGGCGGCGCTCGCCGTGGGTGGCGACGACGCCGCGGCGCTCGCGACCGCGGCGTTCGTCATCGCAGTGGTCGAATACGACTACGAGACAGCGACCGCCGCCTTCGAGCGATCTCTGCGCTTGTCGAGCTCGTCCGCCCTCGCACTCGGTTTCAGCTCCATTGTCCGCGCCTGGATGGGGGACGATGCTACGGCCGTGGAGCAGGCGCGACGCGCGATCCGCCTCAGCCCCTTCGATCCCCTCCTCTACCTGCCCTACGTCGGGCTCGCGTACGCACACTTCGCTGCGGGCCGGTTTGCGGAAGCAGCCGATGCGGCAGGAAGGGCAAGTCACTCCAATCCGAGATTCACGATGCCCTACGTCTTGCAGGCCGCCGCCCTGGCCACCTCGGCCGCGCTGAGGAGGCCAGGGTGGTGGCAGACCGGGTGCGCGAGCTCGAACCAGCCCTCACCGTCTCCACCGCGATCCGATCGGCGCGCTTCGCGAACCCGGACAAGAAGGGTGAGCTTGCCGACGCCCTGCGCCGCGCAGGCCTGCCTGAGTAGAGGGGCGACGGGCACTGCCCTCGACTCGCGGGCGACGGTCGGGTGACGTTCCGAGGAGCAGTGTCCGAAAGGTGGCGAGGGCCGGACTTGAACCGGCGACACCACGGTTTTCAGCCGTGTGCTCTACCAGCTGAGCTACCTCGCCGCGGCGTCTCAGTGTAGCCGGGCGCCCGTTAGGGTTCGCGCGCGATGGCGACGACGCCGCGGGAGATCGCGATCATCGGGGCCGCGCTCGACCTCGGCCAGGGACGCCGCGGGGTGGACATGGGCCCCTCCGCGATCCGCTACGCGGGCCTCGACGAGCGGCTGGTGAGCCTCGGCTACGCGGTCCGCGACGAGGGCAACGTCGAGACGGCGGTTCAGGAGGCGACCGCTCTGCAGGACGAGCGCGCCCGCTTCCTCCCCGAGATCCGCGAGACGTGCGAGCGCATCGCGGCGCTCGTGGCGGAGGCCACGGGCCGGGGCGCCGTCCCCCTCGTGCTCGGCGGCGACCACTCGGTCGCGCTCGGCACGCTCGGGGGTCTCGCCTCGGTGCACGGGCCGGGCGGGGTCCTCTGGATCGACGCGCATCCGGACATCAACACGCCCGAGACGAGCCCCAGCGGCAACGTGCACGGCATGCCGCTCGCGGCTGCGCTCGGCCTGGCGGGCGAGGGGTTCGAGAGCGACGCCTGGCCGCTGCCCGCGGTCGAGGCCGAGCGCGTCGCGCTCGTCGGGATCCGGGCGCTCGACGACGGCGAACGGAAGCTGCTGCGGCAGGCGGGGGTGCGCGTCTTCACGATGAGCGAGATCGACCGCATCGGGATCGAGCGCGCGGTCCGGGAGTCGCTCGACCGGATCGCGGGGCGCGGGTTCGTGCACGTGTCCCTGGACATGGACGTGCTCGACCCCGAGATCGCGCCGGGCGTCGGGACGCCCGTGCGCGGCGGACTGACCTACCGCGAGGCGCACCTCGCGCTGGAGCTGGTCGCCGAGTCCGGGCTCGCCCGTTCGTTCGAGGTGGTCGAGGTGAATCCGGTCCTCGACCGGGAGAACACGACCGCCGTGACGGCGGTCGAGCTGGTCGCGAGCGCTCTCGGGAAGACGATCTTCTGACCGGGTCGAGCCGAGCTCGGCGTTCGGCACACTGTCCGCGTGTTGTCCGGGGAGGACCTGAGGGTGGAGGGCAAGCTGCCGGCCGCGCTCTGGGTCGGGCTCGCGCTGAAGGCGCTGCTCGTGGGGCTGCTCCTGCTGCCGCTGCTCGCGCCCGACCTCGAGCAGTACGAGGGCAAGGGCATGAGCTGGCGGATCCTGGTCTTCCCGGCGGCAGGCGTCGTGATCCCGGTGCTCTGGCGCCTGACGGGGTCTCGCAGCCCGTACCCTTACCTCGCCGACAACCTGCTCGTGCTGCCGCCGCTCGCGGACGTGCTCTGGAACACGCTCGACGCCTACGATCGGGTCTGGTGGTGGGACGACGCGAACCACCTCGTCAACTCGATGATCTTCGCGGCGGTGATCGGGCTCTGGGCCGGCCGCTACCCGCTCGGTCCCGTGGTCCGCTTCGCGCTCGCCCTCGGGCTCGGGATGACGCTCCAGGTGCTCTGGGAGCTCGGCGAGTACGCCTCGTACGCGTCGGGCGCGTCGGAGCTCCAGACGTACGGGGACACGGTCGGCGACCTCGCGCTCGACCTCGTCGGGTCGCTGCTCGGCGCGGCCTTCGCGCTCGGCGCCGTCCGCGCGGAGTCGGAGGCCGCCGAGCCTGCGACCGCGCTCGCGGGTCGCTGACCGGCGTTACGCCGCGACGCCCGAGAACTGCGGGATGATGTCCTTGCCGTACGCGCCCAGGACCTCCTCCTGGCCCTGGGTCATGAGGTAGATGTTGAACTGGTCGACGCCGATCGACTCGAGCTCCTTCAGCTTCGCCGCGGCCTGCTCGGCGGTTCCGAGGACGCAGAAGCGGTCGCAGATCTCGTCGGTCACGAACTCGCCGTGCTTCGCGCCCACGCGGGAGTGCTCGTCGTAGTCGTAGAACTTCCGCGCCCGCACGTACTCGGTCAGCTCGTGCGGGATCTCCGACTCGAAGCCGTAGCGCTCGATGAGGTCCATGACGTGGTTCGAGACCATGGCCGGAAACCAGCGCACCTGGTCGCGGGCGTCGGCGATGTCGTCCGACACGTGGCTCGGCGCACAGACGATGCACTTCAGGGCGGACGGGTCGCGTCCGGCCTCCTCGGCGGCCTTCCGGGCCGTGTCCATGATCCACTCGATGATCACGGGGTCTGCGAGCTGGATGATCACGCCGTCGCCCACGTGCCCGGCGACGGCCAGCGCCTTCGGGCCGTAGCCTGCGACCCACATCGGGATCTCGGGGAGCTCGGGGCGCACCCACTTGAGCTGCAGCTCCTTGTCGTTCCACTCGACCGTCCGCCCGTTCATGAAGTCCTTGATCATCCGGCAGCGGCGCTCGAACTCGGCGACCTTGACGGGCTTCTGGCCGATGTAGCGGCGCGCGGAGTCGCCGCGGCCGATGCCCATGACCATGCGGCCGTCCGAGATGTCGTGCAGCGTGGCGTAGCCGCTCGCGAGGACCGTGGGCTCCCGCGTGCCGGGGTTGGTCACGCAGTGGCCGAGCTTCATGCGGGACGTCGCCTGGGCAGCCAGGGTCAGCAGCGGGAACGACTCCTGCCAGAGGACGTGCGAGTCGTACGTCCACCCGTACTCGAAGCCGTGCGACTCGGCGAGCGTGATCAGCTCGAGGAAGCGCTTGTACGGCGGGTCGGGCAGGACGGTGACGCCGAAGCTCAGAGCCATGTCTCTCTCCCTTCGATCGCTCGAGGAGCGGATTATCCCGCTACAGCCTCGCCGCGCGCAGCGCAACGAGGGAGAGGGCGGACAGGACAGCGATCGCCGCAAAGGCGGCGGCGCCCCCACCCGGGAGGCCGAACGCCAGCCCGGCGAGCGGCGTCCCGACGAGGATGGTCAGCACGCCGCAGCCGTTCACGAGGGCGACTGCGGCGCCCGGCGCGTCCGGGCGCGCCCGCTGGGTCGCCGCGAACAGGATCGCGAACGGGACACCCGCGGCGAGCCCGAGCACGAGCGCGCCCGTCAGGGAGAGCGCGTACGGGGCGTCGAGGGCGAGCAGGGCCGCGCCGGCCGAGACGCCGGCGAGCGACAGCCCGATCGCTCTCCGCCGGGCGCGGCTGCCGGCGAGGAACCCCCCCGCGGGTCGCGTCAGGATCCCGGCGAAGAGGATGAGCCCGCCGGCGACCCCCGCGGCAGCCGAGCTCGCGCCCCGGCGCTCGAGGAGCGGGACGGCCCAGTTGCCGGCGACGACGGCGAGCCCGAACGTCGCCGCCTGCAGGGCGCCCAGCGGAAGGAGGCGCCGGTCCCGGAGCACCCATTCGCCCACGTGCCCGACCCGAGGGAGGCCTCTCGCGAGCAGCGTGGGCAGCGCGGCGGCCACCGCGAGGAGCGCCGCGCTCCAGTACGCCGCGCGCCAGCTCGTCGCGTCCGTGAGCGGCGGCACGACCATGAGCGCGAGGCCGCCGCCCGCCATTGTGGCCCCGCCGTAGAGGCCTCGTGCCACCGAGCCTCCGCCGCCTGCGCGGACGAGGTCGAGGCCGGCGACGAACCCGGCGCCGGAGCCCACTCCCACGAGCGTGCGGGCGGCGAGCGCGAGCGCGAGGCCGCCGTCGGCGAGCAGGAGGAGGTTGCCGAGGACGGCCGCGACGACGGCCAGGAGCGCGACGTTCCGGGCGCCGAACCGGTCGGCACCGCGGCCTGCCGGGAGCTGCGCGGCGAGATGCGTGACGAAGAGCGCGGTGGTCAGGAGGCCGATCGCGGCGAGGGACGTCCCGTAGTGCTGGGCCAGCGGGTCGGCGACTGCGCCGACGTTCGAGACGTTCCAGGTCAGGCAGCCGCCGACCGTTAGGCCGGCTGCGACCGCGGGGTCAGGTCTTGAACGTTGCACGGCGGGTGCAACATTCAAGACCTGACCCCTCGACCCCCGCCCCCCGCGACCCAGGCGATCGTCTTCGAGGCGAGGCGATCGAGCGCTGCGACGGCGAGCTCGAGGTGCTCCTCCTTCGTGTCCTCGAGCTGCGTGTGCGAGAGGCCGCGCAGGCTCTGGACGAACAGCATCACGGTTGACACGCCCGCCCGCGCGACCTCGGCTGCGTCGTGGAGAGGCCCCGAGGGAAGCCGGTGCGCAGTGCCCGCGACGTCCACGATCGCGTCCTCGCAGAAGCTCCTCAGCGTCTCGTCGAAGAGGATGGGCTCGATCGACCAGATCCGCTCCCACTCGACGTCGATGCGCTCCTCGGCGGCGAAGCGCTCGCTCGCCTCTCTCGCCCGCGCGAGCAGCTCGGCGAGCTTTCGCGCGTCCAGGTGGCGCTGGTCGAGGAGCTGCTCCGCCGTCTCGACGACCGAGGTGACGATGCCGGGCCTGCACACCACGCCGCCGGACGTGCAGACGGCGCCCTCTCCCACCCGGCGGGCGATGTCGCGGATCTCGAGCGCGAGCTTGGCCGCGCCGGCGAGGGCGTCCCGGCGTTGGTCCATCGGCGTCGATCCGGCGTGGGCCGCCTGCCCGCGCCAGGTGACGCGGTGCCGCTCGACGCCGAAGGTGCCGAGGACGACGCCGAGCGGGAGGTCGAGCGACTCGAGCACGGGGCCCTGCTCGATGTGCAGCTCGAGGTAGGCGGCGGCGGACTCGAGCTCCGCCTGCGCCTCGAGCGCGCGGTCGAGGTCGACCCCGTGGGCGGCGAGCGCGTCCGGCAAGGAGACGCCGTCGCGGTCGGAGAGCTGCCGGAGCTCGTCCTGGTCGGCCATCGAGCCGGAGGCTGCGCTGGAGCCGAAGAGGCTGCGCCCGAAGCGCGCCCCCTCCTCGTCCGCCCAGTCGACCAGTCGCACCGTGACTGCCGGCGTTCCCTCCTCCGCGATCCGCCGCAGCACCTCCACGCCGGCGAGCACGTTCAGACACCCGTCCAGCCAGCCGCCGTTCGGGACGGAGTCCATGTGCCCACCGATCAGCACGGCGCGGTCGGACTCCCCGCGCAGCGTGAACCACTGGTTGCCGGCCGCGTCGAGCGCGTGCTCCGCCCCCGTCGCGGCGAGCTTCTCGCGCAGCCACGCGCGCGCGCGCTCCCAGGTCTCGGTCCAGGCGACGCGCTGCGCCCCGTTCTCGTCCCCGGTGAGCTCTCGCAGCGCTTTCAGCTCGGCGACGGTGCGGGTCGGGTCGAGCGGCACGGGTCGACTCTAACGCGCTCTCGGGAGTGTGGTATGGAATGGCGATGCAGCGGGGGGCGAATGCGTCGCGGGCCGGCAGAGCCGGCTCTTGGGCCGCGGCCGCCGCCGGCCGGATCGCCGTCCTCGTGCTCGTGCTCGTCGTCCTCGGCGCGCTCTGGGAGGGCTACCGCTGGCTCTGGATCAGGCAGGGCTGGACCTTCCCCTTCGAGGTCGCGGACCGCACGATGCCGCACCTGCACGAGGTCGTGCGGCAGCTCTTCCGCGAGTGGCCGGAGGGCGGACCGGTGCTCGGCTCGACGCTCCTCGACGCTGCGCTCTTCACGGCCAAGGAAGCGGCGGTCGGCTTCGCGATCGGAGCCGTGGTCGGGTTCGCGCTCGGGGCGATCGTCGCCCACTTCCGCGTGCTCCAGCGCGGTGTCATGCCGTACGTCGTGGCTTCGCAGACGATCCCCATCCTCGCCATCGCGCCGATGGTCGTCGTCGGCCTCGGCTCCGGGATCACGCTCTTCGGGCATACGTGGGTCCCGGCGGACTGGCTCCGCGTCTCCGTGATCGCCGCGTACCTGACGTTCTTCCCCGTGACCATCAACACGGTCCGCGGCCTCCAGTCGGCCGATCCGCTCGCGCTCGAGCTGATGCACTCGTACGCGGCCGGCCGCTGGCGCGTGCTCTGGAAGGTGCGCCTGCCGAGCGCGCTTCCCTACCTGTTCGCGGCCTTCAAGATCGCCGCGACGGCGAGCGTCGTCGGCGCGATCGTGGGCGAGCTTCCGTCGTCGATCCAGAGCGGACTGGGCGGGGCCATCCTCAACTTCAACCAGTACTACTCGGCCGAGCCCAGGAACCTGTGGGCGACGAACATCGTCGCGGCCGCGCTCGGGATCGCGTTCTTCCTCGTCGTGGTGCTCGCCGAGAAGCTCGTCGTGCACCGTGCGCCCGAGAGGTTGGTGTGAGCGCCGAGGTCGTCGTCTCGCTCGAGGGCGTCTCGAAGGTGTTCGGCAAGGGCGGCGTCGTCGCGCTCCAGGACATCGACCTCGAGGTCAGGCGGGGCGACTTCGTCTCCCTCATCGGGCCCTCGGGGTGCGGCAAGTCGACGCTCCTCCGGGTCGTGGGCGACATCACCGAGCCGACGAGCGGCTCGGTGACGGTGAACGGCAAGAGCGCGCGGCAGGCGCGCGAGGACCGGGAGTACGGGATCGTCTTCCAGGCGCCCGTCCTCTTCGACTGGCGGACGGTTGCGAAGAACATCGCGCTGCCCCTCGAGATGCAGCGCTGGGACCGCGCGCGCCGGCAGGCCCGGACTACGGAGATGATCGAGCTCGTCGAGCTCACGGGGTTCGAGAAGCACTACCCGTGGCAACTCTCGGGGGGCATGCAGCAGCGCGTCTCGATCGCCCGCGCGCTCGCGTTCGCCCCTCCGCTCCTGCTCATGGACGAGCCGTTCGGCGCGCTGGACGAGATGACGCGGGAGCGCCTGAACCTCGAGCTCCTGCGCATCTGGGCGGAGACCGGCTCCACGGTCATCTTCGTCACGCACTCGATCTCCGAGGCGGTCTTCCTCTCGACGCGGGTCGCGGTCATGTCGCC
>Ga0073934_10009181_pt1 | contig 12786 bp, 6 predicted proteins | sample LarsenN4metaG_FD_76834 | JGI IMG/M metagenome (GOLD analysis project Ga0073934, IMG submission 76834) | Hot spring sediment bacterial and archeal communities from British Columbia, Canada, to study Microbial Dark Matter (Phase II) - Larsen... ...
CGTCCTTGTCGTTGAAGACCAGGATACGGCCCGACGGCGTATGCTTTCCCGCCTGGTAATAGCCGTTGTGACCGCCGGCAGTGTTTTTGCCAAACACCCATTCGGAGCGGTGGAACCAACTGTCGTCGAGAAAGCCCATGGCCGCGAAGATGTGGCGGCCGGGACCGGTTTGCGTGCCCCCCTGAGTCGCCGCATCACCGGAGACCGGCCCGATGCCAACCCGCTTCCCTTCAAAATCGAACTTCTGCGAACGGAGATAAATGTTTTCGCCGTCGCAGGAAAGAAGGTCGTTCAACGCGACGGGCATCTGCAGCGTCTGCACCCGTTCCTGCAGGTCGCCGCCGGTTTCCGGATTGCGGTCATCGAGTGCGGTTTCGGACAGCTTCTCGCCGGTTTGCGGATTCAATCGCATGTACCACATGCCGTGGTCGAGGAAGCTCGAACGTCCGACCACGAAGTGCACCGCGCCCTTTTCCACGAGCACGCTGCCGTGCACCGGCCACACCGATTCGAGCTGCTCGAACGCCATCAACCGGCGATCAACCGGGGCGGCCCGATACCGCCAGACCAGCGCCCCGTCGGAGGCGCGCAGGCAGTACACCCAGCCATCGGCGCAACCGAACAGCAGCCGGCCGTTCCAGAACGTCGGAGGCGAATCGATGCGGCCGCCCGCGGTGTAAGTCCACACGCCGTCGCCGGTCGTCGCGTCGAGGCCGTGCAGCGTGTGTCGATCGATCTGCGCAACGAAGACCTTGCCTTGAGCGATGGTCAGAGCGGTCAGCCGGCCCGGCAGTTTGATCTCCCACCGCCGTCCGAGATCATCGCCCAGTTTCGCCCCGGAGTAGCCACTGCGCTCATTGTCGTGGCGATAGGTAGGCCATTCATTGGCCGCAGCAGGTTTTTCGTCGATTGCCTGCGAGTAGGCCGGTCCTCGTTCGAGCCGCCCGGTTTCGGGGATGGTCTTCGGCAGCACCGGCTGGCTGAGGGCCGGCGCGAGCGCATTCATGCCGTACAGCTTCGCCTCGGGATAGCACGCACAATCGTGCGGCGGGGCATAGAGCAGGCCGTTGGCCGGCAGCACGCCGTACAGGCAGCCGCCCCGGACCCAGTGGTTGATGTCCCAATGCCTGGCGTTGTAGTCGACCAGCTCGATGCCGGTGCGTGACGGGATGATGAACCGGTCGGTGGCCTTGGCGATGTAGCAGCGGTGGTGGAACCAGTAGGTGTCGATATCGGGCGGGAACTCCACCTTCACGCTGCCGGTGAGGAGATCGCGGCCTTTGTAGATTCCGCTGTCCCGGCCGCTGGTGGTCGGTGCGACCCACACCAGCCCTCCGGTGACGATGAGGTCCTGAGGCGACTGGTACCCCGACGGCGCATGCTCCGACTCCCACAACGTCTGTCCGGTGGAGCCGTCGACGCAGCGCATCTTGTTGTCGCCGCCGGCGTACAGCACAAGGCCGTTGTGCAGCACCATGCGGGGCCCGAAGTTGAAGGTGATCGCCTTCCGCCGCGACGCCGGCGGCGTGCCCCACAACTGCCGGCCCGATGCCGCGTCGAAGCATTGGATGCTGTCGCCATCGTGGAACACCACGCGACGGTCATCGACGCACAAGGTCAACGGCACCACTTTGCCCTTGTGTACCCACAGCCTGCGACCGGTCTTGGCATCGACGGCGTGGACCTCGCGCGGCTTCTCGTTCCAGTTGAACTCGGTGGCCACGCGGCCCTGGTCGCCCGTGTTGAACTTGGGAGCGAACTCATCCAGCTCCGCCGCCCCACGGTTGACGAGCAGGTACAGCACGCCGTTGCGGAACACGATTTCTTCGGTCGATTCGGTATCGTCGTAGACGTGCTCGGTCTGGCCGGTGATGCCGTCCAGCCGCGAGACCGGGGCGTGAAAGCCCATCGTGACGTAGACGTCGTCCCCGTCGGCCACGAGTCGCCGCGCGAGCTGCGTCGGGCCGCTCTTGAGGGGCCACATCTGGTCGTGCCATTTGTCGATGTCCCGCTTCCACAGGATGGTGCCGTTGAAGGCGTCGCGGGCGATCAGCTTCCAATGCGAGGGGAGCTGGATGGAGATCCGCGAGCCTTCGTCCATGATGTAGTACATGCGGCCCAGCGACGATACGAGGGCGCTCATGCTCGCCATGCGGTCGTGATGCCGCGAATAACGCGGGCTACCCACCCATTGCAGCCGCTCGGGGAGGTCGACGGCGGTGTCGTGCGCGACGGCATTCCCGGTGGAATCGTGGAAGTAGTGCGTCCAGTCGTCGATCTCCTTCGGGACTGGCTTGACGAGTTTCTTCCAGGCACCGCCTTGTTTGTAGTAACCGACGCCGCGGGGACACAGGACACGCTCGATTTCGGCGACGGTCACCTGCCCGAGCGCCTCCGCGACGACGAGGTTCACTGAGTTGTCGATGTAGGGGAGGGCTTTGCCATCGAATCGGTCGACGCTCACGTCGCCGTAGACACCTTGCTTCAACAGGGCGGCCCGTGCCTGGGCGACGCGCTCGGCGGAAGTGTCCAGGCCGTGCACCTGGTAGGAATCGCCTGCCCGTAGCGCGGCGGTGAGGGACCCGTCGCCGCAACCGACGTGCACGACGAAGCCGCCGTGAATGCCGGTGTCCCGCAAGATCGCGGAGGCATCGTCGGCCGGCGCGGCGACGAGGGGCAATCCAGTCACGGCGACGACGAGACACGCCAGTCCCGCACGGCAGGCAGAAATCATCGGTACGCTCCCCCGGTGACATTGGATCAACAATTGTTAACCCATGAGTCTACGGAACGAGCCGACGATTCTCCACCGTCTCAATGGCGTCGAAGCCCCCACGGACAGCAATCCCTGGGCTTCCTTCTGTTACATCAGCCCTGCGAGCGATTGGATCAGCGATTGCGCCGGACCGGACGTATCGGCACCCGACCACATCGTTGCCAGCCCTTCAAAGATCAGCCACGCGTTGACGGCAATTACCACGCTGGCGGCGATTACCGACAGGTTGACCAACATGCCCCACGTCGGCCCAACTACTTTCGGCTTGCCGGGTGCCTCTTCGAGGAGGCCTTCCCCTTCTTCAACTTCGCCTTCCTCGGCGAAGATCTCGTCCGAAGCCTCGATGACTTCTTCTTCGGCGGCCGCGGCGGTCTCGTCGTACGAGAAGACCGCTTCTTCGAGTTCATCCGAAACATCCCGATCCCCCCCCTTGCTCTCCTCGTCGAGCACCGCGGTGGGATCGGACGTCTCGTCAAACAACCCCGGCGTCTCCTCGTCGGCTACCGTTTTCGCCAACACGGGCGCCGGCTCGTCCTCCTCGTCGGCGAACCGGAACGGTTGGTCGATCGTCGCGTCCATTTCCTCGGTGGCGGCAGGGCGGCTGGTCTTGCCGCCCGGGCTGCCGAGCGTGATGCCGCTGTCCCCTTCGATGGTGAGACCGCTGTCGTCGGCGAGCGTGATGCCGCTATCGCCGACCTCCAGCGTGATGCCGCTGTCGCCGGACGGAAGCGTGATCCCTTCCTCATCGACGTCGCCCAACACGTGCTCGCTGTCATCGGCAACCTCGACTTCAGCCAGCGTCGGAGCATCGCCGGGAATTGGCGGGTGCTCGTCGCGCAAGTGAATGTCGCTGTCGCTCCCTTTTCCCTTCCCGGGGTCGATCACCACCACGACGTCGCTGGACGACGTCGCCTTGGCCGGCGGCTCTTCGGGTGGCAGCCCGGCCGTGGAATCCGCAGCCAGCGCGTCTTCATCGAGCTCGAGGAAATCTGCCTTCTCGCTGCCCGCCGATTGCACGGGAAAGTCGAGGTCGCTTTCGACGGCGTCTTCGCCCAGCTCTGGCAGTTCCTTAGTAGGATGCAGCTTGCCCGACTTGATCAGTGCGGCCACGTCTTCGCTGCGGTATTTCATCATGCCACGATCCGGAAGCGCCTTCAGTTCGCCGGCTTCGACCAGATCGTTCACGACGTCGGCATCGATGCCGTAGAACTCATGGATCTCGTCGGTGGTGAGGAATTTCTTCTGCATAAATGGCTCCGAAACATTTCGCGTAGGACAGATTGGGAATCCATCCTACGGTCTGATAACGGTTCAATCCTGTAGCCTAAACTCCGCTGCGGCAACACGCCAGTAGAATTCGAGGCGCAAATCGACTGTCGCCGCCACCCGCGCCCCGAGATGCGGGGACGTTGCCAAAACGCAACACGCTGGTGTCCGCGAGGGACGGCGCGGTAGGGTCAATCGTTTGCCATTGATTCGATCGCTCTGCCAATGGTGGTTTCGGGAGCCCCTTCCATGACGACGACCGCCGCCCGGTACATCCGCCGCGATCCTGCCGACATCGCGCCCTGGGCCGAAACCTGCGGACAGATCCGCTGCCTCATCGAGGCAAAGGACGAGGCCGCCGCGGAAGTGCACCACGTGCAGATTTACGACGCCAGGCTGCACTACCACGCACGGACCGACGAGTTCTACTACGTGATCGACGGCCAGGGGACCATGGTGCTCGACGACGACGAAATCGAGCTGCACCGCGGCGTGGTGGTTTACGTCCCGCGAGGCGTGAAGCACAAGGCCCGCGGCGACCTGACGGTGCTCACGATCTGCATTCCCCCTGCATTCCCCGCGGTGTGTTGGACGACGTCCACGAGTTGGAGTGAATTGTTTTGCCGCGATCCGCGGGGAAGCGCTCTGCAGGGCGATGGCGTGGCAGGGCACTCGCAGGGCGACTCCGTTGTTAATGTCGGGTGACGCCGAGTCTTCGAGGCGCACCCGCTGGCAAGCACTTCCGGTGAGCCTCACGGACTTGGCATCACCCGACAGCTTGCTCATCCTCGACTACTGAATCGCCCTGTCCGCGGAAGGAGAGGGTCGTGGTGAGGGGGCTTGGTTTTCGATATACAGTCCTGACGGAGCAACCATCATGATCTGCCGCTGGTGTTGGGTATTCGTGTTGTGGGCCTGCCATCTGACGGCCGCCGATCCTCCGACCGCGAAAGTGGTTGCCAGCCACGGCTACTCGCGCGCGATCGAACTCCGCCACGACAACGTCCGTGCGGTCCTCTGCCCCGAAGTCGGCGGCCGCGTGCTGGAGTTCTCGGCGAACGGCAAGGACGCCCTGTACTTCGAGGCCGGCACCGACAATCCGGCGAAGCGCGGCGCATCGGCCGGGCGGTTCGACATCGGCCCGGAGCTGGTCACGCCGCCGCATCCCAAACTCTGGTCCGGCGAATGGACCGCCGCCCTCAGCGGCGAGGCCTCCGCCCGGCTGACGAGCGTGAAGGACGACGCCACCGGCGTGCAGCTCACGCGCGACTTCACACTCAAGCCCGGAGACACGCCCTGTCTGATTTGTACGCAGACCATCACCAACATCTCCGACGGCGTTCGCGAATACTGCCACTGGGGCCGCTCGTTCTCTCCGGGCGGCGGCATCTGCCTCGTCCCCCTCGCCGGCAAGAGCCGCTTCCCGTCGAAGTACGCGATGTACGAAGACTCGGCGATCATCAACGTCAGGAACACCGACGAAAAGATCCGCGAACGGGACGGCTTCCTCGAAATCCTCGCGCCACCGCGGAAACCCAAGCTCGGCTTCGACTCGTATGCCGGCTGGCTCGGCTACCTGATGCCGAACGACATGCTGTTCGTCAAGAAGTTCGCGACGCACCCCGACCGCGTCTATAACGAAGCCGCCGGCATCACGCTTTCTGTGTGGTACCCCGAAGGCCCGCGTATCGAGCTCGAACCCATCGGCCCCCGCGAACGCTTAAGCCCCGGCGAATCCGCAGCATTCACCGAAGAATGGTGGCTGCTGGAATGGCCGTTTCCGAAGGTGGGGGAGAAGGTTGACTTGGCAGCGCTGCGGAACAAGGTGTTTAAGTCGACCGGTGGTGAGTGACTCGTCTTCCGCAATCCTGCTTCAATTGCTAGCATAGAATTCCGACCGCAAGCTGCTCCGCGCGCTCGGCACGCCCAACGCCGGCGACAACGCGGGACATCCGGGCGAATGGTAAGAACTGCCTTCCAGGCCCCGGGCGCGAACACGTGCGTTGCTGCTGTCGTGCATTCGCTCGCCAAGCGATTCTCCGCCGTGCTCACGCCACGCGAACGGTCTTGTTCAACGGCAAGATTCGCGGCACCGGCTCTTCGGCGGGAGGTTCGGCGGGGGGCGCGGTCACCTGGGCGGGCGGTTGGCGATGCCGGGAGAACCACGCCAGAAAGGCCGGCAAGGTCACCAGTGCCAGGAACACGCAGCAGATGACGCCTATCGACAACACCGCGCCAAGGCTGTGCAAGCCGCGGTGGGCGGAGATCATCATGCTGCCGAAGCCCACGATGCTGGTGCTGGCGGTCATGGTGATGGCGTTGACGAGGCTGGCGGAGGGACTGTAGACCTCGTGCGGTTTGGAATGGAAGTCGTGCAGCACGTGCACGCCGTTGTCCACGCCGATGCCGATGATCAACGGCAGAATGATCAGGTTGGCCGGGTTGAGCGGCATGCCGATCGCGGCGAGCACGCCGAACGTGAGCAGCATGCCCAGAAAGGGAGGGACGATGGCGGCGAGGGAGTCCCACACGGCCCGCCGATGCCACAAGTATCCCAAGCCGAACGTGCCCGCGGTGTAACACGCCAGCAGCGACAACACGGGGATCGGTTGCTGTCGCGACAGCAGCACCGCCACGACGGCCGCGACCGCCACTGCGGGCCAGAGGAATGTCGGCCACAGGACTTCCTTGTCGATGAAGTCCATGAGCAGGATCAACAGGATGATCAGCACCGAGTAGACGGCACACACTTCGTAGCTCTGTTTGAGCTGCAGCGCGGCTTCATAGTTCTGGAGCGGCGTGCCGGTGATGTTGGGATCGACCGTGCGGACCTCGTGGACGAACTTCTCCAACGGTTCCATGTCCCACACCTGGTCTTTGGGAAACACCTGCAGCAGCCACTTGCCGGTGGGGCTGATGTAGCGGGCGCGAAGTTCGGGCGGAAGGTCGTTGGAGGTGACCGGCTCCGGGTTCGACGCCGCCGAGAGCGCCTGGAACTGCGCGAGCAAGGAGTACGCCAGTCGGTATTGGAACTCGGTCAGCAGGGCCATCTGGCTGCGGGTGTCCATCTGGTCGAGCGAATTGAGGAACTGGTCGAGATGTCCCGCCACGCGCTGGGCCAGGGGGTCGGACTGCTGGCGGAGCGCATCGTAGAGCTTGTCCAGTTCCAGGCCGATCTTGGCCGGAACGGCAGGACTGGGCGGGGGCGGTTCGGCCGGCAGACGCACCAGTTGCGCATGAAAGCCTTGCACCAGCAGCCTGGTCTCGGACGGCGGCGCGCTCGGCAATCGGCTGGCCAGTTCTTCCACGCGCTGCACGCTGGGCAGTTTCGAGAACTGCTCCTTGAGCTGCCGGGCCTCGTCGGCCGAGTCGGCCAGCGAAATCGCATACAGCAGCGAGTTCTGCGAGGACGCGAAGATCTCCTTCTGCGCTTCGACCGACTCCAGTCCGGCCGCCTGCAAGTGGAGCAGGTTGTGGTCGTACTGCAACAACGGCCTGGGCCAGCCCTGCGACCAGTCGAACGCACGCCAACCCACGAAGAGGAACACACCCGCCGAGAGAACCAGCACCACGCCCGGATACCGGTTGGTCGACCAGCGCAGCCATTTCCCCTGGAACGGCACGGGCAGCGCCCGCTCTTCGGTGCGGCGGTCGGTCAGGGCCACCATCGCCGGCAGCACGGTAAACGTCGCCACCGTGCACAGCACGATGCCGCCCCCCGCGATCACACCGAGCTCCGCGACTCCCAGGAACGACGTAAACGACGCGCAGAAAAACGCCAGTGCCGTGGTGACCGCCCCAGTGATCACGCCGGGGCCGATGGACCCGGCCGTCTCGACCAGCGCGTGCCTCAGATCGCGGCCGTGATGCCGCAGGTCCAGATACCGCGACAACATGTGGATGGCGAAGTCGTTGCCGAGGCCGATCACGATCGACGCGAACGCCACCGACAGAATGTTGAGGTGTCCGATCGCCAGCGTGGTGAAGCCGAACGACCAGGCCACGCCGACGGCCAGCGTGATCAGGCCCAGCGACGGATGCAGCACGCCGCGAAGTCCCACGAACAGCAGCAACCCCACGCCGACGAACGACAGGATCTCCGCGATCGTGGCGTCCTGTTGAGACCGGCGCATCTCGTCGCTTTCGAGGACGGGGATGCCGGTGAGAAGGATACGGGCGGTGGGGATCTCGGCTGCGGTCTGCTCGATCAGTTGGCGAATCTGGTCGATCGCCTCGGTCGCGCCGGCGAATGCGCCGTCGCCTTTCGCCGGCGCTGCCATCAGGAAGCCCATCGTGCCCGACTCGTTCAGCAGGTACACCGTCTGGTCGGCCTGTTCGCGCATCTCGGGCGAGACCGGCACAATCTCCGGCCACGGATTGATGAAGTCTTCCCGATCGGCCGCAAATCGCGCCAACGACTCGGCGAGAAGGTCGGCATGGTGCAGCAAAGCGCTTGCCTGCTCCGGCTCGCGCTGGCGGCGTTCCTGCCACTGGAGTCGCAGCAGAGGCACGACTTTCTCCAACCGCACCAGGTCCCATTTGCCGTCGAGAATTGGGCGATATTCGTCCAGATGCTGCAAGCCGTCGGCGAGCGCCTTCGGGTCGAGATACTGCAGCCCTTTGCTCTTCAGCCCGCCCGGTTCCAGCTTGTAAAGCACGTTGTGGAACAGGTCGGGGTGCTCCCGCAGTCGTTCTCCCAACCGGTCCAGCACTTGCTTGATGGTCTCTGGCTCGTCCGCCTCCACGGCGACCACGATGTCGGCCGATTCCCCGAAGCTCTCTTTGTACTGCAGCCACCGCTGATGGAACGCCGCCGACGGATCGATCAGGTCCGACCGGTCGGTCTTGAACTTCAGCTCGCGAACGGTGTACGCCGTGCAGGCGGTCGTGAAGATGGCCACCAGAATGAGGGTGACCCATGGACGGCGGACCACGGCGTGCGTCAGGCCGCGCAGCGCTGCTGCCATGAGGGACGGCGTGGCCTGGTTGTCACGATCCGGCATGAGCGTTCTCGGCGGGCCAATTCTGCGTTTTTGTGCGAACTTGCACTATCTAAAGGAATCGGGTGGCCGGCACCAGAGGGAAACTGGGGCGCGTCCTGACATTGTAGTCAGGTTGCGCCCCGGCACATTCGCTGGAAATCCAGAGCCAGCCGAATCTTGCGACATTCTCGATTGCGTGCCGCCTGCCGCGGTGACGACCGACAGTCGCAGACCTTGCCGGTATGAACGCAGGCTCGTTGGGCGTCACAGCGTACTCTTGGGGTAGGACGGATTTCCAATCCGTCCGGACCGATTGGAAATCCGTCCTAACAGGAAAAACTAAACGCGGTCCAGCATCCGTCGGCGGATGCACCAGAACGAACACAGGTCGCACCCCGCGTGACAGATGACGGGGATCAGCAGGTTCGGCGGCTCGGTGAGCAGCATCGCACAGCCCAGATACAACCCCACAACTCCCGCCACCACTGCATAGGCGGGCGTCAATGCGTGAGCTGCGGCAAACGCCAGGTTGGTGATGACGAGCGCACCAACCACGCTCCAGCGGGCCAGCCACATCTGCAGCACGCCGCGAAACAGCAGCTCCTCGGAGAGGCCCACCAGCATCGACAACACAATCAGTTCCCACCACCGACACTGCACGAGGACCGGTCCCAGCGTTTCGAGCCACATGTCGCGCAGCCGCCGGGTGAACGGCAGCGGCAAGCGATCGATCGCCAGCGACAACGTACACAGCGGTGCTGTTGCCGCAGCCGCCAACCACCACGACCGGGCATCCCACGCCATGTAATGCCACGGATCGATCCCCAGCACCCACGCCAACGCCAGTGCCGCGAGCACCATCCCTCCCTGAAACAGGCCGGCCAGATTGAGAAACTGGTTGCGGTCCAGAAAGTCATTCGAGGTCGTCACGGGATTCCTGTTGTTGACGGATCCACGCAGTGCCGCGGGGCGGTTTGAGATTATCGTCAATTCCCGTCTCAACGGGGAGTGCGGGCCTCAGGGACTCCGCAGGCGGTATTCCCCTTGACCGGTTCGCCAAGATTCCCAAAATCCCCGCGCGCCGGTGGTGATCTGCCGGCGGGGGGAAGTGTGGCCATGGATCGGCCCGTCGAGCACCGCGCATCGGTGAGCCTGCGCAGGCTGTTGCCTGAAGCGAGGTTCCTGCACGCCGACGATCTTGTCGTCCGCGAGGTGGTGGACTCCAGTCGCGACGTGCAGCCGGGCGATCTGTTCGCGGCGATTCGCGGCACGCAGCGTGACGGAGCGGACTTTGCTCCCGAAGCCTTGGAGCGCGGTGCGGCCGGGCTGCTCGTCGAGGCTCCTCAGTCGCAGCTCGTGTGCCCGCAGTGCATCGTCCCGAATGTGCGTGCGGCCTATGCCCGCCTGGGTGCCGCATTGGCGGGCGATCCTTCCCACGTGGTCAAAGTGCTGGCCGTCACCGGAACCAATGGCAAGACCACTGTCACCTGGATGCTGAGGAGCATCCTCAAGCAGGCTGGTTTCTTCGCGGGCGTGCTCGGGACCGTGGAGTATCACGACGGGATCCATTCGGAGCCGGCGTCGCTGACCACTCCCGATTCCCGCTCGCTGTCGCGCTGGCTGGCGCGCATGGCGGCGAACGGCACGACTCACGCGGCGATTGAGCTGTCCAGTCACGCGCTGCACCAGGATCGAGCCGCCGGCACCGTGCTTCAGGCTGCCGCCGTCACAAATATCACGCAGGACCATTTCGATTATCACGGCGGCTTCGACGAATATCGCCGCAGCAAGGCCCGCATCGCCGAGCTGCTGAAGCCGGGCGGAGCGCTCGTGCTGAACCGCGACGATCTGGGCAGTTGGTCGGTGCGCGAGATCGTTTCTCATGCGACGCGTGTGGTGTCGTTCGGCCTGACGCCCGCGGCCGACGTTGCCGGGCAAATTGTGGAGGAGTCGCTGTCGCGATTGCGGTTCCGGCTCTCGCTGCACGGAACGTCGCACGAGTGCCGGCTGGCGGTGATTGGCCGGCACAACGTGGCGAACGCGTTGGCGGCCGCAGCGCTGGCCGATCACCTGGGGATTTCGGCCAGCGCCATCGTAGCGGGACTGGACCACTTCCGCGCAGTGCCGGGACGCCTGGAGCGGATCGATGCCGGGCAGCCGTTCGACTTGTTCGTCGACTACGCCCACACCGACGATGCCTTGCGGCGGTGTCTGCAAGGATTACGCAGCGTGGCGGCGGGGCGCTTGATTTGCGTTTTTGGGGCCGGAGGCGACCGCGACCGCACCAAACGGCCCTTGTTGGGCCGTGCCGCCGCTCTCGCGGACGTACCGATCGTGACCAGCGATAATCCCCGCAGCGAAGACCCGCTGGCGATCATCGACGACATTCTCGCGGGGCTGCGCGACCTCGATCGCGAGCCGGTGGTGGAGCCGGACCGTGCCGCCGCCATTGAAGCCGCCATTGCCATGGCACAGCCGGGCGACTGCATCCTGGTGGCCGGCAAAGGGCACGAGCGCGAGCAAATCGTCGGCGATCGCCGGTTGCCGTTCGACGACCGCGCGATCTCCCGTTCGCTGCTGCAGAAGCGGACCCGCACTCCTCAACAGGCTCGCCGCTGATGGACCCGCTGCGCCTTGACGAACTGGCGACGGCGGCCGGCGGCCAGCTTCTGGCGGCCGACCCGCAGGCGGTCTGTCCACGGATCTCCACCGATTCGCGCGACATCCGGCCGGGCGACGTGTTCTGGGCGCTCCGCGGCGAACGATTTGACGGCCACGGCTTCGCCCACGAGGCCATGCAGCGGGGTGCGCAAATTGTCGTCTGCCAGTCCGACCGCGCGGGGACGATCACCGTCCCGCGGTTGATCGTGGACGATACGCTCCTGGCATTGGGACGGCTCGCGCACTGGTATCGCTTGCGTCAGGAGGCGCTGGTCATCGGCGTCACGGGCAGCGTCGGCAAGACGACGACGAAGGATCTCATCCACGCCGCACTCGGCCGCCAATTTCACGGCGTGCGCAGTCCGGGCAACTTCAACAACGCCGTCGGGCTGCCGAAGAGCCTGCTGGCCATCGAGCGCCAGCACGAATTCGCCGTGCTGGAGATGGGCGCCTCGCATGTGGGCGAGATTCGCACACTCGCGGGGGTTGCCTGCCCGGAAATCGGCGCCATTACCAGCATCGGCAAGTCGCATCTGACCACGTTTGGCAGCCTCGAAGGCGTGCTGCAGGCGAAGGGCGAGCTGCTCGAGGCGCTGCCGCCGGGCGGCTTTGCCGTGTTGCCGGGGGACGATCCGATCGTGCGTCGACTGGCGGCGCGGGCGGCGTGCCGCGTGCTGTTCGTCGGCGAGCACGCGCACAACAACGTCCGTGCGGGGTCGGTCGCGACCGGCGGACGGGAATTGAGCTTTGTCGTGGACGGCGACCGCTACGCCGTGCCAGACGCCGGCCGACATCTCCTGACCAATGCGTTGATTTCGGTGGCGATTGCGCGGGAGATCGGCGTGCCGACCGAAGCGATTGCCGCCGGGCTGCGCGACTTCATCCCGGCGAACGGCCGCTGCCGCGCCGCGACGTGTGGACCCTGGACGGTGATCGACGACACATATAACGCGAGTCCGGCCTCGGTGGCCGCGGCGTGCGACGTGCTGCGGACATTTCCCGCCGGTCGCGACAGTCGGCGCTACCTCGTGCTGGGGGACATGCTCGAGCTGGGTGCGATTTCGAGAGCGGAACATCGGGAGGCGGGCCGGCGGGCCGCGC
>Ga0073934_10009182_pt1 | contig 12782 bp, 11 predicted proteins | sample LarsenN4metaG_FD_76834 | JGI IMG/M metagenome (GOLD analysis project Ga0073934, IMG submission 76834) | Hot spring sediment bacterial and archeal communities from British Columbia, Canada, to study Microbial Dark Matter (Phase II) - Larsen... ...
GCCTATCTTGCCTCGCCGCGGCGCATTCCGTTCAACGAATCAGGTATTTTCCGCCGCTATCCCGAGCTCGACGCCTGAACGGGCGTCGCGCGCGTAGCGTCCGCGGTCTTCCCCGCTCGTCCCCGACGGTAACGTCCGCGACCGGAAACCGGTTCCGGCTGCGACGCCGCGCGGCCTCGCGACCACGGTCGATCAGGTTTTCGTGAGGGCCGTGAACCGCAGGGCCCGCGGACGCAACCCATAGCACGCGTACATCGTTACCCCCTGCAAAGGAGGCAACCATGCGACAGGTCATCAGGCGCGCGATGCTGACGGTGGCGGCGGCTTCGCTGTTGTCGACCGCCGTCGTCGCCGGCGAGGAGCGGGTCGGCGTGCCCGCAGGCGATATTCTCGTCGGGCAGGGCGTGGTCTGCGACACCATCCAGCAGGTGGAGCGCTTCACCGCGCTCATGAGCGAATCGGGCAGCATCGAGCGCGCGGTCAATACGGTCAACGACGAGGTCGCCAACCCGCGCGCCTGCGGCATGGTGCTCGCCGCGTTCACGCGCGGCAGCGAGGTCGGCGAGGTGCGCAACGCCCGCCGCGCCATGAAGGTGGTCGAGATCACCATCGTCGCCGTGCCGGTCGGCAACCAGTGGCATTTCGTGACGCCGCTCAAGCAGTACGCGGCGATCGCCGCCAAGGGCATCGACATCTGACGATCGCCTCCCTGTTGGTCCCCGGCAAGCGAGGAGCCGGGCCAGGACGCGCGACGCCGGCATCGCGCCGACGCCGCGGCGGCCGCGATCGCGCGCGAACACGAGTCCGATCGGGCTGCCGCCCGCGATCGGTTCCAGAACCTCACGGTTCATCGTCCGCGCCGCGTTGCATCCGCCCGGGCCGCCATCCATACTCGACCGTCCTCCTGACGGGAAACGCCCATGCTGTCCGACGCCGACCGCAAGAAAGCCGCCGAGATTCTGCTCAATGCCGAGAGGGAACGCAGACAGGCGGTCCAGCTCTCGACCACGTTTCCCGGCATCGAGATCGAGGACTCCTACGCCATCTCCACCATGGTGGCGCAGCACAAGATCGCCAATGGGGCGAAGCTGATCGGCCACAAGGTCGGCCTCACCTCGAAGGCGATGCAGCGCTCCTCGATGATCGACGAGCCCGACTACGGCCACCTGCTCGACGACATGATGATCGCCGACGGCGCCAAGGTGGCGCACGCGAACTACTGCCGGCCGCGGGTCGAGATCGAGCTTGCCTTCGTGCTCGGCAAGAAGCTGATGGGGCCGGGCGTTGGCCTCACCGACGTGCTGCGCGCCACCGAGTACGTCGTGCCGGCGATCGAGATCGTCGATGCGCGGCTGCAGGACCAGCGCAAGATCTTCGACACCGTGGCGGACAACGGCGCCGCCGCCGGCATCGCGGTCGGCGGCCGGCCGATCCGTCCGATGGACGTCGACCTGCGCTGGGTCGGCGGCATCATGTACAAGAATTCCGAGATCGAGGAGACCGGCGTCGCCGCCGGCGTGCTGGGCCATCCGGCGCTCGGCGTCGCCTGGCTCGCCAACAAGCTCGGCCAGCACGGCGTCCCGCTCGAGCCCGGGCACCTGGTGCTCGCCGGCTCGTTCACCCGCGTGGTGTTCGCGAACAAGGGCGACACGCTGCACGCCGACTTCGGCCCGCTCGGCGGCATTGCGATCCAGTTCGTGTGACGCCATGGACAACCCCCGCAACGCCTTCAAGCACGCGATCGCCGCCGGCCGATTGCAGATCGGGCTGTGGTGCAGCCTGTGCAGCAACATCGCGGCCGACATCGTCTCCGACTCCGGCTTCGACTGGCTGCTGCTCGACACCGAGCATTCGCCGAACGAAATCCCCGACATCCTGGCGCAGTTGCAGGCGGTGCGCGGCGGCACCGCGACGCCGATCGTGCGGCCCGCGTGGAACGACGCGGTGCTGATCAAACGCGTGCTCGACATCGGCGCGCAGTCGGTGCTGATCCCCTATGTGCAGAACGTCGAGGAGGCGAAGCGCGCGGTCGCCGCCGTGCGCTATCCGCCGGGCGGCATCCGCGGCGTCGCGGCGGCGGCCCGCGCCAGCCGCTACGGGCGCGTCGCCGGCTATCTGCAGAACGCCGAGAAGGAAATCTGCACGCTGGTGCAGGTGGAGACGCGCGAATCGCTCGACCAGCTCGAAGCGATCGCGCAGGTCGACGGCGTGGACGGCGTGTTCATCGGGCCGTCCGACCTGTCCGCCTCGTTCGGGCATGTCGGCAATCCCCAGCATCCCGAGATGCAGGCGATTCTGGAAAGCGCGGTCGCGCGGCTCAAGGCGGTCGGCCGACCGGCCGGCATCCTCACCGGCAACGAGGAGGAGGCGCGCCGCTACATCGCCTGGGGCTACACGTTCGTTGCGGTCGGCTCCGACGTGGGCCTGCTGGCGCGCGGCGCCGACATGCTGGCGAAGAAGTTCAAGGGATAGGCGCCGTAACGGGCCCTGCACGCATCGCAATATCACCCCGTGTGAACCACGACGTTGAACCCTTCCTCCGGCCCCGGCGGCACGAAATGGCGCATGAACAGGTCGTAGGTCTCCTCGCTGACCTGATACTGGTGCGCGCCACTGGCGTTTCGCTGTTTCAGCCGCTCTCGGCAGATCGCGTCGGGCACGTCGAGGAAATGCAGCTCATGCGCGACGCCGGCCTCGGCGATCAGCCCGCGCATCCAGGTCCGGTATCGCAGGTTGTTGGCCGGGAAGTCTAGCACGACCGAAAGGCCCTGCCGCAGGATGGCGACGATGTGCGGGCCCATGGCGGCGCGCAGCCGCGCGGCGTGATGGGCGAAGTCGTCGATGGTGCGCACCTCGGCGGGATAGAGGTGCGACATCCAGTGGTCCTGGTCGATCAGCAGCGTCGCGGGGCGCGCCGCGAGCTGTCCGGCGAGCGTCGACTTTCCGGCGGCGATCCTGCCGCAGAGGAGATACAGCGTCGGCATGCTTTTGGCGCTCCAGGTGCGGCGCTGATTACAACTGTCATCTGCCGCCGCGACCAGCCGGAAGTTCCGGGAAAAAATTCCGGCAAACGCTTGACGCGACCGACCTAGGATGATAATCATATCACGTCCGCTGCCCGGCCGTGCCGCATTCATGAGGCGGCTCTTGACGGCAGCGGACGCGGCGCCCGACAACGGCGCCGCAAGTGGAGCGCCGAGGAGGCGCCGCCCCTTTCGCCAAGAGGGGCGGGAACGCCTCGCCAAGCGTTCCCCGGCGGGGGAATCGCCAATCCTCCGCCACGGGGGGCCTCGCCAAGGTCCCCAGGCGCCTCCCCGGCGCTCCATTCCCCTCATCGAGGGGTCGGAAAAGAGGGACACGGCGCGGCCCGCGCCGCTAAACCAGGGCGCAGCAGAGCGTTGGCTTTTCTGCAGGGCGCAACAGCGCAGCGTATTGCGCCTTGGGCCGCTCGGCGGCGCGATACGCCTTCGGCTATTCTTACTGCGTAATTGCGCCCTACGGCGTCACTGCTCGAACCGGGCGATGAACCACTTCAACAGCTTCACCCAGACCTCGTCCTTGCCGACCGCGTCCTCGACGCCGTGGTCGAGGTTGGGGTTGTCGTTGACTTCCATCACCACGATGCCGCGGTCGGTCTGCTTCAGGTCGACGCCGTAGAAGCCCTGGCCGATCGGGCGCGCGGCGCGCACCGCGAGGTCGATCACCTCCGGCGGCGCCTGGGCGAGGTCGAAGGTGCGGTGGCTGCCCTCGCGCGCCCCGCCGTTGGCGCTGTGCTTGACGATCTGCCAGTGGCCGCGCGCCATGCGGTACTGGCACACGAACAGCGGCTCGCCGGCAAGCACGCCGACGCGCCAGTCGAACTCGGTCGGCATGAACTTCTGCGCCAGGATCAGGTCGGTCTCCTCGAACAGTTCGTCGGTGATGCGGCGCAGTTCCTCGATGGTCGAGACCTTGTGCACGCCGCGGGAAAACGAGCCGTCCGGGATCTTCACCACCAGCGGGAAGCCGAGTTCGTCCGCGGCCCGGGTCAGGTCGCCGCCGTCCGCCAGCATCAGCGTCGGCGGCGTCGCCACCTGGTTGGAGCCGAGCAGTTCCATCAGGAACACCTTGTTGGTGCAGCGGATCATCGACACCGGATCGTCGATCACCGGCATGCCCTCCTGCCAGGCGCGCCGCGCGAACCGGTAGGTGTGGTTGTCGATCGAGGTGGTCTCGCGGATGAACAGCCCGTCGTATTCGGCCAGCTCGGCGAGCTGCCGCCGGGTGATCGGCTCGACGTCGACCGAGTGCCGCTCGGCGATGCGGGCGAAGTGCTTGATCGAGGCGACCGAGGACGGCGGCATCTTCTCGTTCGGGTCGTACAGCACGGCGAGATCGTATTTCGCCTGCACCCGCGCCTTGGGATTGCGCCATTCGCGCTTGCTGTGCTGGTGCAGCGCCTCGCGCAGGAACAGGGCCTCGCCGTTGGCGAGCCGGTTGACGGTGCGCGGCCGGATGCGGTCGATGCGCAGCCAGCGGCCGGGCTCGACCGTCACCTCCAGCGCCGGGCAGCGGAACCAGTCGAACAGCAGCCGGCCGAACGATTCGAACCGCGCGTCGCGGGCGATGCCGAAGCAGACCAGCAGCTTGAACTCCGCTTCCGGCTGCAGGTCGGCCTTGCGGGCGCACTTGTTCAGCTCGTCCTCGAGCTCCGGCAGCGCGTGCTCGTAGAGCTTCGCCTCGCGCAGCTCCAGCATGGTCTCGACCGTCGGCACCACGCGGTGGCCGCGCGCCTCGGCGAGCAGCGAGGCGTAGTAGCCCTTGGACTGGTAGGCGTAGGAGCGCGACAGGTTGACGAGCTTCGGCCGCCCCATGTCGAACAGGCGCGGACGGGCGAGGTACTCGCTCGTCGTGATCACCTTGTGCGGGGTGTCGGCGTTGGGAAGGTCTTTGGGCTGGTCGACCAGAATGACCCAGCCGGTCATGGCAACGGTCCTTTGCGGATCACGATGGCGGCGCGCAGATGGTCGGGTCCAAAGCGGGTCATCCGCTCGAACTCGGCGCACGGCACCGCGTAGGTCTCCGCGGCGATGGCGATGTCTCGATCATTGGTCCTGGCGGCTGGGTCGTGGACGAGGATGCAACGCTCCTCGTGCCCGAATGCGAAGACCCAGTGCGGCATCCTCCTGCGCAGTAGCTGATAACCCGAAACGAGCACGATCGCCACGGCGCCGGTATCAAATATCCGCAACAATTCTGCGGTGCCGAGCGCCTGCATGCGGATCGGAATACCGAGCTCCTCCGCCTCGTGGCGGAAGTCGGCCTGCGTCAGCCGCATCACCCGCCGCTTGCTCTCGGACCGCACCGTTTCGAGGAAGTAGGGTCCCGGGCGGTTGACGTGGATTTCCGGGTACAAGCCGCGCCGGCGCGCCGAGATCGCTAGCCCGAACGGCCCGCAGCCGCCGTGACCGGCGGTCATGAAGATGGTGGTGGCCTCGCGCCAGAGCCGGAACTCCAGCTCCGGCTCGAGCCGGCGCTTCGGGTCGGCCCAGGCGAGCGCCATCATCAGGCAGGCCGGGCCGCAGGTGAAATCGGTGGTCTGGTGCCGGTACGGCGGCGCGTGCCGGATCGCCGGGAGCTCGCGCTGCAGCCGCTTCTCCATCAGCAGCGCGGTGCCGCCATCCTCATAGTATTTCGGCCGGCGCCCGAACTGGCGGAACCCGGCCTTGCGGTAGCGGGCGATGGCGTGGGCGTTGTGCTCGTGCACTTCGAGCCGCAGCCAGACACAGTCGCGTTCCAGCGCGGCGGCCTCGGCGGCGGCGATCAGCGCCGGGCCGATGCCGCGTCCGCGAATGTCGGGATCGACCGCGATCGAATAGAGGCGGGCGGCGGCGCTGTTCGGGCGGAACAGAACCAGCGCGTAGCCGGCGGGCCGGCCGGCAAACTCGGCGACCACCGAGGTGGCGCTCGACGCGGTCAGGAAACGGCGCAGGCTGCGGCGGCTGATGATGTCGCCGTTGAAGGCGCGCCGCTCGATATCGACCAGCGCGTCGAGATCCTCGCCCGTTGCGGGGCGAAGCCGGATCGGGTCGGGAGCGGGTCGGCGGGCGGCGCGCATGCGGCGGGGATGTGGCGATTCGGCCGCCCTGCGGCAAGACGCGCCGGTGCGCCGCGGGCCGGACGGTTCGGTCGCAAGGCGTGGCCGCCGTGCCATAATGCGTCCTCCCGCCGTGCCTCCGGAGAGCCGCCATGCAGCGCGTAACGATCACGCTCGACGACGACCTGCTTGCCGAGATCGACCGGCTCGCCGCCAGCCACGGCTATCAGAACCGGTCCGAGGCGGTCCGCGACCTGGTGCGCGCCGGGCTGCAGCAGACGGCCGCACCGGTCGACGATCAGCGGCCCTGCGTCGCCGCGCTGGTCTACGTCTACGACCATGCGGCGCGCGACCTGTCGCGGCGCCTGGTCAAGACGTTCCACGACCACAGCGAGCTGTCGCTCGCCTCGCTGCACGTCCACCTCGACCACGACAACTGCATGGAGGTGAACGTGCTCAAAGGCAGGGGCGGCGAGGTCCAGCATTTCGCCGAGCACATCATTGCCGAGCGCGGGGTGCGTCATGGGCAGATCGTGCGGCTGCCGACCGGGCCGGCCGTTCCGGCAAAGGGCGCCCGCAGGGCAGCGCGGCCCGCGCACGGCACGCGGCCGCGCGGTTGAGCGAATGGACGGCCTACCAGGTCAGCGTGCGGGCATCCGGCGCGAAAATGTAGCCCTGCGTCAGGCCGGGACGACCCATCTGCACGCCGGGGACGAGGTCATCGAGCTTCAGCCCGAACTCCTGCATGCACGGCCCGCACATCAGCACCACGCCGCCGTTGCGGATGAAGTCGGCGATGATGTCGCGCGGCAGCCGCTGCATGCTCGGCCGCTTCTCCTGCTCGCCGGCCTTGGCGGCGAGCTTCACCGCCTCGAGGTTGAGGAACACGGTGACCGGATGGCCCATGCGCAGGGTCGAGTCGGCGAAGTGCAGGCCCATCCAGCCGCGCCAGGAGTCGCCGGTGGTCATGTTGATGAACAAGGGCGGCTTCTTCGCCTCCTGCGCCGGCACCGGTGCGCAAAGCCCGAGCAGGAGAACGAGCATGCTGCCGAACATCCGCATGGAATGCTCCCTTTACCGCCGGCGGACCGGATGGTATCCGGGCTGGGCATGTCCGCCCGATCCCGGTATGCAGTTTTCGATCATTCGTCTTACACGGAAAGCCCGCACAATGCCAAGCCAAGCGATCCCGTCCCGCGCGTCGTTCGCGACCGTCCTGCTGCTCGTTCCGACCGCCGCCCTCGCCCATACCGGAGCGGGCGCCGTGCACGGCTTCACCCATGGGTTCGTGCATCCGCTCGGCGGCCTCGACCACATCCTGGCGATGCTGACGGTCGGCATTTTCGCCGCGCAGCTTGGCGGCCGGGCGCTGTGGCTCGTGCCGGCGAGCTTCGTCTTGGTGATGGCGGCCGCCGGCACGGCGGGCATGGGCGGCATGGCCGTGCCGTTCGTCGAGATCGGCATCGCCCTGTCGGTGGTCGTGCTGGGCGCTATCGTGGCGCTGAAGATCGAGGTGCCGGTCGCGCTCGCCATGGGGATCGTCGGGTTCTTCGCCATTTTCCACGGCCATGCGCACGGCGCCGAGATGCCGCCGGACGGCGGCGCCGCCGCCTATGGGCTCGGCTTCATGGCGGCGACGGCGCTGCTGCACGTTGCCGGCATCGGCATCGGATTGGTGATCGGCCGGATCGGCCAGCGCGGCGGCGCCGCGGCCTTGCGCGTCGCCGGCTGCCTGGTCGCGCTGGCGGGTGTCGGGCTGCTGGCGGGTGCCGCTTGATCCGACTCAAACCGGGGTCAAGGTGAAAGCGCCATCGCCAAGACCCTGGCCGCATGCAGCGCCTGTCGCCCGCTGCCGTCGCGGATCTGGTGCCGGCATGAGGTGCCGTCGGCGACGATGATGGCTTCGGCCGGCGCCTTGCGCACGGCCGGCAGCAGCGACAGTTCGCCCATCCGGAGCGACACGTCGATCGTGTCGGCGGCATAGCCGAACGATCCCGCCATGCCGCAGCAGCTCGATTCGATCGGCTCGACGGCGAGATCGGGAATGAGCCTCAGCGCCTGCTCGACCGCCGCCAACGCGTCGAACGCCTTCTGGTGGCAATGGCCGTGCACCAACGCTCGCGCCGCAACGGGCTTGAGCGGCAGATGCAGCCGTCTTGCCTCCGCTTCCCGCGCCAGGAATTCCTCGAACAGCAGCGCACTCTCGGCGAGCCGGTTTGCCCGCTCGCTCCTGACGATCGCCGGAATCTCGTCGCGAAAACCGAGCAGGCAGCTCGGCTCCAGGCCGACCACCGGCACGCCGCGATCGATGCAGGGTGCGAGCGCGGCCAGCGTCCGCTCGGCCTCCTTCCTCGCCTGGTCGACCTTGCCGATGGACAGGAATGTGCGTCCGCAGCAGAGCGGACGCGAGGCGCCGTCCGCGGGTCGCGCGATGTGGACGCGATAGCCGGCCGCGCTCAGCACTGCGAGTGCCGCATCGAGATTCTCCCGCTCGAAATAGCGGTTGAACGTGTCGGCGAACAGCACGACCTGCCGTGTGTCGTCGCCGGCCGCGGCTGGTGGCGGGGCAGCATCGTCCCAGATGTCGCGTCGCCATGTCGGCAGGCTGCGCCGCCGGCTGAAGCCGGCGAGCTTCTCCGACAGGGCCGCGAGGCCCGGTACCGCATCCCGGGCGTTCATCAGCCACGGCAGCCTCGCCGCATACGGCGCGTAGCGCGGCAAATAGCCGACCAGCCGATCGTGCAGCGACAGGCCGTATTTATCGGCGCGCGCGGCAAGCGCCTCGATCTTCATCCGCGCCATGTCGACGCCGGTAGGGCATTCGCGCCGGCAGCCCTTGCAGGAGACGCAGAGCTTCAGTGTCTCGGCGACCTCGTCGGAGGTGAAGGCGTCCGGTCCGAGCTGCCCGGTGATGGCCAGCCGCAGCGTGTTGGCGCGTCCGCGCGTCACGTCGCGCTCATCGCGCGTCGCCCGGTAGCTGGGGCACATCACGCCGCCGGAGAGACTGCGGCAGGCGCCGTTGTTGTTGCACATCTCGACCGCGCCCTGGAAGCCGCCGCCGGCGCCGGCGTAGGCCGACCAGTCGAGTTGCGTGCGAACGTCCTCGGCGCGATAGCCGGGCGGGTAGCGCAGCAGCGAGCGCTCGTCGAACCTCGGCGGGCGGGTAATCCTGCCGGGGTTGAACAGGCCGTCCGGATCGAACCGGTCCTTCACCTCCTCGAAGGCGCGCGCGAGGCGCGGTCCGAACATCGGCGCGTTGAACTCCGAACGCACGATGCCGTCGCCGTGCTCGCCGGAGTGCGAGCCCTTGTAGGCGCGCACCATGGCGAAAGCCTCCTCGGCGATGGCGCGCATCGCCTTCACGTCCTTCTCCAGCCGCAGATTGAGCACCGGTCGCACGTGCAGGCAGCCGACCGAGGCGTGCGCATACCAGGTGCCGCGGGTGCCGTGCTTCGCGAAGACCTCGGTCAGTCGCGCGGTGTATTCCGCCAGGTGCTCGAGCGGGACGGCACAGTCCTCCACGAAGGAGACGGGCTTGCCCTGCTCCTTCATCGACATCATGATGTTGAGACCGGCGGTGCGCAGCTCGGTGATCGCGGCCTGCAGCTTCGGCTCCAGCACCTCGACCACGCCGCCCCGCTTCTGTCCGGCCTGATCCCAGCCGAAGCCCAGATCGCCCATCAACTGATGCAGGCGTGCGAGTCGCCGCAGGTTCTCCGCCTGCTCGTCCTCGCCGAACTCGACCAGCAGCACCGCTTCGGGATCGCCGCGCACGAACTGCCGCAGCGTCGGGCGGAACATCGCGATCTCGGCGGCGAGCCCCAGCATGGTGCGATCGACCAGTTCCACCGCGATCGGCCCGAGCCGGACGATGTGCTGCGCGGCGTCCATCGCCTGGTGGAAGCTGCCGAAATGGCAGGCGCCGACCGCGCGCCGCCCGAGCAGCGGCGACAGCTTCAGCTCGATGCGGGTCGAGAACGCGAGCGTCCCCTCCGAGCCGACCAGGATGTGCGCGAGGTTGAGGTCGTTGCGGCCGGGCGTGAGCGAGTCGAGATTGTAGCCGCCGACGCGGCGCTGCACCTTCGGGAACCGCGCCTCGATCTCCCTCGCCTCGCGCGCCGCAATGGCCAGCAGGTCCTGCGCGAGCGGCCGCAGCGGCGAGCCGTCGGGAATGTCCGACAGGTCGGGGCTGCACGGGCCGAAGCGGGCGGCGCTGCCGTCAGGGAGCAGCGCGTCCACCGACAGCACATTCTCGCGCGTGTTGCCGTAGCGCAGCGATCGCCCGCCACAGGAATTGTTGCCGACCATGCCGCCGATGGTGGCGCGCGAGGCGGTCGAGATATCGACCGGGAACCACAGCCCGTGCGGCCTGAGCTTGCGGTTCAATTCGTCCAGCACGATGCCGGGCTCGACCACGGCGCGCCGGCCGGCGGCATCGATCTCGACGACATTGGTGAGATGTTTCGAGCAGTCGACGATCAGCGCCTCGTTGATCGTCTGCCCGCATTGCGAGGTGCCGCCGCCGCGCGGCGTCACGGCGACGCCTTCGGCGCGGGCGACCGCCAGCGCCCGTTCGGCCTCGGCAAGGTTGCGCGGCACCACCACGCCGACCGGCATGATCTGGTAGTGCGAGGCGTCGGTCGCGTAGCGGCCGCGGCTTGCCCGGTCGAACAGCACCTCGCCGGCCTGCTCGGCCTTCAGCCGCCGCTCCAGCCCGGGCCGCAGCGAATGCGCCATGAGATGTCCTTGAGGCGTGTGGACCGTAACGCCCAAGCTAGCGGCCGGCGAGGCGGGTCCGCAACGCGCCCGCTCGGCACGAGGCGCGCCGGGGTGGGACGAAAGGTACCAGTGCCGGTGCGGTCCCACCGATGTAGGCTTGACGCACAAAGCCGAGACTCTTCGGCCAATAATCATCGCAATCGCAATGGGGAAACGCCATGGCACTGAACCGTCGTCGATTTCTGCATCTGGCAGCCGGCGCTGCCGCCCTTCCCGCCCTCCCGCGTTCCGCCTGGGCGCAGGCCTACCCGACGCGGCCCGTCCACCTGATCGTTCCGTTCCCGGCCGGCAGCGCGCCCGACATCATCGCCCGCCTCTCGGCGCAGAACATGTCGGAGCGCCTGGGCCAGCAATTCGTGGTCGAGAACAAGCCGGGCGCCGGCGGCAACATTGCCACCGAGTTCGTCGCGAAATCCGCCCCGGACGGCTATACGATCCTGATGCCGGTCTCGACCAACGCGGTCAACGTCGCGCTCTACCGCAATCTCAACTTCGATTTCGTGCAGGATCTGGCGCCGATCGCCGGCATCGCCAAGACGCCGTTCGTCGTGGTGGTGCCGCCGGCCTTCCCGGCCAAGACCATCCAGGAGTTCACCGCCTATCTCAAGGCCAACCCCGGCAAGGTGAACATGGCCTCCAACGGCATCGGAACCTCGCCGCATGTCTGCGGCGAGCTGTTCCAGATCATGACCGGGACCAAGATGGTTCACGTGCCCTATCGCGGCAACTACATCCCCGATCTGCTCGCCGGGCAGGTGCAGGTCGTGTTCAATCCCATGGCGCAGATTCTGGCGCTGGTCCGCGAAGGCAAGCTGCGCGCGCTCGCGGTGACCACGGCGAAGCGCTCGCCGGCGCTGCCGGACGTCCCGGCGATCGGCGAATCCGTGCCCGGCTACGACGCGTTCGGGTGGTACGGCCTCGCCGCGCCCAGCAAGACGCCGCCCGAGATCATCAAGAAGCTCGGCGAGGCGATGAACACGGCCCAGGCCGATCCCAAGGTGCTGGCGCGCTTCACCCAGCTCGGCGTCGAGCCGATGGTGCTGGATTCGGCCGGCTTCAAGCAGCACATCGCCGACGAAGTCGCGAAGTGGGACAAGGTGATCAAGGCGCAGGGCATCAAGGTGCAGTAGGCCCCGCGGTTGTTCGAGGCCGGCGCCGTCCGTGGATTGCGGCTGCGGCGGCAATCCGCGGCGGCGGCTGCCTCGCATCCCGCCGCTTCCCTGATGATTTGTGACCCGGGCGGGACTTGACCGGGTGGTTGCATCGGGTGTTCAACCCGGCCAGCGCCGGGCGGGTACCGCCCGTCTTGACGCCGCAGCCTTGCCGCCGGCATCCCGGCCGCCTCAGGAGCCGCCAGAATGTCCCAAAATTCCTCGCGCGTCGTCGGACGCCATTTCCTGCACATTCCGGGGCCGACGCCGCTGCCGGACCGCATCCTGCGCGCCATGGACACCCCGATCATCGACCATCGCGGTCCGGAGCTGCAGAAGCTGGCCAAGCGGGTGTTCGAAGGCATCAAGACCATCTTCAAGACCACCAATCCGGTGATCTGCTACACCGCGACAGGCACCGGCGCCTGGGAAGCCGCGCTGGTGAACACGCTCTCGCCCGGCGACAAGGTGCTGATGGTGGAGACGGGCCAGTTCGCGGGCCTGTGGCGCAACATGGCCGGCAAGCTTGGCCTCGATCCGCAGACCATCCCGACCGACTGGCGCACCGGTGCCGATCCGGCGGCGATCGAGGACCATCTGCGCAAGGACAAGGCGCACGAGATCAAGGCGGTTTGCGTGCTGCACAACGAGACCGCCACCGGCTGCCTGTCGCCGATCCCCGAGATCCGCAAGGCGATCGATGCCGCGGGGCACCCGGCGCTGTTCTTCGTCGACACCATCTCCTCGCTTGCCTCGACCGACTACCGCCATGACGA
>Ga0073934_10009183_pt1 | contig 12782 bp, 9 predicted proteins | sample LarsenN4metaG_FD_76834 | JGI IMG/M metagenome (GOLD analysis project Ga0073934, IMG submission 76834) | Hot spring sediment bacterial and archeal communities from British Columbia, Canada, to study Microbial Dark Matter (Phase II) - Larsen... ...
GCACCGCGTTGTCGATCACCTCCTTCGGGCGGATCACGAGCTCCTCGGCGTCCGAGCCCGTCTGGAAGAACCCGCCCCGCTCCACGTCCCGGAACCGGCCGAGCAGCTCGTCGGCGAGCGCGCGCGCCTCCGTGAACCACCGCAGCTCGAACGTCGTCTCGTACAGCGTGAGGCACGCCTCGGCCATCAGGGCGTGGTCGTCGGCGAACCCCGGCCGGCCCGCCCGACCGTCCCGCCAGGATCGGAGCAGGCGGCCCTCGTCGTCGCGCAGGTGGGTCAGGACGAACCCCGCCGCCGCCACCGCGGCCTCCACGTACCGCGGCTCGCCGAACGCCCGCCCGGCCTCGGCCAGCGCCGAGATCGCCAGCCCGTTCCAGGCCGCGAGCACCTTGTCGTCGGTCGCCGGGCGCACGCGTCCCTCCCGGACGCGGAACAGCTCGGCGCGCGCCGCCTCGACCTCCCGGGCGAGCACCTCGGGGTCGAGCTCGAGCTCGGCGGCCACGGCCGGGATCGGGATCGGCCGCCAGAGCACGTTCGTGCCCTCCCAGTTCCCGCTCGGCCCGGCGCCGAACGCCGTCGCCACCGCCTCGCCGGCGATCGCGACGAGCTCGTCCCACGACCAGACGAAGAACCTCCCCTCGACGCCCTCGCTATCGGCGTCCTGGGAGGAGGAGAAGCCGCCCTGCGGCTGCCGGAGCTCGCGCAGCAGGTAGTCGCAGGTCTCCGTCGCGACGCGCCGGTACCGCTCGGCGCCGGTGAGCTGCCACGCGTGCGCGTACAGGCGCGCGAGGAGCGCGTTGTCGTAGAGCATCTTCTCGAAGTGCGGGACGTGCCACATCGCGTCGGTCGCGTACCGGTGGAAGCCGCCGCCGACCTGGTCGTACACACCCCCCTCGGCCATGCGGTCGAGCGTGAGCGTGGCGGCGTCCAGCGCGTCGGGCTCGCCGCGCAGGTGCATCCGCAGCACGAGCTCGAGCGTCATCGGCTGGGGGAACTTCGGCGCGCCCCCGAACCCGCCCCACCGCCGGTCGAGCGCGCCGAGCAGCCTCTGGAACGCTTGCCGCAGAACGTCTTCGGAGAGCGGGTCGGTCGACGGCCGGAGCTCGCCGGTCCGGCCGATCGCGTTCACGATGCGGGCCGCCTGCGTCCGGGCCTCCTCGCGCCGGTGCTCCCAGACGTCCGCGATCGCGGCCAGGACCTTGCGGAACGCCGGCATCCCGTGCCGGTCCTCGTCGGGGAAGTACGTGCCGGCGTAGAAGGGCTCGCCGCCGGGCGTGAGGAACGCGGTGAGCGGCCACCCGCCCTGTCCGGTCATCGCCTGGACCGCGTCCATGTAGATCGCATCCAGGTCCGGCCGCTCCTCGCGGTCGACCTTGACGCACACGAAGTGCTCGTTCATCAGCGCGGCGGTCTCGGGGTCCTCGAACGACTCGCGCTCCATCACGTGGCACCAGTGGCACGCGGCGTACCCGATCGACAGCAGGATCGGCTTGTCCTCGCGGCGGGCGCGCTCGAGCGCCTCCTCGGCCCACGGGTACCAGTCGACGGGGTTGTCGGCGTGCTGGAGCAGGTACGGGCTCGTCTCGGAGGCGAGCCGGTTCATGGGGTCGCCGCCTCCGCGTCGGTCAGGACCGCGTCGACCTCGTCCGTCCACGGCTCCGCCCCGAGCGCCTCGAAGGTCTCGCGGGCCGTTCGCAGCCGCTCGGGTGCCACCGGGTCGCCGATCGCTTTCCGGCTCCGTCCCTCGCCGAGGAGCGCCACCGCCCGCTCCGGCGTGGCCCCGTACGAGAGCCATCCCGCGGCGGCCGCGGCGTAGAGCGCGGCGGCCTCCTCGTAGCGTCCCCGGGCCTCCGCGAGCGCCGCCTCCGCCGCCTGGATCTCGAGCCGGCCGCGCTGGTTCCGGGGCGGCGGCTCGTCCCCCAGCACCTCCTCGGCCCGGTCGGTCGCGCCGCAGGCCACGAGCACCCGGACGGCGTCGGCCAGGTAGAGCTGCCGGTAGCCGACGTGCTCCTGCGTGGACCCGAGGAACTCCTCGACGAGACCCAGGGCCGTGGCCTCGTGGCCCCGGCGGAGCTCGAGCGCGGCGCCGATCGTCAGGGCCGGCCCGAGGAACTCGGCCCGCTGGAGGATCCGGACCCGCGGCAGGAACTCCTCCTCGAGGAGCACGGCCTCGGCGATCCGCCCGCGGTTCGCGAGCACCTCCGCGCGCCGGAACTGCGCGAACGCGCGGAGCTGTCCGCCGCCCTCCTCGCGGTCCCAGGCCTCGACCTCCGACGCGATCCACTCCACCTCGTCCCAGCGCCCGAGATCGAACAGCACCTCGATCCGGCCGCAGCGGCTCCACATCGCCTCGGTGGCGAACCCCCGGACCTCCGCGAACTCGACCGCCGAGTCCCACACCTGGAGGGCGATCGCGGGCCCCTCGAGCAGCCAGAGCTGGGTCGCCAGGTTCGCGTAGGTCACCGCGGTCTCGACGCCGATCCCGAGCTCGAGCCCCTGCCGCAGCGCCGCCCACAGGTCCGCCAGCCCCTCGGCGTCCCCGAGCTGGCAGCGGGCGGCCCCGAGGTTCTGGCGGGCGCGGACCGCCTCGTCCGGCAGGTCGAACCGCTCCGTGAGCGCGAGGGCGCGCTCGGCGAGCTCCCGGCAGCGCTCGAACCGTCCGAGCGTGAGCCAGTGGCCCGCCATCCGCGAGTAGGCGCGGGCGAGCTCGGGTCCCGGTCCGTCCTGCTCGAGGATCGAGATCGCCTGCTCCAGGAGCATCTGCGAGTCACGGAGGTCGCCGAGCCGTTGGAGCGCCCGGGTCTTCAGGGCGAGCGCGAGGCCCACGCCGGCCATGTCGTCCACGGCGAGCAGCCCGGCGGTCGCCAGGTCGAACGTCCGGCGCGAGGCCGCGAAGCTGCCCCGCGACACCTGCGCGTCGGCCAGGCGCAGCAGGATCCGGGGTCGTTCGGGATGCTCCTCGGGCAGCCGGTCGGCCGCCCGGCGGAAGTGGCGCTCGGCCGACCCGGCGTCCAGGTGCGCGGCGCGGTCGCCGGCCAGGACGAGGGCCCGGACCGTCCGGTCGCGGAGGTCCTCCAGGTTGCCGTCGGCCCCGGTCGCGCGGGCGAGCTCGAGGGCCCGGCCGTAGTGGTAGGCGAGCAGCTCGCCGCGGTCGGCGATCCGCTCGCCGGCGGTCGACTCGATCCATCCGGCCACGGCGCGGTGCTTGGCCACCCGGTCGCTCCGCGGGATCTGGGCGGTCGCGACGTCGCGGACCAGGATGTGCCAGAACGCGTACTCCTCCTCGCCCTCCATCGAGGAGGAGCGGATCGGCCGGATCAGCTCGAGCACCGCCGCCTCGTGCAGCCGCCGGCGGACCTCGTCCACGTCCATCCCGCTCACGCTCGCGACCGCGCCGGTCCAGAAGACCTTGCCGATCAGCGAGGCGTCCTGGAGCAGCGCCTTGGTCTCGTGCGGCAGCGTGTCCAGGCGGGCGGCGATGATCGCCTGGATCGTCTCGGGGACCGGGATCTCGCGGTCGGCGGCCAGGCGCATCGACCGGCCGGCCTTCTCGAGGATCCCGCGGTCGGTGAGCATCTGGACGAACTCCTCCGCGTACAGCGGGTTGCCGCCGGACCGTTCGAGGAGCACCCGCTGCGTGTCGGCGGGGAGCACGGCCCGGTCGAGCAGACCGGAGAGCAGCACGGCGGTCTCGGTCTCGGACAGGGCCGGGAGCGAGATCGACGCGGAGTTCCGCTTGCCGCCCCCCCAGCCCGGCCACAGCTCGTACAGCTCGGGGCGGGCGGCGCAGACGATCAGCATCGGCAGCTGGGTCGACCAGTCCACGACGTGCTCGATGAACCCGAGCAGCGCGGGGTCCGCCCAGTGCAGGTCCTCGAAGACCATCACGAGCGGGTGGCGGGCGGCCAGCGCCTCGAAGAACCGTCGCCAGGCCGTGTAGGACTCCATCCGGTCGCCGCCGCCGACCTCGCCGAGCCCCGCGAGCGGGGCCAGGCGCGCCAGCATCCAGTCGCGCTCGGACGGGTCGTCGGTGAGGGCGCCGAGCGTGCGCTCGAGCTTGCCCCGCGCCTGCTCGGCGCTGTCGGACTCGAGGATCGCGGCCTCGGCCTTCACCATCTCGGACAGGGGCCAGAACCCCACCCCGTCGCCGTAGGGGAGGCAGCGTCCCTGCCGCCACCGGACGAGGGCCGCCTCCGCCTCGAGGGCGTCCGCGACCTCCTGGAGCAGCCGGCTCTTGCCGACGCCCGGGCCGCCGGTGATCGTGACGAGCTGCACCGAGGGCTCGGCGATCGCGCGGCGGTAGGCCGCCCGCAGGAGGGCGGACTCCTCGACGCGGCCGACGAACGGCGTCCGCGGACGCTCGCGCACCACGCGCGCGAGCTCGACGGGGCGCCACGCCTCCGCGGCTCCGTCCCCGGTCAGGGCCTCGAAGGAGAAGTGGCCGCGGGTGTTCCGGCGGGTGGCCTCGTCCACCGCGATGCCGTCCACCGGCGCGAGCGACTGGAGCCGCATCGCGGCCGCGACGACCTCGCCGGTGACGCGCTCGCCGACCTGGGGCCCGGGGCCCACGGCCACCATCGCCTCCCCGGTGGCGATCCCGATCCGGACCGAGAGCGGAGGCCCGCTCGCGCCGTCGTTCGAGGCCGCGATCTCCTCGAGGATCCGCAGCCCGACCCGGATCGCCCGCTCGGGGTCGTCCTCGTGCGAGACCGGGGCGCCGAAGACGCCCACCACCCCGTCGCCGACGAAGGTGTCGATCGTGCCGCCGAAGACCTCGATCGAGCGCTTGATCGAGGCGTGGTACGGCACCAGCGTGGCCCGGACGTCCTCGGGGTCCGCCCGATCCGAGCGCGCGGTGAACCCCACGAGGTCGCAGAACAGCACCGTGACGACCTTGCGCTCCTCGCCCCGGCGCCCCGGACCGGTGAGGGGAGCGCCGCAGCGCAGGCAGAACCGCGCACCCTCGGGGTTGCGCTCTCCGCAGGCGGGGCACAGCACGGCCGGGCCAGTCTACGCATCGGGCCACCGAGGGGGCCCCGCGGGATCGTGCGAGGGCTCAGGTTCCGCCCCCGGACGGCCGATGCAGGTAGCGACATCATGGGTTCGAGCCGGGACGTCACCCGAGTGGTCGTCGTCGACGACCACTCCCTCTACTCGGAGGCGTTGTCGCTGCTGCTCCGCCGGCAGCCGGACATCCAGCTGGTCGGCGCCGTCGGCGCACCGGAGGAGGCCGTCGCCCTGCTGGACGCGGCCGGGGTCGACGTCGTGCTGCTCGACGCCGACGCCCCGAACGTCGACGCCGTCGCGGCCACGCAGGCGATCCGGGGGTCGGCTCCCGACACGAAGGTGGTCGTGCTGACCGCGGTGGACGACCCCGACGCGATGGCCGAGGCGCTGGCGGCCGGGGCCTGCGGCTACGTGCCGAAGACAAGGGCCGTCGACGAGCTGATGGACGTCGTCCGCCGCGCCGCGGCGGGCGAGCTCGTGATGCGGGAACGCGACCTGGCCCCGGTGCTCGAGCGGCTCGAGAGCTCCCGCCCCCGCTCGTCCGCGGAGGTCGCCCTCGGCCGGCTCACCCGGCGCGAGACGCAGATCCTCCGAGCGCTCGCCGCCGGCGAGAACACCGGCGAGGTGGCGGCCGCGCTCGGGATCAGCGCGCTCACGGTCCAGAGCCACGTGAAGAACATCCTGGCCAAGCTCGGCGTCCACTCGAAGATCGAAGCGATCACCCTGGCCTGGCGCCATGGGCTCGCGCAGACGACCCGCTCGGCCTGAACGCGCTCGGGGTACGCTGGCCCCCGTGACGCCCCCCGGCGAGCCCCCGGCCCCGGCCCGCGTGCTGATCGTGGAGGATCACGCCGTCGTCCGAGGCGTCCTCCGCCTGGCCTGCGACGAGGAGCCCGGTCTGGAGGTGGTGGCCGACGTGGCCGACGGGGCCTCGGCCCTCGAGGCGTGCCGGACCCTCCGGCCGGACGTGATGGTGTTGGACCTCTCCCTGCCGGGCGAGCTCCAGGGGCTCGACGTGGCGCGGCGCGTCCGGGCGGAGGGGCGGCCGATCCGGATCCTGGTGCTCACCGGGCGGACCGACGACGAGGCGGTGTTCGAGAGCATCCGCGCCGGCGTCGACGGCTTCCTGGACAAGTCCGCGGGCGTCGGCGAATTCGCGGAGGCGCTGCGCCGCGTGGTTGCCGGCGAACGTGTGTTCAGGCCGGAGCACGAACGTGGAGCGGTCGCGGAGCTGGGCCGGTTCGTCCGAGGGTTCCGGGGCTCGGCCGGGCCCTCCTCCGGCTTCACCCAGCGCGAGCGCGAGATCCTGGAGTACCTGACCGTCGGGCTGTCCGTGAAGCAAGTGGCCAAGCGCCTCGGGCTGTCCCCCCGGACGGTCGAGACGCACATCGCCAAGGTCTACCGGAAGCTGGGCGTGGCCAACCGCGTCCAGGCCATCTCGCGGGCGGCCTCCCTCGGGCTGGTCGAGATCGACCGGCCCGGGGCTTCAGACCGCCCGGGTGGGCGTCGATAGGAGGGAGATAGAATCCGGGTGGCCCCCCCGCCGCGTCCGTGGCGCGGGGTCCGTGTCCGGGCGCTGCGATGGCTGGAGGGAACGGGACGACGCGGAGGAGCGGGGCTCGCACGCCCAAGCGGCGTCTGGGCGTGGTGCTGGTCGACCCGCTCCCGGTCGTGCGGGCAGGGCTGGCGCTGCTGGTCGGGGACCGGCCCGACATGAAGGTCCTGGCGGAGGTCGGCTCGGCCGACGAGGCGATGGAGGTCCTGTCCCGGATCCGTCTCGAGCGGGTGGTCGTCCTCGTGGGGCTCGGGCTCGACGGGGACCACGACGCGCACTGGTTGATCCGGTCGATCCGCCGGCGGTTCCCGACCCTGGCGGTCCTCGCCTGCGGGGCGAAGGCCGATGCCGGAACGATCTCCCGGGCACTGTTCATGGGGGCCGACGGCTACGTCGACAAGAACCTCGATCCGGTCCGGTTCGTCGAGTCGCTGCGCACCGCCGCCACGGGCGAGATGGTCCTGGCGGGCCCGCCGACGGACTGGGTGGGCCAGATCGCCGAGGGGGTCCGGCGGCAGCACGACATCGAGTCGCGGCTCACCGCGCGCGAGCGCGAGGTCCTGAGGGTCGCCGCCGAGGGGCTCACGGCCCGGCAGATCGCCGAGCGCCTCGGGGTACGGGAGCGCACCGTCACCACCCACCTGGGCCGGATTTACGGGAAGCTTGGCGTCGGCGGACGCGTGGCGGCGATCCGGGTCGCGTCGATGTCCGGCCTCGTGACGGTCGGCGCCCTCGAGTAGCGTTCCCCGGATGGAGGCATCCGGCCGCGGGTCGCGGCTCGGGCTGGTGCTGGTCGCCACGCTCGCGACGCTCTTCATCGGGTTCGCTCACAGGTCGTCCTGCCTGATCGGCGGCGACTTCGACGAGCGGGCCTACCGGACGTACTGCTACTCGGACCTCGTGCCGCTCTACCGCTTGGAGGGACTCGACGAAGGGCGGGTGCCCTACCTCGAGGCACGGAACGAGTATCCGGTGCTCACCGGGCTGTTCATGTGGGTGGCGTCGCTCGGAGCGCGGAGCGAGGGCTCGTTCCTCTTCGCGAACGCCCTTGGCCTCATGGCGCTCGGCCTGGCGACCGCCTGGATCCTGTACCGACTCGTGGGGGAGCGGGCGCTGTTCTTCTCGCTCGCGCCGAGCCTCGCCCTGTACGCCTTCCTGAACTGGGACCTACTTCCGGTGGTGCTGGCCACGGGAGGGATCGCGGCCTTCTTGTGGCGGCGGGACGATGTCGCGGGGGTCCTGCTCGGGCTGGGCGCCGCGGCCAAGGCGTACCCGGCGCTCGTCGCGATCCCTCTGTGCCTGGATCGGCTCCGGAATGGGGATCGCAGGGGTGCCGCGAGGATCGCGGGCTACGGGCTTGGAGCCTGGCTCGTCGTCAACCTGCCGTTCGCCGTCGCCTCGTTCGGCAACTGGAGCTACTTCTTCCACTTCAGCTCGTCCCGGCCTCCAACCCCGGGCACGCTCTGGTACCACGCGTGTCGGGCGCTGACCCGCGAGGTCGACTGCGGGTCCGTCGGGGCTGTCAACGCCCTGTCGGCGCTCGCGTTCGTGGGCGGGGCGTTCCTCCTGTGGTCGTTCTCGCAGCGGAGGCGATACCAAGGACCGGTGTGGCGGCTCGCACTCCCACTCCTCGTCGTGTTCCTGCTGACGAACAAGGTGTATTCGCCCCAATACTCGCTGTGGCTCTTGCCCCTCTTCGCCCTCGTGCTTCCGGACGTACGACTCTTCGCCCTGTTCGCGATCGCCGACCTGGCGGTGTTCCTGGCCGAGTTCTCTTGGCTAGCAGGGCTCCAGGGCCTCGACGGCCTGCCCGCGTGGGCCCTCGCCATTGCAGTGGCCGTTCGCGCGGCGGCTCTGGCGGTGCTCGCGGCCTCCGTGTCGCGGCGCCCGGCGGGGCGCCAGCCTGTCCATCAGGCCCGGACGAACACGAGCCCGTCCTCGTCCTCGTAGACGAGCCTCCAGCCGGGGTCGTCGCGCATCCTGGGGACCAGGCCCGCCTGCTGCATCTCGGTCAGCACCGCGATATCTACCCCCCAGCGATCCAGGATGTCCTGCCAGCCCTCGGCTCCGTCCGAGACCTCCTCGTTCAACTCCCAGACCTGGTCGGGGATCACCTCGAACCGCGAGTCGGTCGTGACCGGGTTCTCCGGGAAGCGGAACTCGAACCACGAGCCCCAGGCCTGCGGGTTGAAGACCACCTGACCCGGCTCCAGCACGTCCTCGAGCGCCTGGGTGATGCCGGGTGGTGCGAACACCAGGAACCGCTCACCCGGATCCTCCCGGTCCGCGTGCCCGAACCACGGCGCCAGTGCGATCACCACCCCCACGCAGACCAACCCGATCAGCGCCAGGTTCAGTGAGTTGGCGGGGTCACGGCCCGGTCGGACCGTCCTGGGGAGGGCGGCGGCGAGCGCAACGGGCGCGGCCATCGCCCACCATACGAGGCCTCGGGTCGCCGGGAGGGCGATGGCGAAGAAGATGCCGAGGGTGAGGTAGGTGGACCGCGGGATAGGGCGCGGGAGGCGGGAGAGGAGGAAGGCGACACCGGCGACGGACGAGAAGAACGCGGCCCCCGCGTACGTGCGGATGGACGGTGGCTGCCATTCGAGCACCACTCGGCCGATCACCGGGTCGGTGGTGAGCTCGACGGCATACGTCCACACACGGGCGCCGAGCGGGTTGGCCAGGGTGGCAACCAGCGAAGCGGCCCCCACGACGGCCAGTCGGATCGTCTGCGCGCCACGACGTTGACGCTCGTCCAGCGAGGCCAGCCCGATCAGGACCGGTGCGAGCACGAAGCTCCCGTGCAGGTTGGCCCAGAGGATGGTGACTACCGGGAGCGCGAGGACCCCCTTGGGGCGCAGCTCCCGTGCGACGAGCAGCCAGAGGACCAGAGCGAAGCAGACCATCCCGAAAAGCTGGGGCCGGAGCATGAACGCGCCGGGGAGAAGTACGCCCGCGGCGAGCGTGAGCCAGGCCGCGGGCTTCCGCGGGGCCCCTTGGAGCCGGCAGGCCAGGAAGATCAGGGTGAGGACCGCGATCGAGAGGACGCCGCGGAGCAGCGCGAGGCCCAGCCAGCCCCCGGCGCGAAAGGCCAGCGCCAGCAGGATCTCGGCCAGCCACTGCTGGTTAGCCCACTCGAGGCCGGCGGCCGTCGCCGTGAAGGGGTCCACGTGGAGGAGGCGGCCCTCATCGAGCATGATCTCGCCTGCCCGGATCAAGTAAGTGAGATCGATCGTCGAGAGCTGCGCCGAGGAGATGACCAGGACGGGGGCCAGGATGGCCACGGCGACCCAGACGTGGGAGAGTGAGGGACGCCGGAGCGCCGATGGAGGACCGGCCGCGTCCTCGCGGTCTCGTAGGGCCTGGCGCATGGATGCCGAATCATAGGCGTGGGAGGCAGGGGATCCACGGACCGCCGGCTCCTACGTAGGACTGCGTATGCGGCATACGTGGAAATCGGAATACCTGCCCCCGTCGCGCGGACGTACCCTGCTTTTTGGGTGCGGCCTGCCGCACAGATGACCGGAACCCTCGAAGGGAGGTGAACGGATGCTCCTCGACCTCTTCGTGAGGGCGAAGACCTTCGCCTTCGGCGTTCGGGAGAAGTTCGCCCGGGAGGAAGGCGCGGTGGCAACCGAGTACGGTCTGCTGCTCGTCTTCATCGCGCTGGCGATCATCGCCGCGGTGATCGCGCTCGGCATCATCCTGAACGGCATCTTCACGAACGCCAGCACGTCGCTCGCAGGCAGCTAGGCGAGAGCATCAGAGCGGTCGTCGTCGGCCGCTCGATCCTCCCGCGCAGGGGAGGATCGAGGGGCCGACGAACCCGCGTCGGCCCGGGGCCGGAGGAGAAGCCCATATGACGTTCCACGACCGGCGGTCCCGCGGCCAACGGGGCGCGGTTGCCGTCGAGTTCGCCATCATCATGGTGCCCCTGTTCTTGATGCTGATCGGAGCGATCGAGTTCGGCAGGGTGTACAGCCAGCTCCAGGTCTACCAGGGTGGGGCTCGGGAAGGATCCCGTTGCGCCGCGGTCCAGGCCGCCGGCGCCGCACCGTGCACGATCTACGGCAGCATCCAGTCCCACCTCGCCGGATACGCGGTGCCGCCGTCGGTGACGGTCGCCGTGAGTGGCGGCGCGACCGCCACCGCGACCTCGGCCAATCCGAACCCACCCTCGTGCACAGCCATGACGCGTGGTGAGACCGTGACCGTCAGCTGGCCGCAGACTTTCCAGCTGAACATCCCCTTCTGGTCAAACGCGAGCATCACCCGGACGATCGTAGGGGTGTTCCGATGCGAGTGAGGCAGGAGCTTCTCCAGCGGCTGCACCGTGAGCAGCGGGGCGCGGTCGTCATGATCGTCGCGATCTCGCTGGTCGTTCTGCTCGGGATGCTGGTGCTCACCGTGGATCTCGGCGGCCTCGTCGCCACGCGGCGAGCGATGGTCCGCGCGGCCGACGCCGCCGCGATGGCGGCGGCCCAGGCGTGCGCAGGGAACGCGACCCAGAGCCCCGGCACCCCCGAGAGCTACGCGGACACGTACGCGATGGCGAACGTGGATCTCGCGACGCTGAACTCATCCGCCGTCAACATCGTGGAGTTCGGTGCGATCGTTGGCAACGGGTCCGGGGGGTTCACCTACGTACCGGGGGTCGACAACTGCCAGACCGGCTTGCCAGGGTACGTGCGGGTCTCCTACACGGGCACCCAGGACCTCTTCTTCGCTCAGATCTTCGGTGCCGGGACGGGCGACGTAGCTGGCACGGCCACGGCCATCTGGGCCAGGACCTACAACCCCTCGATCGTGCCCTGGGTCGTGAGCGAGCCGATCTGGCTCGCCTGTCTCGCCGACCCCCTGGACCAACCGTGCGTCTTCGAGTTCCCGCCCCCGGGGGCCGGGAACCCGAACTGGGGCATCATGGACTGGGACACCTGGGCGCTGAGCTCGGATGGGACGCCTCTCAAGGTGAACGAGTGCGGGATATCTTCCGGGAACCCGACCTGGGATCCACTGTGGGCCGGGCAGGTGCGATTGAGCCCCGAACCGCCGCAGTGGGTTTGCTTCGACAACGGCCTCCAGTACAGCGACGAGTGGGAGAAGCTCGAGGGAGGCACGTGGGCCTTCCCGATCGCGGACCAGATCAACGACAACCGGCCTCCGGACGCCGACATGGGCCACATCATCGACTGGGGCTGCATGTCGGTGCCGGTGGGCGGGGTGAACAAGGTGGCCAACAAGGTCTACATCACGATGCAGCCCGAAGAGAGTTGCTTCTCCCAGGGCGACATCGACATCGAGGGGCTCGGGCTGGGACCGATGGGCACGAAGCTGGTCGAATAGGGCGGTGATGCGGGTCCGTCGTCGAGATGGAGTAGGGCTTCGAGGGAACCTTCCGGTCCGACCGGCTTAAGCTCACCGCCGGCCGGACCGAAGAACGAACGGAGAACGGTGCATACCAGGGGGGTATGAGATGAGGTCTCGAGGGCTCGTCGTGGTGCTGGCGCTGGTGCTCGCCACGCTCGCAACGGTCGGGGTGTTCCTGTACTCGCAGGGGGTGAAGGAGGAGGCCCGCACCGGTGGGGACCTGGTCACCGTGATCGTGTCCAAGGTGGACATCCCGGTCAACACCGACCTGAACCAGCTGCTCGACCGGGGTCAGTTCACGACCCTGGAGGTGCCGCAGACCGCCGTGGTCGAGAGCGCGATCCAGGACGTCGCCCAGCTCCGCGACCGGAAGAACAACGCGTTCATCCTGGCGGGCGAGCAGATCCCCCTGTCGCGGGTCGAGGGAGGCCTCGCGCCCGGCGGCGCGATCGGCATCCCCGAGGGGCACCAGGCCATGACGGTGGCGCTCGACGCCCCGCGGGCCATCGCCGGCGCCCTGAGCGGTGGGGACAACGTCACGATCTATGCGACGTTCACCGGCGTGACGGTCCAGCGGATCGACAAGAACTTCCAGGTGATCCCCCCGCCGGGGGGCGGTGAGCAGGCCTCGTTCGACACGACCGTGGTCCTGGCCCCCGAGGTCGAGGTGCTGAGCGTGGTCCGGCCGAGCGTGGTCCAGGGCGGCGGGCTCGGCGGCGGCGGAGGCGCACAGACCCAGGCAGCCGAGGGGACCATCACCGTGACCCTGGCCTTCCTCCCCGAGGAGGCCCAGCGCTTCGTCTTCTCGCTGGAGAAGGGCGCCGTCTACCTGTCGCTGCTGCCCCCGGGC
>Ga0073934_10009184_pt1 | contig 12781 bp, 7 predicted proteins | sample LarsenN4metaG_FD_76834 | JGI IMG/M metagenome (GOLD analysis project Ga0073934, IMG submission 76834) | Hot spring sediment bacterial and archeal communities from British Columbia, Canada, to study Microbial Dark Matter (Phase II) - Larsen... ...
AAGTGGCTCGAAGGCAGGGCTTCCGCTTGCCTGAGCTCAAGGCAGCTGTCCGCACCGGTGACACTACAGCAAGGGAACGGCAAGCCCTATTGCGAAATCCACCTCATGTCCTGATCACGACGCCCGAATCGCTCCACCTTATCCTGACGTCCCAGGCACGGGACACGCTCCGTACGGTCCAGTGGTGCATAGTGGATGAGATCCACGCGCTCTGTGCCAACAAGCGGGGAGTGTTCCTTTCCCTCTTGCTGGAGCGACTCGAAGAACTAACTCCTGCAAGCTTCATCCGCATTGGTCTTTCCGCCACGCAACGACCGCTCGAGGAAGTGGCCCGCTATCTTGGAGGCCGATCGGGGGCTGGCCCTGATGGTGAGTGGTCCCCGCGGCCCGTAAACATTGTGGATGCGGGGCTAAGGAAGCAGCTCGATCTGCAAGTTCTCACGCCGGTTGAGCAATTTGGACCCCTGCCAGAACGATCGATTTGGCCGTCGATTTACCGGACGCTGTATGATCAGATTCGCAGCCACCGCTCCACCATCGTCTTCGCCAACAATCGCCGAACCGTGGAGCGGATCACCACGCAGCTCAACGAGCTCGCGGAAGTAGCCGAGAGCAATGAGTCCCCGGTCGATGATGACCAGGCCGACCTCACCGAGTCTTCTCTCCAGCCGTCGCGCAATCGATGCCTTCAGGCTGATGTTAACGGCCAACTCGCGCGAGCTCATCATGGCAGCATAGCTCTGGAGGTGCGTCAACAGACTGAGCAGGCCCTGAAGGAAGGCAGGTTGCCAGCAGTCGTGGCGACGGCTTCTCTTGAGCTGGGGATCGACATGGGGGCCGTGGACCTGGTTTGCCAGGTCGAATCCCCAGGCAGCGTCTCGCGAGCATTGCAAAGGGTGGGAAGAGCAGGCCACCTCGTCGGACAAGGTTCCAAGGGCAGGCTCGTTGCCAAGACGCTACCGGACTTGCTTGAGCAGGCGGTACTCGCTCGCGAGATGGCCGCCGGACGAGTTGAAGCTATGCGCGTGCCTACCAACTGCCTGGACGTGCTCGCTCAGCAGATCGTTGCCATGGTTGCAATGGAGAGCTGGAAGGTCCCTGACCTCTATGCCGTGATTCGCCGAGCGTATCCCTTTCGCGAGCTTTCGCCAGCCCTGTTCGAAAGCGTACTGGAAATGGTGAGCGGGCGATTTCCCTCTGATTCCTTCCGGGACCTCCGACCCCGCATTAGCTGGGATCGCGTCCACAATCAGCTCCACCCATTGCCAGGAAGTCGGCAGCTTGCAGTTGTGAATGGCGGCACGATCCCCGACACGGGGCAATTCGCTGCCTACATTGCAGGGCAATCCACGCGAATCGGCGAGCTGGATGAAGAGTTCGTTTACGAACGTCGCATTGGCGACACGTTCGTGCTTGGCACAACGGCCTGGCGAATCGAGGACATCGGCGACGATCGGGTTCAGGTTTCCCGAGTCGAAGGCATGCCAGCCATGATGCCCTTCTGGCGTGGAGAGGACGTTGGGCGAACGCCTGACCTTGGACTGGCCATTGGGGCGTTTCTTCGGGAACTGGTCGAGAGGCTGCCCTCTCCCGACGTTCTGGACTGGTTGCAACGAGAATGCCATCTCCACAATTTTGCAGCGAGGAATCTGCTCCGCTACGTCCGGCGGCAAGTCGAGCAAGCCGCTTGTGTGCCCACGGATCGCACCCTGCTCGTTGAGGCTTTCCGCGACCAGGTGGGTGACTGGCATGTGGCCGTGCTCTCTCCCTTTGGCAGCCGATTCAACCTCACGCTTCGTCTGGCGATTGAAGGGCTGTGCCGACGACGGTACGGCTATGCCCCTCAGTGCCTCCATCACGACGACGGGCTGCTGATGCGCGTCGCCGACATGGACGAACCGCCGCTTGATCTGCTGGAAAGTCTGGCCGCGGAGGACGTGGAGCCACTTGTGCTGGCAGAGATTGACGACAGCGCGCTCTTCGCCGTCCGCTTCCGGCAGAATGCCGCTCGCGCGCTGCTCATGCCGCGAGCGAGGCCGGACAGACGCGCTCCTCTCTGGCTGCAGCGACTCAAGGGGCGAACCTTGCTGCAACTTGCACGGCAGCATCCGTCATTTCCCATAGTCATCGAAACTTATCGCGAATGCTTGCACGATCACCTCGATGTGGATCGGTTGCGCTCGCTCCTCCGGGAAATCGCGGCTGGCAGCGTTGAAGTCGTGCGCCGGCGTGGCGAAACCCCTTCGCCCTTTGCCTCTAGCCTGCTTTTCGGCTTCACCGCGGCATTCATGTATGAGAATGACCGTGTTGAGGCCGACAGCGGCTCGGCCAGCGAGATTGACAAGGACTTGCTGGAACAACTTCTCAAGCCCGAGTCCTGCGAGCACCTGCTCGATCCTCGGGCAATCCATCAAGTGGAAAGAAGGCTGCGAGGAGTCGGCTTGCCGCCTCGCACGCCAGACGAGCTGGCCGAATGGCTCCGTCAGCTGGGTGACCTGTCCAGTTCTGAACTCGAACAATTTGGCTCCGGCTTCATCGGCGAATTGCAATCGCAAGGACGAGTTCAGCAAGTCACTCTGCACGGCGTGGCCGAGCCTCAGAGGTGGATTCTCACGGAGGAAGCTCCGCTATATCACGCAGCGTTTCACGACCTGGATCAAGAATCGCGAGGCAGGATCCTGCGCCGATTCCTGCAAACCCACGCTCTGGTTGGGCTCGACGATGTCCTTCAGCGTTATCCGTTCGACAAGGAATGGGCCGAAGCACAGATCGAGAACTGGGTAGAGCAGGGGATGCTCGTGTCAATTACCGGTTCGAGTGAGGAGAACTCTCGCTTCAGCTTGCCGAGCAACCTCCAGCAGGTTCAACGGGCGAGCCTGGCTCTGCAGCGTCGAGAGATCCTGAGCTGTTCAGCACATCAGTTCGCCGATTTTCTCCTGCGCTGGCAGTATCGACATCCCACGGCCCAGCAAGCAGGCCCCGAGGGCTTGCGGTCGATTCTCCATCGACTGGAAGGGCTTGCCTTGCCGGCCGAGCTGTGGGAGCAAGCCGTGCTGCCAACCAGGCTGAAAGAGTACCAGGCTCGCTGGCTGGACGAACTGATCCAGGGGGGTGAATGGGTCTGGATCGCATGCTCCAACGAGGATAGGGGGCCTGGCGAAGTGGCTTTCTTTAATCGCGCAAGTCTGTCCGCCCGCGCGGGCCCCTTGCAAGGCAGCGAGCTTCCGGCCGAGGTTCAAGCAGTCTACGAGGATCTTCGGCAGCACGGGGCTTCATTCCTCCTGGAAACAGCTCAACGGACGGGGCTGACCCCCGCCCGTGTTCGCAGGTCGGTGTGGCAACTGGTCCGCGGTGGACTGGTCACCAACGATAGGTACGATGTCGTTCGGCGGGGCGAGTCAGTCGAAGATGTCAACGAGCGAGGAGTTGGCAGCCAAGCTCGACCGAGTAGACGTCGGCGTCTGGCCACAATGTACCCCGAGGGGCGTTGGTCACTGATTCAGCAGGGCACTGCCGATCTTCACGCCCAAGCGATACACCACGCCAATCTGCTGCTAGAGCGGTATGGCGTGGTCACACGTGAGATTGCCGCGCTTCAAGGCGGTCAGGTTCCCTGGCGTGTTACCTACGAGGTCCTAAGTCGAATGGAATGGGCTGGAGACGTGCGCCGCGGCTGGTTCGTGGAGGGGCTCTCTGGGGCGCAGTTCGCTCTTCCTGAGGCAGCAGCGCAACTCGGTCGCCAGGCCCCTCAAGGTGACGGCTCCGAGCCAACCATTCTGATCCATAGTCTAGATCCAGCAAACCTGTTCGGTCCTGGGGCCCCGCTTCCGAGCCCGATCGCGAGACGTCCAGGCAACTGGCTAGTAATCCGATCGGGCCGGCCTGTTCTTGGCGTCGAGGCTCATGGCAAACGCCTGCTGTCCATGCCGCAAGCTAATCAGATGGAGCTGAAATCGGCGGTCGCGCAGCTACGTGACCTCCTCCGCACGGGCCACGGTATTCACCTTCGCGGCAAGGTAATGGTGGAAGAATGGGATGGCCGGCCGATCATGGCCTCGGAGGGGAAGGAGTTGCTCGAAGCCGCGGGCTTTGTGCGAGACTACCAGGGGATGACGCTCTATGCAGGCTGGTGACTTTATCTCATCGAGGCTCTTTCAACCGTGCACGCACCAGTTCGGGGAGATACTTTACCGGCAGCGTCCCATGGGCCAGAACTGCTTCGTGATATCGACCGAGGTCGAATTCGTCACCTTGCTCGCGCTGTATCTGTTGACGCAGCCGATAGAACGCCATCCGGCCCACGAAATACGTCGAGAGCTGAGCCGATGACTGCTTCGCCCGAATGACCTTGCCAACCGCCTCGCCTTCGGACTGGAAGCCTCTCTTGATCAGAAGGTCCAGCGCTTCCTCGTCAGACATCTTGGAGCAGTGCATCTTGTGATCCAGGATCGCGTTGATCACAGCCCGCAAGTAGAACTTGAGCTGGTGCAGCCGAAGTGCCAGCAACTCCTTCCCCTGCCCTCCGCCGTCTCCCCGTTCGCCGCTTGCGTGCCGATGTCCAAATCCCTGATCGAGCATCATCTGCTCGGTGTAAACGGCCCAACCCTCGGCAAAGATGCCGGAGGAGAGAACTCGGCGAATAAAGGAGGGACAACGATTGGAGTAATCCAACTGCACATAGTGCCCAGGGTAGGCCTCGTGGATCGTCAGGATCTTGAGCATGTAGCGGTTGTATTCCTCAAGATAACTCCTGACGCGCCGCTGATCCCAGTCCGAGGGCGGAGGGCTCACGGCGTAATAACTGGAACCCTTGGGATCGAGCGGGGCTGCAGGATTGAGGTAGGCGGTTGAGTTTCCCCGTTGAAACTCGGGCATCTCGATGATCCGGCAGCTATCTGGATCCGGCAGGCGAAGGATGTCCGCTTGTTTGATGAAGCGGCGAACGTCATCAACGATCTGCTGAACCTCTTGAACCAGATCCTCGGGCTTACCGTGCTCCTTGCCTAGCTCAGCCAGCACACGCGAGATGCAGCTCCGGCGGCCGGCGGCATCGTCGGGCGGCAGCGGCTGCCTGGGAAATAGCGTGCTCCAGAGCTGTCGAGCAATGACGTACATTTCGTGTTCTACTCGGCTGGCTTCCAGTTCCGCGTCGCGTAGTACCTCGTCCGCGCTGACCCCAGCGTTCAGTTCCAGGTCCAGCTTTTCGACGAACTTCTCCCGCCCCAGCCGCCAATCGCCCGTGGCGCGTGGGAGCAGGTCTTTTTCAAGGAATTCCTGGTACTCCTTGAGACTGTCGACCACCTTTCGTGATGCTTGCCCAAGCTCGCTGAGCTGAGGAGTCTCCTCGGCCAGGCGAAAGATGTCGTTGCTGTAGAATGCGATAGCGCCCTTGTTCTGCTTGATGGCCGTTTCGGTATGAGCGCGGGGCGGCGCCTTGAGCGTTTGACGTGCCGTGGCGACAATTCGCGGGATGTGGGCCATGCGAGCGACGGCGTTGCGAATGTTAGTGGCTCGCGGTTCCGTTGATTGTGCCAAAAGCAGGTAGACGCTTTCAGTGATGTAGTCGTTGTAGACTCGGGGGTCTTCCTCGAATGGGCGGGTATTCCGCATCAGCCAGATGGATCGCTTCAGTTCGTGCTCGAAGATCTCCAGATCGATCTGGCCGGCGCGGCTCAGCTTGGCGTAGCCGATCTGCTGACGGAGGTCGGCCAGCGCTTTTTCGCGCCGCGCCAGGTTTGCCTGGCGTGCCTCGGGCGAGATGTCGTCCAGGCGATCGTCGAAGCGGTGATCGCCCAGTCGAGTAGCCTCGAGGGGACGGTGCTTGAATTCATCTTCGAGGAAGCCTTTGAAGTACGCCAGGAGCTTTGCATCTTCATCCGAAGGCGCGGGCTCGGCGTGCAAGGAGCATTGGATGAAGATGGCGGCAGCACTGAGCAGCGAAAGGACTGGCAGAATTCTCATGAAGTTCTCGGCTCCATCACTCAACTACGTGCGGATGACCGACGTCATCATGCTCGGTGCAAGCGCGGATTGCAATGGTTGTGCTACTCCCAGTTGGGCCTTTCAGGCAGTTCAAGAGTAAGCTTCACTTCCTTGCCGTCGCGGAGAACCACGAGCGGTACGTGGTCGCCGTATCTGCGATTGATCTGGAGGTGGGCATGAAGTTGCTTCGCAGTCAGGTCGTCCCGTCGGCCGTCGAACTCGACCAGGATGTCATTGATCTTCAGTCCAGCCTTCAAGGGCGCTGGTTGGTTCTTGAAGAAGAAACTGATACGAATGGCGAGGGCGTCGGCGGGGATGTTGAGCCTGGCCTTTTCGTCCCTGTAGAGGGGAACGCCCCAGAAGCCGCCATTAGGACCGGCCCAGTGAATCGATGCCCTCCAGGAGGGATCGGCCGTTCGCTTCCAGTCCCCCATTACCTTGAGCGACAATTGTACGATCTGATCGCCGCGCCGCACCTGAACAGGAAGCTCGGCCTGGCGAGGCGCGACGTGAAGAACGCGAGCCAGGTCAGCAGCAGTCAGGATCCGATAGCCGTCGATGGAGATGAGCTCATCCCCAGCGCGTAGCTTCGCCCTTGCCGAAGGCGAGTCAGGCTGGACTTCCTCAATGACTTCCTGCCGGCGATTACTAAGTTTCAAGCCTATGCTGGATGGCGGGGGATAGCCGAAAACCAACTCCGAAGAGAAGCTGCCAGCCTTCTGGGCTTCTCGGAATTCCGCTGCCTTGACATCGTGGCAGTGGATGCACTTCTCCCGCCTTCCCTGCATCTGATTGCTCATTGCGGGGATGTCTTCAGGGCGTCGCAGCGGATTCGGGCCTGGCTCATGCCGCGTCTGGACAGACCGTTCTCGATGCAGTTCGAGAACTCGCTTCATCGTGTGAATCAGCGAATCGCGCGAGAGTAGGTCATCGGGGCCGCTGTCCTCGCGGCCGCCGTAGCGCGCGTAGGTGCGGCCGTCCGCATCCATGAAGAAAGCCATCCAGGTCAGATCGTAGTCGAACTGAAAGAGCTGGATGTTCTGCCCATTCATGGATTGGATACGAACGGGAATGAACTGCTCGGCAAGGCGAGCTACCTCAGGGTCTTGACGAACAACCTGCCCGTCGAAATCCGAGCAGGCCTCTCACCTCTCACAGCGGAAGACAATCCAAAGAGGTTTGCCAGACCTGCGTGCTGCCTCCTGTCCCGAGGCCAGATCGTAAGTCCACTTGATCGAACCATCGACCGGTTGTGGAGGGATCGGCTGATTGGCCAAGACGAGGGATAGGGTGCTGAGAACCAGGATCGAGGTTGCTGTTCGCATGAGGTTGTTCCGCAAAGGGGTTTTTCCAATGCCAACGTATGAATTGTAGTGAGGACCCTGCCGGATCTGCGAGAACGCGAGTGAGATGTTAGAATACCATCCATGAACCACTCAACATGCCTGGAACGAGAAGAGTACATCGAACAGGCCTACTTCTTTCGCGCATTTCGTGAGCGGCTCAAGGCCAATCAGTCCTCGCAGGAAATCCTGGAGCGAGTTCACGAGGAGATTCTCTCCACAACGCGCTTGCCTCTGGCCATTCAGTTCCTGGCCACGGAGCTGAAACACACCGGCCTGCTGGGGCCAGGATTTGCCAGGTTGGGGCACTACTTCACGCCATTCCAGACCTTCATCATCTCGCGGGCAGAGAAGGAGGGGCTTCGCTTCAGCATGGACACCGCGCTGGAGGTCCTGGAGGCGGAAGCCACGTATCGCTCGGAACGTCCCACGATGCCCGGACTGTTCATGTTCCAGTTCGAAGTTCTCAGCCGAAACAGACTCGGCTTCGACGAGGGGCTAACCAGCATCGCGGGGGACCCGCTCTTTACGGAGGAATGGCGGGCTTATCTGGAAACGATTCGAAGGAATATCGGTGAGATCGAGTTTGCCGACCTGGTGTATGTACGCTCGGAACTGTACATCAAGGACCAACTCAAGCACGACCCCACGGCGCGAGACTTTCCCCCACCTTTATTCGGCGAGAAGGAAGGCAAGATCGCGCGGGCCAGTCATGGCCGTGATCCGCTGTTCCTCTTCTCCGCCTTGCAGCGCCAGCTTGGCTACCCGAGTGTTCCCCGCCCGATCCCGAAGGATGATCCGCTGGCTCGACTGAACGCAGTCCAAGCAAAGGTTCGTGAGCTGGAACAACGAATCAAGCTTTTGGAAGGCGAAGCTCGCGGGCAGCCCAACATTCTTCAAGCACTGGGGAAGCCCGAGTTGCTGGATGATGATTAAGCTCAATGGATCGCTATGCAGACGGCCTGTAGGCCTGAAAAGCGCGAAGGACTTCGTAGAGATCCTCGGTGATGCAGATCTCGTCGTCCTCGAAATCATTCAGCCACAGATAATTGCCCCGGTGGGCCTGGGCCAGGAGCGGGAAGAGATCGCCGACCCGCACCCGAATGCTCGGTTGCTGACGATCAGCCGACTCGTTCTCGATGGTGCGCGGGAACACACGCAGGTGAGCTGGCATGCCGTTCTCCTTGGCCTGTCGTGGCGTTACGGTATTGATCGTCACGCAGGCTCTTGCAGCTTTGGCAAATTCGCTTCGCTGTCCTCGGTTACTTGACCGGCAGTACCGCGCTTGCCGGTGTTGAGGACCATGCCGCCTCGGCCTGGCATTCCGGAATTGCCTCCTTTCCCTAGTTGCTGCCCAGCTGTCGAATCCACTCGGCAACCATGCGGCAAGCCTGCTCGTCTGGGATGAGAGAAGCCACGGGCGGCATGCGGCCCTTGTGAGGCGTGGACATCCGATAGAGGAGCACCGACCGCTCCGGATGCCCTGGTGCGATCAGGCGGGCGTCAGTCAGCCCAAAGCGATCGTGTTGCGGGGCCACGTCCACGATCCTCATGGCTTCCAGGGAGGTGCTAATGTGCAGATTCAGCAGGGAGTTGCCGCCGCCGGCCTCGACGTGGCAATGCGCACAGTTCGAATGAAGATACGATCGCACGCGTTCCGTTAGATTAGCCTGAGCGTTGTGTGGATCCGCCAGCGCTCCGAGCTCAGACGCGGGGCGCGGCAAGCGCGGGGTAGATGCTGGCGTGCGATCCAACTTGCCCAACTCTACATCCCTGACACGCTCGCTGAGGCGTTGCAAGGCGTCCCCCAACGCACTTGGCGGTTGCGGCGCTCCAGGCGGAGCCAGGACTCCCAGGAGCTCGACGGCACGCCGTGTTCGGAGCAAGTCCTGACTGCGCCTCCGCTCGGCCGTTCGGATGTGATCGCGAACGTCCACCTTGAACCACCCCTGCCTTTCCATCAGGCTGAGCTGGTTCTCCGGCGCGCCTTCGTGCTCATGCTCGCGGTTCATCTGCATTGTGTTCAAGCCGAGCACGTAACCTGCCGCCCGGCTATGGCAAACCATGCACTCGGCTCGGCTGGGAAAGCGCCAAGTCTGCGTCCGCGGCCCCGTGCTGGTCTGGATGCTGTAGGTCTTTTCCTGGCCGCCGGGGCAGACCAGCGTTGCATCTGTCTGGCTTTCGTTCCACAAGTAGGAATAGCCAACCCATTCCTTTTGCTGGAATACCAGCAGGCGGGTCTCGATGCGCTTGCGATCAGCGCCCTCGCCCAGGCTGAAGGTCTTCACCAGGACTGTTCCCTCGGGAAAACGCCAGGCCCCGCTCTCCGTGAACTCGATCTGGCCCAGCCCGGGAATGGCAATGAATCGCTCCTTGGCGGCGCCGTCCGACCAGAGCGGAGCATTCACCGTGTAACCGAGCAGCCCAGGCTGCGGCTTGTGCTGCTGCACGGAGGCGAAGAGGCCGGTTTCGCTCAATCGGCGGGGGAAGTCGTCGGGGTTGGTCGACTCCCTGCTTGGCTCGAGCGAGTGTAGTGTTCCGCCGTAATCGACAAACAAAATCTCGCCGCGGCTGTCAGCGCCGAAACCGAGGATCTCGTTCGGCGTGTCGGCGATCTCCTGCTGCCAGGTGACCTTGCCGTTCTGATGCCGAATGGCCCAGATCTTGCCCGTTGAGTAGTCGCCGTAGATGTACGCCCCTTGAAGTTCCTTGAACTTGGCGCCTTGGTAGACGAATCCGCCCGTGATCGAACGGGCCTCGGAATGAGGATGCTCCACAAGAGGAGGCACGAGGGGGCCAGGTCCGCGGCGGCGTTCAAGCTGGAACGGATGATTGCCTTCCATCACGCTCCAGCCATGATTGCTTCCCGGCCGAACCAGGCGGATCATCTCCCAGAGGTCCTGGCCGATGTCGCCTACCAGCAGTTCGCCCGTGGTCGGATCGAAGCACATGCGCCATGGGTTCCGGAATCCGAAGGCCCAAAGCTCCGGTCGGGCGTCCTTGAGATTCAGGAAGGGATTGTCCAGCGGCACGCTGTACTGCTTCCCGGCTGCGGGGCGGTCCACGTCGATCCGGAGGATGCCGGAGGCAAGATCGGTGATGTTCTGCCCCGTGTCGTCGCCATCGGAATCGCTGGTGCCGTCGCCGGAGCTGAGATAGAGCATGCCGTCCGGTCCAAAGGCCAGGTCGCCGCCGTTGTGACCGTTGGAAGGCCAATCGATGATGAGCGTCTCGGACTTCGGATCACAGAGTTGGAGCCCGTCGCGCTCCACCGTGAAACGCAGGATGCGGTTCTTGACAACGCCGCCGTCCTTGCCGCTGTTGCTGAAGACGTACACGTAACGGTTCTGGGCATACTTCGGATGAAAAGCCAGGCCGTAAGTCTCGCTATTCTTGACCTCGCAGAAGAGCTCGGTCTTGTCTGCCTGTTGCTCGTCGCGGAAGACCCTGATCTTGCCGGCCTGCTCGACGACTAGCAGGCGATCGGCGCCTGGCTCGCGGATGATGTAGAGTGGGTTCTTGAACTGCAGCTTGGGGAATGCGCGAACGGCGGAGAAGGGAGGCGGCGGATCGGGATAGCCGATGACCTTCCCCGTCGTGAACGGCACGCGCTGGGCGGACCCTTGGGGCCTGGCGGGCGGCTCCGCCGTGCCGGCGCTGATCAGTCCAATTAACGTGAGCCCGCAGAACATGATTCTCCGCATGAGCAGATTGTGCTTCACTGTTCGCCAAGGATCAACGGGCAATCTCATGGTTTTGACCTTTCGAGTTCCGTCGTGCTAAAGGTTGACAGTTCAGCGGGACATGCTTTCTACTGGGAACTGCCTGTTCGCAAGCCGGCGCCGCCCCGAGGGAGAGCAGAGCCTTGATCGAGATCAAACACAAGCTGACTGGTGAGGTCCTGGTTCGAGTCGAGGCCGACACGCTTGTCGGCGTGGACCTGAGCGACAAAGATCTAGCAGTGGCCGACCTCAGCGGGGCGGACCTGGCGAATGCCGTGTTGCGCCGCACCAACCTCGCCGTCGCGGAACTGCGAGGCGCTCGACTTCGTGGAGCCGATCTGACCGAGGCCAACCTGACTGGTGCAAACCTTATCACGGCCAGCCTGGAAAACGCCGTGATGCGTGGGACGATCCTCAATGGCGCCAGCCTGGGCGATGCCAACCTGGTCGGCGCGTATCTTTGCAAGGCGGACCTCACTGGCGCCAGCCTGGTTGGGGCCAACCTCCAGGGCGCCAATCTTCGAGGCGCGAACCTTGGCACGACCTCCCTCCAGGACGCAGTCCTGTCTAATTCCCTGTACGATTCTCGGACGACCTTGCCGCCGCTCCTCCTCGAACCCGAGGCGAAGGGGATGGTGCGGGCCGGCGACGTGGAACTGAGCAAGGACATGCATCCGCCCCTGCCGTAGGCGGACTGCCCGATTGAAGCGGCGTTTTCCGCTTGCCCGGCCATCTGGACGACGACTATCATCGCCGTGGTTTCTCTTCCCCATTGAAGGTCTCGCTGAGGTGCAGCATGCTTCGGCTCGAAGGCAACCAGGACGTTGAATTCTGCGATGGGCTTTCGCGGCGCGACTTCCTGCGGGTCGGCGGCCTGTCGATGGGGCTGACCCTCCCCGAACTTGCCAGGCTGTCGGCAAATCCTGGAGCATCGCAGGAGCCGAGTTGCATTCAGCTTTTCCTTGTCGGCGGCCCAAGCCACCTGGAGACTTTCGACCCCAAGCCCGAAGTGCCCGAGGGCATCCGCGGGCCATTTCGGCCAATACGCACCGCAGTGCCTGGGCTGCTCTTCAGCGAGCACCTGCCCCGCCTGGCCCGCCTGGCGGAGCGCTTCGCGGTGCTGCGTTCGATCCATCATTCGGATGCGCCGATTCACGAGACCGGGCATCAGCTCATGCAAACCGGCTTCCTGTACGAGCGCGGCAAGGAGCGGCCGCACATGGGGGCGGTCGTCGGGAAACTGCTTGGCCCGCGGAAGGCAATGGCCCCGTGGGCCCTGATTCCTGCTCCCATCGGCAATACTGGCGTGGTGGTCGATCATGGACAAACTCCTGGATTTCTCGGTCACGAACACGGTCCGCTTTGCCCGCCAGGGATAGGTGCTGACTGGGTCCTCTCGTCAAACGCTACTCGCCACGGCCTTGACCCCGCCAGGCTTGGTCATCGGTCTGCCTTGCTGGACGCGCTGGCTGGGGTCGAACGCACTCTGGATGCCCAGCCAGGCCCCACCACCGACGTTTCGCCGCACCTGGCGAGCCTGCTCACGGGACCGGCCCGTAGCGCGTTCGATCTCCATCAGGAGCCGACCTCGGTACGCGACCGCTACGGCTCGAACACGTTCGGGCAGTCCTGCCTGCTGGCGCGTCGGCTGGTTGAGCACGGTGTGCGCCTGGTGACGGTCAACATGTTTGACACCGTGTTCAACCGCATCACCTGGGACTGCCACGCCAACGG
>Ga0073934_10009185_pt1 | contig 12781 bp, 8 predicted proteins | sample LarsenN4metaG_FD_76834 | JGI IMG/M metagenome (GOLD analysis project Ga0073934, IMG submission 76834) | Hot spring sediment bacterial and archeal communities from British Columbia, Canada, to study Microbial Dark Matter (Phase II) - Larsen... ...
GCCCCGAGGTAGTCGGCGAAGAAATACGTCCCCTGTAGGCCCGAGATCGCGTTGCCGCGATAGACGTATCCGCCGGTGATCGACCGCCCCATCGTCCTCCCGAAATCTGCGATCGGCGGCACGGCCGCGACGGGATGCGGATCGTTCGCGCGCCCGGGGTTGTCCGCGAACCCCTCCAGCGCCGGCCACCCGAAGTTCGGCGCGCCGCTTCCACCCGTAGGCATCCGGTGGATCTCCTCGAACGCCCCCTGCCCGACATCCCCGATCCAGAACTCGCCGGTCTGGCGGTCAAACGCGCAGCGCCACGGGTTGCGCAACCCGACCGCGAAGATCTCATCGGCACCCGCCACCCCCACGAACGGGTTGTCCGGCGGGATCGTATAGGTCGCGTTACCACTCGTGCCCGGAGCGATGCGCAAGATCTTGCCGAGCAGCGATCCGGTATTCTGCGCGTTGTTGCTCGGGTCGTTCCCACCCCCGCCATCCCCCGTGGCGATGTGGAGATACCCATCGGGCCCGAACGCAATCCAGCCGCCGTTGTGATTCGATTGTCCGGGGTGCGGCAGGCTGAGGATCGTGACGCCGGAGCCCGGGTCCGCAACATCGGTGAGCGTGGCATTGCGGAGGTAGCGCCGCACCTCGTTGTTCCCGCTGTTGTTGGTCAGATAGACGTAGAAGGCGCGGTTGGTCGCGTACTGGGGATGAAACGCCAACCCCAACAGACCTTCCTCGCCGCCCGTGTTCAACCCGCTGATCGAGAGGAACGGCGTCGGGAGCACCGTCTGGTTGCCCAGTTCGAAGATCCGGATCTGCGCGCTCCCACCGCTCCCCTGCTGCACCACGTAGAGGCGTTCCGGTTGCCCGGGCGCATGCGTGGCGAAGAGCGGCGACGCAAAGGTCCCGTTTACCGCCACCCGGTTCGCGCCGAGCGTCACCGGCGGCAGCGGAAGCGAACTCACCGAAGGGGTGTTCGCCGCGTTCGCCGTGGCGAAAACCCGGAGCCCGTTCCCGGCGGTGTTATTGACCAGCGTGCCGGTGCTGTTCGCCGGGGTTTCCGTGAAGTTCTGGTACTTCCCGACCACCGCGCTATCGGCGACGGTCGTTCCGCTCGGCTCCTCGAACCGCCAGTACCCCGCAAGCCCCGGGTAATGCCCCGCCACCACCTTGTCCCTGAGAAACGCGACCTCTTCCGCACCGAGCGCCCGCCGCCACACCCGCACCTCATCCATCGTGCCGTTGAACGATGGGTAGCCGGACCCGGCGTCGTGCTTTTCCGCACCGATCACGATGTACGGGTTGTCCTTCGAAGATGCGTTCACCGTGACCCCGCCGTCCGGGTAGCTGAGGTCGTCGTTGGTGACGCCGCTCACCTCGTAATCGAGAGCCCCATCGACGTAGATCCGTTTCGCACCTGTCACATAGTCTCGCACGACGGCGACATGATGCCACTGCCCGTCGAGCACCGGCGTCCCGCCGTGGATCGTGTTGAGCGTGTCGGTGGCATTTCCTCCCGCGAGAAACGAGACCGAGGCTGACGGGCCGACGCCCCGCCCGGTGCCGAAGGCGACGTAGCCGCCCGCGATGGAGATCCCCCAGTCGCGCTCGCTGTGGTTGCCGGAGCCCCAGATATCGCGGTCCACCACCGTGTTTCCCTCGATCCAGTTGAAATCGGCGTAAGACCCCTCGGCCCGGGCCGCGCTCGGGTTGGCCGCGAGATCCCCTTTGATCCAGAAATCCACGCTGAACCCCACCGCCCCCACATCCGCGGGGCTGCTGGTGTTGTTACCCGTGGCGTTGTCGTCGATCGGGATCCGAACCCGGTCCTGCCCGCCCGATCCCGTCCCGAAAAAGCGAATGGCCCCCGTCGAGGCCGACTGAGCAGGGAGCAAGGCCGCCCCGGCGCACGCCAAGATCAGCGTGACGAGCTGGCAACGGATGCGAATCATTTGCAAACCTACGCGCAGTCGCGCGAGGCGCAAGCGGGAGGTCAACCAAAGCGATCGAGCCGCTGGGCGGATCGGCATGGCACGGGAAGCGCGAAGCGCTCTGGCGACGCTCCGCGTCCTCGCGGAGCTTTCAACTGGTGTTGCACCCGATGGTGTGCGCGAGATCGCGCATCGCTCAGCGTGGCCAAGCTGGTGGAAAGCGGTGCGGGGACGCGCCGCACTCCAAAACGGCTGCGCCGTTCGCAGGCCGGCGCGGAGGAACGAAGCGCTCTGGAGTGACCCCTCAGCGGATCCGAAAATTTCGGCGGAGGAACGTGGGCACGTCGAGATCTTGGCCGCCTTCGAGCGTCGGCTCGCTTTTCTCAAACCGCCCCCGCGAGATCGGCTCGAACTGCATCTCTTCCTGTCGCGCAGGAGCCGCTTTCTCGGACGACTTGGCGGGCGGGGGAACCCGTGGCGCGGGGGGCACGGGGGCCAGCGGCGCGGGATCGAGGGAAAGCGCCGCCGCGAGCGGCGCCGGAGCGGGCGACTCGTCCGACCCGGCTTCGGCGCCGATCGCTTCGGGCAGCACCGGCTCCTCGGGTTCGGGTTCCGGCGAAGGCGCGGGAGGTGGCGCGAGCGGTTCGCGCGCGATCGCGGGTGGCCGTTTCCGGCGGGGGGGAGAAGGCGCCGCTGCCACCGGGGCGGGAGCGGGAGCCCGCTCGGGCGCGGCAACCGGCGCAGCGACGGGCGCGCCGACCGAAGAGAGGATCGCGACCGACACCCGGCCCGCCTGCGCGGGATCGACGCCCAGCCCGAGCAGGAGCTGCGTACGGTCGTTGATGTGGCGGCCGAACTCGCCCATGGCCCCTTCGATCTCCGCGAGCCGCAGATCCGGACCCCCGCTCAGCGACACCACGACGGCGGAGGCATCGGCGAGCATCCTCCCGCGATCCAGCAGCGGGCTGCGCAACGCTTCGGCGAAGGCGTCGTGGACCCGGTTGTCGCCGCCGGACTCGCCGAAACCGAACAGGCACCGCGCCCCGCGATGGCGCAACGCGGCGAGGAGTTCGTCGAGGCCGATCCGGATGAGGCCGGGCCGACCGACGATCCCCGCGATCGCGCGGATCGCTTCGCTGATGAGCCGATCGGTGGCGGCGAAGGCTTCGTGGACACCGGCCCGCGCCGAGACCGTTTCCCCCATGCGATCGTTCTCGAAACAGACGACCGAGTGGCAGCACGCTTCCAGGCGCTCCAGCGCCGCCTCGGCCTGATCGGCCCTGCGACGTCCCTCGAACGAGAAGGGGAGCGTCACCAGCGCCACCGTGAGCGCGCCCGCCTCCCGCGCCTTGCGCGCGATGAGGGGCGCCGCGCCGGAACCGGTCCCGCCTCCCAGCCCGGCCACCACGAAAACCAGCGGAACCCCTTCGACCGCTTTGCTCAGTTCGGCCTCCGACTCGATCGCCGCTTCCTCCCCGAGATCCGGATCCCCTCCCGCTCCCAGCCCGCGCGTCACCTCACGCCCGATCTGGAGTTTGTCGAGCGCCACCGAGGCGGAGAGCGACTGGACGTCGGTATTGACGACCGCCAGGCGTTCCTTGGCGAAGCCGTCGAGCACCGCGCGGTCGAGCACATTGGCTCCGGCACCGCCGACCCCGATCACCCGGAACTCCACCGGTTCCATGCGGTCGATCCGTGCCAGCGTTTCGGGTTCGAGGCTGATCATGCGCGCTCCTCCGCCGGAGATCCCGTCAGGCGTTCCTCCCGGCGCGACCCCGGAACAGGCGGGTGATGGTTTCGATGAAACTCGGGCCACCCCGGTCGCCTGCGACCGCCTGACCGTACTTCACGAGTCCGATCGCAGCCGAATAGCGCGGGTTCTGGAATGCCGAGGTGATGCCGCTCACGTTCTGCGCGTGCGTGAGTGTGACCGGCATCCCGAACACCTCCTCCGCCAGGGAGCCGATCCCGGGCAGCAGGCTGCAGCCGCCGGTCAGGAACACGCCCGCCCCAGCGTAGTGGAGGAACGGCTCCTTCTCGAGCCGGCGTTTCAAGAACTCGAACGTCTCGCGCAGGCGTAGATGGATGATTGTGTTGAGCGTCTCGCGTTCGATCTCGCGCCCCGCGAACCCCGGCTCGTCGCGAAGCACGATCGTCTCGCCGGGGAGCGAGTTCCCGAGCAGGGCGTTCCCTTCCTCCTCCTTCAGCCGGCCGGCGCGCTGGGACGGGATGCGCAACCCCATCGCGATATCGTTGGTGACGTGGTCTCCCCCGACGGCGAGCACCCCGCTCTGTTTCACCACCCCGTCGTTGTAAACGATGTAGTCGGTCGTGCCCGCGCCCATGTCGATCACGAGCGCCCCCATTTTCTTGTCGGAGTGATCGAGCACCACGAGCGCCGAGGCCAGTCCGCTCAACACCACATCCTCCACCTCGAGGTTGAGCTCTTTCACGCACCGGATGGGGTTTTGAATGCGGGTCGCCACACCGTGGATCACATGGAAGTCGGCCTCAAGCCGGTGGCCCGACATGCCGACCGGGTTCACCACCCCCTCCTGCCCGTCCACGTAATAGTGCTGCGTGACCGTGTGCAGGATCGTGTTCGAAGGCGGGAGGCTCACTTCGCGCGCGTTGGCCTCCACATCCTCGAGGTCCTGCTCCTCGATCTCGTCCCGGTCCTGCGGGATGTCCGCGCGCCCGCGATAGTTGAAGCTCTGGACATGCCCACCCGTCACCCCGAGGAACACGTTCTCGATCTGCACGTCGCCCCGGTCCTCCGCGATCGAAAGGGCCTCGCGCACGCATTCCTTCGCGTTGTCGAAGTCGACAATCTCGCCTTTGCGCACCCCGCTCGACGGGATCTCTCCGACGGCCAGGATCTTCAGGAGATCGTCGCGCGCTTCCGCCACCACCACGCAGACTTTGGCGGTCCCCACCTCCAGCCCGACCAGGATCTGCTCTTTACCCATTGGCGCGCGTCCGGGGTTTCTTCACCGGCGTCGCGGGGCGCACCGGTGTCGCGCGTTTGACGGGCACCTCGGCGGCCGGGGCCGCGGGGAGCGCCGCTGCAGCCTCCTCCTCCGGAGTCGGCACGAACGTGACCGGCACGTTGCGGACCGGGACCAGATTCGCCGTCAGGAGCTCGCGCCCGTTCCCCTCGCACCATCCGAGCAAGGCCTCCAGGCGCCCGACCTGACGCTCCACATCCGCGGTCGGAAACGTGATGCGTCCCTTGCGGCTATCGGTCACCTCCATGCAATAGCCCTTCGACAGGTCGATGCTACGGATCTCCCATCGGGCCTGCAGCAGCCGCGACTCGGTCACTCGCAACAGTTCCAGAGCAGCCCGCACGTCCCGCTCCAACACCGGCTCACCCGCGCGCAACCGGTCGGTCTGCACCCCGGTGATCACCGGGAGATGGAGGTGCGACGGGGCGACCTGGAGCGGACGGATCAGCACGCCGTCGGCGTCGACGAGCAACGCACCCGGCGCCCGATACGGATCCCCCTCGGTCGGCGGGACCAGCCACGCCACCGGATGGCGCTCGGCCACGCGGATCGTCACCCGATCGGGCAAGGCCCGCTCCACCTCCGCGCTACGGATCTGGGGCAGTTCCTCCAGACGCGACCGCACCGCGGTCAGCGAAACCTCGAAAATCCCGGCCCCTTCCTCGATCCCGGCCGCCGCCACCACCTGCTCCGGGGTCAGCGTCCCGTCGGTCGCCACATCGATCCGCCGGATCACGTAGTCCGGGTTCTCAAGAAACAGCGCATCCACCGCTTTCTTCCCCCCGACCCACAACCCCCCGCCCACCAGGAACACCGCGGCGAGACGCACCGAAATCCAGATCGCGGCGAGCGTCCGCTGGCGCGTCACCGTGCGCGATCGCGCCTTCACCTCCAGCAACTGGCGGTTGCCCCCGCCCCGCTTCCGGGAGGTCACCCGGCGATTGGGACGCAACACGGCGCGTCGCCGGGTCGTGGAAGAAAGGATCACGCGTCGCCCCCTTTCCGGGCCAGCGACAGCCGGATGATCCGGGCGCACAGCTCCGCGTACGGGATGCCGGCCGCCGCAGCCGCCTCGGGCAGCAGGCTGGCCGGCGTCATCCCCGGCAGGGTGTTGATCTCGAGCACGCAACAGGCGCCGTCGTCACCCAACAGGATATCGACCCGCGAATACACCTCGAGGCCGAGCGCCGCATGCGCCGCCAAAGCCGTCTGCTGCACCCGCCGGGTTTCGGTCTCGTCGAGCGCGGCCGGACAGAAATGATCGGCGCCGCCGCCGGGGGTGAGGAACGGATACTTGTTGCGGAAATCGTAGAAGCCCTGCTTGGGGCGGATCTCGACGACCGGGAGCGCCTGCTCGCCGAGGATCCCGACCGTCAGCTCGCGCCCGCGGAAGAAACTCTCCACGAGGATCTCGTCGCCATACCGCGCGGCGTCCGCGAGCGCCGGTTCGAGTTCGGACGCTTCGCGCACGATATGCACGCCGACGCTCGAGCCCTGCTGCGGCGCTTTCACCACCACCGGCAGGGGAAGGGAGATCGCCTCGCCGGGGCGGACCACTTCGAAGGCCGCCCCCGGAATCCCGCGCTCGGAGAACCGCCGTTTCGTACGGATCTTGTCGAACGCCAGCTCGCTCCCCTCGGGGCCTTCGCCGGTGTATGCGGCCCCGGCGGCTTCGAGCACGCGCTGGAGCCCGCCATCCTCGCCGAAGGTCCCGTGCACCACGTTGAAGAAAATGTCGAAACCCGCGGGCACGTCGAACGCCGCGGCGGGCAAATCGAAGGTTTCCACCGCAGCCCCCGCCTCGCGCAACGCGGCCGCCACCCCGGCACCGGACGCGAGCGAGACCTCGCGCTCGGATCCGGGGCCGCCCATCAACACCCCGACCCGCATCCCGTCCAGTTTCCAACTCCCCGGTTGCTTACTCATGGTTCTTCCTCCCCGACCACCTGCACTTCCGTCTCCAGCGCGATCCCGCGCCGGGCGAGGGCTTCCGCACGGATCCGCTCGATCAGATCGAGCACGTCCCGCGCCCGCGCCCCGCCCTCGTTCACGATGAAATTGCCGTGCACCTCCGAAACGCAGGCTCCTCCGACCCGCAGGCCTTTGAGCCCCAGCTCGTCCACCAGCCGCCCGGCGGCCGTCCCCGCCGGGTTCTTGAAGATGCAGCCGGCGCTCGCCGCGGCCGGCTGGCTGCGGCGCCGCTTCTCCAGCGATTCCTCCATGCGCCGCCGGATCGATTCCGGCTCGCCGGGCTCGCCGCGGAACCGGACCGAAAGGGCGTAGTGATCGCGGAACCACGGGACGTTGCGGTAGTGCACCTCGATCTCCGAGGGGCGCGCCGTGCGGATCGCCCCGGCGGGGTCGAGATAGCGCACTTCGACGACCTGATCGAACGTCTGGCTCCCCATCGCGCCCGCATTCATCCGCAGGCCCCCGCCCGCGTTCCCGGGGATCCCTTCCATCCACTCGAACCCGGCGATCCCCGCCGCTTTGGCGGCCGCGCTGATCTGCCGGAAGCGGACCCCCACGCCCGCCTCGATCTCGCAGCCGTCCACGGCGATCTGCGCGAACTCGCCGCGGGCGAGCCGCACCACGACCCCGCGGATGCCGCCATCACGCACGAGCAGGTTCGACCCGCGGCCGATGACCATCAGCGGGAGGTTTTCCTGTCGGCAATGCCGGACCAGCGCGGCGAAACCGGCCTCGGTCTCCGGTTCGAGCCAGAACTGCGCCGGGCCGCCGATGCGAAGGGTCGTGTGGCGCGCGAGCGGTTCGTGCAACCGCGCGACCCCGGTGCCCATCACCGCTTCCAACACCTCCAGCGCGCGGAGCTCCCGCGCAAGGATCGAAGCCTGTTCGTGGATGTTGCCGGCGCCGAGGCTCAACACCAGATCGCCGGGCCGCACCCGGTTCCCCATGCCCAGATGCACGCGCCCCAACTCCGGCTCGAAATACGCGTCCGGATGCCCCGCCTCGGCCAGCGCCGCCACCACCGCCCTCCCGTCGCCCCCTTCCAGCGGCGCCTCGCCCGCGGCATACACCTCCGTGACACAGACCGAGGCCGCGGCACCGAAGGACCGGCCGAACTCCTCGCGCAACGCCCGTGTCCGCGAGTAACGGTGCGGCTGGAACATGACCAGCACCCGACCGCCCTCCGGCAGCCCGGCCCGCGCCGTGGCCAGCGTCGCCCGGATCTCGGTCGGGTGATGCCCGTAATCGTCCACCACCAGGTGCCGCGCGCTCTCGTGCTTGATCTCGAACCGGCGCCGCGCGCCCCGGAAGGTTTCGAGCGCCGGAGCGATCCGGACGAACGGTACACCGAGTTCGCTCGCGAGGGCGATCACGCCGAGCGCGTTTGAAACGTTGTGTTCGCCGGGAATCCCGAGCCGCGCGCGCCCCAACACCCGACCGCGCCCGATCACCTCGAACTCGGAGCGGAACCCGACCGGGCTCAGCGCCCGGTAATGGTAATCGGCGCCAGGATCCCGGCCGAAGGATACCGACCGCGCGCAGGGGCCGCAGATGCGGCGCGCGTGCGGGTCGTCGGCGCAATAGAAAACCGCGCCGCGCACCTGCCCGAGGAACTTGCGGAACACCACCTCGATCGCCTCGAGATCCTTGTAAAAATCGAGATGTTCCTCCTCGATGTTGAGCACGATCGCGTGCTCGGGATGGTACAGCTGGAGGGTCCCGTCACTTTCGTCCCCTTCGGCCACCAGATGCTCTCCGGCCGGGTCCCAATGGGCATTCGTCCCGAGCACCGGGATCTCCGCGCCGACGTAATGCGAAGGGCGCAACCCGCCCGCACGAAGCACGTGTGCGGCGAGCGCCGAGGTGGTCGTCTTGCCATGCATCCCGGCCACCACGATCCCCCGCTTGGCGTGCAGCAGCGCCGCCAGCGCCTCCGCCCGGCGTACCATCAGCTTTCCGAGCCGGCGCGCCGCGTCGAACGCCGCATTGCCCGCCCGGATCGCCGAGGAATAGACCACCACCTCCGCGTCATCCAGATACGTGCCGTCCTGCGGCGTGTGAAACTCCAGCCCGAGCGCCCGCAACCGCTCGACCTCCACCGTGGTCACCCGGTCGCACCCGCTCACCCGCTGGCCCAGCGAGAGCAGCAACGCCGCAATGCCGCTCATCCCGGAACCGGCCACCCCGATGAGGTGGACCTTGCCCGGACCCCGGCTCAGCAAACGGTGCAGGTTGTCTGTGCTCGAACTCATGAAACGACGGCCTTCTCCAGTTGCTCCGCAACCCGCGCAGCGGCATCGCCGGGAGCCAGCCCGCGGCTTCTCCGGGACATCTCTCCGAGGCGCGCCGCGTCGGACAACAGCGCGATCACGCGATCGGCCGCCGTGCGGGCGGAAGCGTCGCGCTCCCTTATCACCTCGGCGGCACCGGCGCGAGCGAATATTTCCGCGTTCAACGTCTGGTGATCCTCCGCGGCGAACGGGAACGGAATGAGCAGGGCGGGAAGCCCGAAGGCCGCCAACTCCGCGAGCGAAGACGCTCCCGACCGGGACACCACGACATCCGCTGCGGAATAGGCCTCCTCCATCCGGTGATGAAACGCCAGCACGCGCGCCCGCACGCCTGCGGCACGGTAGGCCTCCCCCACCCGGCGCTCCTCCTGGGACCCGGTCAGGTGGATCACCTGCACCCCGGCGGCCGCGAAGGGGACCGCGGCGGCCGCCATCAACTCGTTGATCCCGCGCGCCCCCTGGCTCCCACCCATCACCAGCAGCACCCGCCCCTCCGGCTCGAGGCCGAGCGCCTTCCGCGCCTCGTCGCGCGGCAGCACCAGTCCCAGCGAGCGGCGGACCGGCGTACCCGTGACCTCGCAGATCGCCCGCGGAAAATGGCGGCGGCATTCGGCAAACCCGAGCAACACGCGCCCGGCGATCCGGGCGTTGATGCGGTTCGCCCTGCCCGGGATTGCATTCGATTCGTGCAGGAACGCAGGAACGCCCGCGCGGCGCGCGGCCCAGACCGGTGCGGTGGAGGTGAACCCCCCCATGCCCAGCACCGCTGACGGGCGCCATCCGGCGAACAGAGCCCGGCACCGGCCGACCGCGCGTAAGAACTGCCGCGCGAAGACCAGCATGCGCGGGGACCAAAGCGGGGGCAACCCGATGCCCGGAAGCCGCTCCGCGGCGAACCCGGGATGCTCGCGCAACGCCACCGCATCCACCTCCTTCTCCGAGACGAGCAGCAACACCTCGTGCCCGCGATCGCGCAGCACCTCCGCCACCGCGAGCCCGGGGAAGAGATGCCCTCCCGTGCCGCCGCACGCGATCGCGAATCGATGCCCGGTGCTCACAGCCGCGGGGTGGTGCGCACGCGCACCCGGAGCAGCGTTCCGGCGGCCCCCTGCTCGACCGGAACGCCTTTGCGATGGATGTTGATCAGGACGCCGAGTCCCGCGAGGCAGAGGAGCAGGTTGGACCCGCCGTAGCTGATGAACGGGAGCGGCAACCCCTTGTTCGGCAACAGCGCGGTGGTCACCCCGATGTTCACCGCCGCCTGCAGGGTGAGCATCACCGTGATGCCGAACCCGAGCAGCAAACCGAACCGGTCGCGCGCGTGGAACGCGATACAGGCGCCGCAGACGAAGAGCATCAGGTACCCGAACACGATCAGCAGCGTCGCACGCAGCCCGAGCTCCTCGCCGATCATCGGGAAAATGAAATCGGTGTGGGCGTACGGCAGATACAGCATCTTTTGACGCCCGTTGCCGAGGCCGAGCCCGTCCACACCGCCCGACCCGAACGCGATGAGCGCCTGCCACTGCTGCAAGCCCGGCCCCTCCCGGTGCTTCTCGAGGTCGAGAAACGCCATCACCCGATCGGTCCGCTCCGGCACCAGCAGGACCGCGAGCGCCACGGCCCCGAGCCCCACGAGGACCAGCGGGAGCAGGTAGCGGGCGCGCGTCCCCGCGACGAACATGAGCAGGAACGCCGTCGCGCCGATCAGTCCCGTCGTGCCGATGTCGACCTCGATCACGATAAGGGCCATCAACCCGCCCACCACCGCCATCGGCAGGGCGAACCCGTCCCGGAACGTTTCCGCGGTCGCCTCGTGCCGGGTGAACCAGTGGGCGAGAAAGAAGATCGCCGCGATCTTCGCCAACTCGCTCGGCTGGAACGTCCCGAACCCGACGTTGATCCAGCGGTGCGACCCGTTGATCTCCATCCCGATCGGGCGCACGAAACAGAGCACCAGCAGGACCGCGGCCAACCCGTACCAGGCCACCCATGTCTTGCGCCAGATCCGGTAATCGACCAGCGCCGCGACCACGCAGCAGACCAGCCCGAGCCCGAGCCAGACCGCCTGCCGTTTCACGAAGAAGTAGGGATCGCCATGGCTGTCCACCGCGAACGCGCTCGTGCTGAACAGCGCCACCATGCCGACCGCGATCAGCGCGGCGGCCACGATCACCAGCAGGTAGACGCTGTTGCGGTGCATGCGGAGCGGAGCCTCAGGGCTTGCGGTTCGGGATCAGCAGGCGCTGGCCGATCTGCAACCGCCGGGGATCGTCGATGCCGTTCACCTTGAGCAACTCGTCGTACGCCACGCCGAACTTTTTCGCGATCCCGGCGGGGTTGTCCCCCTTCATCACCGTGTAGATCTCACCCGAGGGGAGGCTCGCGCGGACCGGCGGCGCCGATGCCGCGACGGCCTGCTCGATCCGCGCCGCAGGAGCCGTAGGTGCGGCCGCAGGACCCGCCCCGGCCGCGGTCGTCGGCCGGGCGGAAGCGGAGCGCGAGCCAATCTCCTCCAGCGCACGCACCGCGGGCGACTTCGAAGACACGGTCTCGGTCGGGCGTGCCGCGGTGGACGCGGCAGCCGGACGCGGGCGCTCCGCGGTGTTGGGCACCGGCGTGCGGGGCGCCTCGACCAGCTTGCGCACATCGAGCGGCACCGGCCCGAGCGAGGCCTTGGACGGAATCCGGATCTCGGTCCCGAACGGCACGGTCGTGCCGGGCTTGATGCTGTTGGCCTGCTCGATATCCGCCACGGAGACGCCGTAGAAGGCCGCCACCTGCAGGAGCGTCTCCCCCTTGCGCATCTGGTGGATGCGCGTCGTGCGCGGGCCGTCCGCCGGGGCCTTCGGGACCGGGCGCCCTCCCTGTGCGACGGGGCGGGATGCCGGTTCCCCGGCGGGGGCGCCGGAGCGCTCATGGGCCTGCTTGAGGCCGTTGAAGAGGAAGATGCCGCCGACCGCGACCAGATGGAGCACGAGCACCACGAAGAAGGCGCGCGACAATCGCATGCCGGGTTCTTCACCGTAATCCTCGTCGTCGAATCGCGCGGCCCGTTGGGCCGTGGCGCGCAGCCGCTTCTGTTTGCGTGGGAGTTTCAGTTTCATGGTGATTGGGTGAGTTGCTCGACCAGAGCCCGGAACTGCTCGCCCCGGTCCTGGTAGTTGCGGAACATGTCGAACGAGGAGGTGCCCGGTGAGAGCAGCACCACATCTCCGGGCCGGGCCATCCGGGCCGCCGCGGCCACCGCTTCGGCCAGCGTCGCCGCGCGCTCGCACGGGACCGCCCCGTCCCAATCGCAAGCGATCCGGCCGGCCATCTCGCCGATCAGCACCGCCGCCCGGCACCGCTCGGCGACCAGCGCGCGCAGCGGGAGATAATCGAACCCCTTCTCCTTCCCGCCGGCGATCAGGATCACTGGGCGGTCCTGGGACCGGAGCGCTTTATCGACGCTGTCGAGATTGGTTGCTTTGGAATCGTTGATCCAGAGTACGCCCCCGACTTCGCGGATCGGTTCGCACCGGTGCGCCTGCGGCCGGTACGCGACCAACCCCGGTCGCATCCGCTCGAACGTGAGCCCCCAGGC
>Ga0073934_10009186_pt1 | contig 12781 bp, 18 predicted proteins | sample LarsenN4metaG_FD_76834 | JGI IMG/M metagenome (GOLD analysis project Ga0073934, IMG submission 76834) | Hot spring sediment bacterial and archeal communities from British Columbia, Canada, to study Microbial Dark Matter (Phase II) - Larsen... ...
GTCATGGCGCTTCCCTTCTGCGCTGCGCGGGTCATGCGACGCGAACTCCGCCGCGCTGTTCTGCGGCCTCGATTAGCCTGAAACCGTGACGCTCAACATGATCTCCAACGACCACGAACTTGAAATCGCGCAGGCCTAGAAGGCTCAGCTCGTCTGCCGCGTACCGGAATTCCCCCGGCCCAAGGTTGTGACGAACGGCCCAGTCCATAGCTTGATCGTGTCGCCCGGCGAGTACGACTATAAAGTTGGCGCGGGTCACGACTTTCAGGTCGCGCACCGCGTCAGCCGCGCAGTCCACGCCCCTGCGGAACTCCTCGGTGGCGTTGAGCGGCCCGCGTGCGTAGATGGCCACCCGCACGGCGGCCAGCGCGTCCTTGAGCGCCCGCCGCCGCTCCTCGCGGACCAGGCGCAACAGGCGGCGGCGCAGCTCGTCCACGATCTTCTCGATGCGCGGGTCGCGCTTCACGGCAGCTGTCTTCATCGGTCGCCCTCCCCGTCGCCCGCGGCGCGGTCACGACTCCTGTCCGTCGCGCGCGCGCCACCTGCTCGGCGCCTGCCCCACGGCTGAAAGCAGGCACGCCGCCGCCACCACCTCCCTCATGTCGGTGTCGGTAGCCATGATGTTTCGCCAGCGCCGCAGCGCGCGCGCGATCACGAGCACGGCGCGCTCTCGCTCGTTGAGCGAGACCTTCATCGTCTTGTTCCTCTTGGTCACAACGCCCTCCCTCTCGTTGTCCGACCCGCGATGGGTCGTGTCACCACGCGGCGTGTCCCATCCGCGCCACCTGCCGGTCCTTGTGCGGCCCGTCGCTTGCCGGCAAGCCCCAGTTACCGGCGGGGTCGAGCACCCCTGCAACGGGCCGCGCACCGCGCCCCCCTGTAAACGTCCTCTCAAGCCACCCTGCCCGTGCGCCGGGTGCCCCGTTCCCTGGAAGGGCGCGGTGCGTCACTTGAACACCACCATGTGCCGCCAGACGAGAACAAGCGCCTCGAAAATGTCTCTGCCGGCGATTCGCTCGCGCTCCGACAATGTGACGATGTGCTTGTCGGGGTCGAAGTCGCGCGCGGCCTCGGGGAGCCACACGATCTCGCAGGCGTCCACGGGGCCGTGAAGTTCCTCGTGCATCGCCGCGTATGCGGCGACCTGGATTTTGTGCGACTCCCAGATGGACTTGGACGTTTTCACGTCCCGCAGAACGCGGCGCCCGTCACTGGTCAGGATCGTGTGGTCCACCGTCCCGCCGCATCGGTAGGACTCGCTGACCATCTTGAGTTCCACCGCTTCGGCCTGCTCGCCGCGCTCCGCCATCCAGGCCAGATACCGCTCGGCGCGCGGCCTCGCGGCCTCGATGATGGCCGGGTCGGTGTCGCCGGGATCAAACTCCCACCCGCGCAGGGCCGCCTCGATCATCGCGTGCGCGGCCGTCCCCTTGTTGGCGGCGGCATCGCGCAGGCTGGTGTAATAGTACGCCTTCTGCGGCTCCTCGCCGCGGCGGATGGCGGCCAGCACGCCCTCGCGCTCGACCTTCGCGGCCCACGGCATGAGGGCCGCCTTGTCGAGCTGCCCGATGATTGTCGTGACGCCGGGCAGTTCGCTCCCGTTCGCGCTGATGTACGGCTCCTTCTTTCTGAGCAAATCCAGCGTGTATCTCTTGGTGATTCCCACGGTCCCTCCGGTCCATGTGCGGGGCGGCGTCCGTGCCGCCCGCGCACCTTTCGTCCCCTTGTGTCCGCGCTCCGGTTGCGGGGCCAGAGCGCGGTCGGATCCCCCAACGCCGGGTGAAGCAACGCCCGGCGCCCGCAGGCCGCGCGAGCGGCTAGAAGGGCAAGTCCTCGTCGTTCCACTTCGGGAACGAAGCGTCGAACGGCTCGCTGCGATCCTTCTTCCGCCTGTAGTCGGCGGACACCTTGATCGGCACCATGCCGTCCATCAGCGGGCCGACAGACCCCACCTCGGACCACACTCCGTCCCCCTCCTTGCGGGGCCGGTGAGTGATGGTCAGGAGCGCGTTGGTCCCGATCAGGTCCTCAAGATCGAGTCCCGCCTTCGCGCCGGCCTCGTCCAGACCGATCCACGCCGACAAGTCCTTGAACAGCGAGGACTTGGGGTGCAAACTAAAGGTGTACCTCTTGGCCGCCACATACGGCAGGCCGTTCTCCATCTTCTTGGAGAGCTGCCACACCAGGCGAACGCGGTGCTTCTCGACCGCCTTGCCGCCGAAGGTTGACGTGACCATCCCGAGGTCCACCACGTCAGCCAACACCGCCTGGTGCGTCCCCTTGGGGGCGGGCGTGAATTCCCCGCCGCCCTCGTTGCCGTCCCACTTCACCGTCATTCCCATGGCATCCTCCTACGCGCCCGCCACGAGGCCGCGATTGGCGAAGAACTCGCACTCGGCCATATAGGCGTCCAGCGCATCGCGGCACTCCACACACTCGGGGTTGCCGAAGTGGTCCATCTTGACCTCCTCGACAAGCCGCCACTCGCCGCAGTAGTGGCAGCGCCTCGTGATCCCCTGCGCGTCGGCGCAGCCGGGGCAAAACGTCTCCCCGTAGGCCGCGCGAGGGGGGTTCTCGCTCTCGTTGTGCTGCCGCTCGCAGCACACGCACGTGTAGCATCCTCTCCCGTGTTCACTCAGCATCGCGGGCCTCCCGCCTGCGGAAGCGCGCCGCCATCTCGGCGCACACCCGGTCCACGTCCGTGTTTCCGCGATAGCACGAGGCGTCCCATTCCTCGTACCAGGCTTGCGCGCGGAGCCGCGCCATGCGGCGCTGGCGCTCGAGCCATTCGTTCCACGTCCGGCTCACAGGCCGATATCCCCGCGCCGGCGGCGGCGCGCAATGTCCATGCAGTACGCACGCTTCACGGCCGCGCGGCCGTACTCGATCCAGCTCCCATTCTCGCGGGCCAGACGCATGGACCACGCCCACGAGCGCGCGCACCGCACCCATCCGCGGACGCTTTCCTCGAACCACTCGCGGGTCACAGCGCCCCCCTTTCCGCCCCGCGCGCCGCGTCCCGGTAGCGGCGGGCGGCGGCAAGGTCCACCTCGAGCCAGCGGGTGTAGTCGCCGCAGGCCCGCCACGCCCCCGCCCGGCGCGCCTCGCCGCGCAGGTAGCGCCATGTCCGCACAGACCGAAGGGAATCGCGCATGGCCTCGTACCAGCGGGCTGCGCGTCTCACGGAGCAAATCATCTCAGCCTCCTGAGATAATGGCGGGGGAGCGCAGCCGCCACGCACGACGCTAGTCTCGCCGTGGATGGGTCTGGCAGCGCGCTCGACCCCGCCGGATTCGTTTTCGGTCCGATTCATCTCGCCCCCCATCGGGCGTCGCAGCGGCCCATCCGCCGCGTCACGCAAGTAATATCGTCCTCTCCGCGCCTCCCGTCAAGGGGTAAAACAAACAATCGTACAAGTCATTGAAACGCAACGGGCAAGGGCCACACGCAGACCCTTGCCCGGTGCCTCCTCGCGGCGTCCTCCCTAGGCCAGATTCACAGGATCGGCGGGCGGGACGTTGCTCTTACCGCTGCCGGCGAGGGCCATCAGTTCCCCGATCAGCAGCGTGCGGGCCTTGCGCTCCGCCGATTCAAGGCCCGCCACGTTCATGAGCCAGTTCTGCAGGAAGTTCTCCATCTCGGGGCCGGCGCCGAAGTTCTCTAGCGCCCTCCGCACGCCCTCGAGCGCCTTGTCGCGCGCCAGACCGGCCGCCACGAGGGCGTCCAGAATGGGCGTCACGGCGGGCGGCAGCGGCGGCTCCACGGACTCGACTGCGGACTTCTTCAGCGCCATGTCACTTCCCCTTCCTGGGACGCGGCTGCGGCAGCATGCGCTTGACGCGCGCCACCACGGAATCAAGCGGGGAAGGAATGGGCTTCATCGCGCCCGGCTTGTACGCCCCGCGAAACCTGTCCCGCAGGTCGCCGGGCGAGCCGGAGCCTTCCTTCCCCATCGTGCGCGTGCGCGTCGTGTCGCGCCCCGCCTTGCTGCTGTCGGCGGCCGGAACCACCCTGCGGCGCGGCATCAGCGGTTCCCCGCGAACACCGTCACGCGGACGCCAAGCGCGGTGTTGAACAACTTGGAGTCCACGCCGTACTCGGTTTTCCCGACCACGGCGACGTTGGGCGTGAGAACGTAGGCCGCGTAGATGCCGCCCTGCCACTCCTTCTTCCACGAGGGCACGCTGGCATCGTCCCCGTGCCACCACGAGTAGTTCGCGCCGAGACCCATGCTGATCCGCTTCTCGGACAGGATGGGCACGTCCACGAGCGTCGTCTGAGCGGCGACGGGGGCCGCGAGGGCCGCGAGCAGGCCGATGGTCAGCAGGCACTTCTTCATCCTTGTTCCTCCCCTTAGGTCAGTCGGTACAGTCGGCCGTTCGTCGGGCCGACAAAGCCCTTCTCCGTGACCGGCACGACCTGATGGATGAACGAACCATCCGGCCAAGACCATACCACAGCGAAGGCGTGTTCCCAGTTGTTGTCCTCGTTGCGCTGGAAGTCAACCTTGAGGTCGCGCAGGGTGCCGATGCATTGCGCCACCAGCGGCCTGCCCGACCCTCCCCACCGCGGCTCCACCGCGCGCTGCGTGTCGTGGCAGTGTCCGTAGAGCATGCTGCGCTTGTATTTGAGCAGGTGGCGGCGGGCGTGGTAGATGCTCGTGAAGCGGCCGTGGGTCAGCAGCAGGTCGCCAATCTCCACGGCCTCGTTGTGCGTCCAGAAGCGGAAGTATTCCACCCTGCGCTTGGCCAGCCTGAGCGCGAGCGGCACGTCCAGCAGGTCGCCAAGCATCGGGTAGCGGTCCCTGTACCACTCGGCCCACGCCTCGTGGTTGCCCTGAAGGAGCGTCACGCGGCACCCTGGGTTCACCCTGCGGGCCGCGCCCACCGCGCCGTCGAGGTACCTGTTGGCCTGCTCCATCTGCTCGGGCCACGCGGTCGCGTCAAACTGCTTCCGCACGTTCCCGTCCAGCCACTTGCTCACGGCGGCGTTTTCCACGACGTCGCCGAGGAAGTGCCGCCCGTCGAGCCGCGTGTCGGCGGCGTAGCGCGTGATGGCGTGCGCCTTCGCCCACACCGTGTGCGGAATGTGCTCGTCGGCGGTCAGCAGGTGGACGGCAGGCTCGCCGTCGCGTCCGGCCTTCTTCTCGGCCGACCTGACGGGCGAGGGGCGCGGTGTCGAAACGTTGATAGGGGCGACCGACAGCGTGCCTTTCGCCACAGCCCCCACGTCCCTCCGTCCCTCGAAGAACCGGCGCCGGCGCAACCCATCGCGGCACGTCGCCGTGTGACACTTCTTGCAGTCCCGCCGATACCCGTCCGCGCTGTCGGGGCGCTTCCTGAACGCCCACACGGGCAGGTCTTTGCCGCACTTCGAGCATCGCCTAGTCTCGGCCACTAAGCCTCCGCTCTCGCGCCCCGGACCTTGCGGCGGATGGCCTCTCTCCACCACCGCACACGGTAACGCGAGCGATTGACATGGCGCGTCAGCACGTCCTCCCACGCGAGGACAAGTGCTTCCTCGAGGTCGTCCTCGAGGTCGCCCACGTCGTCTGACAGGACGTGGTGGAGCAGTTCATGGATGAGCGCCGGCTTGACGCCCATCTCGTGCGGGTCCACCACCACCCGGGCCTTGTCGCCCGCCGCCCACTCGATGTAGGCCGCCTCCTTGCCGTCGAGCTGCGTCAGCCTGACGGACAGGGCCGGGTCCATCAGAGCCTTGCGGCACTCCCGCTCGAGTGCGCCCACGGTCCACGGGCGCATGGCTCAGTCCGCGGGAGGAATCTGCGGACGCTTGGGCGGCAGCTCGTCGCCGGGCGTGGTGGCCGTCGCCAGACCGGGCGCGAGACCGATGAGCGAGGCGATGCCCGGCACCGCCGCCGCCCACACCCACGCCTCGGAAAGCCACTCGATAAGCGGTTGGCCCGTCCATGCGGCAGGCACGTCCACGACCAGGTAGAACGCCATGCCGACGAGCGCCAGCACGCCCTTGATGAGGGCCGTGGGAATGCTCGGCCGGGCGTTCAAATACTGCCCGACGCCGCCCACCACGAGGGCGGCAAAGAACATGAGGGCTTCCATGTGGCCTCCTTGGGTTACGGACAGGCCCACGCCCGCGAGGGGTTTGCGGGGGCCGTGACAGCATACTCCACCTTGGCAGACTTCTGGCCCTTGGTGTCGTATGTCGTGATGTAGTAGTAGCGGGTCGCCCCCGCCGGGATGATGCCCACGGCGGTCGTGATGGCCGTCCCCTGCGCGATGCTCGGACTTCCGGCGGGCACGTCATAGGACGCCACGAGGTCGCCCTGCGTCTCGTCCGTCAGTTGCGTGCTCGACCGCCAGATGCGCCAGCCGCGCACCCCCTTGTCGTCGCGCGGCGAGGACCACACGATGAACAGGTTGCGGAAGTTGGCATAGCACGAGGGTGTTCCGACCGTCTCCGGCACCGAGTCCGGCGGCGCGGGCGGCGAGATGGCCCCGACGTAGCCGTTCCGCCAGCCGCCCCTGACCGCGTAGCCGAGCGTGTCGGGCGTCAGGTTCAGCGTGTACCCGGCCGTCGAGTCGCGGAAGTAGGGCGAACCGAAACGTCCCTGCCGCTCCTTCCCGCGGGACGTGTAGAACACGTCGCCCGGTCCGGGATAGGAGCGCGACGGGCCGTCGCTCGACGCAATCGTGATCGGGCGCGGGAAGCTCGGGTCGGGCTGGAACCAGAAGTGCAGGTTGTGGTCCACCGTGTCCACGTCCGCTGCCGCATCGTGCCAGTAGCGCATGGTGCCCACGTTGCGCGCGTACCAGTCGCGGTGCGTCGAGTCCACGGGGGCCGGATCGGTGCGCGCGGAGTAGAACACGTTGTCCGTCACCACGAGGCCGGAGCCTCCGTCCGACGCCTTCTCCGGCAGCGAGAACGGGATGCCGCGAACCGAGTAGAACGTGCAATGGCGAATCCACGGCTGGCGGCCCGAGCCGCCCGGGGCGTCCAGCGTGCCGGAGGCGCGTGCGGAAAACGCCTCCTCGTTCGCCACGAACACGCAGTTGGTGAAGCGGTCGCCCGAGAACTTGGACTGGTAGTAAATCTGATTGCCCACGCTCTGCGCGTTCGACAGGTTCACGAACACGCACGAGTTGAACGTGTTGTCGGTTTGCCGGTTGATGTAGTCGCTGCCCTGGTCCCCGGCGTGGTTGAAGTTGATGTTGGTCTGAACGCCCGTGGTCCATACCGTGTCGGTCGTGAAGGTGTTCCACGAGGACAGGTCGCGCATGGCCCAGTAGCCCGACTCCTGATTCAGCACGTCGTCCATGTTGTGAATGCGCCACCGGGAGTTCTGGATGGTGTTCTTGCTGGACATGAAGAACTTGGCCCCGCCCGCGCGCTTGCCGGGGCCGCAGTAGATGGAGCAGTTGAGGGCCGAGATGAAGGCCGACCGCATCCCGCGCGCGTGGAAGCCAAGCCCCTCGTAGCCGGGCGTCAGGATGGCCCGCACGTTCTGGATGGTGTCGTAGTCCGCGAACATGTCCGGGTAGCGCACCGTGTCGGCGGGCACGATCATGTTGGCCGTGGTGCGGATGGCGAGGCCCGCGCCGATGATGGTCGAGTTGGCGATCTTGCACGAGTCGGCGCCAATCATCTCGAACGAGCCGAGAATCTTGACGCTATCGAACACCACGTTGGCGCACAGCGAGTCGAGCGTTACGGACCCCTCGATGGTCAGGTTCGACAGGCGCACGAACTTACGCGCCGAGAAGTCGAGCGACACCTTGATGACCGTGGAATCAATGCCCTGCCCGCGGTAGGTGACGCGCAGCGAGTCGGCGTAGCCGGTGCCGTTGGCCCCCGCGGTGGGATCGGTGAAAACGTCCTCGCGCGCCGCCCACGCGACGCACGCCCACAGCAGGCCGAGCAGCACGAGGAGGCGCTTCAACGATCCTCCTCGGCGCGTTCCTCAACCTTGTCCAGACGCTCTCGGATACTCTTGACCTGCTGCCGCATGTCTCCCCAGGCGGCGGCGATGGTCAGGAGGAACACCAGCTGGGTGAAGGTGATTTCAATGTCCCCGAGCGACACAACGGCGTGCGCGGCAGATGGGGTCAGAGCCGTCACGAGCGAGACGCAGAACAGGACAACGGCCACGCGCCACAACGGATAGTGTCTCCTTCCCTTCATCACGCCACCCACGATGGCCGCACGACAATCGCCCCCCGAAGATGCCAGAACGCATCTTTGTCAACGCCGGTTTCACGGATAGCGTCGTTTGTGCGGCGAAAGTTACCGCTTGAACAATGTACCACTGTCACTGGACCGTTGGCGTCCACTTCTCCTACGACACCCACGTGGCCCACAGGCTTGCCCGCATAGACGAGCAAATCCCCCGGACGTGCCTGAGGCCACGCCAGCCTGAGAAACGCGCCAGGCGAGGCGCTGAGAGCGTCCTGAACGATTGTGCTGGTGCTCACCCACTCGTGGTCGTACACCCCGTACAGGCGGTGTCCCTCGAAAACGTGGCGGCTGATGCGGAGGCACCAGCACACGAACCCGGAGCAGTCGCACTCGCGGGTCGGACCGAACGGGAGCGGCGCGCCCGGCGCGTACCCGCCGCGCCCGAGCCGGTACACCGCCCCCTGTCCGATGGCAGAACGCGCCCGGTCCAGCACGTCGGCGTGGGTCATCTCCGAACGTCAACCTCGGTCGGGTAGCCGAATCGCACCACGGTTCTGCCCGCCAGTTTGTTGATCGTCTCGGCCGCGTTCACCGCGCTCTTGAGCACCCAGTAGGCGTTGCGCGCCGGCGGCCCGTTGGGCACGCCCCCGAGGTCGCGGATGTGGAACGTGCGGATATACGCCCGGCGCGGCAGGCTGGCAATGTCGCGGCGCGGAATGTCCACGTCGAGCCACAGCCCCGCGGTGAACTTGGTGGCGAAGAAGTAGGTGAAGTCGCGCGGCCAGGTGTCGTAGTCCACCCAGTCCTCGTCCTGCGTGAAGCCCGTCCACATGCGGTTATGCTCCGCGTACTGGACGAGGTAGGAGCCGGAGTCGGCGGGCGCGCTCGCCGTGTCGTTCCCCGTGTGATACGCCTTCGTGCCCCCAACGATGGGGAAGCCGTTGTGGCGGATGAGCGTGAGCTGGTTGCCGCCAACGCCCTCGCGCACGACCTCCTGATTGTTGATCCATCCAAGCGGGTTGGCGCTGAACGTGGTGCGCGCGGTGCCGCTGCCGGCGTTGTCCCATCCCCACACGCGGATGCCCTTGAAGCCCGCCCTGTGGATGGCCCACAGCACCGAGTCCACGTCCGGGCCGTCGCCGATAGGCCTGATGTTCTTCGGGCTCCAATCGTCATCGGGGGCGAGCAGGAACCGCTCAACACGGCCGCGCCCGAAGATGGAGTCGGCCTTGAACAGCGCCCACTTGAGGCGCGCCCACAGCGACGTGTCGGCGCCCACCGCGCTTCCGTCCCCGTAGGCGGCGCGGGCGCGATAACGGCCAAGCACGTCGAGCGAGATGCGGGGCGACGTGTAAGGCCCGGTGGCCGCCGCGCTCGTGTCACTCACCCCCATCCACGACTGCGGGGTGTACCTCGCCAGCGGCACCCGTTCGTACCACGCCTTCTCGTTCGGGTAGGCCGCCACCGAGTCAATGTTCACGCCGAACGTGACGGGGATGCCGAGCGTTGCCAGCGAGTCGAGACTGGCCTTGAACACGGACGAGTCGGCGGGCGGCATCCCGTACCTGCGGTTGACGTGATGCGTGAACGCGCCGTCGAACGTCACCGCGTAGGTGCGCGGTTTCGTGATGAGCCGCTCCCCCGTGTTCGCGTACACCAGCGAGTCGAGGCGCGCGAGGCCGGCGAGAATCATGATCTTGCTGACCTCGGCGGGCGGCTGCCCGCTGCCATCCGCGTCCTTAGCGGAGTCCGAGAAGCCGCCGTTCCCGTCCACCGACACGAAGATGGCAGGCTGCGCGCCGCCGCCCACGTTGAACATGCGCTCCCACATCGCCATCGAGTCGGTCACGGCGAAGCGCAGAGAATCACAGTGCAGGCAGTTGTGGAACGTCTGCTCCACGACGAACGGGGTCGCGCCGGACGCCATGCTGATGTGCTTGCGGACGCCCCCCGCCGTGCTGTTGAACGTGTCGTCGGCGCGGAAGCCAACGGTGAACGAGCCGTCCGTGAACCACCGCCTGCGCTGGTCGTGCTCGCTGACGTAGAGCATGGCGTTGGCGTTGGCGACCTGCCCCGGGCCGGACACCCCGCCACCACCCTCCCACACGCCGGTCGTGCAGCATGCGGTGTTGGCGTAGGAGTATCCTGCGCCACCAACCCGTGTTATGTCATTCAGCACGAATAACTGCGGCACGAGAGGCGGGCGAGCGACGGTGAGCATGGAGTCGGCGCGAAGCGCCCCGACCACAACGTTTGTATTCGCCCGCCACAGATGCACCACGGCGTCGAACTTTTCGGCGTAGGCCGCGCCCGTGCCGCGCGACCACACCATGACGCCCGTGCGCGCGTCCTCGGTCTTGAGCACGTCCCACCGCACGCTCTTGTATTCGACCCCGTACGTCTCGAAGATGTCCTTGACCATGCGGTTGAGCCGCATGATGGACGGCGCACCATCGATGTCCGTGGGATGCTTCGGCTCCACCAGCAGCACCTTCGCAGCCTGCGCGGGTGCCGCAATCAGCAGCGCGGCCAGAGCCGCAACGAGCCAGCGCATCACTGCGCGAACCCGAGGACGTGAAGCGTCACGTTACACGTCGCGCCCCCCGCCACGGTGTTCGCCCCCAGGTTCCGCACGCGGATCGAGAGCTTGTTGAAGCGCGCCGGGCGGCCGAAGAACGAGTCCAGCGGGATCGAAAGGCCGTTCGGATACGCGAACACGCGCCCGTTCACCGACACGCTGCTCGTGGGAGACGACCGCTTCGGGCTGATCTGAACGACATACTCGCCAGACCACGGACTGCCCGCCGTGCCCTGCGCGATGTGGCCCATCGTGAGCGTGTCCGCGCCGGACGTGGCGTTCACGTCGCGCGCCCCGTACAGGTATTCCGCGAACACGCTGTTCGAGTCCACGCCGCTGTTCATGTGCTCGCGGAACTGAAGCGCCAGCCGCACGATGCTGCCCGTGTCGCCAGAGGCGGGAGTCGCCTTGAGCAGAATCTTCAGGTAGCGGTGGGCGTGAACGTCAATCACGCCCGTCGAGTCGGCCGATCCGATGGCGAGCGCCGTCACCTGCAACTGGTTCTGCCACAGCGTCACCTTGTCCCGGTCGCGGTCCTCGTCGTACACCGCGAGTCCGCCCGTGCTGCTCATCGTCGCGCTTTTCTGCGTCGTGTCGGCGCGCACAATGCCGCCGATCTGGATGCTCTGCGGGATCGTCGTCTGCCCGTCCACCGTCACAGCCTGACCATGCGCCACGCCCGCGACGAGCAGCGCGGCAAACGCCATCACCAGCTTCTTCACTTGCTCTCCTCCTCTGGTAGTGGATTGCCGCCCGCGTCAAAGAGCGTCATCCCCGCACGCGGCGCTTGCCGCAGGACATTCCGAACAGCAGGCGCAGTAAGCGCCTGACCGGCGCGAATCTGAACCTTCGGGTTCGACAGAGCACTTCCAAGCATGTAGCCAATCAGAGCGTTCGTGAGGCGGTCCCCGGTCGCCAGACCGGGTGGCAGCGCGCTGCCAATCGCGCCGCCCCACATCGGGGCGAGCTGCGGCGGGTTGCGCGACTCCATGCCGATCAGCGCCTCGCGGATCGCCCCGGCCTCGCGCGTGGCGCGCTGCGCCTCCTCGAAGCCCGGCACGCCCTCGAGCAGCCTGCGGCTCGCCGCATACGTCTGGCGCACCGACTCGGACGGGCGCGCCGCCTGCTGGCCCGCCTGGGACGCCTTGAAGAAGGCGCGCATCCGCTGTCCCGTCTCCTGCTTGATGGAATAGAGGTCGTCAGGGGTGACGGCGAAATACGGATTGGACTCGACACCAACAAGGCGGCTGCCAAGAACCTCACGCACCGTCTCATAGACGGCGTTCTCGGTAGCCATCTTCTCCTTCACGGTTAGCCTGCGGCCAAGCTCGCGCTCGTTCTGCTTGATGGCGTCGCGGGCAAGTTCGTCAAAAGTGAAATACTGGCCGCCGCGTCCGGCCCTCTCGGTGGCAGCGCGCGATGCGGCAGAGCCGCGCTTCACGGCCTCGTCGGCCTTCTTGGACGTGAAGATGCGCTTCTGCGCGATGAGCCTCGGCACGTCCGCCTCCTCGGCGGTGCCGAGGGCGCGCGTGATGGACGGCGCCGCCTTCACAGAGCGCCGGATGATGGCCTGCCCGAACTTGTTCGCGCCCCCGGCCACGCCGAGGCCAAGACCTTCGAGGATGCCCTGCATCTGCGCCTCGCGCGCGATGGCCGACGCCGGCGTGTCGCCGGACTCGAGCGCCTGCCCGCCAAGCGCCGCCACGATGGCCTGCCGCGCCACTTCTCCCGCGCCGCCGCCCACCGCCGCTCCAAGCATGGAGCCGCCCGCATAGGCCGCCGGATTGCGCGCCAGAATCGTGCTGCCCGCGCCGCCAAGAATGCCGCCCACGCTGCCAAGCACGTCGGGAATCACGTTGACGGCGGGCGATACCCGCGTTCGCACCATGCTCGCCCGCACCCTGCCAGGTGACGGGTAGCCTTCCAGCTCGTGACCCTCGGAGCGCAGAGCCGCAACAATCCCCTCGGGCGTCGTGCCCTCGGGGCGCTCGTTGATGATCTTCTCAACCTGCTGGCGCGTCAGTTTCGCCATGCGTCACTTCCCCCGAA
>Ga0073934_10009187_pt1 | contig 12781 bp, 11 predicted proteins | sample LarsenN4metaG_FD_76834 | JGI IMG/M metagenome (GOLD analysis project Ga0073934, IMG submission 76834) | Hot spring sediment bacterial and archeal communities from British Columbia, Canada, to study Microbial Dark Matter (Phase II) - Larsen... ...
CGACTCGGAACCTCGACATCTGGGTCGCCACGAGGGCGAGCGTCGACGCGCCGTGGGGGGCACCTCAGAACCTCGGCGAGCCGATCAACACGGGTGCGGACGAGTTCTGCCCGACTCCCGTGCGCGGCAACGGCCTCTTCTTCGTGAGCCGGAAGGCCGGAGGCTGCGGGCTCGGTGACGTCTACTTCACTCGACGGAACCCCGTCCACGGCTGGAGCGAGCCGCAGAATCTCGGCTGCGCGCCGACCGGGCCGAACAGCGACCTCGACGAGCAGGGCCCGTCCTACTTCGAGACCGACGCCGGGGCGCAGCTCTACTTCTCGCGCTCGCGGACGGCCGCCCAAGGCGGAGCCGTGCCGGGAGACATCGTCGCGAGCGAGCTGTCGGGCGGTGGGTTCGGACCGGCCTCGGCCGTCGCCGAGCTGAACAGCACGGGCAACGACATCCAGCCGAACGTCCGCAAGGACGGGCGGGAGGTCGTGTTCTCGTCCAACCGGGCAGGCGGCGAGGGCAGCCAGGACATCTGGGCCTCGACTCGCGCGAGCACCGACGATCCTTGGTCGGCGCCCGTGAACCTGGGGACGAACGTCAACTCGGCGAACAGCGAGTCGCGCCCGTCGCTCTCCTGGGACGCGAAGACGCTCTACCTCGGCATCACGCCGCCCGCCGGGCCTCCCGGCGACGTGTACGTGACGACGCGGGAGAAGGCCAACGGAAAGTGAGACATCGCGAAGGCGGCGCGGTCCCCAGGTCGCGCCGCCTCGACTTCGAACCAAAGGAGACATGCAATGTCACGCCGCACACAGAGAGCCGCCGCGACCAGCTTCGTCGCAGCCGTCGCAGCCGTTCTCGCGGGATTCGCCTACGCCCAAACGGCCGCGTGGGCCCCCGCGCAGAAAATCGACACGATCGGCGGCAACCACGCCGAGCTCAACACACCCCAGCTGGAGGGCTGTCCGATCCAGTCACCGGACGGGTTGAGCCTGTACATGGCGTCGAACCGTCCGGGTGGGATGGGCGGCCTCGACATCTGGGTCTCCACTCGAGCGACGACGAGCGCGCCGTGGGGTGGACCGCAGAACCTCGGGGAGCCCGTCAACTCCGCAGCCGACGACTTCTGCCCGACACCCGTGGGGCGGAGGGGGCTCTTCTTCGTGAGCCGGGAAGCCCTTCCGGGAGCGTGCGGACAGGGCGACATCTACTTCACCTACCGGACCGCGTCGGGAGCGTTCGTCGAGCCGGAGCGGCTCATGTGCAGCCCCGCCGGCCCGAACTCGGCGCTCGACGAGCAGGGTCCGTCGTGGGTCAGTGTCAGCGACAAGCTGCGCGGGCCGAAGCTCCTGTACTTCTCGCGAAGCTCCGCCTCGCCCGCCGTGGCCGGCGAGATCTTCGTCAGCCAGCGCGAGAACGGAGCCCGCTTCGGTCCGGCGACTCCGGTCGGCGAGCTGAACGACGCCGCGGCAAACGACGTCCAACCGAACGTTCGCGCAGACGGGCTCGAGGTCGTCTTCACGTCCAACCGCGAAGGTGGGTCGGGCGGACAGGACCTCTGGGCCGCGACTCGCGCCGACGTCACAGCCGGGTGGTCGGCGCCGGTCAACCTCGGCACGGCGGTGAACACGTCCGCGGCCGAGACCCGTCCTTCACTCTCGCGAGACGGCCGTCAGCTCCTCTTCGGCCGCACACCCGGGCCCGAAGGGAGTGGCGACATCTACGTATCGACGCGGTAGCGATGCGAGGCGGAGAACGCGACGCAGCTTCCGGGCCGCGCCGCGTTCTCCGCCTCGGCGAGCCGCATCTGCGATCCACCTTCGGCAACGGCGACCGAAAGAGGCCGGATGAACCGATTCGTCGTACGTGCATGGGCGCCCCGAGCCCGGCCACGCCCGGAGAAGGTGATCGCCCTCTCAGCCATGTGCGTCGCGCTCGCCCTGGGAGTTGGCAGCGATGCGAGTGAACGGTCCGCGGGAGCGCCGGGATCGCTACCCGAGGTCGGGGGATCGCCCCCGACCGACGACCATCTCATCGGCACGTGGCGCGAAGAGCGCGCGAGCGGCCCCGCGTTCGTTCGGTTCGACCGAGACGGCACGTTCGCCATGGACACCGTCACGCTCGACGTGCCGTACGACGCGGCGGGAACCTACGAGCTCGAGGGAGACACTGTCGCGTTCGTGTCGAACGGGCCGGATTGCGACTCGTCCTGGAGGTGGCGGGTCGGCATCGTGGAAGGTGACGACGGGGCGTGGGACGAGCTGGACGTCGTGTCCCTCGACGAGTGGTGCCAGCAGCTTCGGGGCGACGAGCACACGTTCGCCCGCGTCGCGCCGTGACGCGAAGAGCGAGTGACAGTCACTCGCGGGAGAGCCGCGCGCCTACGTCTCGGCCGGCTCGCGGGTCGCCCCCGCGAGGTGCGCCTTCAGCCGCAGGATGGCCTTCGTGTGGAGCTGCGAGACGCGGGACTCGGTCACGCCCAGGACCTCCCCGATCTCGCGCAGGGTCAGCTCCTCGTAGTAGTAGAGGGTGACGACGAGCTTCTCCCGCTCGGGCAGGCCCGCGATCGCCTCCGCGAGCGCCTCCCTCACCTCGCTCTCCTCGAGCGAGTGCTCGGGATTGGGCCCGGAGGCGTCCTCGATCAGGTCGATGAGCGCGACCTGGTCGCCCCCGCCGCTCGCGCCGCCCGGCGACCAGAGCTCGTCGAGCGCCGCGACCGAGGAGCGGGAGATCTCGTGCAGGCTCTCCTCCAGCTCGTCGGGCGAGACGCCGAGCTTCTTCGCGATCTCGGCGTCGGTGGGTGCGCGCATGAGCTCCTTCTCGAGCGCCGTGATCGCCCGCTCGATCTGGCGCGCCCGCGTGCGCACGGAGCGCGGCACCCAGTCCAGCGAGCGCAGCTCGTCGATGATGGCGCCGCGGATGCGGGCGATGGCGAAGGTCTCGAACTTGATCTCGCGGTCGGGGTCGTAGCGCTCGATCGCGCCGATCAGCCCGAGCAGGCCGTAGGAGACGAGGTCCTGCTCGTCCACGTGCGAGGGCAGCGAGGCGCCGACGCGCCCCGCGACGAACTTGACGAGCGGTGCGTAGGTCAGGATCAGCCGGTCGCGCAGCGCGCGGTCGCGCGAGCGGCGGTACTCGAGCCACATCGCCCGCATCTCGTCGGCCGCAGCCACGGGAAGAGAATACGCCGCCCGCAGGCGGACTCCTCAGCCGCGAGGCCGAAGCACGCGCCGGGCGAGGTCGCCCAGCCAGACAGCGAGCACGGCCGCTGCGAGCGCGATCACCCACGCGCGGCCGCCCTCGAGCGCGGAGAAGACGGCGATCAGGCCGAGGCTGGCCGAGAGCACCGCGAACAGGAGCCCGAGCGCTCGCCGCTGCACGGCCAGACGGTAGCGCGCCCACCGGCCTGGACACGGCTCCGCGCGGGTGCCACAGTTTCGCCGAGTGAGCGCCGGGGCGACAACGGCCCGCCGCGCGGTCGTTCGGGGCGCCTGCCCGCACGACTGCCCCGACACGTGCGCCTGGGAGGTGACGGTCGAGGGCGGGCAGGCGACGGAGCTGCGCGGGATCAGGGACCACCCCTTCACCCGCGGCGGGCTGTGCGCGAAGGTCAACCACTTCCTCGAGCGCGTTTACAGCCCCGAGCGGCTGCTCCACCCGCTACGCCGCACGGGCCCGAAGGGGAGCAGCGAGTTCGCCCGGGCTTCCTGGGACGAGGCGCTCGACGCCATCGCGGAGCGGCTGCGGGCGATCGTCACCGAGAGCGGCGGCGAGGCGGTGCTCCCGTACAGCTACCTGGGCACGCAGGGCGTCGTCCAGGGCATGTCCATGGACCGCCGCTTCTTCGCGCGCCTGGGCGCCACCCAGCTCAGGCGGGACATCTGTGGCTCGACGCCCGCCGCGGGGATCACGGCCACGCTCGGCCGCCGGGAGGGCCTGCTCCTGCCCGAGGAGCTCGTCCACAGCCGCTTCCTCGTCCTCTGGGGCACGAACACGATCGTCACCAACCTGCACCTGTGGCCCTTCGTCCGGGAGGCGAAGGAGCGCGGGGCGACGGTCGTCGTCGTCGATCCCCTGAAGACGCGCACCGCGCAGTCGGCCGACTGGCACGTGCGCCCCCTCCCCGGCACCGACGGCGCGCTCGCGCTCGGGATGATGCACGTGATCGTCGCCGAAGGCCTGCACGACGCCGACTACGTCGAGCGCCACACGGTCGGGTTCGAGCAGCTCCGGGAGCGGCTCGAGGAGTACCCGCCCGAGCGCTGCGCGGAGCTCACCGGCCTCGAGGCGCAGGAGATCGTCGACCTCGCCCGCGCCTACGCGACCACGAGACCGGCCGCGATCCGCACGCTCATCGGAATGGGGCACCACGGAAACGGAGCGATGACCGCCCGCACGATCGCCTGCCTCCCGGTCCTCGTGGGTGCGGTGAAGGAACGCGGGGGCGGGCTCGCCGGCACCACCGGCTACCTCTTCGGCGTCCTCGACCTCGACCGCCTGGCCAGGCCCGAGCTCCTGCGGGAGTCGACGCGCGAGGTGAACATGGTCCAGCTCGGCCGCGCCCTCACCGAGCTCGAGCCCCCGATCCGCGCGCTCGTCGTCTACAACTCGAACCCGGCCGCGATCGCGCCCAACCAGGAGCTCGTCCTGCAGGGCCTGCGCCGCGAGGACCTCTTCACGGTGGTCCTCGAGCAGTTTCTCACCGACACCGCGCGGCACGCCGACTACGTCCTGCCCGCGACGACGCAGGTAGAGCACCTCGATCTCGTCCCCTCCTGGGGGCACACGTACCTCACCCTCAACCGGCCCGCGATCGAGCCGCGGGGCGAGGCGCTGCCGAACTCGGAGGTCTTCAGGCGCCTGGCCCGGAGGCTCGGGTTCGAGGAGCCGTGCTTCCGGGACTCCGACGAGGACCTCGCGCGCCAGGCGCTCGCGAGCGGCCACCCCTTCCTCGCGGGCATCACCTACCAGCGGCTCTGCGAGGAGGGCTGGGCCAAGCTGGCAATCCCCGACGACTGGCGCCCTCACGCAAAGGGGGCGTTTGCGACGCCGTCCGGGAAGTGCGAGCTCTACTCGGAGGCGCTCGCCGCCCGGGGCCTCGACCCCCTGCCCGGCTACACGCCGCCGGCCGAGCTCCAGGAGCTCGGCGACCGCTATCCGCTGCGGCTCTTGACGACGAAGTCGGCGCTCCACTTCCTGAACTCGAGCTACGCCAACCTCCCCCGCCACCTGCGCGCGGAGAAGGAGCCCCTGCTCGACCTCCACCCCGACGACGCCGCCCCGCGCGGGATCGGCGACGGCGACCAGGCGCGGGTCTTCAACGACCGCGGCTCGCTCACGCTCCGCGCGCGCGTCGGCGACCGGGTGCGGCCGGGCGTCGTCGCCGTTCCGTCCGGGTGGTGGGCCTCGCTCAGCCCGGGCGGCCGCTCGGCGAACGCCCTCACCCGCGACGATCTCGCCGACTGGGGCGGCGGCGGCGACTTCCACGACACCCTCGTCGAGGTCGCCCGCGCCGGCTGACCCTCGCCTGCGCCCGACGAGCGCCCGGCTACACTCGGTGCCGCAACCCAGGGGAGTAGCTCAACTGGCAGAGCACCGGTCTCCAAAACCGGGGGTTGCAGGTTCGAGTCCTGTCTCCCCTGCTGCGGGCGACGCCGCCCGAGGGCGCGCCGCTACCCTTTTCCCCTGCAGGGAGCCGGATGGATCCGCCGGGGCTCTCGCTTCCCCTCCCCCGGGCCTCGGCCGTGAGTAGCCACCGACTCCCTGCGAGCGATGCGGGGGAGTCTGCCGCGTCGCAGCGCGACGTTCAAGCGTCCGGGCCGCACCCGCGCTCCACGCCCGTCGCCGGCCCGGACCTCCTGACCGCGATGCGGCATGCTCCGCGCGTGCAGGGAACGGAGATCAGGCTCGCGGAGCTCGTCTGCTCGATCTCGCTCGCCACCGACCTGGGGACGGGCCAGCCGCTCGAGCATGCCTTGCGGACGTGCGTCCTCGCCCAGCGCGCGGGCGACGCGCTCGGGCTGGAGCCGAGCGAACGGCGCGAGCTCTACTACGTCTCGCTCCTGCGCTTCCTCGGCTGCACCTACGGCGCCGCGGAGGACGCGAGGTTCTCCGGAGGAAGCGAGCTCGACCTGTACGCGGGCTTCGCGCCCGTGCTCATGGGGAAGCAGACCGAGGCGCTCGGCTGGCTCCTGCGCAACCTCGGCCGGGGCCAGCCGGCGCGCCGGCGCGCGGCCCTCGTCCTCTCGGCGCTCAAGGACACGGACGGCGTGGAGCGCTCGCTCGCCGAGCACTGCGAGGCCGGCCAGCGCCTCGCCCGGCGGATGGGCCTGGCCGAGGGCGTGGTGGCCGCGCTCGGGCTCGCCTTCGAGCGCTGGGACGGCAGGGGGTACCCGAACCGCGTGCCCGGTGACGAGCTCCCTGCATCGGTTCGGATCAGCCTCGTCGCCCGGGACGTCGAGCTGCTGGAGCGGATCGGCGGCCAGGACCTCGTGCGCGAGACGCTCTCGAAGCGCTCCGGGCGCGCGTACGACCCGCGGGTCGTGGAGGTCTTCCTCGAGTCCGCGCCGCGGTGGCAAGCGGAGCTCGACTCGGCGTGGGAAGCGGCCCTCGCCGCCGAGCCCTTCCCGCACGCGGTCGTCGCGGCCGACCGGCTGGAGACCGCGCTCGAGGCGTTCGCCGACTTCGTCGACCTCAAGTCGCCGTTCCTGCGCGGGCACTCGGCGGGCGTCGCGCGCATCGTCGCCGACGCCGCCGTCGCGCTCGGGCTCGACGGCACGACACGCGCCCGCGTCCGGCGGGCGGCTCTCGTCCACGATCTCGGACGCGTCGGGGTCTCGAATGCGATCTGGGATCGCCCCGGCCCGCTCTCCACCGAGGAGTGGGAGCGCGTCCGGCTGCACCCGTACTACACCGAGCGCATCCTCGCCCGCTCGGCTCTGTGGCCCGAGCTCGGGTCGGCGTGCGCGCACCACGAGCGCCTCGACGGGTCCGGCTACCACCGAGGCAGCACGGCGGCCCTGCTCTCCGCCGAGGATCGGCTCCTCGCCGCCGCGGACGCGTTCCAGGCGATGACGCAACGCCGGCCGCACCGCGAGGCGCTGACCCCAGAACAGGCGCTCGCGGAGCTCGTCCGAGACGCCGAGGCGGGGCAGCTCGACGCCCGCTGCGTGCGCGCGGTCGCGGAGGCGGCCGGGCAGGAGCGGCCGCCGCTGGAGGCATGGCCCGACGGCCTCACCGATCGCGAGGTCGAGGTGCTGCGACTGCTCGCGCGCGGCATGTCCACGAAGGAGGTGGCGACGGAGCTCGTGATCGCGTCCAAGACCGTCGGACGCCACGTCGAGAGCATCTACGCGAAGGCGGGCGTGCGCACGCGTGCCGGCGCCACCTTGTACGCGCTCGAGCGCGGCCTGGCGGAGTGACGCGAAGATGGGGAGAATGCCCCATGTGCGAGCCTCGGGTGGCGCGCCACGATGAGCCGGTCGGAAGCGGGAAAGGAGACCGGCGATGGCACGAGTCGAGTTCGAGCTCGAGTCGCCCCTGCGGCCGGAGGCCGTGATCTCGGGGCTCGTCGACTTCAGCGAGCGACGGCCCGAGCTGTGGCCGGCGATCGACCCGTCCGTGTACCGGGTGCACGCGGTCGGGGCCCACTGGGCCGAGGTCACTGAGGGATCGGCCGTCTTCGGGGGGATCTGGGCGCGGGAGCGCTACGACTGGTCGCAGCCGGGAATCGTGCGGGCCACGATCCAGGACTCCAACGTCTGGCATCCCGGCGGCACGTGGACGCTGCGGGCCGAGCCCGGCCCGAACGGCGGCAGCCGGCTTACGGTGATCCGAGACCGGCGCGCCAAGGGCGCCAGAGGACGCGTCCTCGAGGGCCTGTTGCGGGTGGCGGGCGCGCGGATGCTCGCCTCGGAGCTCAGGAAGGCACCGGCGCTCGGCCTCACGGACGAGCCCAACGAGTGAAAGGAGAGACATGCACGCGCGAGTCACACGCACGCAGATGGCACCGGAGAAGGTCGACGAGGCGGTCGCCTGGTTCGAGACGTCCGCCTTGCCCCAGGCCAAGTCGATTCCCGGCTTCGCGGGCGCGCTCGAGCTCTACGACCGGGAGACCGGCGCGGGGCTCACGATCACCCTGTGGGACTCGGCCGAGGCGCGGGAGGCGAGCGAGAGCGCGGCTGCCGGCATCCGCAGCGAGGGCGAGTCCGCGCTCGACTTCGAGGTCGTCGGAGTGGAGCGCTACGAGGTCACGGCCTACGGCCTGTAGCGCGCAGCGCGATCGGCGACCAGGGGTGGGGCCCGGCTCGAGCGGGCCCCACGACGCTGTCCTATGCGGCCACGCTCGGCAGCCCGGCCAGGGCCATCGCCACCTCCTCCTCCGAGTACTCGTGGTCGACGAGCTTGCCCGCGAAGTGGTCGATGTACGCCTGCATGTCGAAGTGCCCGTGCCCGCAGAGGTTGAACAGGATCGCCTGTGACACGCCCTCCTCCCGGCACCGGATCGCCTCGTCCATCGCCGCCTTGACCGCGTGGTTCGCCTCCGGCGCCGGGAGGATGCCCTCGACGCGGGCGAACTCGACCCCCGCGGAGAACACCTCGGTTTGCGTGTAGGCGCGGGCTTCGATCAGGCCCAGCTCCTTCAGGTGGCTGACCATGGGCGCCATGCCGTGGTAACGCAGGCCGCCGGCGTGGAAGGGCGGCGGGACGAAGGTCGAGCCCAGGGTGTGCATCTTCACCAGCGGCGTCAGGTGGCCCGTGTCCCCGAAGTCGTAGGCGTAGAGGCCCTTCGTCAGGCTGGGGCAGGCAGCGGGCTCGACGGCGATCACGCGGATCGACGCGCCCTCGCGCAGCGCCTTGCCGATGAACGGGAAGGAGAGCCCCGAGAAGTTGGAGCCGCCGCCCGTGCAGCCGATGACGATGTCCGGATAGTCCTCGGCGAGGTCGAGCTGCAGGAGCGCCTCCTCGCCGATCACGGTCTGGTGCATGAGCACGTGGTTGAGCACCGAGCCGAGCGAGTACTTCGTGTCCTCGCGCGGGGCCGCCGCCTCGACCGCCTCCGAGATGGCGATCCCCAGGCTGCCGGTGGAGTCCGGGTGCTCGGCGAGGATCGCGCGGCCGGCGTGCGTCTCCTCGGACGGGCTCGCGACGACGCGGGCGCCGAAGGCTTCGATCAGCCCGCGCCGGTAGGGCTTCTGGTCGTAGGAGACCTTGACCATGTAGACGTCGACCTCGAGCCCGAAGACGGCGCCGGCGAAGGCCAGCGCCGAGCCCCACTGGCCCGCTCCGGTCTCGGTCGTGAGGCGCTTCACGCCTTCGGCTTTGTTGTAGTAGGCCTGCGCCACCGCCGTGTTCGGCTTGTGCGAGCCGGTGGGCGAGACGCCCTCGTACTTGTAGTAGATGCGGGCGGGGGTACCGAGCGCGCGCTCGAGGCGGCGCGCGCGGAAGAGGGGCGTCGGTCGCCACTGCCGGTAGACCGATCGCACCTCCTCGGGGATGGCGACGAAGCGGTCGGTCGAGACCTCCTGGAGGATGATCGCCATCGGGAAGAGCGGGGCGAGGTCGTCGGGGCCGACCGGCTGGCCAGTGCCGGGATGGAGCACCGGTGGAAGCGGCTCGGGAAGGTCGGCCGCGAGGTTGTACCACGCCTCCGGCAGGCGGTTCTCGTCGAGGACGTACTTCACCTGATCGCTCATGCGCTCCTCCCTTGCTCGGACGTCCGCCAGTCTCGCGCACGTGGCCCGGGAGGGCAAGCGGGTACGGCGCTGGCCGCCGGGGCGCCCGCCTCGCCACCCCCGGTGCCACCGGTGTCAGACACCGATCTCTGTCAAGGGTCAACCGTGTCAAGTTCGCACCAATTCCTCCACAGGCAGAGACCGCTCCTGCACGGGCGCTCCCGCGTCGGACACGTCCATTCGCGACGCGGTCTGCCGCGCCGGATCGGAGCAACGTCCGACTGCGGTGTCTGACACCGGGTGAAGACACCGGGTGAAGACACCGGGCGAAGCGGCGCGGCGTGCAGCGCCGGTGGAGCACCGTGGCGGTAGGCTCCCGCGGCGATGGCGGTCCTCACGACCCAGGTGGATCGCGACTCCGCGGCCTTCCGCATCCGCCGTGAGCGGATGGAGGCCCTGGTTGCGGAGCTCCGCGAGCGCACGGCGCTCGTCGCGCGCGGCGGCGGTGAGCAGGCGGTCGAGCGCCACCGTGCCCGGGGCAAGCTGACCGCGCGCGAGCGCATCGACCTCCTCTGCGACCCGGGCACCGCCTTCCTCGAGCTGAACGCGCTCGCCGCCTGGGACCTCTACGACGGGCAGGCGCCGTCCGCGGGCATCGTCACCGGGATCGGGGTGGTCGAGGGCCGCCAGTGCGTGATCGTCGCCAACGACGCCACCGTCAAGGGCGGCTCCTACTTCCCGCTCACGGTGAAGAAGCACCTGCGCGCGCAGGAGGTCGCCCGCCAGAACCGCCTTCCCTGCCTCTACCTCGTCGACTCGGGGGGCGCCTTCCTCCCGCTCCAGGCCGAGGTCTTCCCCGACCGCGACCACTTCGGCCGGATCTTCTTCAACCAGGCGCGCCTCTCGGCAGCCGGGATCCCGCAGATCGCGGTCGTCATGGGCTCCTGCACGGCGGGAGGCGCCTACGTCCCCGCCATGTCGGACGAGACGATCATCGTCCGCGGCACGGGGACGATCTTCATCGGCGGCCCCCCGCTCGTGAAGGCGGCGACCGGCCAGGAGGTGACCGCGGAGGAGCTGGGCGGCGCCGACGTGCACGCGCGCCGCTCCGGCGTCGCCGACCACTACGCCACCTCGGACGAGCACGCGCTCGCGATCGCGCGCGAGATCGTCCGCCACCTGGACCCGCCGCCTCCCTGCCCCTGGGAGCTGACCGAGCCGGAGCCGCCTGCCCTCGACCCCGCCGACATGTACGGGCTCGTGCCCGAGGACTTCCGGCACGAGCTCGACGTGCGCGAGGTGATCGGCCGCCTCGTGGACGGCTCCCGCTTCCACGAGTTCAAGCAGCTGTACGGCGAGACCCTGGTCTGCGGCTTCGCCCGGATCGAGGGCTACCCGGTGGCGATCCTGGCGAACCAGGGCGTCCTCTTCGCCGAGTCCTCCCAGAAGGGCGCCCACTTCGTCGAGCTCGCCTGCAAGCGCCGGATCCCGCTCGTCTTCCTGCAGAACATCACCGGCTTCATGGTCGGGAAGGAGTACGAGGAGAGGGGGATCGCCCGGGACGGCGCGAAGCTCGTCATGGCCGTCGCGTGCGCCGAGGTTCCCAAGTTCACGGTCGTCCTCGGAGGCTCCTTCGGCGCCGGCAACTACGCGATGTGCGGGCGCGCGTACGAGCCGCGCCAGCTCTGGATGTGGCCGAACGCGCGGATCTCGGTCATGGGCGGCGAGCAGGCCGCCACCGTGCTGAGCATGGTCGGCGACGCCGACCCGGAGGCGATCCGCGCCGCCTACGAGGCCGAGGGCAGCCCCTACTTCTCCACCGCCCGCCTCTGGGACGACGGGATCATCGACCCGCTCGACACGCGCCGCGTCCTCGCGCTCGGGCTGGCGGCGGCCGCCAACGCCCCCGTCCCGGAGACGACGTTCGGCGTGTTCCGCATGTAGCCGCGAAGCCGTAGGCTTCGGGTATGCACACGATCGAGCTCACCGACGAGGAGCTGCGGCTCGTCGTCTCGGCCGTCCGCTCCTACCTCGACGACTTCGGGCACGAGGAGGCCGATCTCCTGCGGAAGCTGAAGGAGCTGCTCGCGAAGCTCCAGGCTGTGTGATCGTCCGCATCCTGATCTGGAGCCTGTTCGACTCGAAGACGACGATCGACGAGCTGCGCGAGGCGCTCCCCGCGCTCGCGCCCCCGAGCGCCTGGATCTGGAACGAGGCGAGCGAGCGCTTCGGCGCGCTCGTGCTGGACGAGGACGTCCCCGAGGCCGTCCTCGAGGCGCGCGCGCTGATCGGACGCGAGCCCGACGTGTACGAGGAGTTCGACGCGCTGGACCTCTAGCCGAGCACAGTCGCGTACCAGCCGTCGAGCTCGGCGCGCTCGGCTTCGGTGAGGGTGCGCAGCGGCGCACGCACGTCCTCCCGCACGGGCACGTCGCGGAGCGCGAGGATCCGCTTGAGCGCCGCTTGGCGCGGGAAGCGCTCGACGAAGGAGCGCAGCTCCCCGAGCCGGGCTGCGCCCTCCGGCGTCGGGTCGCGCACGACGGCGGCCACCTCGGCCGGGAAGGCGGAGGCGAGCGCCGAGACCGCCCCGACGGCCCCTGCCGCCATCCCCTCGGCGATGAGCGCCTCCGGGCCGACGAAGACGTCGAGCCCGGGCAGGAGGTAGCGCCGGAAGGCGTCGAACGGGGTGTCCGACACCTTGAGCCCGGCCAGGTTCGGCGCTTCCTCGCGCAGGCGCTCGATGACGGCCGGGGCGACCGGGTAGCCCGTCGTCGTCGCGAACTCGTAGACGTAGAAGGGAAGCGGCGCGCACGCGGCCGCGGCGGCGAGGAAGTGCGCGTGCTGCGCCCGCTCGTCGAGCTTGAAGTACGGCGGCCCGATGACGACGACGGCATCCGCTCCCGCCTCGGCGGCGTGCGCGGCGAGCGCGACCGTGTCGGCGGTCGTTTGCGCGCCGCAGTGCACGGCCACCTGGAGCCGCCCGCTCGCCGCCTCGAGGAAGAGCTCGGCCACGCGCCGGCGCTCGTCCGGGCGCAGGAGGATCCCCTCGCCAGCCGTCCCGAGCACGAGCACGCCGTCGAGCCCGGCGGCGGCGAAGAAGCCGACGAGGGGCTCGA
>Ga0073934_10009188_pt1 | contig 12779 bp, 11 predicted proteins | sample LarsenN4metaG_FD_76834 | JGI IMG/M metagenome (GOLD analysis project Ga0073934, IMG submission 76834) | Hot spring sediment bacterial and archeal communities from British Columbia, Canada, to study Microbial Dark Matter (Phase II) - Larsen... ...
CTCGGCGCCGCCGCGGTGCAGCTCGGCACGCCCTTCGTGGCCACCGAGGAGTGCGACGCCCACCCGCAGTTCAAGCGCGTGCTGGCCGGCGCGGCCGACGAGCAGGTGGTCGAGTTCATGAGCGTGGCCGGCCTGCCGGCGCGCGCCGTGCTCACGCCCTGGCTCGGCCGCTACCTCAAGGGGCTGCCGAAGATGGAGGCCAAGCGCCGCGTGCGCGAAACCTGCTCGCAGGCCTTCGACTGCCTGGCGCAATGCGGGCTGCGCGACGGCCTGCCCGGCCATGGCCAGTTCTGCATCGACAACCAGCTCGCCGCGGCGCTGCGCGGCGACGTCGAGCGCGGCCTGTTCTTCCGCGGCGCCGGTGCGCTGCCCTTCGGGGCCCACATCGTGCGCGTGCGCGAGCTCATCGAGCGGCTGCTGACCCCCGGCGTGGCGCTCGGCACGCCGCCGGCCGGCGCGCCGCTGCCCGCATGAGCTTGCGGCAGCGCAAGGAAATACGGCCTCCCGTTGCCTAGATTGCACTCCTCGCGCCCCGCAGCCCGCGTGATCCGACGCCGGCAACGGGGCAGGGGAGGATGCCCGATGTACCGACACTTGCTGGTTCCCGTGGATGGTGGCGATCTCACCGAGCGCGCGATCGGCGGCAGCATTGAGCTCGCGGCGCAGCTCGGGGCCTCGATCACCGGCTTCATCGCCGAGCCACTGGCCCCGCTGCCGGCGCCCGGCCTACCGCCGAGCACGATGCGCGACGAGGTGCTCGAGCACGACGCGCTGACCGCCGCGCACGCCCAGGAGATCCTCGGCCGCTTCGAGCAGCGCGCGCGCGCCGCCGGCGTGCCCTTCACCGGGCGCCACGCGCAGGTGCCGCGCGTGGACCGCGCCATCATCGAGGCGGCCGAATCGCTCGGCTGCGACATGATCGTGATGGTCACGCACGGGCGCGGCGCGTTCGGCGAATTCCTGTTCGGCTCGCAGACCAAGGCCGTGCTGGCCGGCAGCAAGCTGCCGCTGCTGGTGCTGCAGCGCGAGCCGGCGCGGCCTGTTGCATGAGCGCCGTGCTGGAGCCGTCGCGCCTCGCGCCGTCCCGCCCCGGAAAAGAGCTGGCCGACTACCTGGCCACGCTGCCGCTGTTCGCCGACATCGGCGGCGCCGGGCTGGCGCGCCTGGCCGGCGGCAGCACGCTGCGCAAGGTGGCGCGCGGTGCCTCGCTGTTCCGCGTCGGCGACGCCTGCGAAGGCCTGCACGTGGCGGTGAGCGGCCAGGTCAAGCTGTTCGCGCTGTCCAGCGCCGGGCACGAGAAGGTCATCGAGATCGTCGGCGCCGGCCAGGGTTTCATGATGGCGCTGATGTTCACCGGCCGGCCGCACATCGTGAACGCCGAGGCGCTGTCGCCGGTGGCGCTGCTCACGGTGAGCAAGGCCGCGGTGTTCGAGGCCATCACGGTCGATCCGCAGGTCGCCTTCGGGCTGCTCGCCGGCATCGCCGACCGGCTGCACGCGCTGGTGGGCGACGTGCAGGCCTACACGCTGCAGAGCGGCGTGCAGCGCCTCGTGGGCTACCTGCTGCGCGAGGCCGGCGATGGCAGCGGCACGGTGCGGCTCGCGGTGAGCAAGGCCACGCTGGCTTCGCGGCTGTCGCTCTCGCCGGAGTACTTCTCGCGCGTGCTGCACGAGCTGGAGGAGCGCGGGCTGATCGAGGTGCAGCGGCGCAACATCCACATCGTCGACCTGGCGGCGCTGGCACGCTACCCTGAGCAACGATGACGACCAACGGGTCCTCCCCGCTGCTGCTGCACGCCGGCCCCGCAGCCGGCTTCGACGAGCCCTTCGAGATGCTCGCCGCCTGCCACGAGCGCGTGGCGCGCATGCTGCGCCTGCTGGCCCGGCTGCGCGAGCACCTGGAGCGCCACGCCGCCGATGGGCAAGCGGCTGACGCCCAGGCCGCCGACGCGGCGCGCGACGTGATGCGCTACTTCGACCAGGCCGCGCCCCGGCACCACGAGGACGAGGAGCGCCATGTGCTGCCGCGCCTGCGCGCCTCGGCCGACGCGGCGCACCGCGAGCTGGCCGCCCGCCTGGCGGCCGACCACGTGGAGATGGCCGCCGCGTGGGCCGCGCTGCGCCCCGACCTGGTGGCGGTGGCCGAGCGGCGCTGGCCGGGCGGCGGCGAGGCGGAGGCGGCGCAGGCGTTCACGCGCTGGCAGCGTTTTGCCGCGCTGTACGAGCGGCATGCCGCGGCCGAGGACGAGGTGGCCTTCCCGTTCGCCGCCTCGCTGGTCGAGGGCGAGGCGCGCGCCGCGATGGGCCGTGAGATGGCGGCGCGGCGCGGCGTCGGCTGAGGGCCGCGCGCTCGCCGGAGCCAGCCCTACAACCAGCCGCGCTCGCGCAGCTCCGCTTCGGCCTGCGCCGCGGTCTCGAAGTGCACGGCGTTCCAGCCGAGCGCGCGGGCGCTTTCCACGTTGGGCAGGTGGTCGTCGAGGAACACCATCTCCGCGGGCGCGTGGCCGAAGCGCTCGGCCGCGACGCGGAAGATCGCCGGGTCGGGCTTGGAGAGCCTGACGCGCGCCGAGAACACGCCGGCGCGGAACCAGCCGACGAAGTCGTGCTCGGCCTCCAGGTGGTCGGCGTAGGGCGCCGGCATGTTGGACAGGAAGTACAGCGCGCGGCCGGCCTCGCGCAGGCGCGCCAGCCACTGCACGCTGGCCTCGATGGGCCGCAGCTCGCGCGGCACGCCGTGCACCACGCGCAGCACGTCGGCCTCGGCCAGGCCGGTGCGCGCGGCGATGCGCGGCACCAGCTCGGCCACGTCGAGCAGGCCGCGGTCGAAGTCGGCCCAGTCGCCCTCGTAGCCCTGGAAGATCAGCGCCGCCCAGCGGCGCGCGCTCGGCTCGTCGCGCGCGACATGCGGGATCTCGCGCTGCAGCAGCGAAGGCGGGTGCCAGTGGAACAGCACGCCGCCGAAGTCGAACACGATCTTCATCGCCGGTTCAGTCGATCAGCCAATCAGGCGCTTCAGCAGCGCGGCGGTCGAGCCGTCGAGCCCCGCCGTGTCGCCGCTGTCGAAGCGCGGCAGCAGCCGGCTGGCCAGCGCCTTGCCGAGCTCCACGCCCCACTGGTCGAAGCTGTTGAGGCCCCAGACGGCGCCGCTCGTGAACACGCGGTGCTCGTACAGCGCGATCAGCGCACCCAGCGAGCGCGGCGTCAGCGCCTCCAGCACGAGCGTGGTGCTCGGCCGGTTGCCGGGGAAGCTGCGGTGGCGCGCCAGCACCTCGCGCGGCAGATCCGGCGCCGCGGTGGGCGCGCTCTCGGCCAGCGCCTCGGCCTCGCTCTTGCCGAGCATCAGGGCCTGGCTCTGCGCCAGGCAGTTGGCGAGCAGCTTGCGGTGCAGGTCGGCGTGGCCGTGCGCCGGCCGGCGCACCGCGATGAACTCCACCGGCACCACGTCGCTGCCCTGGTGCAGCATCTGGAAGTAGGCGTGCTGGCCGTTGGTGCCGGGCTCGCCCCACACCACCGGGCTGGTGGCGATGGGCAGGGCGTCGCCGGTCTCGTCGACGCGCTTGCCGTTGCTCTCCATCTCGAGCTGCTGCAGGTAGGCCGGCAGGCGCTTGAGGCCCTGGTGGTAGGGCGCGATCGAGCGGCTCGTGAAGCGGTGGAAGTTGCGGTACCAGACGTCGAGCAGGCCGAGCAGCAGCGGCACGTTGCGCGCCGGCGGCGCCTCGGCGAAGTGGCGGTCCATGGCGTGCGCGCCGGCGAGGAAGTCGCGGAAGTGCGCGCTGCCCACCGCGATGGCGATGGGCAGGCCGATCGCGCTCCACATCGAGTAGCGCCCGCCCACCCAGTCCCAGAAGCCGAAGGTGCGCGTGATGCCCAGGCGCGCCGCCGCCTCGAGGTTGGTGGTCACGCCGACGAAGTGTTCGCTGCGCGCGCCGGCGCCGCCGGTGCGCTCGTCGAACCACTGCAGTGCCACCGCGGCGTTGGCCATCGTCTCCTGCGTCGTGAAGGTCTTGCTGGCGATCACGAACAGCGTGCGGTGTGCGTCGAGCCGGCGGAGCACGGGCGCGATGTCGTGGCCGTCGACGTTGCTCACGAAGTGCAGGCGCGGCCCGCCGTCGGCGAAGGCGTCGAGCGCGGGCACCGCCATCGCGGGGCCGAGGTCGCTGCCGCCGATGCCGATGTTGACGACGTCGGTGTAGCGCGTGCGCGCCTGGTCGGCGAAGGCGAGCATCGCGTCGAGCACGGCGTGCACGGCGTCGCCGTGCGCTGCGGCGACTGGGCCGGCGGCACCACGCGGCGCGCGCAGCGCCGTGTGCAGCACGGCGCGGCCCTCGGTGCGGTTGATCGGCTCGCCGCGCAGCATGGCGTCGCGCCGCTCGGCGACGCCGCATTCGTGCGCCAGGTCGAGCAGGAAGCGCAGCGTGGCCGTGTCGAGCAGGTTCTTGGACAGGTCGGCGTGCACCTCGGGCGCGTCGAAGGCGAGCGCGGCGGCCCGCCCGGGGTCGCGCGCGAAGGCCTCGCGCAGGTCGAAGTCGCGGCCATGGGCCTCGAAGTGGCCGGCCAGGGCGGCCCAGGCCTCGGTGCGGTCGCAGCGGGTCATCGGCGGGGGTGATGCAGCAGGGGAAGAAGGCGGGATTAGACCCGAGCGTGCGGCGCGCGGGGCAAGGAGAGGGTCTCCCGCGCATTTCGTGCCGCTTTCATGCGGCTCGACAATCGGGCGGTGCTGTCGCTGTCGCTGCCCGATCCCGGCACCTGGCCGCCGCCCGGCCCGGCGGGCACGACGCTGGCGCGCTGCCTGGTGCTGGCGCTGCTGGTGCACCTGCTGGCCGTCGTGCTGCTCGGCAGCGTGCCCGGCGGCACGGCGCGGCCCGGCGAGGGCGTGTGGGGGGCGATCAACGTCACGCTGCGCGGCAACGCGCCACCGGCGCGCGTGCAACCACCGGCGCCGGCACCGCCGGTGGAGCAGGGCCCGGTCGGCGAGGCGGCGGCGCCGCGCAGCGGCGGCGCGGTGCGCGAGGCGGCGCCGCCGCCGGCCGAGCAGCCGGGGGCCGAGCGCGAAGGCCGCTTCTCGGCGCTGCCCGCGCCCCTGTCCGGTGCCGACGCGCTGCCGCCGCCGGCCACGCTGCCGGTGCCTTCGACCGACCTGCCGCCCGCCGTGGCGCTGCCTGACGCGCGCGCAGTGGAGCACCGCACGCTGGCTGCGCCCGAGCCCTTGCAGCGCGAGCGCACGGCGTTGCCGGGCGCGGCGCCCGCGACGGCCGCAGCGCCCTTGCCGGCGCTGCCCAACCTGCCGGCGTTGGCCGCGCCGGCCGTGACGCCCGCACCCGTGCCCGCGCCTGCACCTGCGCCGGCACCTGCACCTGCACCTGCACCTGCACCCGCACCCGTCGAACGCGTGCTGACGCCGCCGCGTGCCGCCGAAGCACCGGACGCGCCGGCGCTGGAGCGGCCGCGGCTGATCGAGGCGCCGCGACGCATCGAAGGCGTGACGCGGCTGCCGGACCTCGCGCCGGTGGAAGTGCCTGCGCCGCCGCCCGCTGCCATCGCACCCGCCGCCCCGTCGACCCCCGCGCCAGCCGCCACGCCGGCGCCGGCCGAGGCGCAGGCCGCGCCCGCGCCCGCACCCGAAGCGCCCGCCCCGCGCCCACCCCTGCCCGCAGGCCGCCCCGACGCCGGCTCGCGAATCGGCCACGACGTCGCCACGCCGCCTTCCACGCCGCCCAGCGCGCCGCGCCTGAACCTGGAGCTGCCGCGCATGCGCGGCGGGCCGCTGTCGGGCCTGCGCTCGCCCGGCGCGCTGGCGGTCGTGCCGCGCCCGCCCGAGGTGAAGGACAAGCTCGCCGGCGAGATCGAGAAGGCCGGCAAGGCCGACTGCCGCACCGCCTACCAAACCATGGGGCCGCTGGCGGTGGTGCCGCTGGCGGTGGACGCCGTGCGCAAGGACGGCTGCAAGTGGTGAGGCCTGCGTCGCCCTAGGTCACCCTACGTTACCAAGAGCGCGCGGAAGTCGTTGACGTTGGTGAAGGTCGGCCCCGGCGAGACCAGGTCGCCGAGCGCGGCGAAGAAGCTGTAGGCGTCGTTGCGGTCGAGGAAGTCCTGCGCCTTGAGGCCGCGCGCGGCGGCGCGCGCCAGCGTGTCGGGCATGACGATGGCGCCGGCGTTGTCCTCCACGCCGTCGATGCCGTCGGTGTCGGCGGCGATCACGTGCACGCCGCCCTGGCCCTGCAGCGCGATCGCGCAGCCGAGCAGGAACTCGGTGGCGCGGCCGCCGCGGCCGGGCGGCTGCCCGGACGTTGCCGACGTCTTCACCGTCACCGTGGTCTCGCCGCCCGAGAGCAGCACGCAGGGCCGCGCGAACGGCGTGCCGCGCCGCGCCACGGCGCGGGCCAGCGCGGCGTGCACCTTGCCCACCTCGCGGCTCTCGCCTTCGATCTCGTCGCTCAGCACGTGGGCGTCGATGCCGGCGCGCCGCGCCAGCGCGGCCGCCGCCTCCAGGCTCTGCTGCGGCGTGGCCACCAGGCGCACCGTGTGGCGCGCGAAGACCGCATCTCCCGGCTTGGGCGTCTCGAAGGCGCCGCTCTCCAGCCCGGCGCGTGCCGCCGGCGGCAGCGTGATGCCGTAGCGCGCGCAGATCGCCAGCGCGTCGGCGCAGGTGCTCGCGTCGGGCACCGTGGGGCCGCTGGCGATGACCTCGGGCGCGTCGCCCGGCACGTCGCTGATCAGCAGCGTGACCACCGGGGCCGGCGCGCACAGCGCCGCCAGGCGTCCGCCCTTGATGGCCGACAGGTGCTTGCGCACGCAGTTCATCTCGTCGATGGCGGCGCCGCTCGTGAGCAGCGCGCGGTTGATGGCGCGCTTGTCGTCGAGCGTCAGGCCGGGCGCGGGCAGCGCGAGCAGCGCCGAGCCGCCGCCGGAGACGAGCGCGATCACCAGGTCGTCGGCGGTGAGCCCGCGCGCCAGCGCGACGATGCGTTCGGCCGCGGCCTGGCCGGCGGCGTCGGGCACCGGGTGCGCGGCCTGCACGACCTCGATGCGGCCGGGCCTCGCCAGGTACGCCGGCGGCACGTGGCCGTAGCGCGTGACCACCAGGCCCGACAGCGCGGCGTCGGCGGGCCACGCGGCGTCGAGCGCGGCGGCCATCGCGCCGCCGGCCTTGCCGGCACCGAGCACCAGCGTGCGCCCGCGCGGCGGCGGCGGCAGGTGCGCGGCCAGCGTGTGGGCGGGCAGCGCGCGCTCCACCGCCGCGTCGTACAGCGCACGCAGGAAGCCGCGCGGGTCCTGCCGCGGCGAGGGTGGGGCGAGGCTCATCCTGGTTCCTCCGGGGGAGGCACGATCGTAGACTGGCCCACACTGCCGGCGCGATGAACCAGCCCCCGCCTCGCTTGCCGTCCCGTCCGTGGCCCCGCCTGCTGCTCACCGGCGCCGCCGGCGCGCTCGGCCGCGTGCTGCGCCCGCGCCTGAAGGCGGCCTGCGAGGTGCTGCGCGTGAGCGACCTGGCCGACCTCGGGCCCGCCGCGCCGGGCGAGGAAGTGCGCCCCGCCGATCTGGCCGACCGCGCCGCGATGCGCGCGCTGCTCGAAGGCGTGGGCGCCGTGGTGCACCTGGGCGGCGTGTCGGTCGAGCGGCCGTTCGACGAGGTGCTGCCGGCCAACATCGTGGGCGCCTTCAACCTCTACGAAGGCGCGCGGCTGGCACGCACGCGGCGCATCGTGTTCGCGAGCTCCAACCACGTCACCGGCTTCTACAGGCAGAGCGAGACGATCGGCCCGCAGGTGCCGGTGCGGCCCGACGGCTACTACGGCCTGTCCAAGGCCTTCGGCGAGAACCTGGCCCAGCTGTACTGGGACCGCCACGGCATCGAGACCGTGAGCCTGCGCATCGGCTCGGCCTTTCCCGAGCCGAAGGACCGCCGCATGCTCGCCACCTGGCTGAGCCACGACGACCTCGAACGCCTGGTGCGCGCCGCGCTCGGCGCGCCGGTGGTCGGCCACACGGTCATCTACGGCATGAGCGACAACCGGCTGACCTGGTGGGACAACACGAGCGCACGCCATGTCGGCTACCGGCCGCAGGACAGCTCCGAGCCCTTCCGCGAGCGGCTCGAGGCGGCGCAGCCGGTGATCGACCTCGCCGACCCCGCGGCGGTGTTCCAGGGCGGCGGTTTCGTCAAGCAGGGGCCGTTCTAGATAACGCAGCGCCCGCAGCGCCGGCCGCGCAGGAGACAGAGAACATGGACCAGGGACCGAGCTTCCCCTTCACGCCGAGCCAGACGCTGCCCGATGCACGCATCGAGATGCTCGACGAGCGCTTCGCCGCGCTGCGCCTGCTCTCGGGCACCGTCGAGCAGCTGGCCAGCGGCTTCTACTGGGCCGAGGGGCCGGTGTGGTTCGGCGACGGGCGCTACCTGCTGTTCTCCGACATCCCGAACGACCGCATCCTGCGCTGGGACGACGCCTCGGGCGCGCTGGCCGAGTGGCGCAAGCCCTCGCACCACGCCAACGGCCTGGCGCGCGACGCCCAGGGCCGGCTGCTCGCCTGCGAGCACGGCACGCGGCGCGTCACGCGCACCGAGTACGACGGCAGCGTCACCGTGCTGGCCGATCGTTACCGCGGCAAGCGCCTGAACTCGCCCAACGACATCGTCTGCCAGATGCACGGCGCGGGCCGCGGCGCGGTGTGGTTCACCGACCCACCGTTCGGCATCATGGGCTGGTGGGAGGGCGAGCCCGCCGAGCCCGAGCTGCCGCACGGCGTGTACCGCATCGACCCGGCGAGCGGCGAACTCGCCTGCGTGCTCGACGACCTGGCCGGCCCCAACGGCTTGGCCTTCTCACCCGACGAGCGCGTGCTCTACGTGGTGGAGAGCCGCGCCCGGCCGCACCGCCTGATCTGGGCCTACGACGTGGCCGGCGACCAGCTCGTGAACAAGCGCCTCTTCGTCAGCGCGCAGGGCCCGGGCGCATTCGACGGCATCGCGGTGGACGCGTCGGGCAACGTCTGGTGCGGCCTCGGCAGCGACGGCTCGCGCGAGGCGCGGCCCGAGGAGCTCGACGGCGTTCGCGTCTACGACCCGCAGGGCCGCGCGCTCGCCCACGTCCACCTGCCCGAGCGCTGCGCCAACCTGTGCTTCGGCGGGGCGCGGCGCAACCGGCTGTTCATGGCGGCGAGCCATTCGTTGTACGCCCTGCATGTGAACGTGCGCGGCGCCGTGTGAGGCGATCAGGCCGCCATCTCCTGCGCCAGGGGCTGGAAGCTGTCCGCCCGCGCCCGCGGCCAGTACAGCCTGAACACGTTGTGCGGCCAGTCGGCGCGGCCTTCGATGGCGTCGAGCAGTGCGCCCGGCTTCAGGAAGGGCAGCTGGTTGGCGAGCAGGCGCACGTCGTGGTCGGAGGCGCGGCGCACGATGTGGCTGGCGGTGATCTGGCGCGGATGCTCGAGCCCGGCGGCCTGCGTCAGCTCCTTGAGCGCCTCCATCGTCTGCGCGTGGAAGCGCCGCACGCGCTCGCTCTTGTCGGTGACGACGAGCGCCTGCTGGCGCAGCGGGTCCTGCGTGGCCACGCCGGTCGGGCAGGCGCCGGTGTGGCAGCTCTGGCTCTGGATGCAGCCCAAAGCGAACATGAAGCCGCGCGCCGAGTTGCACCAGTCGGCGCCGAGCGCGATGCAGCGCGCGATGTCGAACGCGCTCACCACCTTGCCGGCGCAGCCGATGCGGATGCGCCGGCGCAGGTTCAGGCCGACGAGCGTGTTGTGCACCAGCAGCAGCCCTTCCTGCAGCGGCGCGCCGACATGGTCGGTGAACTCGAGCGGCGCCGCGCCGGTGCCGCCTTCGGATCCGTCGACGACGATGAAGTCGGGCAGCAGGCCGGTCTCGAGCATCGCCTTGCACAAGGCGAACCACTCCCACGGGTGGCCGATGCACAGCTTGAAGCCGACCGGCTTGCCGCCCGAGAGCGCGCGCAGGTGCTCGATGAAGCGCATCATCCCGGCCGGCGTGTCGAACGCCGAGTGGCGCGCCGGGCTCACGCAGTCCACGCCCACCGGCACGCCGCGCGCCGCGGCGATCTCGCTCGTCACCTTGGCGCCCGGCAGCACGCCGCCGTGGCCGGGCTTGGCGCCCTGGCTGAGCTTGATCTCGATCATCTTCACCTGAGGCTCGGTGGCGTTGGCCACGAAGCGCTCGTCGTTGAAGCGGCCCGCGGCGTCGCGGCAGCCGAAGTAGCCGCTGCCGATCTCCCAGATCAGGTCGCCGCCGTGCACGCGGTGGTGCGCGCTGATCGAGCCCTCGCCGGTGTCGTGCGCGAAGCCGCCTTTCTTGGCGCCGGCGTTGAGCGCGAGGATGGCGTGCGCCGACAGCGCGCCGAAGCTCATCGCCGAGATGTTGAACAGGCTCGCCGAGTACGGCTGCGTGCACGAGCTGCCGCCGTCGCCGATCGTCACGCGGAAGTCGTGCGAGGCGAGCGCGGTGGGCGCCATCGAGTGGTTGATCCACTCGTAGCCCTGGGCGTGCATGTCCAGCTGGCTGCCGAAGGGCCGCTTGTCGCTCTGGCCCTTGGCGCGCTGGTAGACCAGGCTGCGCTGCTGGCGCGAGAACGGCGCCGCCTCGTTGTCGCTCTCGATGAAGTACTGCCGCATCTCGGGGCGGATGTACTCGAAGAGGAAGCGCAGGTGCCCGATGACGGGGTAGTTGCGCAGCACGGCGTGGCGCGACTGGCGCACGTCGCGCCAGCCCAGCGCCACCAGGAACAGGCACAGCAGCGCCCAGCCGCCGCCGATCTGGAAAGCGACATGCGTGAAGGTGAACAGCAGCAGCCCGATGCCGCTGGCCAGCCAGGCGAAGTAGCGCACCGGGAAGACCCGGTTGAGGTGCTCGATCCAGTCGTGCATCAGGCTTCCTCGGCGCCGAAGAAGGCGTGCAGGCGGCGCGCCGTCTCTTCGGGCAGCTCTTCGGGGATGAAGTGGCCGCAGGGCAGCGCCGCGCCCTCGACGCGGCCGCTGCACTGCGCGCGCCACAGCGCCAGCGGATCGAAGAGCGCGTGCACGACGCCGCGTACGCCCCACAGCACGAGCATGTCGCAGGCGATCTGCTGGCCGGCGGCGCGCGAGGCGCGGTCGTGCTCGAGGTCGATGCCGGCGCTGGCGCGGTAGTCCTCGCACATCGCGTGGATCGTCTCGGGGCGCGCGAACGCCGCCTCGTACTCGGCCACCGCCTCGCTCTCGTAGGCAGCCAGCGTGGAGCCCCAGCCGCCGAGCTTGCTGCGCAGGTAGTAGCTCGGGTCGGCGCCGATCAGCCGCTCGGGGTGCGGCGAGGGCTGGATGAAGAAGAACCAGTGGTAGTAGGCGCGCGCGAAGCGCATGTCGGTGGCGCCGTACATGTCCAGCGTGGGCGCGATGTCGAGCACGGCGAGGCGCCGCACCGCAGCGGCATGGTCGAGCGCTAGGCGGTGCGCCACGCGGCCGCCGCGGTCGTGTCCGGCGACGAAGTAGCGCTCATGGCCGAGCGCGTGCATCAGCGCGGCCATGTCGGCGGCCATCGTGCGCTTGCTGTACGGCGCGTGATCGGCGTCGCTCGGCGGCTTGTCGCTCGCGCCGTAGCCGCGCAGGTCGGGCATCACGAGGCGGTAGTGCGGCGCGAGCTCGCGCGCCACGCGGTGCCACATCGCGCCCGTCTCGGGGTAGCCGTGCAGCAGCAGCAGCGGCGGCGCGCCCTCGCGTCCACCCTGGCGCACCTGCAGGTGCACCTCGCCTGCGCGCAGCCTGTCGCTGCGGAATCCTTCGAACCAGCCCACCGCGTTCTCCTCGCTTCCGTGGCTATACTGCCGCCCAGCGCCGATTTGCTCCAGCTTGCGGGCGCTCTACAAATGCCGCTAAACAGGCCAGACCACCCGGTGGCCGTTGATCGCGGCGCCGGGTTTTGTTTTGGTCATCCATGGTATCGATCGGCACCGTCACCGCCCAGCAGATGCATTTTGCCGAGCCCCTGGCGCTGGCCAGCGGCGCGCGCCTGGCCGACTACACGCTGGTCTACGAGACCTACGGCCGCCTGAACGCCGAACGCAGCAACGCCGTGCTGGTGTGCCACGCGCTCAACGCCGGCGCCCACGTGGCCGGCTTCGACGAGCAGGGCCGCGAGGGCTGGTGGGACAACCTCGTCGGCCCGGGCAAGCCGCTCGACACCAACCGCTTCTTCGTCATCGGCGTCAACAACCCGGGCTCGTGCTTCGGCTCCACCGGGCCGATGCACGCCAACCCGGCGAGCGGCCGCGCCTGGGGCGCCGACTTCCCGGTGGTGACGGTGGAAGACTGGGTCGACGCGCAGGCGCGGCTGGTCGGGCGCCTGGGCATCGAGCGGCTCGCCGCGGTGATCGGCGGCAGCCTGGGCGGCATGCAGGCGCTGGCCTGGACGATGCGGCATCCGCAGCGCGTGCGCCACTGCGTCGCGGTGGCCACGGCGCCCAGTCTCTCGGCGCAGAACATCGCCTTCAACGAGGTGGCGCGGCGCGCCATCATCACCGACCCCGACTTCCACGGCGGCCACTTCTACGAGCACGGCGTGGTGCCCAAGCGCGGGCTGCGCGTGGCGCGCATGATCGGCCACATCACCTACCTGGCCGGCGACGTGATGGAAAGCCGCTTCGGCCGCGAGCTGAAGGCGGGCGGGTTCGGCTACACCACGCAGGACATCGAGTTCCAGATCGAGAGCTACCTGCGCCACCAGGGCGACAAGTTCAGCGAGTACTTCGACGCCAACACCTACCTGCTGATCACGCGCGCGCTCGACTACTTCGA
>Ga0073934_10009189_pt1 | contig 12778 bp, 10 predicted proteins | sample LarsenN4metaG_FD_76834 | JGI IMG/M metagenome (GOLD analysis project Ga0073934, IMG submission 76834) | Hot spring sediment bacterial and archeal communities from British Columbia, Canada, to study Microbial Dark Matter (Phase II) - Larsen... ...
CCTCTCCAAGGGCCTCTGCTGTCCTGTCGGCTCCCTGCTGTGCGGCTCCAGGGAGATGGTGGAGCGCGCCCGGCGTGTGCGGAAGCGGCTGGGAGGGGGCATGCGCCAGGCGGGCATCCTGGCGGCCTGCGGACTCATCGCCCTGGAGACTCTCCGAGACCGCCTGGCGGAGGACCACCGAAACGCCCACAGGCTCGCGGAGGGGATTGCCGACGTGCCGGGCATCGCCGTGGACTTGGAGTCCGTGCAGACCAACATGGTCTATCTTGCCACGGACAGCCCGGCGCCGGACGTGGTGCGGGCCCTGGAGGCCGAGGGCGTCCGCTGCCTGGCCCTCGGGCCGCACACAATCCGGCTGGTCACGCACAGGGATGTGGATTCGGCGGGGATCGAGGAGGCCATCGCCGCCTTCTGGCGGGCGGCCCGCGCCACCTGACCGGCGGGCTCACGCGACGGGCAGTGAGACCTCCCGCCCCTCCTCCGCACTCCGGTAGAGGCCGTCCAGAATCGTCATGACCACCAGCGACTGCTCGGGGGGCACGGGCGACGGCCCTCCCGACGCGACGGCTTCGGCGAAGGCCACGCACTCCCGGGCGTGGGGCTCGCCGCCTTCCGCCCGCACCAGCTGCAGGTTCATCTGCTGGCGGGTCTCGTTGCGGGTCCACAGCAGCTCGTTGGATGGCCAGTGGGCGCCGGCCCTGTCCCCGTAGAGCCACATCTGCATGTCCTCGCCGGTCGTCTTGTGGTGGAGCAGCCAGGAGACCTCCAGCACCAGCGTGGCCCCGTTCTCGAACCGGACGAAGGCCGCCGCAAACTCCTCCACGTCAAACTGCTCCGCGGGAATGGGCCCGCCCCAGATGCTGAAGACGCCGGGCTGGCGCACCAGCTTGGCCTGGGTGACGCCGCTCACGCTGACAGGCCTGGGGAAGCCCATCATCCAGAGGGTGAGGTCCAGGATATGGACCCCGATGTCGATGCAGGGTCCACCGCCGGAGTGGCGCTTCTGGATGAATCCGGGCCGGGTGGGCGCGGCAGCCCGGCGGAGCATCCACGAGCGGGCGTGGTAGACCTCGCCCAGGATGCCGCCGTCCAGCTCCGCTTTGAGCGCCTGGGCGGAGCCTTGGAAGCGGAAGTGCTGGGCGGTCATGAGGAGCCGGCCGCTGCGGTCGCGGGCGGCGATCATCTGGCGGATCTCCTCCGGGGTGGGAGCCAGGGGCTTTTCGCACAGGACGTGCTTGCCGGCCTCCAGCGCGGCGATGGCCAGCGGCGCGTGGTAGGCGTTGGGCGTGCAGATGTCCACGATGTGGATTTCCGGGTCGGCGATCAGATCCTCCGGACGCTCGTAGAGCCGGGCGACTCCCTGGTCAGCACCCGCGCGCCGGAGGGCCTCCGGCGCCACGTCCGCCAGGGCGGCCACCTCGGTGTGGGGGCTCGCCGCCCACCCCGGAAAGTGCGTCCTGGCGATCCCTCCCACGCCGATCACTCCCACCTTGAGCCTGCTCACTTGATCGCCTCTCCTTCCTTCTGATGGCTCCCGGCCCAGGGCTGACGAAATCCCGCGCCCGCTGCCGACAGGCGCAGCCCCTGCCGGCCCACCAGCCGCTCCAGCGTGGGCCTCACCGCCGAGGGGTCCACGCGATACTCGGTGGCCAGCACGTGAACCTCTCCCCTCTGGTGGACGTGCAGCACCACCGGGGTATTCCCGGGACTGTTCTCCAGCGCCGAGCGCACCAGGTGCACCACTCCCACCTGGGACTGGTCCAGGCGCACGCAGAGCGTGGGCGCCTCGCCGTGCCCGTTGCCGGCTGCCGTCACGCCGCTGCCGAGGGGCATGATCTCCTCGGCCAGCACCTCCACATTCACGTTCTCCTCCGGTTCATCCTCGCGGATGCGCTGGCGCACGGAGGTGCGGCCGGAGAGGAGCACGATCCTGTCCTTCCCGATGCAGCGTCCGTACTCGCGGTAAGTGGAGGGGAACACGGTTACGGCCACGTTCTGGCCGGAGAGGTCCTCCAGCGTCATGAATGCCATGGGCTCCTGGCTCTTCTTGGAGGTGAAGGGCTTCACGCTGGTGATGATGCCGCCCAGGCGCACCTTCTGGCCGTCGCCAAGTTCCTTGAGCGCCTCGATGCTGGCGGAGGCGTAATCCAGAATCGCCGCCCGGTGCTTCTCCAGCGGATGGTCCGTGACGTAGATGCCCAGCAGCTCCTTCTCGAAGGCGAGCATCTCCTCCGTGGAGTAGTCGGGCACGTCGGGCAGGGGCGCATCCTCCTCCGTTCGCGCCTCCTCGGGGGGCTGTCCCCCGAACAGGGACTCCTGCCCGATCTCCCGGTCGCGCTGGGCTTTGGAGGCTTGCTGGCAGGCCGCGTCCAGCGCCTCCACCAGCGCCCTGCGGTTGGGATGGATGGAGGTGAAGGCGCCCGAGCGGATCAGCGCCTCGATGGCGGCTCGGCTGACGGTTCCCTGCTCCCCGGTGCGCCGGCAGAAATCGGCAAGGGAGCGGAAGGGCCCTCCGCATCGGCGGGCGGCCAGGATGGCGTCCACCGCGGCCCGCCCCACGTTCTTGATGCCTGCCAGGCCGAAGCGGATGGCCATGCCGGATTCGGCGGCGTGAGCGTGGGGACGGCCTATGGATGATGCGGGTGCGCCGCCGCCTGCCGCCTCGGCGGTGAAGTCCACGTCCGAACGGTTCACGTCGGGGGGGAGGACGCGGATGCGCATGCGCGCGCAGTCCTCCATGCAGGAGGCGATCTTGTCGGTCTTGCCGTTGTAGCAGGCCAGGAGGGCCGCCATGTACTCCACCGGGTAGTTCGCCTTGAGGTAGGCCGTCTGGTAGGCGACCATGGCGTAGCAGACAGCGTGGGCCTTGTTGAAGGCGTAGCCCGCGAAGGGCTCGATCAGGTCGAATATCTCGCCGGCCTTCTTGGCGGAGATGCCGTTGCTGGCGGCCCCGGCGATGAAGTTCTTCCGCTCCCTGACCATCACCTCCCGCTTCTTCTTGCCCATGGCCCGCCTGAGGATGTCCGCCTGTCCCAGCGTGTATCCGGCGATCGCCTGGGCGATCCGCATCACCTGGTCCTGGTAGACGATGACCCCGTAGGTCTCCTCCAGGATGGGCTTGAGAAGGTCGTGGGGGTAAGTGATCTTCTCCAGCCCGTGCTTGGCCCGGATGAACGTGGGGATGTGGGCCATGGGGCCGGGCCGGTAAAGGGCCACCATGGCGGCGAGATCGCGGACGGAGGTGGGCTTGAGCTCGGCGATGTAGCGCCGCATGCCGGCCGATTCCAGCTGGAATATGCCGGTGGTGTCGCCGCGGCCCAGGAGCTCGAAGGCGTTCTGGTCATCCAGCGGGATGCGCTGGATGTCCAGATCGAGTCCCCGGGTCTGGCGGATATTCTCAACGGTCCGGCCCAGGATGGAGAGGTTGATGAGCCCCAGGAAGTCCATCTTCAGGAGGCCGATTTTCTCCAGGGCGCCGGCGGGGTACTGCGTGACGCAGCCTCCATCCTGGGCCCGCTGGAGGGGAGTGTACTCCTCCAGGGGCTCGTGGGAAATGACGACGCCTGCGGCGTGGACCGAGGCGTGGCGGGAGAGTCCCTCCAGTCGCTTGGCGGTGTCGATGAGGCGGGCGATCTCGGGGTCGCGCCGGTAGAGGGCCATGAGCTCCGGACTGGCCTCCAGCGCCTGGGAGAGGGTGATGCCCAGGGGCATGGCGGGGATCATGGCCACCACCCGGTTCACCTCGGGGATGGGGATTCCCAGGGCGCGGCCGGTGTCCTTGATGGCGGCCCGGGCGGCCAGGGTGCCGAACGTGATGATCTGGGCGACGTGGTCCCGGCCGTACTTCTCGGTGACGTACTGGATGACCTCTTCCCTTCGGGCGTCCTCAAAGTCCATGTCGATGTCGGGCATCTGGATGCGCTCGGGGTTGAGGAAGCGCTCGAAGGTGAGATCGTAGTCCACGGGGTCTATGTCCGTGATGTCGACGCAGAAGCTGGTGAGGGAGCCAGCAGCGGAGCCGCGGACCCCGAAGAAGATGCCGCGCTCGCGGGCGAATCGGGCGAAGTCGCGGACGATGAGGAAGTACTGGGCGAAGCCGGTCTGCTCGATGATTCCCAGCTCGTAGTCCAGCCGCTCGCGGTATCTGTCCGGGACCGTTCCGAGCCTGCGTGCCAGACCCTCCTCCGCCAGCTCCCGCAGATAGGTGTTCGGTGTTCGGCCGTCGGGGAGGTCTGGGGCCGGCAGGGGGGCGCGCCCGAACTCCAGCTCCAGGGAGCACTTCTCCGCGATCTCCAGGGTGCGCTCCAGGGTTTCCGGGGGGAAGAGGCGGGCCATCTCCTCGGCCGACTTCATGTAGAACTCGTCGGTCTTGAACTCGAGCTTCTTCTGGTCGTGGATGGTGGCGCCGGTGCCGATGCAGAGGAGGATTCCGTGGGCGTAGGCATCGCCCTGGGTGAGGTAGTGGATGTCATTGGTGCAGACGGTTGCCAGGCCCAGGTCGCGGGCAATCTTGAGCAGGCCCTCATTGCACCGGGCCTGTTCCGGGATGCGGTGGTCCTGCAGCTCGATGTAGTAATTCTCCGGGCCGAAGAGGTCCCGGTGCCAGCCAGCTATCCGGAGGGCGCGCGGGTAGTCGTCCTTGAGGAGTGCCTGGCACACCTCCCCGCCCAGGCAGGTGCTGGTGGCGATGAGGCCCTCATGCCACTTCTCCAGGAGCGCGTGGTCGATTCGGGGCTTGTAGTAGAAGCCGTCGATTGCGGCCGCCGTGGTGAGCTTGAGGAGGTTCTTGTAGCCCTGGAGGTTCCGCGCGAGGAGGAGCAGGTGAAACGAGGTCTTCTCGTCGCCGCGCCGCTTCTCCTTGTGACTGCCCGGGGCGACGTAGGCCTCCACGCCGAGGATGGGCTTGATGCCTGCGCCCCGGCACTTGGTGTAGAAGTCCAGGGCTCCGTACATGACGCCGTGGTCGGTGAGTGCCAGGGCGGGCATCTGGAGGTCGGCGGCGCGCCTCACGAGGGCATCGAGCCGGGCGGCCCCGTCAAGAAGGGAGAACTCCGAGTGCGTGTGAAGGTGGACGAAGCCGGGCATGCCTGGTTTGTGGCCAACGTGTGACGGGCTAGGCTGAACGGATCCCCGGCCTGCGTTTCGGGCTGCTCACAAGGACGCGGGTGGCCGGCGGCCTGTTCGGCGAGCCTCACAAGATGTTGAGGTGCGCGCGCTCGACGGGTGCTAGATATTGTGGGCTGTGCCCCATTGTAGCCGTCCGGCGAGCCCGGAGTCAAGGGCGTTCCGGCGGGGCGCCAGCAGCCGATTCCGGGCCGGCACAGGCCGCCTTTCTGTTGACTCCCGGCCTGGGGAGGGGTATGCTCTGGCCGGACGAAGCCATGCCCCGCCCGGTCGCTGCCGCCATAGCCCCCGTGGCCGCCGAAGTCTGGCGCGGGGAGATCCTGGAAAGTGTCCACCGCGCCTCCGCCGCGGAGGCCGATGCCAGCGGTGCCGTCCTCTGGGCGCTTGGCTTCCCCGACATGATGGCTGCCTTCCGCTCCGCGGCCAAGCCGTTGCAGGCGATTCCCCTCGCAACGCTTCCCGGTGCCCGGGACCTGGGGCTGACCGAGGAGGAGATGGCCATCTGCTGCGCCTCCCACCCCGGCGAGCCCCGGCACGCGGCCCTGGCCGCCTCGGTCCTGGCGCTCTCGGGCTGTCCCCCAGACGACCTCGTCTGCGGCCCCGCGGGCAATCCTCCCAGCCCCCTGCGGCACGGGTGCTCCGGCAATCACGCGGGGCTCCTGGTGGCTGCCCGGCTTCTGGGCGCTTCCCTGGCCGGATACGAGCAGCCGGGCCACCCCGTGCAGGTCCGCGTGCGCGCACTGATCCAGGAGCTTGCGGGCGCCCGGGAGCTGCGGGAGGCGGTGGACGGGTGCGGCATCCCCACCTGGGGCCTGACGCTGGCCCAGATGGCGCGCGCCTTCGCCGCCCTGACCGCACCGGAGGCGCCCTGGGCACGGATCCCCCGGGCCATGGCGCTCCACCCGGAGCTGGTCGGTCCCCGGGACCGCGCCGACGTCCGGGTGATGCAGGCGACCGGCGGACGGGTGGCTGCGAAGACCGGCGCGGAAGGGCTGTTGTGCCTGGGACTGATGCAGGAAGGGCGCGGCATGGCGGTCAAAGTGGAGGACGGATCGCCGCGGCCCCTGCCCGCGCTGGCGGCCGCGCTGCTTGCCCGGAGCGGCTGGATCGGCACGGAGGAGGCGGAGCGGATCGCGGCTCCGGACGACGATGCCGCCTGCGGCCCTCGGGCGCCCCGAATCCGTGTCCCGGACCTGGAGGCCCTGGTGCAGGCGGCTCCCATGCCCGTTTGAGCGCCGCCGACAGGGAACCGCGGGAGGACCCGAGCCATGATCGAGCACGTGGTGCTGTTCAGATGGAAGCCCGGCACTCCGCCGGATCAGATCGCCCGGGCCATCCAGGGGCTGAGGGGCCTGCGCGACAAGGTGCCCGGAATCCTGGACCTCACGTGCGGGGAGAACTTCTCGCCCCGCTCCCAGGGGTTCCAGTGCGGACTCGTGGTGCGCTTCGAGAGCCGGGAGGCGCTGGAGCAGTACGGACCCCATCCAGCCCACCAGGACGTTGTAGTGAACCTCCTCAACCCCATCCGTGAGGAGACCATCGCGGTGGACTACGAGGTCTCCTGACACCTGCCGCCATCCCGCCGGCAGTCCGAATCCGGCGCGCGGAGAATGCAGCGGGCAGCACGGCCCGCCTGTGAAAGCGACCAACTCATGCCCAAGATAGCCATGATCGGCGCCGGGAGTACGGTGTTCGCCAAGAACCTCCTGGGCGACATCCTCAGCTTCCCGGAGCTGGCCGAATCCCACATCGCGCTCATGGACATCGACCCCGAGCGCCTCCGCACCTCCGAGATAGTCGCCCGGAAGGTGGGACAGGCTGTCGATGCCCGGCCCCGCATCACCGCCCACACCGACCGGCGCGCCGCCCTGGAGGGCGCCGACTACGCCATCTGCATGATCCAGGTGGGCGGCTACAAGCCCTCCACCGTCATCGACTTCGAGATACCCAAGAAGCATGGCCTGCGCCAGACCATCGCCGATACGCTGGGGATCGGCGGAATCATGCGGGCCCTGCGCACCATACCGGTCCTGGTGGAGATGTGCCGCGACATGGAGGAGGTGTGCCCCGGGGTCACATTCCTGAACTACACGAACCCCATGGCCATGCTCTGCTGGGCCGTCTCCCGCGCGTCCAACATCCGCACGGTGGGGCTCTGCCACAGCGTGCAGGGCACGGCCGAGCAGCTGGCCCGGGACATCGGCGTGCCCATCCCGGAGATCAGCTACCTCTGCGCCGGCATCAACCATATGGCCTTCTACCTGCGGTTCGAGCGCCGGGGCGAGGACCTCTATCCCCGAATCCGCCAGGTGGCGGAGGACGGGCGCGTGCCAGACTGGAACCGGGTGCGCTACGAGATGCTTCAGCGGCTGGGATACTTCGTGACGGAGTCCTCCGAGCACTTCGCGGAATACTGCCCCCACTTCATTCGGCGCGACCGGCCCGACCTGATCGAGCGGTTCAACATCCCCCTGGACGAGTACCTCCGGCGCTGTGAGAACCAGATCGCCGGATGGCAGGCCATGCGCGCCAAGTTCGAGGGCGACGAGCCCATCGAGGTGCGGCGCAGCCACGAATACGGCTCGCTCATCATCCACAGCATGGAGACCGGGCAGCCGCGCGTGGTCTACGGCAACGTCCCCAACCGGGGGCTGATCACCAACCTGCCGGACGGGTGCTGCGTGGAGGTGCCGTGCCTGGTGGACCGGAACGGCATCCAGCCCACCCACATCGGCGCGCTGCCGCCCCAGCTCGCCGCCGTAATCATGACCAACGTAAACGTGCAGTCCCTGGCCGTGGAGGCGGCGCTCACGGGACGCCGCGAGCACGTCTACCACGCGGCCATGCTGGACCCGCATACGGCAGCCGAGCTGACCCTGGACGAGATCTGGGCCCTCGTGGACGAGCTGCTTGCCGCCCACGGCGACTATGTGCGCCTGGCGGCATGAGGGTGGCGCAGGACCAGCGACGGAGCGTGGGCAGCTGGGCAGCCCTGTGGAACGGGGAATCCCCCGGCATACGCGGCCGTGCCTCCGGCGATCGCTGCACCCGGAGGTCTATGCCCTCTTGCGGTACGGCTCGACCCAGTTGAACTCCAGGCCGTCAAAGGTTCGCGTGATCTCCAGGGCCTCCGGGCAGAGGTCGCGAACCTCGTGCTCCGTGAGCGGCTCCGGGTGGCTCTTGGCCACCTGGACGATCTCCTCAAGCTGGGAGATGCTGTCCACACCGATCACGGCGGTGTCGATGGGCTGGTGGAGGGCGTAGCGGATATAGGGCTCGCGGCGGCGTGCATGCTTCACGCGCCCCGCACCCATCACCTTCATTCCCAGCACGGCCATTCCGCGAGAGCGGGCCACCGGTGCCACCGTGTCCATGAAGCTGTAGTCGTAGGCGGCGTTGAAGAGCCCGCAGGGGCAGAGCACCGCCTCGAAGGGATACTCCTGGATGATCCGGGCCATGACATCGCGGACCCAGTGGCCGCTGATGCCGATGTGGCGGATGTGGCCCGCGTCGCGATACTCTTCCAGGGCCTTGAGCACGCTTTCGGCGGCCAGAATCTGCCTGCGGTGGTCGTCGGAGTCCAGGGAGTGGACGAAGAGCAGGTCCACATAATCCGTGCGGAGCCGCTGGAGAGAGACCTCCACCTGCCGCCTGGCGCCGTCATAGGTCCGGTCGAGCGTCTTTGTGTTGATCCAGACACGGCGGCGCATCCCCTCCAGGGCCAGTCCCAGCTTGCGCTCGCTCTCGCCGTCGCCGTAGCCGTGGGCCGTGTCGAAGGTGTTGATTCCAAGCTCAACGGCCCGGTGGACGAGCTCCACGGCCTCCGCGTCGGAGCAGAGGGTATCCCACTTGACGCCGCCCAGCGTGACAACGCTGGCCTCCCAGGGAAAGGGCCCCAGGGGGCGCGTGGGCATGGGCCGGGTGAGCACGTCGCCAGCCGCGGGGGATTCGAGCAGAGCCGTCATGACATCAGGTCCTCGGCAAAGGATGTGCGCCGGAGCGCCAGGAGGATTTTACCCTGCGCGCTCCGGGGCTCAGCCGGTCAGGGTGTCGTCAGGGGCGGGCGGCACGGCGGGCTCGGCGAGGAAGTCCTGCTTCGCAACGGAGAGGGCGGGCTCCACGTCCAGCAGCTTCACGACCCGGATGGCCGAGTGGGGAAAGAGCAGCACTTCGCCGTTGTCCTTGGCGAGCTGAATCCAGGCGTCGGTCATGGCCACGAGCGTGCCGGTGTCGGTGCGCTCCTGCGACCCTCCCACGCTGCTGACGATGGTGACGTGCCTTCCCGCGAAGCTGTTGTTGAATGCGCTCATGCGGCGGAACCTCCGGGCCCGTGCGGGCGGGTTTTCGGCAGAGACGGCGCGAACGCGCGATTGTTCCCGGGGAGGATGGAGGGGCGCCGGCTCTAGCGCGCTGAGGCCTGGCGGCGGTAGGAGTTCAGGGAGTCCGCCAGGCGCTGGGCATCCGCCTTCACCCAGATGGGCTGGATGCTCAAGGAACGCTCGAAAACCGAGAGGTAAGGGGGCGGGGCGTCGTTCATCTGGGTGCAGGTGACGATCTCGCCGTTGAGCACCCACACCAGCCGCTCGCCCACGTGCTTTCGCCGGAACTGCCAGAAGCGCGACCGGCCCTCCTCCGTCAGGCTGATGTGGACCACCCAGTAGGTCCGGTCGAAGGGAGGCGGCAGGTTCTCGCGCCGCTCCTCCACGCTGGCCCCGGTGAAGTGGCTGCCGTTGAGCACCACGGGACAGCTGGCCATCACCTCCTCGATGGTGACAGCCGGGCCCCGGGCGACCCGGTGGGTCGCACCGGGATTGGAGCCTCCCCTGTCCCGCGCCTCGGGCGTGTCGTCGAACTCCTCGGGGGCGCCCTCCTCCTCCGCAGCCTCGGCGTCGTCAGGCCGGCGTATCTGCCACGACTTGTTGCTCTCGACGGCCACGTACTTGCGCCGCCACCCAGGGCGGTTTACGTCGCGCAGGCCCAGCACCACGAGCCCCTCCTTCGAGGGAGAGAGCGCCGGCCACTGGGTCTCGTTCAGGCGCGCCTCCATGACGGCTGAGTAGGCCCAGTAAAGGAGGCCCATGATGGCGGCACCCACCAGAATGCGCACCGTGCCGCGCTCGCGGATCACCCGGCCGTAGAGGGTGGCTGGCGGGGGGAGAGGAGGAGACGATTCGCTGGAAGACATCCGTTTATGCCGATCCGCGCCCGCCCGGGCGCTGCACCAGAATCCGCCGCAGAGCGGCGAGGAGCAGGTCCACATTCCGGGGGGTGGCCGATTCCCCCATGAGCCCTATCCTCCAGATGCGCCCCTTGAGCGCGCCCAGGCCGCCGCCGATCTCAATCCCCCACTCCGCGAGCAGGCGCGTCCGGACGGCCACGTCGTCCACGCCGTCGGGGATCCAGACGCTGCACAGCATGGGGAGGCGGTGTCCCTCGCCAGCGAAGGGGCGGAGTCCCATCTCGTCCAGTCCGGCCAGGAGGCGTCCGCTCACGGCCAGGTGGCGGTCGAACCGGGCCTCGAGCCCCTCCTCGTGGATCGCCCGGAGGGCCTCGCGCAACCCCATGAGGGCGCACACGGGCACCGTGTGGTGGTAGGCATGCTCGCCGCGCCAGTACTGGCCGATGAGGCTCCAGTCGTGATACCAGCTCTGCACGGGGGTGCGCCGCGCCGCCACCGCCTCCAGCGCCCGGGACGAAACGCTCACGGGTGCCAGCCCGGGCGGACAGCCCAGGCACTTCTGGGAGGCCGAGTAGCAGGCGTCCACGCCGCACCCATCCATGTCTACGGGGATACCACCCAGGGAAGTTACGGCATCCACGAGCAGCAGGGCGTCCAGGCGCCGTGCCAGCGCGGAGATGGGCTCCAGAGGCTGGCGCACGCCCGTGGAGGTTTCGGCGTGCACGCAGGCGACGAGCTTCACCCGCCCGTCCAGCGCGGAGGCCGCCTCCTCCATTCTGGCGGGGTCCAGAGGCTGGCCCCACTCCGCGTCCACGCGTGTCACGCGGGCGCCGCACCGGGCGGCCACCTCCACCATGCGCGCGCCAAAGAATCCGTGCACGCCCACCAGCACCTGGTCGCCCGGCTCCACCAGGTTCGCGAAGCAGGCCTCCATGGCGGCCATCCCGGTGCCGGTCATGGCGATGGTCAGCTCGCTGGAGGTGCCGAAGAGGGGGCGGAGCCCCTCCTGGATCTCCGCCAGCGCCTGGAAAAGCTCCGGGTCCAGATACCCGACGGGCGGGCGGGAGCACGCCTCCAGAACCCGGGGCGCCACGGCGGACGGACCGGGACCGAGCAAGATCCGGGGGAACGGCGGAACAGGCATGGCAGGCTCCTCGCGTGGGGTGCTGGGCACGGCGCGCCGCCTCTATGATACCGCGCTCGCGCGGCCCCGCGCGGGCGGGCGCCAGCCTACACGCCCAGCACGTCCCGGAGGTAGGCGCGGCTGATCGCGGCCGATTCGCGGTGCGGCAGCTCCGTGCGGTCCTGCTCCGCCACGATCCACTCGGCACCCGCCTCGCGGGCCGCCTCCATGGCCGCTCTCAAGTCCACGAATCCGCGCCCCAGCTCCAGGAAGACCGGCCTGCCGTCCGGACGCCGCTGGCCGTCCTTGAAGTGGAAGTAGCCGGCCCGGGCCGCGTGGCGGCGGATGAACTCCGCCGGGTCGCCGCCGGCGAACTTCACCCAGAAGACGTCGATGTTGTAGTGCACGAGCGCCGGATCGGTCTCCTCGTCCAGGATCTGCATGCCGTTCACGCCGCCCAGGTCGGCAAACTCCCAGTCGTGGTTGTGGTAGCAGAAGAGCAGCCCCTCGTCCGCCAGGCGCTGGCCCACTGCGTTGAACAGCCGGGCGGACTGGCGGTAGCCCTCCGGGCTGTTCCGGTCCGAGACGCCCGAGCACATGAGGTGGCGCACGCCCATGGCCTTGCAGAAGGCGATGTGGCTGTCCACCTTCTGGGGGTTGGTGTATTCGCCGTAGCCGAAGTGGACCCCCGAAATGCGCAGGCCCCGGGAGTCCAGCAGGCGGCGGGCCTCGGGCTCGCCCACTGTGAGGAAGAGGTTGCCGCACTCGATGGCCGGGAATCCGGCCGCCACGACGTCGTCCAGGACTCCCGGGAGGTCTTCCCGATTGCGCTGACCGAACACGATGAGCTGAATGGAAGCCTTGGGATCGGGCATGGTGTGCTCCAGCGTTCGAAGTTCAGGATTTGTGCGCGGACGTTGGGTGCCCGGCCGCGCGACGCGGCGAATCGCGGCCCGCCGCCGCCTGCGCGCGGGTGTTCCCACGTTCCGTCAACCCCCCATCCGGTTCTCGGCGCTCCGTGCTACCCGCGGATGGAACCTGCCGGTCGCAGCCGCTCACCCGTCCGCCATGTCCAGCTCTTTTCGAAGGAGGCGCTTGAGAACCTTGCCTGTTCCCCCGCGGGGGAGGGCGTCGCGGAAGACCACCCGGCGCGGCACCTTGTAGTTTGCCAGACGCTCCCGGCAGTAGGCGATCAGCTCGCGGCCGCGCGCCTCGTGGCCGGGCTTCAGCGCCACCACGGCCACCACCTCCTCGCCCCGCAGGGGGTCGTGGGCGCCCACCACCGCCGCGTCCTGCACGGCAGGATGGGTGTAGAGCACCTCCTCCACCTCCCGGGGATAGACGTTCAGGCC
>Ga0073934_10009190_pt1 | contig 12778 bp, 15 predicted proteins | sample LarsenN4metaG_FD_76834 | JGI IMG/M metagenome (GOLD analysis project Ga0073934, IMG submission 76834) | Hot spring sediment bacterial and archeal communities from British Columbia, Canada, to study Microbial Dark Matter (Phase II) - Larsen... ...
CTGATTTTCGCCGACTTGTCCTAGAGCGGCGTGCGCGGTTCAGCGCGTAAACGCCGCGACAAACAAGGATTGGAGCGGCGTGTGGTGAAGTGTGCGCGGTTCAGCGCGAGTGAGGCGCGAAGCGGCGAACGCCGCAACAAACAATGACTGGAGCAAGCGCCCCGATTCCGGATCATGGCGCGAAGCTCTAACCGCGCGTCAATCCCGCTTTTTCGCCGCTGCGGCGGCGATGACCGGCGCCGGGTCGAAATAAAATGGCTTGATCTCGCACACTTTGTCGCCGCAGAAGCGGAAGACCTCGCAAAGCTCGGCGCGCGCGAGGCGCTTGTCGGCGAAATCGAGCGCAAGGATTGTCACGACGTAATCGCCGCCCGCGCAATGCGCTTTCACGTCGAGCGAGGCGACGTCGAGCATGCCGAAAACCTTCGCGTAAAGGTCGCGCAGCGCCCTTCGGCCTCGATAAACTCCACTCATCGGCAGGCCGTCCGCCTCGGTGATGAAGAAATCGTCCGTGAGGAACGTCTCCGCCTTGTCGAAATCGCCGACGCTGGTCGCGGCGTAAAGGGCGTGAACAATCTCGAGCTTCCTTGCGTCGCTGACAGGCATTCCCGGCTTCCTTATTCGCCTCAAACGCACCATGGCGCGCTCACGCGTCGCCGCACCTGTCGCTATGGCTAGCTTACCTCGCCGCCGCGGGCTTTAAGACCTTCTCCGACATCCGCGGTTCGGGAGGCAATTCCATGATTTTCGTCGCCGGCACGCTCGCTATGGACGCCCAGCACGCTCTCGAGTTCGACAGGGACGTGAAGGCGATGGTCAAGAAGGTCCGCGCCGAAAAGGGCTGCCGGCACTATTCGCTGACGATCGACGACGCGGAGGCGGGGATCGTCAACGTGCATGAGCAATGGGATGACGACGCGGCGCTTATCGAACATCTAAAGCAGCCTTGGATCGTTTCCTTCTTCACCAAGCACGCGCCGAAAATGAAGGCGATGAACGTCATGGTCTACGACATCGCCGGCGTCAGGCCCTTGCCGGCGATGTGAAATGAGGGCGCGCGCGCTTCCCGTCGATGCGCGTCTCAGCCGCCTTGCGGACGAGGCGGAAAGTCGCGCGCTGATCGCCGCCGATCCGAGCGCGATCGATTGGAAGCTTTCCCGCGTCCGCTGTCACGTCAATCTCGCCGACATCGGGACACGATCGGAAGGAGACAGCGGCAGCCGTCTCGTTTGGGCCGGTCATCTGTCGACGAGCCCTCCGTTCCTTCAGTTGCGCTGCTGAGCAAGGAGCCGCCGCATGCCGCTCGTAAATCAACAATGGATCCTGAAGAAACGCCCCGTCGGCTTATTGAAGCCGAGCGATCTCGAATGCCGGACGTCCGATGTCCCGCCGCTCAAGGACGGCGAGTGCCTCGTCAAAGTGAAATATCTCGCCATGGATCCCGCGACCCGCGGCTGGATGGGAGAATCGGGCGGCTATGTCGATCCCCTGCCGCTAGACGGTCCCGTCATGGGCGTCACTGTCGGCGAGGTGATCGAGTCGAGAAATCCGGCGATCGGGAAGGGGATGATCGTCGCAGGGGTCGGCCCCTGGGCGAAATATATCGTCGTCGGACCGAAGGGAATTTCGCCGCTCCGGAGCGGCGATCTCGGCGTCCTTGCGCCCATGGACACGTCGACCGGCCATGATCTGCCGGTCTATCTTCACGCCTTGGGGACGAGCGGCGGCACCGCTTATTACGGCCTGATGACGATCGCCGCAATGAAGCCCGCCGACAAGGTTCTCGTCAGCGCGGCGGGCGGCAGCGTCGGCTCCCTCGCCTGCCAGTTCGCAAAGCTGAAGGGCGCGTCCAAGGTCGTCGGCATCGCCGGCGGGGCCGCGAAATGCCGCGTGGTGAAAGAGCTTTACGGCTGCGACGCCGTCATCGACTACAAGTCCGCCGGATCGATCGCGGCGAAGATCAAGGCGGAATTCCCAGACGGGCTTGACGTCTATTTTGACAATGTCGGCGGCGAAACCCTCGAAGCCGCGCTCGACAATCTCGCAAAGAACGCCCGCATCGCGATCTGCGGCATGATTTCGCAATACAATGCGCCGGACGAGCGCGGCGTCCGCAATCTCTGGAATCTCCTCGTCCGCGAAGCGCGCATTGAAGGCTTCCTCGTCAGCTCCTGGTTCGGCTCTCCCGAATGCGAGGCCGCCTATCGCGAAATCGACGGCTGGCTCAAATCCGGCAGGCTCAACGCGACGCTCGACATCCGCGACATGTTCGGCGACATCGCGAACGCCTATAATCTTCTCTTTACGGGCGGCAATCGCGGGCGGCTCATTGTGCGTGCGCCAGATTGATGCCGCGCCTCGCGCGCCGCTGCGGCGTCCGCCATGCGGCGATCTTCGTCGACGCCGTTGACGACGCGATCGCGGGCTCCAACGCGAGAGGTTTTGAGACCGCACTTTGCGCGGCGATGAATGACGACTTTGCTGTCGCCATGATCGACGCGTCAAAGTCGCTTGGCCGCATGATCGAACTTCATAAGCCGCTCCCGGTCTTGACCGGATTTTGCGCGATGGTCGCCGAAGCGGCGAAAAACGTCGCCGGCGGCCGTTTATTAAGGGAGATGAGTTTCACATGACGCTTTCAGCGCCCACCCCCCGCGCCGCCGAGATCGGCGGGCGCGTTGAGAAATTCGTACGCGATATCGTCATTCCCTATGAGAAGGACCCGCGCCGCGGATCGCACGGGCCTTCGGAAGCGCTGGTCATCGAGCTTCGCGCGAAAGCGCGCGCGGCGGGCGTTTTGACGCCGCACATCCTGGAAGGGGGCGCGCATCTGACGCAGCGCGAAACCGCCTTCGTCCTCATCCGGTCGGGCCTCTCGCCGCTCGGGCCCGTCGCCTGCAACACCATGGCGCCCGACGAAGGAAACATGTTCCTCCTCGGCAAAGTCGGAACGCTGAAACAGAAATCGCGATTCCTCGCAAAGCTCGTCGACGGGTCTGCTCGATCCGCTTTCTTCATGACCGAACCGGCCGCGGAGGGCGGCGCGGGCTCTGATCCCTCGATGATGACGACCTCGGCGCGCAAGGACGGCGATCACTGGGTGATCAACGGCCGCAAGGCGTTCATCACCGGCGCTGACGGCGCGAAAGTCGGCATTGTCATGGCGCGAACCGGAGAGGCGGCGAAAAACGCCGCGACGATGTTTCTCGTCGATCTCCCCGACCCGGCGATCCGCATCGAACGGATCCTCGATACGATCGATTCCTCGATGCCAGGCGGGCACGCCGTCGTCGCCATCAATTCCTTACGCGTTCCCGCCGATCAGGTCCTCGGCGAAGTCGGCGAAGGTTTCCGCCACGCGCAGCTGCGCCTTTCTCCCGCGCGCCTTTCTCACTGCATGCGCTGGACCGGCGCGTGCCTTCGCGCACAGGAGCTGGCGGTCGATTACGCCTGCCGCCGCGAGGCGTTCGGCAAGCTCCTTATCGATCATGAGGGCGTCGGCTTCATGCTCGCTGATAATCTCATCGACCTTCAGCAGGCTGAGCTGATGATCGACTGGTGCGCCGGCGTTCTTGACGGCGGATCGCTCGGCGTGACGGAATCCTCGATGACCAAGGTCGCCGTTTCGGAGGCGCTGATGCGGGTCGCCGACCGTTGCGTTCAGGTGATGGGCGGGACAGGCGTCTCGGGCGATACGATCGTCGAGCAGGTCTTCCGCGAAATCCGGGCCTTCAGGATCTATGACGGGCCGACGGAAGCGCACAAATGGTCGCTCGCCAAGAAGATCAAGCGTGACCTCAAGGCCGGGCGCGATTAGGATTGCTCATGACGGAAAACTGGCGCGCGCTGATCGACGAAAAGGATTTTCCGGAGGAAGGCGTTCATGTCGCGGTCGTCGACGGCTGGCGGGTGTTCGTCGCGAAGTCGGAAGGCGAGTTCTACGCCGTCAATGACCGGTGCACGCACGCCGGCTCAATCCTTTCGACGGGGCGAATCCGGCGCGGCCAAGTGATGTGCCCGATGCACGGCGCGCGCTTTGACCTTGCGACGGGAAGATGCGCCGGGGGCGCCTATCAGCCGATCCGCACCTTCCCCTTGCGGATCGTCGACGGACGGATCGAAGTCGAAATCCCGAGTGAGCCGCCCGGCATGGCGGATACGCCGATCGCCTTGAGCTAGCGCCCTCTTCGTTCCGAGAGTTTATGGCGGCGCGGCCCGCCGCCTAGGATGGGGGCGAAACCACGGAGAAAACCATGTCCTTTCTCGGACCCCTTGAAGACCGCGTCGCCATTCGCGAGCTCCTCGACGCCTACGCCGACGCGGTGACGATGCGCGACGCCGAGGCGTGGGGCGCCTGCTGGGCGGAGGACGCCGTCTGGAGCCTTCCCGATTATCCCGAGTTCGGCGAAACGCGCGGGCGAAAGGCGATCGTTGCGATGTGGATCGAGGCGATGAAAGCCTATCCCGGCATCATGTTCGAGGCCTGGCCGGGCTCAATCGTCGTCAAGGGCGACCGCGCCGAGGTGCGCTCGTGGACCTCGGAAGTTTATGACCAGAACGGCGTGACGAAACGCGATCGCGGACGCTATGAGGACATCTGCGTGAAGGTCGGCGGCAAATGGCTGTTCGCACGCCGCGTCTTCCGTAGCATCCACAGGCAGGGCTGAGCGTGGCGGACCGAAACCGCTTCTGGCGGCTCGACCGCCCGCCGAAAGGCGAGGACTTCGCCGCGGCCCTCTCCTTGCAGGAGGAGCCCCTCCCCCGCGCCGGCGACGGCGAGGTCGTCTATCGCGCCGATTATCTCTCGATGGACGCCGGCACGCGCATGTGGATGACGCGGCGCGAGGACGGCTATCAGCCGCCGCTTCCGCTCGGCGCCAAAATGTCCGGCCTTGCGATCGGCCGCGTCGTCGAAAGCCGCGCTGACGGCTTCTCCGAAGGCGATCTCGTGCGAGGCTTCGGTCAGTGGGCGGATTATTCCCTCGTGCGGCCGGAGCTTTCCGCGCTGGCGAAGCTCGATGAAGACGTCGATCCGCGCCAGCATTTCGGGGTTCTCGGCCTTAACGCGTGGACGGCCCTCGTCGGCGTTCGAGACGTCGCCGCCGCGAAGCGAGGCGAAACCGTCGCCGTCTCCGCCGCCGCCGGCGCGACGGGACTTCTCGCCTGCCAGATCGCGCGAATTCTCGGCTGCCGCGTCGTCGGCGTCGCCGGCGGGGCGCCGAAATGCGGCTTCCTCGTCAAGGAGGGCGTCGTTGACCAGGCGATCGACTACAAGGCGGAGAATGTCGAAGCGGCGCTCTCGAAGCTTGGCGGCGTCGACGTCTATTTCGACAATGTCGGCGGGCCGATCCTCGACGCGGCGCTACCCAATATGGCGCTCCACGGGCGCGTCGCCGTGTGCGGCCTCATCGCCGGTTATGCGGGCGAGGGCCCGGCGCCGGGGCCGCGACGTTTCGATCAGGTGCTGATGAAACGCCTCGCCATAACAGGATTTTTCCTCCCCGATCATTTTGAGCGCGGGCCGGCATTTGTCGAGACCTTGCGCCGCTGGTTTGATGATGGACGCATAAGAATGTGGTTCGACGAAACCCCGGGGCTTGAGAATGCGCTTGCCGCATACGGAAAGCTCTTCAGCGGCGGCAATGTCGGCAAGGTCCTCGTGAGCCTTCGGTAGCGATGCCGACGATACCTTATGACGCGCCGCTGAAATGTCTCGTCTCGGTGCGCGGCCATCCCTTCGACCGGCGCGCGCTTGACCGGCTCTTCGCCGGCATGGACGGGATCGCGGGGATCATGGTCGACCAGCCGGCGGCGGCGCAGCTCTTGAACCCTGACGCGATGGCCCCTTATGACGCGCTCGTGCTTTACGACATGCCGGGTCTTGATTTTTCGGCCGCGTCGCCGCCGCGTTTTGTCGATCCGCCTCGCGAACTCAAAAGGGGTCTGAAGGCGCTGCTCACCGCCGGCAAGGGCGTCGTGGCGCTGCATCACGCCCTCGCCGGCTGGCCGACCTGGCCCGACTATGGCGAATGGCTCGGCGGGCGCTTCCTTTACAAGCCTGCGGTCGTGCGCGGCGCGCGCCGCCTCGATTCCGGCTATGCGCACGACGTCATGCAGACTTTCCGCAGCGTCGGGAACCATCAGGCGACCGCCGGCCTGCCCGCCTCTTTCGCGCTGACCGACGAGCCCTATCTCTGCGAGATCTACGAGGAGGACGTCACGCCGCTTCTCGTCAGCGACGTCATGTTCACGTCCGACCGGTTCCATTCGGCGGCCGCCGCAGTCGCAGGGAGGCCCTTCGACAAAGACGGCTGGAATCATCCCCCTGGGTCGAATCTCGCCGCCTGGGCAAAACGCGCGATCAACAGCCCGCTCATCTACATCCAGCCCGGCGACCTTGCCGAGACCTTCGACGATCCGAATTATCGGCGCGTGGTCGAGAACGCCATCCGCTTCGTCATTGCGGAAAGCCGCCGTCGCCGAGTTTCCGCTATTGGGCGATAAGGCCGCCATCCACCACGAATTCGGCCCCGGTAATGTATCGCGCTTCGTCCGAGGCGAGAAATAGGTTCATGTTCGCAATGTCGATCGGCTCCCCGAACATTCCCATCGGTATCGCCCCCGCGATGATGTCGTATTGTTGCGGATTGTCCTGCAGCGCGACCTTTTGCATGTTGGTCATGATCATGCCGGGGTGAACCGTATTCACTCTGATCTTGTCCTTTGCTGTTTCGAGCGCGACGGTCTTTGAGAAGAGGCGCACGCCGCCTTTCGACGCCGAATAGGCGCCGCAGCCGGGAACGCCGACGCTGCCGGCGACGGACGAAATATTGATGATCGATCCGCCCTCGCCGACGCGGCGCATCTCCTTCACCGCGCGCTGCGTGCCGTAAAAGACGCTGTTGAGATTGATGTCGTTTTGCTTCAGCCATTCGCCGCTCGTCATCACGTCGACCATCCGCAAGACCGCGACGCCGGCGTTGTTGACGAGGATGTCGAGGCGGCCCTCGGCGGCGATGATCGCCGCGAAGACGCGGTCCCAGTCGGCCTCCGAGGTCACGTCGTGCCGAAAGGCCGTCGCTCTGCCGCCGCTCGCTCGAATCGCCTTTGCGACCTTTTCGACGCCTGCTTCGTCGATGTCGGAAAGATAGACGCGCGCGCCCTCCGCCGCGAAGCGCTCCGCCGTGGCGCTGCCAAGTCCGGGGACCGACGCGCAGCCGGTGATTAGCGCGATCTTGCCCTCGACCCGTTTCATGAGAACACCGCCGGCTTGTTGCGCCGCAACGATAAAATCGCATTTTCGGGCTGGCGGACACTCGCCAATGGGAGAGGGGCGCGAACTCCGGCCATACCTCTCGCCTGTATCGTGTCCGACACACTTACCGCCGCGCATGCGCCTCCTATCACAAATGCGAATGGGCGGCGCGGGCGGCGCGGAGGAACATCCCGCTCCGAATTCGCGAACAGCGAAACAAGGGAGGGACTAGTGTCGAAACCACATGCAGGGCGCAGGCTGCGCACGAGGCTGCTGACCGGCATTGCAGCGCTGACTATTGCGGCCCCGGCCATGGCGCAAGTTGATGAAATCACCGTCACGGCGCGGAAAAAAGAGGAAAACCTCCAGGACGTTCCAGCGTCGATCTCGGCCTTGAGCCAAGAGCAGATCGAGCGCGGCTTCCTTCAGGACGTGCGTGACATCCAGAATTTCGTGCCAAACGTTGTCTTCGACGAAGTGAACGTCGGCAGCGCCGGCAACGCCGCAGTTTCGATGCGCGGCATGAGCTTCCAGGATGTCGAAAAAAGCTTCGACCCGGCCGTCGGCATCATGGTCGACGGCTTCTTCCTCGGCAGCCCGAACGGCTCCATCTACAAGACGCTTGATGTCGAGCGGATTGAAATCCTCCGCGGGCCGCAAGGAACGCTGTTCGGCAAGAACACGATCGGCGGCCTCATTCACGTCATCCGCTCTAAGCCGACGGGCGAGTTCGGCGGCAAGGTCAAGCTCGATTACGGCAGCTTCGACCGGTACGGCGTCGACGCGCTGGTCAACCTGCCCGAATGGAACGGCCTCTCGCTCAAGGGAACGATCGGCTATCATCACCACAACGGCTATTTCAACAATGTCGTCACCGGCGACACCAACGGCGAGCTTGACTATCTCGCCTACGGCGTCAATGCGCGCTTTGCGCCGTCGGCCGGCTTCTTTATCGACTACCGCTTCGATCGTTACGAGGACGACAGCGACACGACGCCGCTTGTCAACGTCTCGTCTCCGACATCTGTCTCTTGCGCGGTGTTCCTGGTGTGCGCGACGGGGCCTGACCTCAACGACTCGGCGTTCGGCGGACGCTACAATACCGGTTCGACCGTCGATTACGGCCTCGCCTACTTCAACAACACGACGCACATCCTGACGAGCGGCCTCGACCTTTCGGACAACTTCACCGTCAAGTATATCGGCGGCTATCAGAAGACCGACGAGGACATCACAAACAATTTCGGCGGCTTCAACATCGGGCCGGAAGTCTTCTTCGCCGGCCGTCGCCCGCAGGAGTACAAGCAGTACTCGAACGAACTGCAGATCAACGGCGAGCTCTCCTCGACGCTTTCCTTCGTCGCCGGCGGCTATCAATGGCATGCCGAATACGAGATGGCGCAGGACTTCTTCCTCCACCCTGCGGTCGGCGGTCTCGGCGTCCCGGGCGTCGATCCGACGACGGCGGCGGACCTGCGTCAGGACACCCGGCATAAGACGAATTCATGGTCCGCGTACGGCGAAATCAATTTCGACGTGACAGATCGCCTCGAAGTGACCGCCGGCGCGCGCTACATCGACGAGGAAAAAGCCATCTGCTCGCGCTTTGCGGTGCCCCTGACCCAGATCGGCGCGCCTGCTGACCTCGTCATCTTCGACTCCTGCGACAACCCGGCGCCGACGGACCTTGCGGCGGCGGGCCTTAGCGGCGCGACGCTTGCGCGCTATCTCGCAGGCTTCCGGCCGACTGCCCAATGGAAGGACCCGATCTGGAAGGGCTCGATCAAGTACGACTGGAACGACAATTTCAATACATGGTTCACGTACTCGACGGGTTTCAGAAGCGGCGGCTTCAACGGCCGCGGCAACTCCTTCAACTCCTCGGCGACGCCCTACGATCCCGAAAAGGTCCACAACTACGAAGCAGGCTTCAAGTCGCAGTTCGCGGACAACCGCGTTCAGATCAACGCCGCCTATTTCTATACGAGCTATCGCGACATGCAGCTCGACTCGAACGTTCAAACGCCGCTCGCGAGCGGCCAGGAAACGATCGTCAACAACGCGGCGAAGGCCCGCATCCAGGGCGTTGAAATCGATGCTGTCGCGACGCCGACGCCGTGGTGGACGCTGACCGGCTCGTTCGGCTGGCTTGATGCGGAGTACAAGGAATTCCTCGCCGACCTCCTCGGCACGGGCGTTACCGACAATTCCGGCCTCAAACTCCGCCGCGCGCCGAAATTCTCCTTCTCAGTCGGCTCGCTTATGGAGCAGGAAATCGGCTCGGGAACGGGCTCCTTGCGCGTCAATTACGGCTGGAAGGACGATTACGAGACAGCGCTCGTCAACAATCCGTTCTCGCATATCGACTCCTACGGAATTCTCGACGCCTCGGTTTCGTATGACTGGAAGGGCTATTCGGTGAGCGTTTTCGGCCGCAACCTCACGGACGAGAACTATTACACCCACGCCTTCCCGGTGCCGCTTAACGAGGTGCTGTGGAATTTCGGCGTGCCGCGCGAGCCGCGGGTGTGGGGCGTCGAGCTTACCGCAAGCTGGTAGCCGGCGTTTCGCCCTAGCGCTGAACAAGCCGTCTTTGCTCCCCCGTTCGCGGGGGAGCAAAGCGCGCATTCGACCGGCTGCATCGCCTCGAATCGATTACCATCGGATGCGAACGCCGCCGCGCCCTTTTCGGAGGCGATGTGAATCCGGTTCCCCGCGATACGGAGATTCGCCTCATGCAGAGAGATGCGGCATGCGGGCGCGGCCGACTGCCGGTTTTCACAGGCGCGCCGGCAAGCGACATGCAGATCGTATTCGGCAAGCGGACGGTCTGTCAGCGCGTTTTTTCGGAAGAAGGGCCGCCATGACGCCGCGCCGCCTTGATGACTGCCGAAATATTGCCGACTTCCGCCGGCTGGCGAAGCGGCGGCTGCCGGGGCCGATTTTTCATTACATCGACGGCGCGGCGGATGACGAAGTCACCTATCGGCGCAATAGCGCGGCGTTTGACGATTGCGACCTTGTTCCGAACGTGCTCGCCGGCGTCGAGACAATCGATCTTTCGACGACCGTCATGGGGCAGGCGCTCTCGATGCCGCTCTATTGCTCGCCGACCGCGCTCCAGCGCCTCTTCCATCATGAGGGCGAACGCGCCGTCGCGCGCGCCGCTGCGGCGGCGGGAACGATGTTCGGCGTCTCCTCGCTCGGCACAGTGAGCCTTGCCGAGATCGGCGCGATGACCAGCACGCCGAAAATGTTCCAGTTCTATTTCCACAAGGATCGCGGCCTAAACGCCGCGCTTCTTGAACGCGGCAAGGCGGCGAAGTTCGACATTCTCGCCTTGACGGTCGATACGATCACCGGCGGCAATCGCGAACGCGACTGGCGGACGGGATTTACGTCTCCGCCGCGACTGACGCCTTCGAGCCTTATAAGTTTCGCCCTTCATCCGCGCTGGGCCGTCGACTATTTCACGCATGAGAAATTCTCGCTCGTCGAACTTCAGGACTACGTCAAGGAAGGATCGAACGTCGCGATTTCGGTCGGCGAGTATTTCTCGACCATGCTCGATCAGTCGATGGACTGGAAGGACGCCGAGGCGCTTTGCGCCGCCTGGGGCGGCCAATTCTGCCTGAAGGGCGTCATGAGCGTCGCCGACGCGCGCCGCGCCGTCGACATCGGCGCAACCGGGATCATGGTGTCCAATCACGGCGGGCGCCAGCTGGACGGGTCCCGTTCGCCGTTCGACCAGATCGCGGAGATCGCCGACGCGGTCGGCGACCGCATCGACATCGTGCTTGATGGCGGCGTGCGGCGCGGCACGCATGTCTTGAAAGCGCTCGCCGCCGGCGCCAAGGCCTGCTCCGGCGGCAGGCTCTATCTTTACGCCCTCGCCGCGGCCGGCGAGCCGGGCGTATCGCGCGCATTGTCGCTGCTGCGCGAAGAGATCGAGCGCGGCATGAAGCTGATGGGCGTCACGCGCGTCGCGCAACTGACGCGCGACATGCTGCGATACCGGTAGCTGGGCGCCAACCAACGGGGCGAACGACTGGTGGAGGGGGGTGGATTCGAACCACCGTAAGCCGAAGCTGGCAGATTTACAGTCTGAATTTGCTCGTCTACGAGCGTCTATCACAGTCTACGCTTCCGTGTACTTTCAATGCCTTATCGCAAATTTCTTCCACAGCGGTCTAAGGAAATTTACTGCGAAAGATGCCGCGGATGAACCAAAAATGAACCAAAAACCGGCTGCAGAAGCTGTCAGATTTTGTATCTGGCTGTTTGATCGGCTGGATGGCCGCCAAGGTCAATGGGGTGCTGGTGACACGTCCATGCCGACGAACTCTTTGGCAGAGCAGCGCACATAACGCGCCCAACGTTTAATATATTCAGTGAAGCAATGGCGGCGATAGATCGCCGCCAATGGATATCGCGCGTGCGATCAGTAGTAGTATGATATCAGGTTAAATGAGCGCTTTTCGCTTGCGCAAGGCAGTTTCGCGACAGCCGCCGATATCTTGTTGATCCGCAGAATTTCAAGTTCGTTGGCGGCTCGCCTGCGTCGCCAGTTCACGCTTCCAACGACGAACATCCACTTCGCGCCATCGTGATGCGTGCCCAATCTTTACCGGCCGTGGGAACGGCGCGATTTCGAGCTGCATACAACGATAAATCATCGCCTTGCATAGACCTACCTCTTTGCAAACTTCGCCGATTCGCATGAGACGCCCGACATCGTCGGTTGGCGAAGCGGATGCATGCGAATCCCGCGATGAATTTGCCTGACTATTCACTTTCGACTCCACACAAGCGCGCCTGTATCGACCCCATTCGGAAACAGCGCCGCGCGCAGCGGCGCCGCGAAGCTCGGGTCATCGAGTTCGACGCGCAGGAACTCCTGCGGTTCCGCTCCCCTGGTCTTCGCCTTCCAGGCGGCGCCGAACTCCTTTTCGCCGACGACGAGCTTGAAGTCCGGGGCCTTGTCATTGCCGTTCTTGTCGTTGGCGATGAAGGCGGCCTTTACGTTGATTGTCATGGTCCGGATGGTTCCGGCATAGCCGTCGTCCGTCTTCTTGAAGGTTCCGATGATAGCCATGGCTTACTCCTTTTAACTGGCTGGTTGACGAAGGGACTTGCGGGCGCGCCTGAAGGCCGTATCCGAGTTCAGGAACCGCTCGATCATGAGGACCGCGAGTTCGCTCGCCGGCGTATTCTTTCCGAATTCCTTGGCGTGGATGACGGCGTAGTCGGCGAGCATGGCGTGAATGTCGGGCGGCAGCGACAGGGTGATCCTGACGGACTTGCGCTCGGGGATTGCGCCGATCTTGAGGCTCATCGCGCCACCCTCCGCTCTTCATAGGGTCGCAGCACGAGATCCTTGTGGACGATAACGCGGAGCGGCCAGCCCGGCCGCACCTTGGTCGTGGGATGGATTTCGAGGTTTCGGGGGACGATTTTGTGGCCGGACTGGTTGGCGGGGCTTTGCGTGGACTCCCTCAGCGCGCGGCCAAGATCGCTTTCGGA
>Ga0073934_10009192_pt1 | contig 12776 bp, 13 predicted proteins | sample LarsenN4metaG_FD_76834 | JGI IMG/M metagenome (GOLD analysis project Ga0073934, IMG submission 76834) | Hot spring sediment bacterial and archeal communities from British Columbia, Canada, to study Microbial Dark Matter (Phase II) - Larsen... ...
GCAGGACAAGGCGATCGCGAAGAAGATCTTCGCCTTCCACGGCGTCCATACGCCGGTCTTCGCCCGAAGCTACCGCGGCCGCCTCGACTTCTCCCACGACCTGCAGTTCCCGGTCATCGTGAAGCCGGCCCGGGAAGATGGGTCGATCGGCATCGAGTTCAGCGCCGTCGTGTCGTCCATTCGCGAGCTGATGGAGCGGATGGACTGGCTCCACCAGCATTTCGACTCGCCCGTGCTCATCGAGGAGTACGTCGAGGGACGCGAGCTCTACGTCGGCATTCTCGGCAACGAGAAGCCCGAGGCGCTGCCCATCGTCGAGCTCGATCTGTCGAAACTGCCCGAGGGCACGCCGCGGATTGCCGCGGCGGAAGTGAAGTGGGGCAAAGGGACGAAGGCGTACAAGGACACCAAGTCGGCCATTGCCACGGACCTTCCGGAGGAGACCGTCGCGGCGCTGCAGCAGGCGGCGATCGCGGCCTACCAGGCGTTGGAGCTTCGCGATTACGGCCGCATCGACATGCGCCTGCAGCCCGACGGCCGCATTCACGTGATCGAGGCCAATCCCAACCCCTGGCTCAGCTCCAGGGCCGAATTCGCCATGGCCGCCCGGAAGTCGGGCCGCACCTACACGGAGCTGATTGGCGAAATCGTCGATCTCGCGATGGCCCGGGCGTAGCGCCTACCGGCGGATCCGCCAGAGATACAGCGTCCGGACTCCACCGGCGGCATCCGTGAACGTATCCACGCCGTCCGGCTCCCAGTCGCCCATTCCGAAATTGTGCGCCACGATGCGCGCCCCCGGTTTCAGCTGCGTCTGGAGCAGCGGCCGCAGCTGGAGGTTGGCAAACGACAACAGATAGAGCGCGACGACCGTCGCGTCCGAGACGTCCGTTTTCAAGGCGTCCTGCAGTCTGAACGTCACCAGCTGCTCGACGCCTGCCTTGCGAGCGTTCGCGATCGACTCGCGGATCCGCACCGGATCGATGTCCACGCCGACCCCGCGCGCTCCGTACCTTCGTGCCGCGGCGATGACAATCCGGCCGTCGCCGCACCCCAGGTCGTACACGACATCGCGCGGACCCACCTCCGCCAGCGCCAGCATCCGATCGACGACGTCCGGCGGCGTCGGCACGTAGGGCGCGAGGGTGACGGCGTCAGGCTGCTGAACGGCCAGAGCCGCCAGGATCAGGCAAAAAATTCGCATCGGCGCTCCACGCTATCCAGCTCTTCTGTACTCTGCCGAGGACGGAGCCCAAGTGTCAAGGAATGTCCAAATTACAGTGATATCAGGAAGTTAGAGCCGCAAATTCGAACGTCTGAGCTCTGGCGGGCCCCTTTCAGCCAACGGGCGTCAGACGCGGCTGAAGTGCCGAAAATGCGCCTTTTTCGGGCAATGCTCGTTGTGTCAAGTGGGGCAAGTGGGCTATACTTACGGTTGCTGTTCCCGGCGCGAGACCGGTCCTTCCACCAATCTTCCTGCAACGGGGGAAACGTGACATTCCAGGTCGGCGACAAGGTCATCTACCCAAATCACGGGCTCGGTATCGTCGAACGCATCGAAGAAAAGACAATTCTCGGCACCACCTGCGGATTCTTTCACCTTCGCATCGTAGCGAACGACACGACCGTCCTCGTTCCGGTTAGCAATATCGACGGCGTCGGGTTGCGGAAGGCCATCAGCGACGAGGAAGTCGAGCGGCTGTTCAATCAGCTGAGCGACGGCAAGATCGACAACCATCAGAACTGGAAGGGCCGCTTCAAGGACAACTCGGACAAGATGCGCACCGGGTCGATCTATGACATGGCCGACGTGCTCAAGAGCCTGACCTTCCTGAGCAAGTCCAAGAGCCTGTCGTTCCGTGAGAAGCGGATGCTCGACCGCGCCAAGGATCTGATCGTGTCGGAGATTACGGACGTGATGCGCCAGAAGCGCGAGGATGTCGAAGCGCAGGTCGACCGGGCGCTCGAGAAGTGCTTCATGGTCAAAGCGCGCAACATGGCTCGCGCGACGGCTCGTGCAAAGACCACCAAGCCGGTGAAGGCCATGGCGGCGGCCGCGCCGCCGCGTCGCGCCGCCGCGCGCGCGTCCTGACGTTTTCGCCTCTCTCTACCCTCTGGTTGCCTTCTTCGCCGCCCGGGTCGGACCAGCCGGCCCGGGTGATTTTCTGTACGCGCGACACGTTCGAGCGGCGCGCGTCCCACCGGAGGCAGGCAGCCGGGCCGCACGGGCCCGCAAGGTACAATCCCTGCCGATGATGGCGGTCGTCCGTTCGGTGATCACCTATGTGGCGGTCATCCTGTACATCCTGGTGGCCGGTCCGCTCGGACTGGTGATTGCCGTCCTGTTCCGCGGCAAGGGCCTACTCTACGCGCTCGGTCACGGCGGGGTCTGGCTGGCGCTGCGTCTCGCCGGGATCCGGTATCGCGTCATCGGACGCGAGAACATTCCGCCCGTTGCGGTCGTTTTCTGCTCCAATCACGAGAGCAACGTCGATCCGCCGGTGCTGTTCGAAGTCCTGCACCGGCGTCTGCATATTCTCTACAAGGCCGAGCTTCGCCGGTTTCCGATTATGAAGACCGTGTTCGACGTCGGCGGGTTCGTGCCGGTCGACCGTCTGGATCGCGAACGAGCGATGGCGTCGATTTCGCGTGGCGCGGCCTCCCTGCGGGCCGGCAACTCCTTCCTGATTTTTCCGGAGGGCACCCGAAGCCGCGACGGCCGGCTGCTGCCGTTCAAGAAGGGCGGGTTCATCATGGCGCTCGAAGCGCAGGCGCCGATCGTTCCGGTCGCGGTGCAGGGCGGCCGCGACGCGATGCGCAAGGGCAGCGCCGTCGTACGTCCCGTGACCGTGACGGTTCGGATCGGCAAGCCGGTGCCGACCTCCGGTCTGACGATTGACGACCGCGATGCGCTCATCGAGCGCGTTCGTACGGAGGTGCAGCAGCTGCTGCTCGAAGGCGCTCGGGATCAGGCATCATGGAGCCGCTGACTACCCTCGGGCGCACGCTCGGGTTTTCCTTCGCGGCGGGGATCAACCTGTACGCGACGGTGGCCCTGCTCGGCCTGGCGTCGCGGTATGGGTGGGTGGCGCTTCCACCCCAGTACGAGGCGTTCGGCAGCGATTGGATCATCGGCGCCGCGCTCCTCATGTACGCCGTCGAGTTCTTCGCCGACAAGATTCCGTACGTCGATTCCCTGTGGGATACGGTGCACACGGCAGTTCGTCCCGTCGGCGGGGCGTTGATTGCCGTCGCCACGCTGGGCGAGGCGTCTCCATCGATGGAAGCGGCCGTCCTGCTGCTCGGGGGGGCCGTCGCGGCGAGCACCCACCTGACGAAGACCAGCACGCGGGCCATGGCCAACGCGTCCCCGGAGCCCTTCACGAACTGGGGGCTGAGTCTGGGTGAGGACGCGTTCGTGATCGGCCTCGGCGTCCTGGCCCTCAAGTATCCCGTGATTGCGCTGGCGGTCGCGGCAGTCCTGCTCGTGTGCATCGCGATCTGTGCGGCCGTCATCGTTCGGACGGTGCGACGCTGGTTCGGACGGCGCAGGCCGGCCCATTGACGCCCACCCCGAGCCCGACCGGTCCGGACCGCGTTCACTCAGGCGTACAATGGCGTCGCCAGCAGCTGCCGCCGGGTGCCCCCATGTTCTTGCGGCTAATCTTCGTCGTCCTGATTGCGGCTGTCTCCTCGAGCGGGCCCCTTCAGACGAGCGGTCAGCAGCCCGCGCCGGAACAGCCGCGTCCGACGTTCCGCGCCGAGGCCAACTACGTTCGGGTCGACATGTACCCGACGCTCGACGGGCGTCTCGTCGAGAACCTCACGCCCGATGAAGTGCAGGTGCTCGAAGACGGCGTCCTGCAGAAGATTGCCACCTTCGAGTACGTCGCGGTGAAGGGAGGCACGCCGGAAGCCGTCCGCGTCGAACCGAACACCATCGAGGAGAGCCGCCAGATGGCGCGCGACCCCCGCGCCCGCGTGTTCGTGATCTTCCTGGACACCTATCACGTGCAGGTCGACGGATCGCATCACATGCGGACGCCGCTCGTGCGGTTTCTGGATCGCGTGATAGGGCCGGACGATCTGGTGGGTGTGATGACGCCGGAGATGAGTCCTGCCGACCTGACCTTCGCCCGGAAGACGACCGTCATCTCCGGCATGATGCAGGAGGACTGGGCGTGGGGTCGCCGCGAGACCATCGGGCGGGCCGATCCGAAGGAGGAGCGCTATCGGACGTGCTACGGCAATCGGATCATTCCGGGGACCGGTACCGAGTACGTCGACGAGATGACGGATCGCCGGCGCGAGGAGCTGTCGATTCAGGCGCTCGAAGATCTGGTCGCGTACCTGGCCGGCGTCCGCGAGGAGCGCAAGGCGGTGCTGACGGTGTCCGAGGGGTGGCGGGTCTTCGACCGTTCGCCGGCGCTTGCCGCGTCCATGCGCGGAGCGGGCGGCCGCCGAGATCCGGACGGCCGTGAGCCGATTTTCGTCGGCCCGGATGGCAGGCTGCGCCAGGGTGCCGATCCGCGCGACGGATCGCCCGGCGTGGCGCCGGCGACCCTGGCCGAATGCGATGCCGACCGCCTTCGTCTTGCCGAACTGGAACACTCGCGCCGGCTCCAGCGGCTCTATGAAGACGCCAACCGTTCGAACGTCAGCTTCTATCCCATATACCCCCGCGGGCTGGCGGTCTTCGACGCCCCGCTCGGTCCGCGCCGTCCGCCATCGCTGTCCGCCGACCAGCGCAGCCTGGGCGCCCGGCAGAACGCCCTTCGCGAGCTGGCCGAGAACACCGACGGCCTCGCGGTGATGAACACGAATGCGCTCGAACAGGCGATGCAGCGGATCGTCGACGATCTGACGTCGTACTATCTCATCGGGTACTACTCGACGAACACGAGGCTGGATGGCAGGTTCCGCGAGATCACAGTCCGCGTGTCACGGCCCGGCGTCAGCGTGCGCGCCCGCCGCGGCTATCGTGGTCCCACGGCCGAAGAGCTGACGAGTGCGGCCGCAGTGTCGCGCGGCAGGGCGGCGGACACCCCCGTGACCAGGGCATTCGATGCGGTGGCCGGTGTCAGTTCCCGAAGCCAGTTCCGCGTGCGCACCGCAGCATGGTCGGGGCGCGCCACCGCGGGTGCGCCGGCGACGCTGTGGGTCGTTGGGGAACTGGACCCGCGAATGCGGAAGGACCTGGCGTGGAGCGCCGGAAGCGTCGCGGAGATCGTGGTGGTGTCTGCGACGGGCGCCGAGGTCGACACGCGCCGTGTCGAGCTGGCGGCCGGAGTGACCACTTTCGCGGTGCAGGTGCCGGCGACGGGCGAACTGGCGGCAGGTGAGTACGCCGTGCGAATCCGAGTACGTCCCAACCAGGAGTCTGGCCTGCCGCTCACTGACACCGCTCGCGCGCTCGTGAAACCCGACGCCGGTCCGCTGGGCGAGGCCATCCTGTGGCGCCGCGGACCCACCACGGGCCCCCGGTACGCGGCGACGGCGGATCCTCGATTCCAGCGCAGCGAGCGCATCCGGCTGGAGCACCCCGCGATCGATGCGGGGATAGCCTCTGCCCGCATGCTCGACAAGCTGGGCAGTCCACTCAAGGTGCCCGTACAGGTCACCGAACGACGAGACGACGCCGGAGTGTTCCGGTGGGTGATTGCGGAAGCGGCGCTCGCCCCGCTCGCGCCCGGTGATTACGCGATCGAGGTGGCGCTCGACGGTCAGCGGGTCGTCACCGCGTTCAAAGTGGTGCCGTAGCCGCCGCCGGGGCCGAGGATTCGGACCCGCCGAGCGTGAACGTCAGCGTCCATGGGAGGACGCGGCCGCCATCGAACGCCTGTATCCCGTCGAGCAGCTCGACCCGCACGGTTCGGAATCGTTCGAGCGGCCGCTCGAACGTGATTTCGACGGCGCGATTGCCGGGGTCGTACGCCGTCGCCGCCTGAATGCCCGGGGGCTGTGCCTCGCCCCGCTCGAACGACTCCGCGCCGAGATAGCTGACGCGGATGCGCCCTTCGAGCGTCTCGGGTTTGATACCCCGAGAGAACTGAATGCGCACCGACGTCGTCAGGACCACGTCGGTTTCGCCTTCGGTTGGTGAGCTGAACACCACTTCGGCCGGGGGCGGGGGCGGCGGCGGGATGGCGGGCTCCTCGGGAACGGTCAGCTCCGGTTCCGCCGCTGCGCTGATTCTCGTCGCTTCGACGGTTACCAGGCCGCGCACGCGTGCGACCAGGCCGGCCACTTCGACCCATCGGCCCGTATCGACGCGCGCGTCCACGTTCAGATCGACGCCCTTGCCCCGGGGCCTGAGCCCCGTTACCCACACCGCCGCGTCCGCCGCCCTGAGCACGAAGTCATACCGGCTCTTTTTCGGCGCGTCTGGAAGGTCTCCAAACAGATTGCGGCCGCGGAACTGTCCGACGACCGTGACGCGCTGACCCTCGAATCGCCAGGGCTCCAGCGCGAGCGCGCGCACGGAGGGCGGTGACGCCGTCTGCGCCGGCGCCACGGCCGTGACGCTGAGCAGCAGCTCCTCGCCCGGCCGGGGCCAGCGCTGCTCGTCGCGCGGTCCGTACTGCGCCAGCCGGGGATCGCCCGGCTCGAGGCGGCCCACGTCGATGAGCTGCCCACGAACGTCCACAGGCCCGTCGACAGGGCGCGCGTCGTTCAGCAGGACCCTGATCTCCCGCTCGTCGGCGCGGAGCATGAGCCGCTCGCCGGATTCGGTGAGCTCGCCGCGAACGAGCACGGGCTGAAGATGAAAAAAGCCCGGGTACTCGCGCAAGGCGTCGATCGTCGTCACACGCCGGGCAGCCGGCTGTGCGACGGCCGCTTCAGCCAGCAGGAGCGCGATTGCGAGGCCCCGCCGGGCCGTTGGGATGCCGTGGGCCATGCCTCACGGTCATTCTACCTTCCGCATCCCGGCTCTCGCGACAATCACAGCCAGCGCGAAGAACAGGAGTCCGCCCGCGATCAGCCCGATCGCCCCTTCCTCGTGCAGCGCCGGGACGAGATTTCCCACCGACTCGAACATGCCGATCCTGTTGGTCCCGACCAGCACGGCGTACAAAATTCCGCAGATCGAACCGCCGGCAATGAGGCCGGAGCTGAACAGCGTGCCGGCGCTGACCTCCGACTCCTGGGCCACCCCGGAGCGGCGCTCGACCCAGTGCCGGACGAGGCCGCCGGCGAAGATCGGCGCCGTCGTGGCGATCGGGAGGTAGGAGCCGACGGCAAACGACAGCGAGTGAATGCCGCACAGCTCGAGCGTGACCGAGATGAAGACGCCGACCAGCACGAGACCCCACGGCAGGTTCTGGCTGAGCAGCCCCTTGATGATCGTCGCCATCAGCGTCGCCTGCGGTGCGGCAATCGCTTCGGAGCCGATTCCAAACACCCGATGCAGGTAGATCGTCGTCATCCCGATGACGAATGCCGAAGCCAGCACGCCGATGATGAGTCCGAGCTGCTGGTAGAGCGGCGTGGCGCCGACCAGGTATCCGGTCTTGAGGTCCTGGGAAGTCGTCCCCGCATTCGCCGCGGCGATGCAGACGAGCGCCCCGACCGCCAGTGCGATCGGCGCGTAGGCATCGCCCGTCCAGCCCAGAGCGACGAACAGCAGGCACGTGAGGATCAGCGTCGCGATGGTCATGCCGGAGATCGGGTTCGAGGAGGACCCGATCAGGCCGGTAATCCGCGACGAAACGGTGGCGAAGAAGAAGCCGAACAACACTACCAGGACGGCCGCGAGGAGATTCCCCTGCGTAGGAAGCCCCGGGGCGAGCCACAGGAAGATCGCCAGCAGCGCCGAGCCTCCCAGCACGACAGTCATCGGGATGTCGCGTTCCGTGCGGAGCTGTGCGGCCGCCCCGGCGCCCGCTGTCAGGTCGCGCAGGCTTCCGCGCGCCGACGCGATGATCGTGGGAATGGTGCGCGCGAGCGTGATGAGACCCGAAGCGAGCACGGCGCCGGCGCCGATGTAGCGGATGTACGCGCTCCACAGCTGTCCCGGGGTCATCTCCGAGATCAGGAACGGCCGCCCCGTTGCCGGGTTGACCGCGAAGTTCGGATGGATGGGCGGAAACGGCTCGGTGATGTAGGCGCCGAGAATGGTGAGAAGCGGCAGCAGCACCAGCCAGGAGAGGACACCGCCGGCGAACATGGTTCCGGCGATGCGCGGGCCGATGACGTAGCCGACGCCGAGGTACTCGGGGGAGATGTCCACATTCAGCGTGGCGTTGGGAAACTGGCTGGTGCGCGGCGCGGAGTAGCCGACTTCCTTCAGAAAGAGGTTGAAGATCCACGACAGCGCCTTCCAGAGGGCACCGATCCCCAGGCCGCTGAACACGAGCGCCGCCAGTTTGCCGCCGCGCTCGCCGGCGACGAGCACTTCTCCGCATGCGGTGCCCTCGGGGTACGGCAGCACACCGTGCTCCTTGACAATCAGCGCGCGGCGGAGGGGGACCATCATCAGCACGCCGAGAATCCCCCCGGCGAACGTCAGCATGGTGATTTGAAAGTAATTGAAGTAGTCCGGCCCGTACGGCACGAGGAAGATCAGGGCCGGGATCGTGAACACGACGCCGCCGGCCACCGATTCACCGGCCGACCCGATGGTCTGGACGATGTTGTTTTCGAGGATCGTCGAGCCGCCCAGCCTCTTGAGGACGGAAATTGCGAGCACCGCGATGGGGATCGACGCGCTGACCGTCAGGCCGGCGCGGAGGCCCAGATACACCGTGGAGGCGCCGAAGAGCAGGCCGAAAAGCGCGCCGAGCACGATCGCCTTGATAGTGAACTCGGCGGGGGATTGGGTGGGCGCCACGTACGGCTGGAACGTGCCCCTGGGGGGCGTCGGCGTCGTCGGATGTGCCATGGCGCGTGATGGTAGCATTGAACCTTGTGAAAGGGCCGAACAAGAGGAGGCAAACACCCGACCAGGTCTCGGAGCTCACCACCAACCGTCTCTCCGTGTACCTGCGCTGCCTGAACGATCTCGAGGGGGCGGGCGTCCGGACGATTTCGTCGCAGGCGCTTGCCGAGCAGTTTCACCTCAACGCGGCGCAGATTCGAAAGGACCTGGCGTACTTTGGCGAGTTCGGCGTCCGCGGCGTCGGATACTACGTCAAGGACCTGAGGCGGCACCTGCGGCAGATCCTCGGACTCGACCGCAAGAGGCGCGTGGCAATCATGGGGGCGGGCAATCTCGGTCTCGCGCTGGCCGACTACCCGGGCTTCCGGCAGGAGGGGTTCGAGATCGCGGCCATGTTCGACTCGGCCGCGGAGAAGATCGGGCAGCAGTCGCGCGGCGGCGTGCCGATTTTCGATATCCGGGACCTGAAGCGCCTCGCGCGGCGCGAGCATCTCGACATCGCGATGCTGGCCGTTCCGGCCGCCGCCGCTCAGCAGGTGGTCGATCTCGTGGTGGGCGCCGGAATCAAGGCAATCCTCAACTTTTCACCGGGCACGCTGACGGTGCCCTCCGACGTCAAGCTGAAGAGCGTCGACCTGACGGTATCGCTCGAAAGTCTGTCGTTCTATCTGGCGCAGGGCGATGAGGCGTAAGCTTTCTCACGTCGACGCGCGCGGCCGCGCGAAGATGGTCGACGTCGGCGACAAGCCGGTCACGACGCGGGAGGCGATCGCGCGCGGCGCGATCACGATGAGCGCCGAGGCGCTGCGGACGATCCGCCGCGGCGACGTCAAGAAGGGAGACCCGCTGCAGGCAGCCCGGCTTGCCGGCATCATGGCGGCGAAGCGGACGGCGGAGCTGATTCCGCTGTGCCACCCGCTGCCGCTCTCGCATGTCGCCGTGGAGCTGACAGCAACGCGGACGGGGTACCGCATCGAGGCGAGGGTCCGCACGGACGCCAGGACCGGAGTTGAAATGGAGGCGCTGACCGCCGTCGCCGTGGCCGCGCTCACGATCTACGACATGGTCAAGGCGGTCGACAAGGAGATGCTGATCGGCGACATCTGCCTTCTCGAAAAGCGCGGCGGCAGGAGCGGCGACTACGTCCGGACGCGCGGGCGCGCCGCGCGCGTATCGCGACGGACGTGAACGTCCTCGTCTCGATTCAGCAGCCGGTGCGTGCCTGGACGATTCCGCCGCCGCAGGTGGAGCGGTTACGGCGCACGTTCCCCGGCCACACCTTCATCCACGCACAGGACGATCGCGCCGTCCGGCACGGCCTTTCCGAGGCGGATGTCGCGTTCACGTGGTTCCTCGACGCCGCGCTGCTCCCGCACGCACGCGCGCTTCGCTGGGTGCACTCCTCCGCGGTGGCGGTCGGGACGCTGCCGCTGCGCGATCTCGCCGCGCGCGGCATCGTTGTCACGAACTCGCGAGGGGTCCAGTCCACCGCGATCGCGGAGCATGTCATGGGATGCCTCCTCGCGCTGGCCAGACGGCTCCCGGCGTGCGTCAGGCGACAGGAGGCGCGCGTCTGGGCCCAGAACGAGATGGTGGACGAGACCTCGCCGTGGCTGATCCAGGGACGGCGCATGGGGATCATCGGTCTCGGCACCATCGGCCGGGCGGTGGCCGAGCGCGCGGCGGCGTTCGGCATGGAGGTGCTTGCCGTGCGCCGCCGCCCCGAGCGGGGAGGCAGCCCCGGTGTGGGCCGGATTGTCGGTCCTTCCGAGGCCGGAGACGTCATTGCCGCGAGCGACGTGCTCGTGCTGGCGGCGCCCTGGACGCATGCGACCGATCGCCTGCTGGACGAGCGGACGCTGGCCCGCATGAAGCCGGGCGCGGTGCTCATCAATGTGGCACGAGGCCAGCTGGTGGATGAAACCGCGCTGGCCGCCGCCCTCGTCAGCGGCCGTCTGGCAGGTGCGGCGCTCGACGTGTTCATGGAGGAGCCGCTGCCCCCCTCGAGTCCCTTCTGGTCGCTGCCAAACGTCATCGTCACGCCCCACACGTCGGGCTTCAGGGCGGACCACTGGGACGCGGTCATCGATCTGTTCGAGGATCAGTTCCGGCGCTTTCTGGACGGCCGCCCGCTGCTGAACGTGGTCGACTGCGAGGCCGGGTACTAAGCGACGGGGCGCGCGAGGCGAAGAGCGCCCTACCACCTTCCGTACGACGCGAGCGCCTCGCGGATACGCGCGCGGCGATCCGCGCGGCGGCGCCAGGCGCTCCAGGCCATGCGCGTGCCGATGAGTGTCAACACCGCGCCGATCGCCCGGTCGAGCGCGTAATCCGGCAGGTAGCGCCTCGCGACCGCCCGGGGACGCAGCTGCCGCGCTCGTTCCACCAGCCGCGTCAGCTTCCAGTCGAGATCCGCCCGCGTCTGGCTCATCTGCTCGCGGATGACAGCCGCTTCCTCAGCCATTCGGAATTCTCCTTGAGCGTATGCACCGTTTCTTCGGGTACGGCGTGGACTGCACGCATCCTGCGCCGTCCCGCGGCCAGCATCAGGGCGCCGACGATGCCGAGCAGCAGCGCGACCGCCAGGAAGCCCGCCCAGACCGGCCAGCGGAGCAGGTCGGCCGTGCCGACGGCGATCGCGATCAGCAGGAACGCGCCGCCAGATGCCAGCGCGGCGACGGCCGCACCGAAGCTGATCGCCGCACGCCGCGCACGGCCCGCCTGCTCGCGGATTTCCGCCCGCGCCAGCGCCAGCTCTTCCCGAAGCAGCTCGCGCAGGTCCGCAAGGATGCCTCGAACGAGGCTGCCGATGGAGTCGTTGTGTCCCAGTTCCGCCATAGATGTCGTGCTCCCGCCGGGGTGGAGCAATCGGCTTGCCGTCGGGAGGCGGACAGGGGTCAGGAGGCGGCCGGAGGGGGCTCGATATGGATGACCACGTCGACGATCTGCGGATACCGCGCCATGAGCTTGTCCTTGACCACATGGGACGTCGCGTGGGCGGCGTCGAGCGGCGTTCGTCCGTCGACCCAGACGTGCAGGTCGAGGAACACGTGATCGGCCGAACCGCGCGTGCGAATCTGGTGACAGCCGATCACGTCCGGCACCGACTGCACGACCCGTCGAACGTCGTCTTCGGCAATCACGACCTCGTCGGACAGAATGCGTGAGGCGCCTTGTGCGATCTCCCAGCAGGCGTGCCCGATGAACCCGGCCACGAGGATTGCCGCCAGCGGGTCGAGCAGCGGGTAGCCCGCCCACACTCCGAGGAGCGCGCCGATCACCGTGCCGGAGGTCAGTACGTCGCTCTTCGTGTGCGCCGCATCCGCCAGCAGCACCTCGCTGTTCAACCGGTGCCCTTGCCCCAGCTCGTAGCGCATGACGGCGAGATTCACGAGGAGCGTGACGGTCATGACCCCAATCCCTTCGGGAAACACTTTGGGGACCGCGCCGGTCTGCAGGCGCTCGACCGCGGCGCTGACGACCTCCACGAGCACGATGATGAGGAACAGGAGGATCCCGACCGATGCGATCGTCTCGTACTTCCGATGACCGTAGGGGTGGTTGGCGTCCGGCGGCCGGCGAGCGACCGACACGCCCACGAGCGCCACGACGTTCGAGGCGGAGTCGGTCAGCGAATGGAAGCCGTCAGACAGCACGGAGACCGCCCCGGTCATGTACCCCAGGACGATCTTCGCAACGGCGACGGCGAGATTCAGGAAGAGAACGCGGTAGAGAACGCGGACGACGGATCCGTAGCGATCGCGTTCCACGTGCCGCGCGCGTCAGAATACGCGCGCCGTCGGCAGAGGCCACCAGCGGAGCTGCACTTTGCCGATGATGTATTTCTTCGGCACCATGCCCCAGTGCCGGCTGTCGGAGCTGTTGTTGCGATGGTCCC